>Ga0302325_10018369_pt1 | contig 14738 bp, 13 predicted proteins | sample Palsa_T0_2_FD_201948 | JGI IMG/M metagenome (GOLD analysis project Ga0302325, IMG submission 201948) | Peat permafrost microbial communities from Stordalen Mire near Abisko, Sweden - Palsa_T0_2 | ecosystem: Environmental > Terrestrial > Soil > Palsa > Peat permafrost | place: Sweden: Abisko... | reverse complement strand
CGTATTCAACATCGTCTCGGTGGTCGCCGGCGTCGCCTGCGCTTTCGCCTTTGACCCGACCGCGCGGGCCACCTGGCCGCATCCGGTGTTCACCGTGCTGTCGATGTACGGCGTCTGCGTCGGCGTGCTGCTGGGCGGGCTGGCGCAACTCGGCATGCAGCTGCCGGTGCTCTGGCGGCTAGGGTTTCGCTTCCATTGGAAGCTGGAGCTGCGCAATCCGCGGCTGAAGGAGCTGTGGGCGCTGATGTGGCCGAGCCTGATCGCCGGCTCGCTGGTGCAGGTGAACGTGCTGGTCAATGGCGCCTTCGCCTCCGAGATCGACGGCGGGCGCTCGTGGCTGAACTGCGCCTTCCGGCTGATGCAGCTGCCGATCGGCCTGTTCGGCGTCTCTCTAGCCACCGTCACCCTGCCGGCGGTGGCGCGCCGCTTCGCCCAGAACGATCTGGGGGCGTTCGGCCGCACGGTGAGGAGTTCGCTGCGGTTGACCCTGTTCCTGAGCGTGCCGGCGGCGGTGGGCCTGGGCCTGCTGGCCCAGCCGATCATCGCCGTGATCTATGGGCACGGCCATTTCAGCCCCCGCGACGTCGCGATGACCGCCCTGGCGCTGCAGGCCTATTCGATCGGTCTGGCCGGCTATGCGGCGATCCGGGTGCTGACGCCTTGCTTCTACGCGCTGAACCAGCCGCGCACGCCGATGCGGATCGTGATGATCGGCATCGGCGTCAACCTGCTGCTCAACTTCCTCAACATGATCGTCTTCCATCTCGGCCACGCCGGCCTGGCCCTGGCCACCTCCGGCGTCGCCCTGGCCAACTTCTCGCAGCTGTGCGCGGCGCTCTCACGCCACGTGAAGTTTGGCGGCCTGGCCGAATGGGCCGCCTTCCTCGGCCGTGTGCTGCTGGCCGCCGGCCTCTGCGGCGCCGCCGCCTGGGGTGTCTACGCCCTCTCGCAAAACGCGCTGCACGGCCTGGTCCTGCACGCGCTAGGTCTCTTCGCCGCGATCGGAACCGCGATGCTGGTCTACGCCGGCGCCGCCTGGCTGCTGCGGATCACCGAGATCGCCGACGCGGTGGGGCTGGTGCAGCGCCGGTTCGGCCGGCGCCGCAAGGCGGCCTAGCTGTTTCCGCTCTGCCTTGCGGGTGAAATGCTTGCCCGTCATCGCCCGACACTCTAAGCCCCCGCCCATGGCTCCTGCCCTTACGAGAAGCTGGCGATGGCGCCGGTCGACACGCTGACCCGCCCCGGCGCGCGCGTGGCGCCGCCGCTTCCACGCCTGCCAAGAGCCAATCCCGATGAATGACCCCAAAGCCGCCGCCTATGTCGGCCCCAAACGCGTGTTCTCCGGCGTGCAGCCGTCCGGCGACCTGCACCTCGGCAACTACCTCGGCGCTCTGGTGAAGTTCGTCGCCCTGCAGGACGAGGCCGAGTGCCTCTACTGCGTGGTCGACCAGCACGCGATCACCCAATGGCAGGAGCCGGCCAGGCTCACCGCCCAGACCCGCGAGATCGCCGCCGCCTATCTCGCCGCCGGGGTCGATCCGGCCAAGGCGATCATCTTCCCGCAGTCCGCGGTGCCGGCCCATTCCGAGCTGGCCTGGATCTTCCAGTGCGTCGCGCGGGTCGGCTGGCTCGACCGCATGACCCAGTTCAAGGACAAGGTCGGCAAGAACAAGGAGCGGGCCAGCGTCGGGCTCTACACCTACCCGGTGCTGCAAGCGGCCGACATCCTGCTCTACAAGGCCACCCACGTGCCGGTGGGCGAGGACCAGAAGCAGCATCTGGAGCTGACCCGCGACATCGCCGCCAAGTTCAACCACGACTTCGAGGTTCCGGGCTTCTTCCCGCTGACCGAGCCGGTGATCGAGACCGACGCCGGCGCACGGCTGATCATGAGTCTGCGCGACGCCAAGGTGAAGATGTCGAAGTCCGACCCGTCGGACCAATCGCGGATCAACCTCACCGACGACACCGACACGATCGCCAATAAGATCCGCCGCGCCAAGACCGATCCGGATCCGCTGCCGGGCACCATCGAGGGCCTGGAGGGCCGGCCCGAGGCGGACAACCTGGTCGGCATCTTCGCCGCCCTATCGGGCCAGGCAAAGGCGCACGTGCTGAAAACCTTCGGCGGCCAGGGCTTCGGCCAGAACTTCAAGCCGGCGCTCACCGACCTCTTGATCGCCCGCCTGGCGCCAGTGACCTCGCGGATGCGCGGCCTGATGGCCGACCCCGGCCAGATCGACGGTGTGCTCGCCGAGGGGGCGGAGAAGGCCCGGGCCCTGGCCGAGCCGATCCTGGCCGAGACCAAGAAGATCGTCGGCTTCTGGCCGGGGTAGTTCCGGAACGACCCCTCAACTTGCGTCGGCGCCGTGATCGGCCCATCTAACGGCCAGGAGACACCAATGTTCATCCAGACCGAAACCACGCCGAACCCCGAGGTGCTGAAGTTCCTGCCCGGCCGCGAGGTGCTGCCTGGCGGCTCGCGGGAGTTCAGGACCCTGGCCGAAGCCGCCGCCTCGCCGCTCGCCCGCGCCCTGTTCGGGCTGCCGGGGGTGACACGGGTCTATTTCGGCGACGACTTTCTGACCGTGATGAAGGACCCCGACTACGAATGGGCGCACCTTAAAGCGCCGATCCTGGCCGAGATCATGGACCACTTCACCTCCGGCGCCGAACTGATCGAGGGCGCGGAAGTGCTGGCCGATGAAGAGGTCTACGACGGCGAAACCGCCCTGGTGGTCGCCGAGATCAAGGACCTGATCGAGACCCGAATCCGCCCGGCGGTGGCGCAGGACGGCGGCGACATCATGTTCTCCCGGTTCGAGGCAGACACCGGCGTGGTCTGGCTCAACCTGCGCGGCGCCTGCTCGAGCTGCCCATCGTCCGCGGCCACGCTGAAGAGCGGCGTCGAGAACCTGCTGCGTCACTATGTGCCCGAGGTGACGCGGGTGGAGCAGACGCTCTGACGGGGAGAATACTCGTCGTCGACACCTGTCTTGCCGCCTGCCAGGTCGGGGTCTTCGAGGACCGGCGGCTGATCTTCGGGCTTTCCGAGCCGATGGAGCGCGGCCACCAGGAGCGGCTGGCGCCGATGGCGGCCGAGGTGATGACAGGGGCGAAGCTGGCGTTTACCGAACTGGACAAGATCGTCGTCACCGTCGGCCCCGGCTCGTTCACCGGCCTGCGAGTGGGCCTGGCCTTCGCCAAGGGCCTGCACCTGGCCACCGGCGCGCCGCTGGCCGGGATCGGCACGCTAGCCGCCTTGGCCGCCAGCGCCGGGCCGGATGGCCTGTGCGCCGGCGCGATCGATGCGCGGCGCGGTATGATCTATCTGCAGGCGTTCGAGAACGGCCGCCCTCTCAGCCAGGCCGATATCCTGCCCGCCTCGGAAGCCGCCAGCCAGCTGGAGGCGATCGCGCCGGGCCCCTGGCGCGTCTCCGGCCCGGGCGCGCAGTTGCTGGCGGCCGCCGACAACGTCGAGGTCGTGCAAGTGGCCGCGCCGGGCCTGCTGGCGCTCGGCGGACTGGCGGCGGCGTCGCTGCCGTCCGACGACGTCAAGCCGATCTATCTGCGGGCCCCCGACGCAAAGCTGATGGCGACGTGAAGCTGCGGCCGGCGATACCGACCGACGGTGAGACGATGGCGCAAGTCCATGCGACCGCGTTCGCCTCGTCCTGGTCCGCCGAAGACATCCTGCGTTTCGCCGAAGAGCCCGGCGGCTTCGCTCTCGTCGCCGAGACCGCCGCCGGCATGGCCGGCTTCATCCTCTGCCGGGTGATGGCCGGCGAGGCAGAGATCCTGACGCTCGCCGTGCGGCCGCGGTCGCGGCGCCGCGGCATCGCCAGGTCGCTGGTCGAGACGGCGCTGGCCCTGGCGGCGCAGACCGCCGGGGCAATGTTGCTCGAGGTGGCTGACGACAACCCCGGCGCCCTCGCCCTGTATGCTCGCATCGGGTTCAAGACAGTCGGCCGCCGCGCCGGCTACTACGCCAGATCGGGCGTCGCGTCGGTCGACGCCGTCGTCATGCGGCGGGCGCTTAACAGTTAGGGCGACGCGGCCTATTTTGCGGACGGGAAATCCGTCCCCTTGGGAGTCGGCTCGCGTGGACCGCCTGGAAAAGCTCTGCCTCGAGAAGGGCATGCGCATGACCGACCAGCGCCGCGTGATCGCGCGGGTGCTCTCGATGGCGCACGACCATCCCGACGTCGAGGAACTGCATCGCCGCGCCCACGCGGTCGATCCGCACATCTCGATCGCCACGGTCTATCGCACCGTGCGGCTGTTCGAAGACGCCGGCATCCTCACCCGGCACGATTTCCAGGGCGGCCGCTCGCGCTACGAGGAGGCGCCGGAGACCCACCACGACCACCTGATCGACATGAAGAGCGGCAAGGTGATCGAGTTCGTCGACGAGGAAATCGAAGCCCTGCAGGCGGCCATCGCCAAGAAACTCGGCTACCGCCTGGTCGATCACCGGCTCGAACTCTACGGCGTGCCGGTGGAGGAGTAGGCGGCGGCTATTCCGCCGGAACCGCCGCGCGCGCCGGCTCGGGCGCCCGTTCCGGGAACACTTCCGGGGCGATCGCCCAGCGGCGGAAGAAGCCGCCGATCGCCGCCATCATCGCCGGCTGGATTTCCGGGTGGTTGGCGAAGCCGTGCGGCAGGCCGGCGTAGATGTGCAGGTCGACCTTGCCGCCCGCCGCCCGCACCCGCTCCTCGAACCGGCGCGAGGCGCTGACCGGCACCACCTTGTCGGCGTCGCCGTGCAGCAGCATCACCGGCGGGAAGTCGCCCGTCACATGCTCGATCGGGCTGGCCAGCGCCGCGGCTTCCTCGGAAGCATCTGCCCCCGGCAGTGACTTCGCCGCCAGCGCGCCGGACGGGCGCGCCCCGGCGATGTAGAACAGCACCGGCGGATAGATCGCGGTCACCGCCGCGACCTCGCCGGACACGCCGGCCATGCCTTCGGGCGGATCGAGCCGCGAGTCACCGGGCGTGCCGGCCGCCAGCAGCACCAGGTGGGCGCCGGCCGAGTGGCCTTCGAGGCAGAGCTTGTCCGTGTCGAACCCAAGCTCGCCGGCATTCTGCTTGGCCCAGCGGATCGCGCGCTTGACGTCGTGGATGCAGGCCGGAAACGGCGCCTCGCCGGTCAGCCGGTATTCCTGCGCCAGCGCCACGAACCCCTGCGCGGCCAGCAGCCGGCAGCAGTTCACCAGCATGTCCTTCGACCCGCGCGACCAGCCGCCGCCATGCACTACCAGCACCGCCGCGCCGTTGCGCTGCGCCGGCCGATAGACGTCCAGCCTCAGCGGCCGATTGCCCGCATCGCCATAGACGACGTCCCTGCGCTCTTCGATGTCCGCCATGGCGTTCCTCCTCGTTCCTTTCCTCAACCCATATGCCTGGGCGCCGGTGACTACAACGCAGGTCGTCGACAGCCGCGAGAGCGGGGATTAAGAGCGAACGCGGCCGCCGAACGCGGCGGCCAATTCAGACATTTTCGAGCGGGAGGATCTCAGCATGGACTATCGCAGATTGGGCGACAGCGGCCTGAAGGTCAGTGAGATCGGCCTCGGCTGCAACAACTTCGGCATGCGCATCGACCAGGAGGCTACCAACGCGGTGATCGACGCGGCGATCGAGCACGGCATTACCTTCCTCGACACCGCCGACGTCTACGGCGGCGCCGGCAAGTCCGAGGAGATGATGGGGCATGCGCTGAAGGGCAAGCGCCATCAGGTGGTGCTGGCGACCAAGTTCGCTATGCCAATGGGCAAAAGCCCGGACATGAAAGGCGGCTCGCGTCGCTATGTGGTCAGCGCGGTCGAGGCCAGCCTGAAGCGGCTGCAGACCGACTACCTCGACCTCTACCAGATGCACGCGCCGGACCCCGACACCCCGATCGAAGAGACGCTGGGCGCACTCGACGACCTCGTGACCCAGGGCAAGGTCCGCTACCTCGGCAATTCCAACTTCACGGGTTGGATGATCGCGGACGCGGATTGGACGGCCAGAAGCGCGCACAAGAACCGCTTCGTCTCGGCGCAGAACAACTACAGCCTGCTGGAACGCAAGGTGGAGCACGAGGTGAACCCGGCCTGCGCGCGCTTCGGCCTCGGCATGCTGCCCTACTTCCCGCTGGCGTCCGGTCTGCTGACCGGCAAATACACGCGCGGCGAGGCGCCGGCGGAAGGCACCCGGCTCGCCGCCTGGGGCCCGCGCGGCGCGCAGGCGCTGAACGACAAGAACTTCGATCGGCTGGAGAAGCTGTCGGGCTGGGCCGAGGAACGCGGCCACGACATGCTCGAACTCGCCTTCGCCTGGCTGCTCGGCCATCCTGTGGTCTCGTCGGTGATCGCCGGCGCCACCAAGCCCGAACAGGTCGCCGCCAACGCCGCCACCGCCGGCTGGCGCCTGACAGCGGCGGAGGTCGAGGAAGTGACAAAACTGGCGGCATGATGCAGTCGCACCTTCAGTCCCCCTCCCCCCTGCGGGGAGGGGTTAGGGGTGGGTGTGCGACCTCGCTCTGCCCGTCGAGGTCCAGAGCGACCGATCTCGGACCGCACAGCCGATACCGCCACCCCCGACCCCTCGCCGCAAGGGGGAGAGGAGTCTAGTGCATCGCCTCCTTCCCCATCCCCAGCAGCTCGCCCGCGCGCGTCGCCGACGAGGCGAAGTGGCCGTCTGGCGCATTCGCTCCCGCAGTCCCATCGGGGACTGGACCTTCGACGACACACCGATCGCGCGCGGCGCGGCTTGGCCCGATCCCGAAGGGGTGCACACGTTCCGTGCGGGTCGCTTCGAGGTCCCCGCGGACTGGCCGCTGGCAGACACCCGGCTCGCGCTCGACGTCGGCGGCGAGGCGCTACTGACCATCGCCTACGACGACGGAACCCGCCTGCCGCTCGGCGTCAGCCCCAACCACTTCGAGTTCCCGCTCGACCAACGCGCCGCGGCGCTGGAGATCGAGGCGGTGGCGCGCGGGCCGTTCTGGGCGCCGACGCCCGATCCGCGCCTGCGCCGCGCCGAGCTCATATGGATCGAGCCGGCGATCGACGCCCTCGTCCAGCGGTTCAGCTTGGCGATCGACCTCGCCGCCGAGATCGAGGGCCACGAAGCCTGCGAGCCGCTGCTGGCGCTGGTCGAGGGCGCGATGGCGCGGATGCGCCTGCCGACCGCAACCGAGACCGTCGCCGGCCGCGAAAGCCGCCACACCCAGTCCTATGAACGCGCCCGCGCCGGCAATCCCTTTCCGGCCCTGCCGCTGCCCGACGACGCCCGCGCCTCCGTCCTCGAAGCCGACGCCTGGCTGACCGCCGAACTCAAGGCGCTGCAAAAACGCTTCCCGCCGCAGGGCGCCGTCTCCCTGGTCGGCCACGCCCACATCGACACCGCCTGGCTGTGGCCGATCGAGGAGACCCGCCGCAAGGTGCGCCGCACCTTCGCCACAGTCGCCGACCTGCTGCGCCGCCACCCGCAGTTCCGCTTCGCGCAGTCGTTCGCCGAGTACTACCGCGAGCTGGAGGACGAGGACCCGGCGCTGCTCGCCGAGATCAAGACGCTGGTCGCGGCCGCGCGCTGGGAGCCGGTCGGCGGACTCTGGGTCGAGCCGGACATCAACATGCCGAGCGGCGAGGGCCTGGTGCGCCAGGCGCTCTACGGCCAGCGCGCGTTCGAGCGCCTCTTCGGCCAGCGCCACCGCAACGCCTGGCTGCCCGACACCTTCGGCTTCTCGCCGGCGCTGCCGCAGATTCTGGCCGGGGCGGGTATCGCCACCCTGTTCACGGTCAAGATCGGCTGGTCGGAGCGCAACACCTTCCCGCACAGCCGCTTCTGGTGGGAGGGGATCGACGGCTCGAAGCTGCTGGTGCAGCAGATGATCCAGCCGGAGGACAACTACAATGGCATGGTCACGCCCGCCTCGCTGCTGCGGGTCTGGCGCAACAACGCCGACAAGGCCGTGGCCAGCGAGGTGCTGCTACCGATCGGCTTCGGCGACGGCGGCGGCGGCCCTACGCCGGAGATGGTCGCCGCCCAGGCCGCGCTGGCCGACTTCCCGGTGATCCCGCAAACCCGATTCGCCCCGGTGCGCGACTACTTCGACCGCGCGGAGGCCGAGGCGGCCGAAACCGACGTCGCCACCTGGGTCGGCGAGCTTTATCTCGAATATCACCGCGGCGTGCTGACCAGCCAAGGCCGCACCAAGCGGCTGCATCGCCAGGCCGAGCGCGACCTGGTCGCTGCCGAGACGCTGGCGAGCGCGGTTCATCTGCTCGGTGGTCCCGCGCCCGCGTCGCTGGAGCCGCTGTGGCGCACGGTGATGATCAACCAGTTCCACGACATCCTGCCCGGCAGCAGCATCGCCGAGGTCTACGCCCGGACCGAGCCGGAACTGGCCGGGGTGATCGCCGAAGCCGCGAAGGTGTCGGCCGCCGCGCTGGACGCGCTAGCGGAAAAGCTGAGCGGCGCCGGGGAGCCGGCGCTGCTGGTGGTCAATCCCGACGCATCGCCCCGGCCGCTGCGGCTGACCTCCGATCAGCAGATCCTCGGCGGGCAGGCGGCGGCGGATGGCTATGTGCTGGCCGCCGCCGAGACCGTCGCGCCGCTCTCCGCCGCGATCGTCCGGCCCACGCCCGCGCCGCCGGTGCAGGTGACCGCGCGCTCGCTCGAAAACCTGTTCCTGCGGCTGGAGCTGGCCGACGACGGGACCATCGCCAGCCTGTTCGACAAACGAGTTGGCCGCGAGGCGATGGACGGTCGCGGCAACCAGATCTGGGCCTGGCGCGACGTGCCGCGGGTCTACGACGCCTGGGAGCTGGAGGGCGACTATCGCCGCGCCGGCGAAGAGGTGTTGGCCTCCAGCATCGAGGTCGTCGAGGCCGGCGGCCAGCGCGGGGCGCTGAAGATTACGCGCCGCTTTGGCGCCAGCACAATCGTGCAGTCGGTGCGGCTGTGGGCCAATTCGGCGCGGGTCGACTTCGCGACGAAGCTCGACTGGCATGACCGTCGCATCCTGCTGAAGGCGCACTTCCCGCTGGCGATCCGGTCCGACCACGCCACGTTCGAGTGCGCCTACGGCGTCCAGCGCCGGCCAACCCACCGCAACACCAGCTGGGACGCGACCAAATTCGAGGTCGCGGCGCACCGCTTCGCCGACCTGTCCGAGCCCGGCTACGGCGTCGCGCTACTCAACAACGGCCGCTACGGCCACGAGGCGCTGGGGAACGAGCTCAGCCTCAGCCTGTTGCGCTCCCCAGTCGCCCCCGACCGCCTCGCCGACGAGGGCGCGCACGACTTCACCTATGCGCTGCTGCCCCACGCCGGCGCCTGGTGGGACACCGGCGTGCTGGCCGAGGCGGAGGACCTCAATCGCCCGCTGTTCCACCGTCCGGCCACCGGCGCGCCGTCATCGACGCCGATCGTCGGCCTGAGCGGCGCCAGGATGGGCTTCGGCGCGCTGAAACCGGCGGCGGGCGGCGAGGGCCTGATCCTGCGCCTCTACGAACCGGCGGGCGCCCGCGGCCCGGTAGAGATCACGCCGCCGGCCGGGTGGAGAGTCGCGGGGGAGACCAACCTGCTGGAGGACGCCGTCGAGCCGCCCTCACCGCAAATCCGCCCGTTCGAGATCCGCTCCTGGCGGCTGCTGCGCGCCTAGCTAAGAGGGCGTTGACGGAACGCGGCTCCGCCACTAGCCTCCCATCATCCCCAGAGACGGAAAGGAGGGTTTCGCCATGACTGTCGTCAATCACGCCGCCCTCCGTGGCGCCTAAGAGGCTGCGCGTCTAACTCACCGCATCGTCCTCCCGGCGCCGACATCAACGCCTCGAGGACTCATCCCTTGATCCAATCCTATGGCTGGAGCGACGCGCTCCGGCACGACTTCACGCCGTTCGCGGCGCGCCACCTGATCCCCGGCCGCATCCTGGTCCAGCAGCGCGGCCAGTACGGCCTCGTCACCGACCTGGGCGAGCTTACCGGCCAGATCTCCGGCAAGCTGGCGCATGACGCGGACAGCGGCGGCTTTCCCGCCGTCGGCGACTGGGTCGCCGTGGCCGCACGGCCGGCCGAGCGGGCGGCGACCATCCACGCCGTGCTGCCGCGCCGCACCGCCTTCGTGCGCCGCGCCGCCGACACCATCGCCACCGAGCAGGTGGTGGCGGCCAATGTCGACATGGCCCTGCTGGTCGCCTCGATGAACGCCGACCTCAACCGGCGGCGGTTGGAGCGCTACCTCGCCACCGCCTGGCAGAGCGGCGCGAAACCCGTCGTCGTGCTGACCAAGGCCGACCTGGCCGAGGACCCCGAAGGCGACATCGCCGACGCCGAGAGCGTCGCCTTCGGCGCGCCCGTGCTGGCGGTCTCCGCTGTCACCGGCCAGGGCATGGACGCGCTGGCGGCGTTGCTGAAGCCGGGCGAGACCGCAGTCTTGGTCGGCTCGTCAGGCGTCGGCAAGTCCAGCCTCGTCAATGCCCTGGCCGGCGAGATGCTGATGGCCACCGCCGCGATCCGCGAGGACGACGCTCACGGTCGCCACACCACCACCCACCGCGAGCTGATCCGCCTGCCTTCCGGCGCGCTGATCCTGGATACGCCGGGGATGCGCGAGCTGGGCTTGCTCGACGCCGACGAAGGCCTCTCGGCCACCTTCGAGGACGTCGACGAGATCGCCGGCAGCTGCCGCTTCAGCGACTGCCACCACGGCAACGAGCCCGGCTGCGCGGTGCGGGGGGCGCTGGAGAGCGGCGAGCTCGACCACGGCCGCTGGAAGAGCTTCGTCAAGCTGCAGAAGGAGCTGCGCTACCAGCAGCTCAAGGAGAGCCCCGACGCCCGCCAAGCCTATTTGCGAAAGTGGAAGCCGATCATCAAGGCCCAGCGCGCCCGCACCAAGCTGAGGCACAAGATATGAGCGGCCTCGTCCTGATCCCGCGCTCAGATGCGCAGCTCGCCTGGATGCTCGGCGAGGGCGAGGCGCCCGACGGACTTTGTCTGCCGCCGGGTGGGGTCGACGAGCGGTGGGTGTTGAAGTGGCTGCGCCGCACCCTGTCGAGCCTCGGCGGCCGCGGCGGCTGGCTCATGGGGGCCGACGGCGAGGTGGTGGGCCTGTGCGGCTACAAGGTCCCGCCGGGCGCCGACGGCGACGTCGAGATCGGCTACAGCGTCGCGCCGGCCCGCCGGCGGCTCGGCCACGCGACGCGCGCCGTCGCCCTCCTCGTCGAAGCCGCGCGCCTCGACGAGCGCGTCCACGCCCTCACCGCCGAAACCGCCCTCGCCAACCTGCCCTCCCAGCGCGTGCTCAAGGCCAACGGCTTCGCCGACGTGGGCCGCGGCATGGACGACGACGAAGGCGAGACGATCGTCTGGCGGCTGGAGCTTTGGTGAGGGAAAAAGAAGAGAGTGACCACGAACCTCACGAACCACACGAACCTCCCGCCGCTCCTGCACCCACTATTGTGATCCCGGCGAGCCGCGCAGCGGACTCATCCGGGATCTGCTTCACCGCCGCCGCAAAGTAGATCCCGGCTCTCCGCCGCCGCGCCGCTGCGTCCGGGATGACATTGAAGGGGGTGGCGGGCGGAAACCCTTACCGCCCCTCGAACTTCGGCGCCCTTTTCTCCCGGAACGCCGCGCCGCCCTCCCGCACGTCGGCGCTCGGGTTGGTGACCATCACCGCCAGCTGCGCGTCGCCGAGCGACGACTCGAAGCTGCCCTCCAGCGCCCGGGTCATCATGGTCTTGACCATGCGCACCGCCAGCGGCGCCTGGGCGGCGAGGGCTTCGGCGAAGTCCAGTGTGCGGGCTTCGAGGTCGCCCTCGACCAGCTCTGTCAACAGGCCGAGCCGGAAAGCCTGCTCCGCCGGATAGATTTCGTGCAGCAGCGTCATCTTCAGCGCGCGGTCGTAGCCCATCACGTGCGGAAACAGCCAGGCGCCGCCCTCATCGGGCAGCAGGCCGAAACGCCCCGACGTGTCGCCAAGCTTCGCGTCCGCGCCGGCGAAGCGGAAGTCACAGGCCAGCGCCAGCGCCAGGCCACCGGCCACCGCATAGCCCTGGATCATCGCCACCGACGGCTTATCGATCTTCTTCAGCAGCGCCAGCACCGCCTGCATGCCGTCGCGCATCTCGCGGCCATGGCCCATTGGCTGATCATGCACCTTGCGCCGCTGTTCCGGGTCCGAGCCCGAGACGTCGCCGCCGGTGCAGAAAGCGCGCCCGCCGGCGCCGGTGAGGACCAGCGCGCGCAAGTCGTCGTCATCGCGGTAGGCGCCAATCGCCACCTGCAGCTCCTGGGTCATGGCCCAGGAATAGGCGTTCATCTGCCGCTCGCGATTGAGCGTGATCCGCGCCACGGCGGGGCGAGGAATGTCGCAGAGGATGGTCTCGCCGGACTTGGTCTCGAACACGCGCACCTCCCGTTATTGGCCGCCCTGCAGCTGGGCCTTCACCTCATCGTTCATCCGCTCGAACGCCCGCACAAGGTCGTCGCACGCCGTCTTCGAGGCCGAGCAGAGCACATCCATCTGCACGACGACCGCGCCCTTCGGTCCCGGTGTCATCTGCCGCTTGACCACCGCCGGATAGGCCGGGTCGTGCTCGGGCGGGAACGACCAGACGGTGTTGGTGTCCGGATCGGAGGCGATGGTCCAGCCGTCCTGGGTCGAGAACTCGACGCCCGGCTTGGCGCGCATGGCGGCGAGCGCGGCCTCGGCGGTCGGGTAGCCGACAGTCGATTGCGGCGCCTCGGGCAGCGGCGCGGCGGCCGACACAGCAAACGCCACGCAGAGCGCGATCGCCGCCCCGCCAACCCGCCACGGACCGATCAGCGCCACCGCCGCCTCAGCCCGCCGACGCCAGCGCCTGGTCGAGGTCGGCCAGGATATCGTCGATGTGCTCCAACCCGACCGAAAGGCGCACATAGCCCTCGGTGACGCCGGTGGCGACCTGCTCCTCGGCGCTGAGCTGGGAGTGGGTCGTGCTGGCCGGGTGGATCGCCAGGCTGCGTGCGTCGCCGATGTTGGCGACGTGATAGAACAGCTTCAGCGCGTCGATGAACCGCCGCCCCGCCTCGCGCCCGCCGGCCAACTCGAAACCGACCATGCCGCCCAGCCCGCCCTTCAGGTACTTCTCCGCCCGCGCCCGGGTCTCGCCGGTCTGGAACGACGGGTGGATCACCTTCACCACGCCGGCGCGGCCCTTCAGCCAGTCGGCGACCTTCTGGGTGTTCTCGCAGTGCCGCGGCATGCGCAGCGGCAGGGTTTCCAGCCCCTGCAGGAACTGGAAGGCGTTGAACGGGCTCATCGCCGCGCCGAGGTCGCGCAGCAACACGGTGCGGGCGCGGATCGCATAGGCGATCGGCCCCATCGGCCTGACCGCCTCCACCCAGACCGCGCCGTGGTAGCTGGGGTCGGGCGTGTTCAGCAGCGGCTGGCGCTGCGGATGCGCCTCCCAGTCGAAATTGCCGCCGTCGACGATCAGGCCGCCGATCGAGGTGCCGTGGCCGCCGATGTACTTGGTGGTCGAATAGACCACGATCGCCGCGCCGTGATCGAGCGGGCGGCACAGCAGCGGCGCGGCGGTGTTGTCCATGATCAGCGGGATGCCGAACGACCGCCCGATCGCGGCCACCTCGGCGATCGGGAACACGGTCAGCTTCGGGTTGGGCAGGGTCTCGGCGTAGTAGGCGCGGGTCCTGTCGTCGGTGGCGCGGGCGAACGCCTGCGGATCGGCCGGATCGACGAAGCGGACCTCGATGCCCTGGTCCTTCATCGTGTTGGCGAACAGGTTCCAGGTGCCACCGTAGAGATCGGTCGAGCTGACCACATTGTCGCCGGCGCGGGCCAGGTTCTGGATCGAGAAGGCCGACGCCGCCTGGCCGGACGCCAGCGCCAGACCCGCCGCGCCGCCCTCGATCGCCGCCATCCGGCTCTCCAGCACCCCGGTCGTCGGGTTGCCGATGCGAGTGTAGATGTTGCCCATCGCCTGCAGGGCGAACAGCGCCGAGGCATGGTCGGCGCTCTCGAACTGGTAGGAGGTGGTCTGGTAGATCGGCACCGCCACCGCGCCGGTCGCCGAGTCGGCGCGCCAGCCGGCGTGCAGGGCCTGTGTCTCTGGGTGCTTGGAGTCGGTGCCCATTGCCGTGGATCCTTGCTGTCGAATTCGCCCGTGACGCTTAAAGCGCGACGGCGCGAAGGGCCAGCGTAACCGCGTTCGACGGTGATCCTGCCTAGTGTCCCGGAACCCCAACCCGCTCATCCCGGCGAACGCCGGGGTGAGCGCGCTCGTTGGGTTACAGGCTCCGCTTGACCTCTTCGAGGTTGAAGCACTCGATGAAGTCGCCGACCTTGATGTCCTGGAAGCCCTGGAAGGCCATGCCGCATTCCTGGCCGGCGGTGACTTCGTTCACCTCGTCCTTGAAGCGTTTCAGGGTCTGCAGCACGCCCAGCTCCAGCACCACCACGCCCTCGCGGACGATGCGAACGCGCGAGCCCTTGCGCACGGTGCCCTCGGTCACGCGGCAGCCAGCCACCTTGCCGACCTTGGTGATGTCGAACACCTGCAGCACCTCGGCGTTGCCGAGGAAAGTTTCGCGCTGCAGCGGCGCCAGCATGCCCGACAGCACGCCTTTGATGTCGTCCAGCAGGTCGTAGATGATCGCGTAGTAGCGGATCTCGACGCCCTCGCGCTCGGCGAGGTCGCGGGCCTGGCGCGAGGCGCGGACGTTGAAGCCGAGGATCGGCGCGC
>Ga0302325_10018368_pt1 | contig 14738 bp, 13 predicted proteins | sample Palsa_T0_2_FD_201948 | JGI IMG/M metagenome (GOLD analysis project Ga0302325, IMG submission 201948) | Peat permafrost microbial communities from Stordalen Mire near Abisko, Sweden - Palsa_T0_2 | ecosystem: Environmental > Terrestrial > Soil > Palsa > Peat permafrost | place: Sweden: Abisko... | reverse complement strand
GACCGTCGCGACGGACGGCACCAACGCCCGACGCCCTACCCCCACCCCCTCACCAAACCAACGGACGGGTTCCAAGGGCTCGCCCTTGGCGGGGATCCAAGGGGCAGAGCCACTTGGTGGGGTCCAGAGGCAAAGCCCCGGACTTCCTATCGGCGCGCACCAACCCATCATCGGCCGCCGAAGATCGCGCTGCCGACGCGGACCCAGGTGGCGCCGCAGGCGATGGCGATCTCGAAGTCGGCCGACATGCCCATGGAGACGGTTGGCAGGCCGTGGCGGGCGGCCCGATCGGCGAGCCACGTAAAGTGCGGGCGCGGGTCCTCGTCGTGCGGCGGGACGCACATCAGGCCGGCGAGCGCGGCGCCGAAGCGGCCTTTGCAGTCGTCGATGAAGGCATCGGCGTCGGCGCGGGGAATGCCGGATTTCTGCGCCTCGTTGCCGACGTTGACCTCGATCAGCAGGGTTGGCGTGCGGCCTTCCTTGGCGATGGCGGCTGCGATGGCTTCGGCGAGGCGGGTCCGGTCGAGCGTTTCGATCACTTCGGCAAGTCGCACGGCGTCGCGGGCCTTGTTGGTTTGCAGTCCGCCGATGATGTGCAGTTTGAGGCCCGGATACGCGTCGCGCAGGCCGGGGAACTTGGTGGCCGCCTCCTGCACGCGGTTTTCCCCGAACACACGTTGGCCGGCGGCGAGGGCGGTCAGCACGGCCTCGGTCGGCTTGGTCTTCGAAACCGCGACGAGGGTGATGTCGCCGTCCCGTCGGCCCGCGGCGGCTGCGGCGGAGGCGATGCGGTCGCGCACGCGGGTCAGGTTGTCGGCGACTGCGGCGGCGGTTGGCGATGGGGCCAGGTCATCCATGGCGGGCTCTCTTCGTCTGGCGGGTGGCGTTCTCGTCAATAGGCATCATACTGCTTTTCCTCGACGATGCCCGAGCGCAGCAGCGTATTGATTTCGCGCTTCAGGCGCGCCCGTTCGTCGTTGGTGCGGTAGACGAGGCGGGCCAACTCGATGAACGCCGCGTCAAAGCTCCCTTGCGCTTCCTTGCGGCGGATCGCGTTTTCGATGTCCCAAAGGCGGCGGTTGACGTCGCCCAGCGCGGCTTCCACAGCGGCCAGCCCGTCGGGCACCGTCGCCAGGGTGTGCAGCGCCGCGGTCAGCAGGGCAAGTTCCCGCTTGGCGTTGGCCACGGCATCGGCGGCGAGCAGACGTTCCACCTTGATTTCCAGGATGGTCTTCTTGTCGACCAGTTCGCCCCAGGAGACCGGGATGCATGGCGCCGGCACGCCGCCCGTCATGCCGCTGCCGATCGTGCCTCCACCGGTCAGGCCAGCCTTGTCGATGCTGATCTCAGTCACGACCGGGTCCCGGCCGGCGTCGGGCCAGCGTCGATCCGGGCAGTGAGCGCGGCCGTGATGCGCTCGAAAACGCCGGCCAATCGCCACGCCGTGCCTGACGGAACAGGCGCATTGTCGGATAGCATGGCGTATCCCGCAGGATATCAGCGGGGCTATCGGGCGCAGCGCCCGCGGGCGTGCCTGCGCCGGCGTTTTCCGCAACCGTATCCGAGCGCGGCAATATCCACCGCCCATCCGGCACATGCTGCAAGGCGACCCGCACCGGCCGCCCCAATGCGTCCGCCAGATGTGCGATCGAGGTGCCCGATGTGATCACCAGATCGAGGCTTTCTATACACTGCTGCGGCATCCCCTGCAGTGCCAGGACGCCCAGCATGTGCAGGCTGTCGGCGTGGGTCGGGACGGCGGCCAGGATCTCGCGGTACATGCCTTCGGCGTCGCCGCCCTGCCCGGCGGCTTGCGCCCGGGCCGCGCGCTGGAAGTATGCCTCGATCGGGTGCTTGCGCTTGCTCATATTGGCCGGGTGCAAGGTTGGTCGAGGCCGTCATAGCAGACTTCGCGGGACACGACGCGCGGCACATTCGGCGAACGCGGGCCGAGCACGCACGCCCCATTACGCCACGCCAAGCCGCGCTATGCCAGGTCGGAGCAAGGCAACGCAACGAACAGCAGAGACGATCACTCATTGGTGCCGGAATCATTGATACCGGGAACTGTATCTTTGGCGATATAATTGGTTTGCGATGGGAACGCGAAGCCGGTGCCGGCGCGCGTCACGACGTCCATGATCCGTAGATTGATCTCCTCCTGCGCGACCAGGAAGTCCGGCATCTTCGTGACGTCGACATACGCGAACACATCGAGGTTAAGCGCATAGTCGCCGAAACTGGTGAATCTGATCCGCGACCCATCGTCCAGCACCTTGGGGTGCTCGGCCAGCACCGCCAGGACACCGGCCTCGACCTGTTTCAGTTGCGCAGCGGTGGTTTCATAGCGCAGGCCCAAGGTTGGATTGAACAGGAACTTGCGGCGGCGGGTGACATTCTCGATTCGGATCTGCGCGAGTTCGGAGTTCGGAATGGTCGCCAGCGTGTCATCCAGCCGCCGGACCTTGGTGGTCCGTAGCCCGATTTCCTCAACCGTGCCGGACTCGTTGCCGAAACGCCCGAACTCGCCCACCCGGATTGGCCGGTCGGCGAACAACGTCAGGCCACCGATCACGTTTTCCAGTGTGGGGCGGATGGCAAGCGCGATCGCCAGACCACCGATCCCGAGCCCTGCCAGGATCGGTTCGACCGGGACGCCGAACAGGTTGGCGATCAGAAAGCCGGCGGTGATTGCGGCGAAGATCGCCAGCAGCGTGCACAGGACCTTGATAAGCTGCCGGACGACGCTGGTGCTCACCACGTCGCCGGCCTGCACCACCAGATCGCCCACGAGCCTGACGGCCGCGATCACAAACCACGCCCCTCCGCCAACGGCCAGCACCTTCATGCAGAGCACCAGAACACCAAGCACGTCGCCGAAGATCTTGAGGGCATAGAACGCGAGCACTGCCACGGCGGCGCAGATCGCGGTCATCATCGCAGCCGCCACCAGATGGCCGTAACGCCTCGCAACCCTCTCCTCATGGGCATCGTAGCTGATGCCCCAGACGATCAGCGTCAGCATCGCCACCAGGGCGACACCCAGCAGCACCGCAAGCCCGATCCATTGCCAGATTGCCTGGTCGTACAGCGAAATCCGCAGCGAGGCCGGCAGGGCCGCGATGATCCCGCGTGGCAGCAGCGGACCTGGCGCGGTGTGCCATTCATCGATGATGTGCACCCTCGAATCACTGGGCTGCGGCAGCCGGCTTGCCGCATCGTAGAGGCTGCCTGCCAATGCGACGGTTTCCGATGAGAACAGGAACTGGCCCGAGTGCGGACCGGAGACGACCTTGGCGATGATGATCGGGGTTCCCGGTACCCGCCACTCCGTGATCTTGTCACGCGCGACTGCGGCCGCATCAGGCACGTCGGAAAACCGGTCGGCGGGAATCAGATCGATCACGGCATAAAGCCGGATCGCGGCCAGTGCGGCGGTCAATTGAACATGGGCACCGGCCACCTCGCTGACGTTGAGCGTCGCGATCATCCGCAGAATGGCTGGCGGCAGTGTCCAGCCGATTCCTTCGTTCCCTATCAGCCGTACGGCGACATCGCCGTTCGAGTGCAGCGCGTCGAGCGTGGCCCGCGGACTCGAAAGGTCCGGCATGGACAGCAGGAACGGGGCGTCCGGACCGAGGTCCGCGGCACGCGCCACCGAGTCGAACGCGCCGCCTGCCAACGCGACGAGCACCAGCGCCAAGGCGGCGGCCATGCATGTCATCGACGAACTGTGACGGCATCGGGTCATAGGTATCCATCATCCTGTTCTCATCGCATCCGCGGCCATTGCCGATTCGCCCCACTGGCAACCCGATCCCAACCGGCACCCGCCCCAATTGGCAATCCGCGTCATGACGACGGTCAGCCATTGCCCCAATGGACCATCGATGCATCGTTCCGCCCGGCTCCAAGCGAGGCGTCAATGCTGAGTGGTCGAGATGTTCCAACCATGCAGCGTGTTGGCGGAGATGTCCCAACACCTCTGTCGAAAGACGCCCCGCTGCCGACAGGAGCCTGATGGCGATTCGCCAGTCGCACCCTACGCAGGCCTGCTGGTTCGGTGCAATCCGGAGCGTGATGACCGAAGGCGGCATTGCCGCAGGTCTGAATCACGCGATCAAACAAAGCGCGTGATGACCGAAGGCGGCATTGCCGCAGGTCTGAATCACGCGATCAAACAAAGCGCGTGATGACCGAAGGCGGCATTGCCGCAGGTCTGAATCACGCGATCAAACAAAGCGCGTGATGACCGAAGGCGGCATTGCCGTAGGTCTGAATCACGCGATCAAACAAAGCGCGTGATGACCGAAGGCGGCATTGCCGTAGGTCTGAATCACGCGATCTAACAACGCGCTAGGGAGAATTGGGCGGGCCTATCCGCGCTCATCGCGCCCAAGGCGCCGGATCATCTGCGCCCGTGCTGGGTTGCCAAAAGCAGTAACCCCGGCGGGCACGTCGCGGGTGACGACACTGCCGGCGCCGATCACCGCGCCGTCGTCAATCGAGACACCCGGCAAGATGATCGCCCCACCTCCAATCCAGACGTTACGTCCGATGCGGACCGGACGCCCAAATTCAAGTCCGGAGGCTCGCCCCGCCGCATCGCGCGGATGATCGGCAGTAAGGATCTGCACCCCTGGCCCGATCTGCGTGCGGTCGCCGATCGTAACCTCCACGACATCGAGGATCACGCAGTTGAAATTCAGGAACACGCCCGCGCCGAGGCTGATGTTGAAGCCGTAGTCGCAATGGAACGGCGGCCGGATCACGGTGCCTTCGCCGACGGCGGCGAAGCGTTCCACCAGGAGTTCGCGCCGGTCGGACGGCTCCATGTCAAGCGCTGCATTGTAGCGTGCCAGCCATCTGTGCGTTGCCGCCTGGTCCGCTTGGACCTCGGGTGCGTTGGCGTCATAAAGCTCGCCCGCCAGCATCTTGTCTTTCTCCGTGCGCGCCATGCACCCTCGCTCGCGGCCGCCTGGGTCGAGGCTGAGATACTGCCGGAAGGCTCCGCGCGTCGCAAAGGTCTCCCGGGGCTGCCCTCCGTCGCGAGGCACGATCTTGCCGCGCAGCCCCTGAACAAATCGTGCGGCGACTCTTCTTGCCGTGTTCCTCATCGTGCCAAAGGGAAAGAACTTCAGAATGGGCCTTAAGGATTTTCGGATCGGCTACCTCATGCCAACGCCGGTTGCTGTTCTTATGTCGATTGATCTGATCATTTCCGTTACTCCGGCCATCGCATCGTTCGCGGCAAGCAGTGGAATCGTGGATTGATCAACCGCGCGCCCTATCTGTGGTAGTACCCTCTCTCATATGCAGGACGATCGCGTTGGACGAGCACGCGCCTTGCAGCCAGAGTCGCATTTCAATCCGGTCGAGGCCGATGGACCCATGACGAAACTATTTGATCTGACCGGCCGGATCGCCGTCGTTACCGGAAGCGCGCAGGGTATGGGCCGCGCCATGGCGACGGCGCTCGCCGAGGCCGGCGCCGACCTCGTGCTGCTCGACCGCAACGAGGCTGGCGTAGAGACAACGGCGCACAGCATCCGGCAGCTCGGCCGCCAGGCACTCCCGATCGCCGGTGACGTGACCGACACCGATCACATCGACCGGGTGTTCGCCTCTGTGGACCGCGAGTTTGGCCGGGTGGACATCCTGGGCAACGTTGCGGGCGAGGCCAGGGCCGGCGCGGCCGAGGATATGGCGCTGGCGGATATTCGCACCACGTTCCACAACCTGGTGATCAGCCGTTACTACACCTGCCAGCTTGCGGGCCGGCGGATGCTGGCGCAGGGCAAGGGCAGCATCATGAGCGTCGGCTCGATCGCGGGCATGTCGTCGCTCGGGCGTGCGCAATCGGTGTACGGCATGGCCATGGCGGCGGTGATCCAGATGACGCGCGAGCTGAGCACCGAATGGGCCGGGCGCGGCGTGCGGGTGAACTGTATCCTGCCGGCCCAGGTGCTGGGCGCCAACGGACTGGGGCCGCGCATGGAGGCCGATCCGTGGCTACGCGATACGTTCCTGCGCGGCATCCCAGCCGGACGCTTTGGCCAGCCCGACGACATCAAGGGTCTGTCGGTGCTGCTGGCGTCGGATGCAGCCGACTGGATCACCGGCGCGGTCATCCCGATGGATGGCGGCAACCTGGCCATGAACGGCGGTGGTGGACTGCTGGCCCCGATCATGGAGAGGCATGGGCTGAAGCAGTGACCGCACTGCCGACGGAAACCCGGCGGCAGAGATGGCGTCGTGGCATTTGTGCCGCGAGCCATGCCGCGGAGGCCCGCGCGCCGTGTCCCGAAAAGCACCAGTATCGGGGCGCCTTCCCAATTTTCACAATCTCCTGTGACATGCGTGAGGCGCTAGCACCTGCGGCACCGCACAGCCGTTTTTCCGACCCGGGTTTCGAAAATGTCCGCACCTGGTCGAGTGCACCCGTTCGGCCCTCGACCTGCCTCCCGCGGATGTGGTTGTAGCGGACGGCCAGCCTAGGCAGCGCCGTGGATTTCTGCCGTCGTGATCACGATCCCGGGCGGGTCCATCGCGATCGGTCCATTGACAACGATCCGCGTCTCGATCTCTGCGCCAGCCCGGCGGTGATGGGTGACCGTCCGACGGGTTGGATGCACGACCAAGTAGTGCGCGACGGATGGCACGCGGAAATAGTCAGCCAGCTTGCGACCTGTGTCCGTCGCCGTCGTGCCGCGCGACAGCACTTCGACGATGATCACCGGGTTCGGCGCCGCGACCGCGTCGTCGGCCATTGGCTCTCCGCAATCTACCAACGCGTCCGGTTCGTAGTCGCTGTCACCGGTTTCCACCGTCGCGCCATCGGGCAACGCCTGGCAAGGAACATCCGCCGCCGCCACCGCGCGGTCCAGCGCCTTGTAGATTGCGCCCTTCACCCGCAAGTGCGCGCCGCGCTCGGGTGCCATGGCCACGATCCGACCGTCCACGCGCTCATAGCGGCCCGTCGGTTGGGCATGGCACCAGCGTCTGACCTCCTCGCGGGAGTAGTATTTGTCCGTCTCGGTCGAGGCGAGGTCCATCGGAAGCGTCCAGTCGCGGCTGCCAGTCGAGGCCGAAGGTACCACGCATTGGCCTGCGGGGTTATCCGCTATCGGTTGGTCTACTGGAGCGGGACGTTCGGCACGAACCACCGGATGGATCGGCACGAGGCATTCAATTCGACCTGATTGTGATCGGGCCCCCCGCCGATCACAATATCGGCCACGGACCTTCCGCCCTCGCGGTCTATGACCGAGAATGGCCACCCACCCACGTCACCGATTCCACTCAGCCCACCAACACTCCCAGCCCACGCTCCCGCCGGGGCACCCCGCCTCCAGGACCCACCCATGCTGCACCCACCAGGCCGCCGCCTGACCATCGCGCCAAGCCTGCTGGCCGCCGACTTCGCGCGCCTGAAAGACGAGGTCCAAGCAATCGAGGCCGCCGGCGCCGACTGGCTGCACCTCGACGTGATGGACGGCCATTTCGTGCCCAACCTCAGCTTCGGCCCCCTGGTCCTAAAGGCCCTCCGCCCGCACACGCGCCTGCCATTCGACGTGCACCTGATGATCAGCCCGGTCGATCCCTACCTCGCCGCCTTCGCGGAAGCCGGGGCCGACCACATCCTCCTGCACCCCGAGGCCGGACCTCACCCGCATCGCTCGCTCCAGGCCATCCGTGCCCTCGGCAAGCGGGCCGGCGTGGTGCTCAATCCGGGCACCCCGATCGAGGCCGTTGCCTGGCTGCTCGATCTGGCCGACATCGTGCTGGTGATGACAGTCAATCCCGGATTCGGCGGCCAGGCGTTCCTGCCGTCACAGCTCGCCAAGATCGCCGACCTCCGGCGAATACTCGACGCCGCGGACCACCCGATCGCGCTGGCGGTGGACGGCGGTATCGGCCCCGAGACCGCCCGCCACGCGGTCCAGGCGGGCGCCGACACGCTGATCGCCGGCAGTGCCCTGTTCGGCGCCGCCGACTACACCGCCGCCATCGCCGCGCTACGCTCAGCGAGCAGACAAGCCCAGCCCCTTACGTCCCCCACCCCCCAGGCGGCCCCCACGCCCCAGTCGCTCGGGCCGCCCCCCGCATGAACGGCAACGTCCCGCAAACCTGGCTCCGCATGCTGCGCCGGCAGATCGCCCGGCTGCCGCGCCCCAGCATGTCGCGCGTGCCCGATGCCCCGATCCAGCCGATGCGCGACGTCTGGCCCGGCGACGCCCAGCGCGGCGCCCGCCTGCTCCGCGGCGAGATGGACTTCGGCGGCGCCACAACCACGCTGCAACTCGGCAGTTGGCCCGGCGGCGCCACGTCCCCCCTGCTCATCGCCGCGGCACACGGCTTCGCCTGGCTGCGCGACCTCCGCGAAATCGGCTCGCCCGTTGCCCTGCTGCGTGCCCGCGCCCTGGTAGGCGAGTGGATCGCCACGCCCCAGCCCGACGCGATCGCCAACCGCCCGGACGTGGCCGGCACGCGCATCGCCGCGTGGCTCGGGCACTACGATTTCTTCGCCGCCACCGCCGACGACGCGTTCCGCCAAAAAGTCATGGCGCGCCTGGTCGCCGACGCCCGCCGACTGTCCGCTGCGCTGCCCACCGAGGAAATGGACGGCCGCGCGCTCACCGCCCTGAAAGGCTTGACCGCGGTGGCCGTGGCGCTGCCCGACCAGGCGACCTACCTCAAGCGCGTGCAGCGCTTCCTGCCACAGGAAATCGCGCGCCAGGTGCTGCCGGACGGCTGCCACGTCGAACGCAGCCCCGTGGCCCATCTGGCTGCGCTGCAGGACCTGATCGACATCCGCGCCTTGCTGCAATCCGCCCAGGCACAGCCGCCCGCGATGCTCACCGCCACGATCGACCGCATGTCGACGGTGCTGCGGTTCTTCCGCCACGGCGATCTCGGCCTGGCCCAGTTTAACGGCACGAAGGAGGAAGCCGGTCAGGTCATCGACCAGACTCTGGCCCGCGCCGGCCGCAGCGCCAAGCTGCCCATGTCGCTGCCCGACGGTGGCTTCCAGCGGCTACAGGCCGGCCGCACCATGCTGATCGTCGATGCCGGCGCGCCGCCGCCGCCGGGCCTCGACCGCTATGCGCACGCCGGCACGCTCTCGATGGAGATGTCGGTCGGCCGCGAGCGCGTGGTGGTGAATTGCGGCGGCTTCCCGGCGGGTGGCGAGCCATGGCGCGATGCCACCCGCGCCACCGCGGCGCACTCCACCCTGGTCATCGCCGACGTCAATTCCTCGGAACTGCAACTCCACGGCCTCGGCCATCGCCCCGCCATCCACGATCTGCAGCGCCAGGAAGCCGACGGCGCGCATTGGCTGGAGGTCAGCCACGACGGTTGGACGCGGGCGTTCGGCGCGGTGCACCGCCGCAGCCTGTACATCGCCAGCAGCGGCGACGACGTGCGCGGCGAGGACATGATAGAGGCATTCGCCCCGCAGCCTTTCACCCTGCGTTTTCACCTGCACCCTGACGTCACCACCAGCCCGCAACAGGGCGGCGAGGCAGTCCTGCTGCGGCTACGCTCCGGCGCCGGCTGGCGGCTGCGCGCCGACGGCGGGCGGATCAGCATCGAGGACAGCATCTATCTCGGCGGCCCCGAGCCGCGCCGCAGCGAGCAGGTGGTGATCACCGGCAGTCCCGATGGCCCGCAGCAAGTGAAATGGGCGATCAGCAAGGTCGGATGACAGTGGTCAATGATCAGTGATCAGGAGAGGCGCACGATCCGTCCTCGGTCACAAATCACTGGTCACTGGTCACTGGTCACTGGTCACTGATGACTGATCACTGAAGTGAAGGTCATCGAGGTCACCAACGTCGATTTCTCGCTGCGGCATTTCCTGTTGCCGCTGATGCGTGGCATCCGCGCGCGCGGCCACGAGGTAATCGGCGTCTGCGCCGAGGGACCGCTGCTCGACGGAGTGCGCGACGAGGGCTTTCGCGTGGTCGGCCTACCCTTCGTGCGCCGGGTCTCGCCGCTGGCACATCTGCGGGCGCTGCTCGCGCTGGTCCGGCTGTTCCGCGCCGAGCGGCCCGACCTAGTCCATGCGCACATGCCGATCAGCGGCTTCCTCGCCCGGTTAGCGGCGCGCATCGCCGGGGTGCCGCGCGTCGCCTACACCTGTCACGGCTTCCTGTTCAACCAATCCGGGTCCTGGCCGCGCCGCTCGCTGGCGCTGGCGATGGAGTGGATCGGCGGGCGCCTGACCGACGTCTACATGGTCGTGTCGCAGGCCGAGGCGGCCGATGCGCGCCGGCTGGGCATTTGCCGCACCGCCGTACCCGTCGGCAATGGGCGCGACCCGGTGCGGTACCACCCCGACCCGGTGGCCCGCGCGCGCATCCGCAGTGAACTCGGCACCCCGGACGAACGCGTCGTGATCGTGGCAGTGTCGCGACTGGTGCGCGCCAAAGGTTATCCGGAGCTGGCCGCCGCGATGCGCGCGGTGCCTGAGGCCGAGCTATGGGTGGTGGGCGAGCGCCTGGCGTCCGACCGAGGCGACGACATGGCGGCGCTGCTGACCTCCGCCGGGCTGGGCGCGCGACTACGTCTGCTGGGCTATCGCCACGACGTCGCGGCGGTGCTGGCGGCGGCCGACATCTTCACCCTGCCCAGCTATTTCGAAGGCCTGCCAATGTCGGTGATCGAGGCAATGCTGACCGGGCTGCCGGTGGTGGGAACCAACATCGGCGGCTCGCGCGAACAAGTGTTGGAGGGCGAAACCGGGTTGCTGGTCAAGCCACGCCAGGCTGCGCCCCTGGCCACGGCGCTCGCCCGGCTGGCCGCGGACGAAACGCTTCGAACCACGATGGGTGAAGCCGGCCGCGCGCGCGCCTGTGCCCTCTACGACGAGGCACGCGTCATCAGCCGCACGTTAGACTTGCTGGGGCTGCCAGCGGCCAAACTGGAGGGTGGCTAAGTCCATCGCGATCCGCCCCCTCCACGCCGAATTGGCCCTACTAACGAACGGCCGTTTTTGTAGCGTAGGCGGACAAACCATGCACCCATGCCGCGAGCGCGGCGGGTTCGGAGAACATACGGAGCGGCCGGAATCCATCAGGGGTTTCGTCATTTGCTCTGCCGCGCCCCAGACATGGTCGCCGATGAGATTGACGTGTTCCCAGCCAAGCGGGGACAGATGAGCCAGCAATTGGACAGGGATGCCTTCAGTCCGACGCGAGACGGCGATGGCGTGTTCGAGATACCAGGCATTCCAGAGAATGATCGCGGTGACAAGGAACTTCAGACCAGAGGCGCAATGCTGCTGGTTCTCATAGGTGCGATCACGAATTTCACCGCGCCGGCGAATAAAGAACGCCCGCGCCAGGCTGCTACGTGACTCGCCTTTGTTGAGTTCCTGGCTCGGCAGTCGGACCAGCGCCGCAAGCCCGTCGGAAATCACCTGTTTTCCGATCGGGCCTTTGCGCCCGGCCGCGCCGACCGGGGAATTTGTTAGCAATGGAACCGCAAATGCGATTCAGCCGAAACCGGCCGCTTGGTGATTGTCCGCGTCCATACCGCGTCGGCTACAGCCGCATCGGATAGAAAGCCGACCTTCGATCGGCGCGATCCTTCCCCTGCTCCGATCGCGCCAGGGCGACGGATCGCCTGACCGGCTTCGACCCAGAGCATTCGTTGCGGCGGGGCCTGACTTGCATAGCTGATTAGCCGGTGAAGCAGGTGATGCCCCAGCTGCTACCATGGAATCTCGCCGACGCGAGGCCCCGCCTCGACCAGCGGGGGCCGCCTGATCGGGCCCTTACAGCCGGTCACAGGTGGCAAAATTTTGTATGCCAGGCGGAAACGGCCGGGACTCTCGCCCCGGCCGCGCCGTTACCGGCTACCCGAGCGTGACTTCGGCCTCGATCACTTCCAGATCGGCGGTCATGACCATACCCTTGGTTTCCGGTCCCAGATAGACCGCGATGATATACACGACCACCGAACCGATCGTGCCGTACATCATCGGTTTGACGAAACCCATGCCCTGGTTCACCGCGAAGTAAGTCAGGACCGGCGCCACGGCCGCGCCCCACACCGCGCCCTGATGATAGATGAACCCCGCGGCGGTGGCTCGTACTTCGGTCGGGAAGCGTTCCGACAGCCAGCCGGGATTCAGCGCATCCTTGCCGCCGAAGAACAAGATAAACAGTAGGAAGAACCCGAGGAACAATGTCCGGTCGACCTGCGTGATAAACAGCGGAATGAGGAACAAGGCGACGAACATGGGGGCCATGAGCGCCCAGCGCCGTCCGATGCGTTCCGACAGGGCGCCCCAGAATGTGCAGGCGGCGAACGTGAGGATGTTGCCCCAGAACACCGGAACCGCCACCTGGGCCGGAGTCCAGCCCAGTTGCTTTGTCAGATAGGTGCCGAGCATGGCCCACACCGCGTAGTAGGCGCAGAAGTTCGCGGCCATCCACAGGCAACCCGTGAGGGTGTTGTACAAATACTTACGCTTGAAGATGGCGAACAGTGGCAGCGTGACCTGCTGTTGCGTCGCGTTTTGGATCTTCTTGTTTTCCGCCCAGACCTCGGGCTCTTTCACGTAAATGCGGATCCAGACGCAGGCCAGGGCCGGCAGCACGCCCAGGATCAGCATCCCGCGCCACCCGTAGCCCCTGTGCCACGCTTCCAAAGGTGCATACAGGAAGCCATACGCCAGGCCGGACAGTGCGAAGCCCAACCCCCAGGATCCCTGCAAGACGCCGGACATCAGCCCGCGCGACCGCGCCGGCCAGGATTCCATCGCCAGCGCCGCGCCGGCCGGCCATTCCGCCCCCATGCCGATGCCCAACAGCGCCCGGATCACGAACAGGAAAGTAAAGTTGGGCGAGAAGCCCGCGAGGAGATTGCAGATGGAATACCAAAGAATGGAGATCATCAGAGGCGCCCGGCGCCCCAGCCGATCGGCCAGCCAGCCGGATGCCGTCGCTCCACTCAGGCGCATGACCAGCGTGACCGAGAAGATCGCGGTCACGTCGATCAGCGGAACCCCGAACTCCTGGGCGATCGGCGCCATGATCAGAAGGAAGACCGTGAAGTCGAACGCGTCGAGCGTCCACCCCATCCAGGCGGCGCAATAGGCGTACCACTGATCCTTTGTGGGTTCTTTCCACCACGGAACGTCTGTCGACTTTCTCGCGTATCCGGACATCGATTTAAACTCCCTGCTTATGGCCGTCCTGTCTGATGGGCTTATGTCCGCCCATTCAGGAGGCAGGCTATCAGTGAGTTCAAGCCTTATGCAACCATTTCCAGTGCGAGGCCGACGTGGGCCTTATTCACTGGGGGCTTATTGTTGCGGGATGGCGCAAGTAAATGCAGTTCTGTCGCTGTTCAATCCATTTGCAGCGCTCCGGTTCGAGAACCAGCGCTTTTTTGACTAAAGACTGAATTGACTACAGGCTGGATTGACTAAAGGCTGCGCATTGAGGTCGAACATGCCCGGCTGTGGTCTGTGGACACCGCGCCGCCCGCATGCGGATGACCCGAAATGGGACCTTTGCGCGGACATTCACGCCGCGGCCATCCTCGAACCGGGTCCACTTTGAATTCGCAGAACCAGGCGTGGTGCGGTTGCTTGTCAACACTCTGGACTGCGCTGGACCACGCTCCATCGGTAGACTTACGGAGCCGAACAAGCGGTTTGGGTCGAACTCGGCGGTTCCGGCGGCGCGCCGCTCGCTCCGCCGACTGCACCTGCGGGTGGAATACCGGCACCGCGCCACCGAGAAATGCTGGCTAGATCAGCGCCAACCCGAGATACCACAGCGGCAGCGTTAGGAACGACAGCGTAATTCCGACACCGACCATCAACGTGACCAATGACTGGCTCAACCCATATTGTATCGCCACGATGGCACCACCGATCATCGGGCCCATCGCCGACTCGAAGATTGTCACCCGCGACGTCTCGCCGCCCCAGGACAATACGCCGAAATACACCAGCGCGATCATCAGCGGCCCTACCACCAGCTTGAACCCCAGCCCCAACCCCAGCGGCACCCGGTTCCCGCTCAGTTGGTCCAGCCGAAGCTGCAACCCCACCGATACCAGCGCCAGCGGCGCCAGCGTGTCGCCCAGCCGGTGAAACAACCCTGCCAGCCATGTCGGATACCCAACCGGCGACAACGCCAGTGCCAGCACCAGCGCAATCAGCGGCGGGAAGGTCGCGATGCGCCGTGCGATCTCCCCCCATGATGCCGAGCCCGATGAATAGATGCAGGCCACCGTGATCCCCAGCGTGCTCAGCACCAGGTAGGTGCCGAGCTGGTCGATCAGGATACCGGTGGCAAGATCCTTCGCGCCGTAGAACGTCTCGATCATCGGCAACCCGACGAACGATGTATTGGCCAAGCCCGCTGTGATAATCAGCGCGCCGGTTACCCCGGCCGAGAACTGCATCACCCGGCCGAGGATCACGAACACCGGCACGCTCAGCGCGAACAGCACCCACGGCATCGACACCGGGAACAGGAGCGCCGGTGTCATTCGAAGCCCGTGAATTTGCCCCAGAATAAGCGCCGGCAGCGCCACATGAATTATGAACGCGTTGATCGAAGCATGCGCGTTGTCCGGGGCGCGCCGCGTCTTGCGCAGAATCATGCCGACCAGCAGGCAGACCACCAGCATCGAAATGTTTGTCATGGCATCCCGCTCCTATCTGGTCGCCGGTGGCGGCCGGCACGGCACCGACGCGGGACCACCTAGAC
>Ga0302325_10018367_pt1 | contig 14739 bp, 10 predicted proteins | sample Palsa_T0_2_FD_201948 | JGI IMG/M metagenome (GOLD analysis project Ga0302325, IMG submission 201948) | Peat permafrost microbial communities from Stordalen Mire near Abisko, Sweden - Palsa_T0_2 | ecosystem: Environmental > Terrestrial > Soil > Palsa > Peat permafrost | place: Sweden: Abisko... | reverse complement strand
ACGACCTCAGTGCAAAAAGAATAGCTACGTCATGTGGGTAGCTGCAGGAACTACAGTACCCCTCGGTGCATGCTCAGAGCTTTGATCCAGGGCAAAAGCGAGCTCTTACATCACACCAGACAAAACTTTCTGTCATGGAGGGGTACGGTGGGCTGAGGGCTCCGCTGCCCAGCTAGGATGAGGACGATCGGGTCTCCATCATTTTCGATGGGATTCATGTGAACTCTCTGGACAGGGAAAATAACAGGCTTTCGTGAGTCCAAGACGCAGAGAAGGTTCATAGCTCGTAGGAAACACGCGGGTATCCGCTTGGATCGAAGCTGAATGATCGTCACGACGATCCACAAGCCACACTTGAGCCCTGCAACGGTTGTTGCGGGATGTAACTGTCAACAGCGCAGTGTCGATCCAGGTAATCCTTGAGGCTTGTTCTGGGGAAGTTGGAACACTAGCGCGCCAAGCCGCTGTGGCTGACCGCTATGGCTAGTCCTATTCGGGCGTCACTTCGAAGCGACAGGGGGCGGCAAAAGATGCCTCCATCCTGGCCCACTTCCCAACCCATGATTACCTGCCAAAACGCAAGTGTGGTTCCTTTGCAGACCAATGATCGCTGAACACCAGCATCATGATGAATCCCATCAGGAAGCTCTCAGCACGCGTCAGCAGAGCACAATCCCATGATTTCCTTGTTTTTTAACTTCCTGGTAACACAATTGTTGCGGCAGATTTCGCGCGAGCATTTGCAACCCGGCAACCTGCTTCATACAACCTAGCCTCAGGTTCTAGACACTCTGGAACATATGAGGCGGATTGAATTACCTCCTCAAGTGACGCAAGATCTCTACATCTCTGTTTTAACTGTCTGGTAATAAAGACTGGCAAAGGGTGGATTTGCCGTGTACTGTTGTCTGTTGCCTCACGAACGGCCGGTCAGCTCAAGCTGCAAGACGGAATCTTTGTTTTAATTGGCTCACACTTGTGCTGCATTAACACATACCGAGAAATATGACCCCGAAAGGTGCCATTCTTGTGCTCAAGTGAGGGTGACTGCCTGCAACTACAAGGTATGCTTGGAACATCGGTATGTATGAGGAGCTCAAGCATCCTTCCTCGGCCACTGATCTTCAAGCACAGCTGCGAGATATCGAGCCACACCTCATTCAAGTGCCAGTGAATCAGGATCGACTTCCCAGTTTCTTTGCCACAGCTATGTCCTACCCCCGCCTGAAACCCTGAGCTGCACTGAAGCGCAGATCAAGAGGCTGTCGGTCATCAATTTTCTCGTATTCTGTTAGGTTCTTTCTTCGTCATAGCTCGTCGCAAAATCCGAGAAATAAAACAAGTAACTCATTTTGAGGGCAAACTCAATTGACTAAGATATTCTTTATCTATAAAGGGTCAATAGTGAGCCTCGTCAATCACCTTTGACATTTCGTGTCGACAATGTCCACACCCAAAGCTCTTCAGACACCCCTCAATTCCTCCGACCAGAACATCGCAAGCCCAAAATCCGCTAAATCTGTCAAGAAGAAGATGATTCCCTCCAACCCAGATCCGACTCAAGTCAAACGACAGGTCTCCAAATCCTCGCAGGATGCCGGCTCGAAGGTTTCGCAGGTCCAGAACCAGGCGTCGCCTGAGCGGCACACAACGCCTTTGAAGAAAAAGCTTCCAAAGAAACCAACAGAGAAGCCTCCTGCAACCCCCTCGGTGGTTTCAGAGGTTTCGCAAGCTCCATCGGAACCACCGACCCCAAGCTCTCAGAAAAAGAAAGTCTTGAAAAAGAAGAAGCCCGCACCTCCACCCTCCGAGCCTGACGTTCCGGAGCAAGATATCCAAGCTCCACAAGAGATTCAAGATCGCCAACCAGACCTCGACATACCAAAGAAGAAAATCATACCAAACACCCCTCAAAAAGTCGATTCACCTTCTCCACAAATCCTCAAGAAGAAGAAGAAGCTAGCGCCACCTCCCGAGCCAGAGCCAGAGCCTGAATCGGAAGAAGAGCCCGAGCCCGAGCCAGAACTAGAACCAGAAGAAGAAGAAGAGGAGGAAGAAGAAGAGCAGGAAGAGCCGGAGGAGGAAGAGGAGGAAGAGGAAGACGAACAAGAGCAATCCGATCACGATGGAATTGAAGAGGAGGATGACGGCACCGAGACTTATGAACACTCCGAGGGAAATGAAGGTCAGTCCGAAGAGGGCGACGAAGAATATCACGATGCGGATGAAGAAGATCCCAAAGGTGCCCCTTTGGACACTGTTCAAGATCCAGCAAAAGGCCTCCCGAAGAAGGGGCGAGATAGTGCTTCCGGGTTGGCAGACCAAGGACAAAAGGGTCTCGAAAAAGCGACCAAGACTGCAAAAGGGGCAGCGGATCCAAAGCAGGTCAAGGATGTCGGCGACGAAGCTCAAACCACCGCCAAGGGTGCAACGGATAAGGTGAAATCGTCCGTATCTGGCACCGATAGCCTCCCTAGTGGCCTCCCGGGTGGAGATGCAATCGGCAAGACGAAGAAATCCAAGAAAGGGCTCACTGATAGCACTCCGGATCTACCTGGCGCCGATAGCCTGCCTGGCGGGGACACGATTGGCAAGGCCAAGAAATCCAAAAAGAGCCTCACCGACAGTACTCCTGACTTACCAAACGCTGAAAGTATTCCTGGCACCGATAGCATTCCAGGCACTGAGAATCTGCCTGGCGAAGATGCAATCGGAAAGGCAAAGAAATTAAAAAAGGGTCTCCCTGACAGCACTCCCGATCTGCCTGGTACTGACAGCCTTCCGGGTGGGGATGTTGCCGACAAGACAAAGAAATCTGCGAAGGGGCTCAGTGACAAAACTCCGGACGCCCCAGGATCCGATAGCCTGTCTGGTGGGAATGTAACCAGCAAGGTGAAAAAGTCTAAGAAGGACCTCACCGACAGCGCCCCGAATGTGCCAGGAACAGACAAGCTTCCTAGTACCGATTCCATTCCTGGCACCGATGGCTTACCTGGCGCGGACAGTCTGCCTGGCGGAGACAAAATCGGCCAGATGAAGAAATCTGTCCAAGGTAATACTGGTGACGTTGGTTCAAAAGCTCAAGGGGCTGCGGGAGAAGTCAAATCCAAAGCACAAGGGGCCACCGACAATCTGGGGCCTGCCCTCGGGGGCGTAACGGAGAACCCACAAAGTATATTTGGTTCCACGACAGAGCAATTGGGTGGTGGGCTCCCAAATGGTGTGCGGGATACAGCGTCCAAAACAGCGGATACCGCAACCTTAGCTGGGAAAGATGCTCAATCCAAAGTCGGTGGGCTTGCAGATCAGGGGAAGGACCTTGCTGGGGGAGCAAGTTCAAGCGTAACGGAGAAGCTTGGGGACATCTCTGGTCTCGTGGGGAAGAAAGTCAATGATTCTGGGGAGATTTTGGGTGATTCAGGAACTGTATTGGGGAAAGCTAGTGGTAATCTAAAGTCCATGGCGGATCAGAAGATCAACGAAGCGGGGGAAATCGTCAATTCGTCTGGGAAAGTAGTTGGACAGGTGAGCGACGAAGCAAAGAGTTCAGCCCCGAACCTCGACATCGTGCGGACCGCACAGGGTGCAGAGGTGAAAGCCAGCGGAGGTGATATGGGCGCTGGTGGGATCGAGATTACGATACAGACAACAAGGCAAAGCACCACGCTCACGATCAAGATTCCTGGCGCCTTTCAACAGCAGTAATTATAGCCTGGTTATGGATTTGGGTTGTTTTTGATTTGATAGTTTCTAGTTCTAATTCAAAAGTTCGGATTGTATCTGCTGCCCCCCGGCACCACATTCACGGTGGAGATTTATGGCAGTATTTGACGGCGGCGGTTGTGCTAGCTTTTCTGATGTTTGTGTTTGGACGTATGACTCGTTATTAGATCTGTGGGATTTCAGTTTAGATGTCTAATCTGCTTAATTTTGATTCCAATATGCAATTTAAAGTCCACATCTGCTGCGTACATTGGGAATGCCCTGCGAAGCCTCCCAATTCCCCATCCCAACCCTCATGCAATTCCCACCTTTCACATCCCAAAACACTGGCATCAAGACGCCTCCCATTCATGACGTAAATCTCCGAACCCCTCTTTGCGATCAGGTTTCGTAAGAAAAAAAACATCAAAGTGATAAGCCCAATACGTCAGTCCCGTATTTGCCACCCGAGCTCTCCCAGTCATCAGCCACATCACCAAACCCAATGTTACGATCATCTTGCCAGCCCTCCCTAGAAAAAATTCTTATGCAAGGTTCTCCGGATCGGAGGGGACGGACTGTCCCGATCGAGAAAGTTGGTCAGTGAGTTGGTTAAGGTTTTGGAATGCATGGTTTCCCTGCTTGTGACCTGCCCGAACGCTGGACTTGGAGAAAAAGGGATAGATTTTTATTTGGTGTGATGGAAGCTGAGTTAGAGTACATGATAAAAATCCGAAGAAATCGTTGAAGTCAATATTCAGAAACGATTTTGAAAGTACTGAACGATATGATGATCAAAACGCTACTTCTTTGCTTTATTCACGGGTTCAAGGGGGATGAGGAAACATTTTTCGAATTTCCCGAGGTTCGTCACTTCCGCAAAATATCTACTTCGAGAAAATAACTACTAACTTTCAACCCGCAGGACCTGAAGAAGTCGGTCAAAGAAAAGAATCCAGAACTTGATGTCCAGACGCGAGTATATCCCAAATACGAGACTCGCGGAGACCTCGCAGCGTGCGTGGAGACTTTCCGAGAATGGCTCCAAGATCAAGTCACAGATCTAGAACGAAATGCTGCGACTCAGTCAGCAATACTGGATCCTTCTGTGAGTGTGATTCTAGTTGCTCACTCAATGGGGTAAGTAGATCTTCCTTCACCACGCTCACCAAACGTTGACATTGGATTCAGAGGTTTCGTAGCAGCAGATGCCCTCTTCTCGGTCCTTGATAACAGACCAGTGTCCTCTAACCCGGATCTCAAGCTCATGTTTCCCTTAATTCAAGGCGTCATGGCGTTTGACACACCATACAACGGTCTCGCTCGCGCGATGTTCGCCTACGGCGCTTTCTCTCAATACCAAAGCATCTCATCAATGTGGAACGTCCTTTCCACCGTCTCAACTTCTGTTCCTGCTTTCTTAGGATCCGCCGCCTCAGCATCAGCGTCTTCGAGCGCAGTATCTGCAGCCGCATCCTCAACCCAAGTTGCTGCAAGTCAAAACCCCTCCTGGAAACGATGGCAGCTCCTCGCAGCTAGAACGGGTACAATCGGTGCTATCGCAGCTGGCGGCGTAGCAGCCTACATGCACCGCGAGGCAATCCTCAACTCTCTTTCAAAAATCAACAGAGAGAACATATCCAACATCAAGTACAAAGAAAGTCTCTCCAAACTAGGCGATATCAATTACAAAGACAATTTATCCCAAGGCCTGGCATACGTCAGTCGCGAGAGCATCGGCGAAGGCTTCGCATGGATGGCATCACACCTCAAATTTGTCGGAGCACTGATGAAGCAAGCGCAGCTCACGACTCGCCTTGAAAGACTGAGTCAGTTGAAGGGAGTGGGGCTGGTGAATATATATACTTCTCTCGGGGAAAACGGGTATTGGACCGGCGGATATTTCGTCCCAAAGCGCACATTTTGTGCGATTCCTACGGAAAAGGAAGCTGCAAAGATCTTTACTGAGCAGGCGAACCCGAAAGCGGCGAATGAGATTGAGGCGCATTGTAGCATGTTTCGGCCAGAGAAGAATGAGCGGTATGAAGAAATGGTGGAGAGGAGTAGGGGGTTTGTACTTCAGTGGTTGAAGCATGATCCGAGGAGGCTGGTGGATGAGTATAAACCGAGTCGCGAACAGTTGACAAGAAGCAAGTCAGAAAGTCAGCTTTGGGATGATGATGGGAAGGTTTTGAGACACGAAGAGAAGAGTGGGGGCGGGGAGAAAGGAGGTGAGCAGGAGGATGAGGATCAGTTGCAGGCGATTATCAAAAGTGAGGATATGCCGCACCCGGAGGATGGAGGAGTTGATGATGAGACTTTGAAGATGGCTTTGGAGGTTCCACTACCGGCTGATGAAGAGTTGATGAAGAATGTGTCTCTGGAACAGGCTGTGAAAGTTCCATTGCCTGATGAAGTATTGAATGAGGTGAAGGGAGAAATATGATTGTTCTGAATTTTCGCACGGGTGGCAGTGGTGGAACTTTCTTCTTCGCAATTTGAATAGATTTAAAGAGCATTAATGTAACGAATAATAATCAAAACAATCTCGCAGGGTATCAGTCTAAGAAAACAATAGCGTTGTTATGAAGTTGTGGTCAGGTCCTCAGATATTTCCCCTCAGCAGTCCCTTGTCAACATTACTCCCCACACTCTCCCCAACACCCCCTTTTCCAAACTGGTCCCCCACGGTCTCTCCAACCTCTCGCTGAGCAGCATCAATGTCCTTGTTTCCAGAAACTTCCCCCTTGCGCAGGGTATCTTTCGATGTCAGCTTCCATCAAATCAGAAGCCCCTTCAACCACGTAATCTTACCTTTGACACCATACGACGTCCTATTCTCCCCAAAATACTTCAAATAAGTATCCTCAACCCATCTCCAAGCCTTATCATAATAGGTATCGCTCTTCTTCTTCATTCCTTTCATGTTCTCCATGTTGAATTTTCGACTAGTTCTCTTCTGGAAGTAAATGTGTAAAATTTCTCGAGCTAGGAGGGGATGAACTGTCGAAACGGCACCAAAATGATGATTTCACTCATCTAACTCGAGTCTGAGCTAATAAAGATATACGTATTTCCCCACACTGCATATCCTGCTTCTCACAGTAAACGCAAGAAATGACGTATTGGGGTTGGTGAGGATAATGTGGCTTGCGGCGGCAGCGGCGTGGACGAAACTTCAGGGAGGCCACCCTTGAACTCGAAACTGGAAATTGATGTGCAGTAGCGGGATGCAAATTCGCGTGTGGCAGGCATTTTTTGAGCCACAGAGTCATGAACCAGAGGGGGGTTGATCCGTTGCCCGATTAGGGCTGTTACACAGATTACGTGGGATGGGTAAAAAGTAAAGTCGATTTTTCCTCGTAAATTCTCCTTAGCCACAGGTGTGGGATTGACATCGAGTCACGGGCCCTTAAGCCCCTTTCCGCCATCGCGAGTACCAAAGGGGGTCGGTCATGCTTTTGGAGTTCGGGGGAAAGAAATTCTGCGGGTGCTGGAATGCGCTAAAAGTCGAGAATTTGGTATGAAATTCGCGTTGGACTGAATACTCTGTCAAATTGTGGCTACTAGGCTCGCGAATGACTGCGCCCAGATTACTCTTTTTGCTCCTGATTCCAAACCCAAATGCATCCCCTTAAACGCCTTCCGATGCCAATTTCATCATAGAATAGGATCTCCCTTCTGCATCCTCAGCTCCTTCCTCGTCAACTCAACTTCCATTATCCTCTTGTCAAGCGCGACCTTCTCTTGCAATCCATCATCATCCATATCAAAATACAAGGTCCAAACCCCCTCCTCTTCTACCACAGTGAACCCTTCCCATCCATCGAAGTTCAGGCGGCGGTCAATTGGTGTGACATTCCACGGTCCCACATGGTGCCCTTGTGCTTCCACTTTTAGCCCATATTTCACCTCGTATGTGTCCTTGTCCACGTATATCCAGTTCAGTTGCGGGGGGTCGTCTTGGATTGTAGAAACGTATCCCTCGCCTCTTCGACCCCAGGTTGATTCGGGATAGGGAAAGAAGTATCCTGCTAGTTGATGTCCTTGTTCCTCCACGTTGTCGTCTCCTTCATCAGGTAGGAATTTAGATTTCGGGTTCACGTTTGTCACGTACAACTAGATCGGAACGATTGTCAGATTTTTCTATTTGGAATTTTTTGAAAGGGAAAGGAAGAAGAATAACTCACCTTCTTGTTCCGTAGAACGACAGTTCCTCCATGTATGTCACGAGCCTTCCGTGAGGGGTCATTACAGGTTACGAGGAGGTTCGCCTTTCGACTTCGGTGCCGCTCCCGAGCGTTTTGCTTTTGTCCTGAACGAACAGCTTCAGTTGTCCCAATGATCGCAGGACATGCTGCAATAGATGTTATGATTCCGAGAGGCATGGTGAGAAAGTATTTTTCAGATCATCCAACAAGAGTCTAGTTGTATGTATGAGAGTGTGAGAACACTGAGAAATTCGGGAGTGACTAAAACCTTTTCTGACAGTCTAGAACAAGTTATGAAGAGGTGTTTAAATGAGATAGAAGAGTGTATACCAATTCTTTCAGGTATAGAAAGCGGCTCGGTCTGGTTATGACAACATCAACAAAGAGATTGTCGTGACCCCGCGCGCCACAGCTGCACAAACCCCTGGACTCGAGCATTAGAGCAAAGTCCCCGCGTATGTGATGAAAGAGGAGTTCATGTAAACCGTCGGAATAGGCAACTTGTTTACAGCACAGAGTTCCTCTATAAGGATTAGTGTGATGTGAAACCGTGTGAGCGATCGAGATCGGATTTTGGGAGGCTACTGCGTGACTGTATGGTGATTAAGGAATATGTCAATCTACGAGGGGTTCATCTCCAATGAGATCGGACGATGTCACTGCTTGCAGACAGCTCCGAAGACAAATCAAATGAAGTAAGACATTTGAGTGGTTGGGGTGGGGCACTAGCGGCTGCCTGACTGAAGACGAACACTTCACTCGAAAAACATGACTCCAATCTCGATTCGAAATCAACCCGAAATGAATACTAAATTGTTTAAACTTTAACATGAAACCCATTTACGGTCTGTGGACTGGAAATTTTTGGGAATAAAATGAGTTGTAAAATTGAGTGGGTGTTGGTGGGACAACTCGCCAAGCGCTCGCATGGCAGCCATCCTCGCATCCCGTATGCAGATCGGGGGTCATCTCAAAATCGAAGACTTTGCGGAGATTTATGACGCAACGCAGTCATGATTTGACTTCCAACAGAATGTGAGCAAATAGATTTCGCACAATGTGCTCATCTGAAGCAGTCCCCTGAATACATCGAGGCCCCTGAACCTGTTTTCAGTCACACCTCGTTGCAGGTGAGCTTCCCCAGAGATATCTTGTTTTCCTGCTATGGCGTAAGAGGTCCACTGCTCATCGTCATCGTTCCTGATGAACGATAAGTATGGTTCTTTTCACTTCGATTTTATATCGATCAAATCTTAGAAAACTTTGACTTTCCAAAATCTCCCATTAATCTTCATTCAACTACTACCAAACAAGCAAACTACCAGTCTTCAACTTCAACAACTTTCACTCATCACAACCTCGAAACTACATCACAACAATGTCTGACAAGTAAGCTACTCACTGTCATGTGATTCTGAATGGCGCAATGCTAACAGTTCAGCAGTGAGAAGCAACAAGTCTTGCAGGAGGACAACCAGTACGAGTACGCATCCGAGTCCGAGCCAGAAGAACAACAAGTTGCGCCGGCCCCCAGACAGCAAGGACAACGAACGATGCAGCGAGCTCGTCAAAACCAGGCTCAACAGTTCCAACCACCGCAACAACAACCACAACAACAGCAGGTGGTACCTGCAGTCGACCAACGTATGACCGGCAGCATGGGTGGCAGGACTGGGGCAATCCGCGAGTCAAGGATCAAGGACAGACCAGCGCCAAAGGAAGAAAGAGACAGCAGTTTGAAGATCAAGATTGAGCTGGATCTTGAAGTCGAGGTAGATCTATATGCCAGGGTCAAGGGAGACGTCACAATAGGCCTGATGTAGTAACTGTTTTCGTAGGTGGACCTTTATGCGAGAGTGAAGGGAGATGTTACGATCGGCCTACTGTGAGAGCGTCGATTTCCCATCAACAGCGCAGTTTTCTGATACATGCTAGTAGATAAGTGCCGAGGCACATGATAGCGTGGCAATGTATTTTTAGGGGAGGGGACCATGTATAATAGCTGAATCAAAGATGGCGCAATATGAATATAGAACCTTTTTGCCTCAATATGTGAGCTTGTGGTCTCTGTGAACTGAAACATTTTTGTGTGTACTCAAATAAAAATAGAAAGGGTCAAGTTCGCCGGAAACTCTTCTCCGACTTCGAGGTTTCCAGAACATAGCCGCAGGTCATGCTCATCTAAAACAACGCCCTATAGGGGTCTGGTGTGTTGCGCTAACCAATCTAATGGCTCATGTGCCAACACGCATTCGGAAGTGTTCATAACGGTCTGCATGAGCTTGTAGGGACTTGCTCACGCACCTCATGCAACGCAAAGGTCTCGGAACAGGCTGTAAGAGTAATCCACTCACACTCCACGCAAGACTCCCTGCGGGGCTGCGTTGGTGCAACTCGTGTGGACCGTCGATGTTCGTGCATACTTCGCAACGAACCCACGGTACGGACGGAACGGCAGTCATCGTCGTCGTCGTCGTCGAATCACGCTAGACGGGCTTGCTTACTGTACTAGTGGCAGGGTGGCCGGGTCGTGTCCGCGCGTAACGCGTGACAAAAACAAATTTCCAAGAATCCCATCCGCAGCGCGATCGAGATCGGCAATTCCCATTGGGATGGGCGCTCAGAATTCTCAGCACCTCGAGCGGCAAAAGCGCGCCCCGGGAGCTCATCTGGCTAATACGAACGGAAGATCTACTGCAGCTATCGGCGTCACTTCAGTCACGCGAGAAGGCTCTGAACTTTCTGAAGAGACATTCCCTCTGATTAGTTGGAAAGACTAGTCGGAGGTGCGTCCTGTCATACCCCACAATCCGAGTCAACACCGACGTGTGCCCGAATTTCACGCCCCCCGCAGTATTCCAAGTTTTTATCCTTGTTGTGCTTCAAGCCAACGCTAACGACACGGGAAAGGATCCTCTGCTCACTCCATAGAGTATCTCCCCCTGTTCCTTTGTCTAGCTCTGTCAATCTCTAGGGATTTTTAACAAATCAGATATCTGGAAAAGTAGGTATAGAGGATCGAATCGGATGCCACAATGGTGGCAAAGTTACAAAGGAACAGGGAGGGGTAGTGTACAGTAACACCCCTCTTATGCAAATCTTATCTTTTCCATTTTCTGAACCGTGGGGGAAATGAGAATCCTTACGCAGGGATAGTATTGGCTCGTGCAAGGTTGCGGGTCTGATCCCAGCTGGCAAGCAGGTTTTCTGCAATATTACACGGATGCGTGTTCCGACTCCCGAGCTTGCCGAAAATCGAGCCTCCACGTCGAAAGCTGAAACGTTGCTATCCAGTGTTCATGCTGGTACTCTACTCCGTGTGGTGTTGTGGTGATTTCACCCAAAGCTCCAAACGCACTCGGTGGTTTTTATATCGTCAGTGAACGTTGGTGAGAGCAAAAAATTTCGAAGGCTATTTTAAGACAGAGATACAAGCTTTGGCTAGTGTCTAGCGTACCATTGATCCTATTTAGGATGATGTACATGGCGGGAGAGCGTCACTAACCGAAACTCTATACTTCGTTTCACCTTCGCTTCGTCTGACTCGTGAAAATATTCTAATTGCGAATCCCGAAACTTTAAAGTAGTCATTTCATGTGAATATAGGGGATGAAAAGTCATACGATGAAACTCAGTTTGAATTGAGCTTGCCAAGATAGACTCGCGAAGATTTTTGAAGCCGGAAATCTGATCACCTATTCGCCCAAGAAGAATACCACGAGAGCCCTCGAAACTCCCGCAATAACACCATCTGTGATTCCGTATCAACCTTCAAAAAACTACCCGAGGACCTCTTTGATGCAGCGCCGCCGTCGTAATTATGCATTTGAACCGAAAGCTGTCGAAATTCCTATTATTCTCTAAATTTGGTGTCAGTGAATCTCAAGTTCAGATTCTGGAGCGCCCATTCCAAACTTACAAGAAAGTAATAGTAACCTCCCCTTTGATTTTTGCTTTCAAAAAGATCTCTATCATAAGATCGAGATCAAGTTTTATTTTCATTGGCTTCGACTCCTCCCTCTCCCCTGCCTCTGATTCCACTTCTTCTTCACCAGGACTCTCTTCCTCGTTTCCGGACTCATACACCTCTGGGTCGAGCTTCTTTTTCTTTTTCGCAGGTTTCGTTTTCGTCTTTTTGCTTTCCGATGTTGTTGTTCTGACCCCGATAGGTTGTACGCCAGCAGCTTTCTTCAGGTTGAAAGATCTTATGCCCGTCTCAAAAGGAGGCCGTTGTTTTGGCGCAGGTTTTTGTTTTCTCGCTGCGCATTCTGGGCAGGTTATTCCATTATTCATTCGCTTCTCCTCGCGTTCCGCCCTCACTTCTTCTCTAACATTTCTATATTCCGGTTCCGGTGCTATCTGCGAATCGGGGATTGGAGGCATTCTGCTTTTTGTAGTGTTCTTCTTGCGTCCTCCACGTTGATACTTTTGTCGTTCTGCTGCTGCATCGTCCTCCGACGGCGCAGAAACTACTTCAGAACCATTGACAGGAAATGGTGGACTGGTTGGAGGGAAATTTTCTGCTGCTCCGTCCATATTCGACGCTCAGAGTTCGATTTGATGCCGGATTAGATCGTGAAAAATTGCACTCTCACAGCTGCGACCATGAAGGAAGCTTGGCCGCAGCAAATTATGCCATAATGAGGTCATAGAAATTGCGTTACGTGAATACGAAGCTGAAGAACGCCACCGGTGTCTGTGTATAAAGTTTCACGAAGCGAAAATCAAGTGGTGGCCCCGTGACGACCTTGGCGTCCCTGCAACAAGATTTGAGCAACGTTACTTATCAGATCCTCATTGGTACAGTATTCTCCCCCCCTAAATAAAATGAGCGTGGCCAGGCTGGCACGACCGTTTTGGCATACAGTAGCCTAGCCGCGCAACGCTTTAAACCGGGGGAGAGTATGATGAGCGAGCGAGCGGGCCGTGGTCCTGCACGCTCGTTCCCTGTCAAACTTTCTAACGGTGCTTCATTAATCCTTGCTACTGTATCTTCCCGTCTTATACAAGCTGATCATAACGCTCATCCGAAGTGCTCCAGCCACAAGGGTTTCCCTAAGAACCAGGTCACGCAGTGAGGTTAAATCAACGTAAAGCCCTAACTTATCACTTCCCGATTTTGACATCAGTCCCAAGTCGCCACGTTCCCCGCAGTTGGCCAGGATGCTTCACTTCCGGCAAATCCGAAACGATCATCCTTAGCAGGTCACCGATACACCGAAGAAGGCACGAAAAAAGTAATTACGAAGTACTAGTTTATCGCGAAATGAAACTAAATCCAATAGACCGCTGCCAGTGGGAGCGGGACGGCCACACCAACAACAGCTCGGCCGGGATCCTAGCAGCTGCCTCGATGATCTAGAAAATCGTGCCAATGGCATTGTTCCCAATTCCATCCGCATGTGCATACAAATGCGGTAGTATTTTGAAAGAAGAAATTTAACCGTGTCGTCACTCGAGATATGAACCTGATCCGAACGCACTTTCTGACCGACAAGGGTAATGAGGATCTTTATCCTAGGAATGGCATTAATCTTAGAATGGAGAGATAAGCGATATTAGGAAGAATTCCATGATGTGGGCTATGGTGATCCGGTGAGAGCCTTGGGGCCTAAAGTCCCAGTGACTCGGGCTCGGCCGGTTACCGAGCTTCACTTACGCGTACCTCAATCCGAAACCTTCAAAGGCCCGAGAGTCTGCGGCTTCTGCACTCTCTTGGATTTATCATCTCCTTGAACACTTTTGCATTCTGTACTTGTAGAGCTGTAGTTTTCAATGTCTTCGTTATTAAAATCAGAATATCGAAGGTAGCGGCATACAATGCACCAGCATGTCATCTAGCGACCCGCAGAACAGTTCATGACGAATCGGTGATACTAGATCCTCAAAACAGGTTCACGGGCAGTTTGAGCTACCTACAGCTGCTAGCAAAAGCCCTATATGTGGCTAGAGACCACCTGTCCCGTTCGGGCCATATCTGGGGCACGTCACCGCCACAGTTAGTAAGCCAAGACTTCAAACGAAACAAACAGCGATGAAATTACAGCCAGTTAATTTCTTGTAATGTCACATATTACGGCTTGGTTATTATGCTCAAAAGATATTCTAGTTAAAATTCGGGGATCTTAAAGCGCTAAGTGCATCAGACGATGGGCGTGTGGCCACCAACCTTTGATGCAGCACCAGAAAAGACCTCCCAATCCTTTCACCACACCCCTAAGACTACCGTTGCACAGACTCATCCAAGAAACTTGTTTCTAGCCACGTCTGAAGCTTCACTAATATCCCATGATCTCCCCTATGATCGTCCATGTGCCACACTCCCCCATGAATATGACGCTACAACACCTCTGAACAGCTCTCTGGATCCTGTTTATATTACTCCCAATGCTGATCCAAAGATCTGGAACTCCGCAGAATGCTATATTACCTTTATTCCTGGTATTAAGAGCGTCAGACGTAGATCCAACACCTCGCGTCAACCTTCCCTCCCTCCTCACCTACTCATTGACCTTCCATCCCGTCAGCCCAACTCATTCCACTAATATTACAAACCGCAACCCCAAGACCCTGGCATCAAACTGTTCCTTGTAACCTATCCCCCATCAAGCTGAATAGTCACGCAATCAGTGGCAGACATGACTTCACAGTTCAGGATCAAGATTTCTCGCGATGCCCAACTGTGGCTGATCGGTCTCTCCGTACTGAATCCCACAAACGAATCGTTGCAGCGATCAGGAAACTAATAGCCCTTTATTCAGATCAGGATCTTGATGGTGGCTTGATGGATAGGGGTATATTTAACTGTTGGTTTTCTAGGGGTCTC
>Ga0302325_10018365_pt1 | contig 14740 bp, 14 predicted proteins | sample Palsa_T0_2_FD_201948 | JGI IMG/M metagenome (GOLD analysis project Ga0302325, IMG submission 201948) | Peat permafrost microbial communities from Stordalen Mire near Abisko, Sweden - Palsa_T0_2 | ecosystem: Environmental > Terrestrial > Soil > Palsa > Peat permafrost | place: Sweden: Abisko... | reverse complement strand
CTGGGAACGATCGTATCGATATCGTCCGTCGGCGCCGGCGCCATCGGCGTGACTTGCCTCGTTCTGCTCTACCCGAAAATGCCGATGGCACGGATCGTCGGCTCGGATATTGCGCACGCGGTGCCGCTCACGCTTGTCGCCGGCATCGGGCACTGGGTCCTGGGTTCGCTCGACTTGCACGTCTTCAGCTTTCTCATTCTCGGATCGGTGCCGGGAATTTTGCTCGGCAGCTATGTCGCCGTTCGCATCCCGGAACGGGCGCTGCGCTTCGTGCTGGCGGTGACGCTGGTCGTGGTAGCGGCGAAGCTGTCGTTTGGCTTATTGCCCGCTTCGTCGGACACCGTGGCGGTGCAGGCCAAGGCGCCTCATTAATGTACGCATCGACATGAAAGGCCGCGTGACGCTTCACGCGGCGCGAGCGCCCTCGGCCGCGCCGTAGCGATGCAGATCGCTACCATGGACGTCGAGCCACACCTTGGCCCGCTCATGATCCTGGCAAAGGCGTTGGACCAGCCGCCAGAACCTGGCGGAGTGATTCATCTCGACGAGATGCGCGACCTCGTGCGCGGCGAGATAGTTGAGCACAAAGCCGGGTGCGAGGATGAGCCGCCACGAAAATGACAGCACCCCGGCCGTCGAGCAGGAACCCCAACGGCTCGCCTGATCGCGCACGGCCACCCGCCTGACGCCGACGCCGAGAGTGGCGGCAAAGCGACGGCTGGCCGCTTCGAGTTCGCGCCGGGCTTCGCGCCGTAGGAAATCGCCGATGCGCCGATCGATGTGCGGAGCTTCGCCGGCGACGCAGAGAAGCTGCGCGCCGTCGCCGTCCGCCTCGGTCCAGACCGTGCCGCGCGCGCCGCGGCGATGCGCGATCCGGTGCGGCACTCCGCGCAGCGGCACGACGATCCCGTGCGCGAAGCGCACCGCCTCGGGCAGGCGGCCGAGCCGAGCCGCGATCCAGCCGCCGTGCTTCTGCGCAAAGTCGCGCGCCTCTTTCAAGGTGCCGCGCGGGGGGATGGTGAGAATGACGTCGCGGGTCGCAGCCGCAATACGCAAAGTGTAACGCCGCGCCTGCCGATGTCGCCGCAGCCGCACGAGATAGACCGATTTGTCGCAGACGACTTCGATCGTCGGAGGCTCACTCGGACGACGATAGAGCAGTGCGCGGAGCGGCATGCCGACGATCCCGAAGCCAACCCGATTCGCAATGTGCCACATTCACCGGCCGGGCGGCAGTGGATCGCGCGACGGTCGCGGGCCCTGCCGTCAGGCACTCGCCGGAATACGCGCCCCGCCGTTTTGCCCCTAACGAGCGGCGACGCCGTTGCGGCGGCCGGCGCGCTGAGCCATCGTCAGAATAAAGTCGGCGATACGGGGAGCGATCTCGGAGCGGAAGCGCGAGCCGTTGAACACGCCGTAATGTCCGACGCCCGGCTGGAGCCAGTGCGCCTGCCGATCGGCGGGGATGTTGACGCACAATCGGTGCGCCGCCTCGGTTTGGCCGACACCGGAAATGTCGTCGTGCTCGCCTTCGACCGTGAGCAAGGCAACGCGCCTAATCCGGCTCGGATCGACCGGCCGGTCGCGATACATCATTTCGCCTTTCGGCAGCGCGTGGCGCACGAACACGGTGTCGACGGTTTGCAGATAGTATTCGGCGGCAAGGTCCATGACCGCCAGATATTCGTCGTAGAATTCTTTGTGCTTTCCCGCCGAATCGCCGTCGCCGCGCACGAGGTTCAGAAAAAGATCCTGGTGCGCTTCGATATGGCGATCGAGGTTCATGGAGACAAAGCCCTGGATTTGCAGGAAGCCCGGGTAGACGTCACGCATGAAGCCGGGATTGGGAAACGGCACCTTGGTGATGACATTGTGCCGGAACCATTGGATGCCGCGCCGTCCGGCCAGCGTGTTGACCGCAGTTGGATTGACCCGCGTGTCGATCGGCCCGCCCATCAATGTCATGGAGATCGGCACATACGGATCGTCGTCGGCTTCCATGACCGAGACGGCAGCCATGACCGGCACCGCCGGCTGGCACACCGCCAACACGTGAGTTTCGTCGCCCAATGCGTGCAGCATCGAGATCACGTAGTCGATGTAATCGTCGAGATCGAAGCTCCCCTCGGACAGCGGGATGGTGCGCGCATCGCGCCACTCGGTGACGTAGACGTCGTGATTGGGGAGAAACGCCTCCACGGTTCCACGCAGCAACGTCGCGAAATGGCCCGACAGCGGCGCCACGATCAGGAGGCGCGGCTGGCGGCGGCGCGGACGGTGCTCGAAGATGCGCTCGAAGTGAATGACGCGGCAGAACGCCCGTTCCCATACGGTCGAGATCTGCACCGGCACGCGCTCGCCGCCGACGAGTGCCGATGAGATGCGCCATTCAGGACGGCCGTAGCGGCGCGTCGAGCGCTCGAACAGCTCGGCCGCGGCGGCGATCGATTTTCCGAAGGTGGTGAAGTAGAGCGGGTTGAGCGGGTTCTTGAAAGCCAATCGCGTGGCGTCGGCAAACGCCCTGGCGGGATTGAGCGCCGCCTGGCTCGTCTCGTAGAGCCAATACAGCGGCGTCGACAGCAATAATCCGCCCGGCACGGCTGGCGCGCCGCCGAATTCGCCGATGGCCATGGATGTTCCTTGCCCAGCCCGCTGCGAGGCCGCAATTTCGGAGCGATATGTCATGGCAGCATTATAAAGGCAATTTTTCCCGTATTCGTTCCTTAGGAAAGCCAACGCTTTGCAACGCGTTCCGGCGGTGCATTGCGATTATTCGCCGGTCTGCATCAGCGAGCCGTGGCGGCGGGCGCTCTGCAGGAGCCTGAGGAAGCCGAACAATCCGCCGGCGAAGAAGACGGCGTTGAGCGCCAGCGCATAGAGCATCAGCTCGGGACGGAAAGTGTGCTCGATCAACAGCGCGCGCATCCCCTCGAATACGTAAGTGGGGGGCAGCACCCATGCCGCAGGCTGCAACCAGACCGGCAAAGTCGTGACCGGATAGTAGACGCAGGTCAGCGGCATGAACAGGAACATGATCGACCAGGCGAAGTTCTCGGCACCGAGGCCATTGCGCAGCACCAGGCCGGAAACGAAAATCCCCACCGCCCAGCTCGTCAACATCAAATTGATGAAGAACGCCACCAGCGCCAGACCGAGGCCGTAAAGATTGAAGCCGAAGAAAACGATGGCGAGCAAAGTCACCGGGACGGCGCCGATCAACAGCCGCACGACGCTCATCACCATGAGCGCGGTGACGAACTCGAAGGGCCGCAGCGGGCTCATCATCAGATTGCCGATGTTGCGCGACCACATCTCCTCCAGGAACGAGATCGAGAAGCCGAGCTGACCGCGGAACAGGATATCCCAAAGCAGGACCGCGCCGATGAAGGTGCCTGCCGCGCGAGCAAAGAGACCGCCATTCTGCATCACGTAAAGCTGCAGAAAACCCCAGGTGATCATTTGCACCGTTGGCCAGTAGATGAGCTCAACAAGCCGCGGCCAGGACGAGCGCAGCAGATACCAGTAACGCAGGATCATCGCCGCGATGCGGCGCGGCGAAAACGCCACCGCGCTCTGGGTGCGGGCGTTCACAGCGCGGCCTCGCGCTCTTCATCGCGCCGGCGCGCAACGTCGAGGAAAACCTCTTCCAACGTGCGGCGGCCGTAGCGGGCCAAAAGCCGTGCCGGCGTATCGTCGTCCTCGATGCGGCCCTGCTTCATGATGATGACGCGCTCGCACATGCGTTCCACCTCGGCCATGTTGTGCGAGGCAAGGAGCACGGTGGCGTGGTGGTCGCGGCAATAACGTTGCAGCCGGGCCCGCACCCAATCGGCGGTGTCGGGATCGAGCGACGCGGTGGGCTCGTCGAGCAGCAGCAATTCCGGCGAGTTGATCAGCGACTTGGCGAGCGAGACCCGCGTCTTCTGCCCGGCCGAAAGCTTGCCGGTCGGCCGATCGAGCAGATCGGTCAGATCGAGCGCCGCGCCGAGTTGTTCGATCCGGTCGGCGAGGCCGGCCACGCCATAGAGCATGCCGAACACGGTCAAATTCTGCCGGATGGTCAGCCGCATCGGCATTTCGACATAGGGGCTCTCGAAATTCATCCGATGCAGCACGCGGTAGCGCTCGCGTGGCATCTCCGCCCCGAGCACGGTCACGCGGCCCGACGTCGGGGTGATGAGGCCCATGATCGTGGCGATGGTGGTGGTCTTGCCGGCGCCGTTGCCGCCCAGAAGCCCGGTGATGGAGCCCGGCGCGATCGAGAACGAAACACCGTCGACGGCCGGGAACTGCTTGTAGACTTTGACCAGGCGTTCGACTTTTATGGCGGGTGAGGCAGGCATGACCCGCGCAGATGTGGCGTGTGCCGCCGACCGAGGCAAGGGCAGGAAGGCGCGGCCGTCCGCGTGGCCCCGCCGCGAGGACGGGTGATTGACCATGAAAATCGGACTTTTCGACCATGTCGAAGACGGCGGACGGCCGTTGGCGAAGCTATACGACGAACGGTTGCAATTCGCGCAAGCCGCTGAAGAGGCCGGCGTCTATTGCCTGCACGTCGCCGAGCACCACGCCACGCCGCTGAGCCTTATCCCGGTGCCGGGCGTCTATCTCGGCGCGCTGGCGCGGGCGACCAAGACCATGCGCATCGGTCCGCTGGTTTATCTGCTGCCGGTCTATACGCCGCTGCGGCTGATCGAGGAGATCTCCATGCTCGATCATCTCAGCCATGGCCGGCTCGATGTCGGCGTCGGCCGCGGCGTGTCACCGCATGAGCTTCGCTTCCACAAGGTCGCGTTCGACTATTCGCGCGAAATTTTTGTCGACGCGTTCAAATGCATCAATGCCGGGCTCGCCACCGACACGCTCACCTACAAGAGCAAGCACTTCAGCTATGAGAATGTGCCAATCGCGCTGCGGCCGCTGCAACAGCCGCTGCCGCCGTTCTGGTACGCCTCCACCAACGCCGAAGGCGCGACCTGGGCGGGCGAAAACGGCCTGCACTTCGTCACGCTGGGCCCGGTGAAGATGGCAAAAGTAGCCATCGACGCTTATCGGGCCGCCCTTGCGAAGCGCGGCGGCGCGGCGCAGCCGAAACCGGAGTTTCCGGGTGGCGCCGCCATCGGCATTTCACGCATGATCATTGTAGCCGAAAGCGACGCGGAGGCGCGGCGCTTCGGCAAGCCCGCGCTCGACCGCCACGTCGCGCATCTGACCTGGCTGCGCGACAAGCTCGGCAACACCGCGGGCCTGCACCTGCCGTTCGGCGTCGATTACGATGCCTGGCTCGCCAACGGCACCGCCATCGCCGGCACGCCGGACAAAGTGCGCGCGGAGATCGAGCGGCAGACGGTCGAGCTCGGCGTCAATTATCTTCTGAGCTACCTTTTCTTCGGCACTATGCCGCTTGCCGACGCGCTGCGCTCGCTCAATTTGTTCAGCACCGAGGTGATGCCGCATTTGGCGAAGCTGTGAGCGTCACTGCCCGGAATCACTCGCCCCGCTCGTGATCGGCGCGCAGCGCGTCCGGATGCGGCATGGCGATGACGTTGTAGCCGGAATCGACGAAATGGATTTCGCCGGTGACGCCGGTCGAGAGGTCGGACAGCAGATACAGACCAGCCCCGCCGAGCTCTTCGAGCGTCACGCCGCGATGCAAAGGTGAATGCCGCTGCTGAAAAGCGAACATCATGCGCGCATCGCCGATACCGGCGCCGGCGAGCGTGCGGATCGGCCCGGACGAGATGGCGTTGACGCGGATCGCCTGCGGCCCGAGATCCACGGCGAGATAGCGCACCGAGGCTTCCAGCGCCGCCTTGGCCGGGCCCATGGCGTTGTAATTCGGCATGGCACGCTCGCCGCCGTTATAGGTGAGCGTGAGCATGGCACCGCCGTTCGGCATCAGGGCTGCGGCGCGCTTTGCCGCTTCGGTGAAGGCAAAGCACGAGATCAGCATGGTGCGCAGGAAATTCTCGCGCGTGGTGTCGGCGTAGCGGCCGGTCAGTTGCGTCTTGTCGGAGAAGGCGATGGCGTGGACGAGGAAATCGAGCGTCTCCCAGCTGCGACCAAGTTCGGCGAAGACCGCGTTGACCGAAGCGATATCCTCGACATCGCACGGCAGCACCAGATCGGCCCCGACCGAAACGGCGAGCGGCTTGACCCGCTTGCCCAAAGCCTCGCCCTGGAAGGTGAAAGCAAGCTTCGCCCCGTGGGCGGCGAGCGTCTTGGCGACGCCCCAGGCGATCGAGTGATCGTTGGCGACCCCCATGATCAGGCCGCGCTTGCCCTGCATCAGGTCCGGCATGCTTTACGCATCCAGCCGCTTGAATACGAGGCAGGCGTTGGTGCCGCCGAACCCGAAGGAGTTGGACAGCACGCAGCCGAGTTTCACGCCGTCGCGGCGCTCGCGCAGGATCGGCATGTCGGCAAAGGCCGGGTCGAGGTTCTCGATATTGGCGCTCTCGCAGATGAAGCCGTTATTCATCATCAAGAGCGAATAGATCGCCTCGTGCACGCCGGTGGCGCCCTGCGAATGTCCGGTAAGCGATTTGGTGGCGGAGATCGGCGGACATTTGTCGCCGGAGCCGAACACTTCGCGGATCGCCTCGATTTCCTTGAGGTCGCCGATCGGCGTCGATGTGGCGTGCGGATTGATGTAGTCCACCGGCACCTTGATGTCCTTGAGCGCCATGCGCATGCAGCGCGCCGCGCCCTCGCCCGACGGCGCCACCATGTCGGCTCCGTCGGAGGTCGCGCCGTAGCCGGCCAGCTCGGCATAGATCCTGGCGCCGCGCGCCTTGGCGTGATCGAGCTCTTCGAGCACCAGTACGCCGGCGCCGGCGCTGATGACGAAGCCGTCGCGATCGGCGTCATAGGAGCGCGAGGCCTTGGTCGGCGTATTGTTGTACTTCGACGACAAGGCTCCCATGGCGTCGAACAACACCGTCAACGTCCAATCGAGCTCCTCGCAGCCGCCGGCGAACATCATGTCCTGCTTGCCGTGCTGGATCAGCTCGTAGGCATTGCCGATGCAGTGGTTCGACGTCGCGCAGGCCGACGAGATCGAGTAGCTGGTGCCTTTGATCTTGAACCAGGTCGCCAAAGTTGCCGAAGCCGTCGACGACATCGCCTTCGGCACCGCGAACGGACCGACGCGCTTTGGCCCCTTGCTGCGGGCGATATCGGCGCTCTCGACGATGGCCCGCGTCGAAGGCCCGCCCGACCCCATGACGATTCCGGTGCGTTCGTTGGAAATCTCGGTCTCTTGCAGCCCGGCGTCGCGGATCGCCTGCTCCATGGCGACGTGGTTCCAGGCGGCGCCGCCGCCGAGAAAGCGCATGGCGCGGCGATCGACCGCTTCGCTCGCGTCGAGCGTGGGCGCGCCGTGCACCTGGCAGCGGAAACCGAGCTCGGCGTATTTTTCGGCGCGCACGACGCCCGATTTCGCCTCGCGCAGCGACGCAAGCACTTCCTGCGTGTTGTTACCGATGGACGAGACGATACCCATCCCGGTGACGACCACCCGCCTCATCTACGCCTCGTCAAATGTTTGCGTCGCAAGCGGCCCTCAAGAGGCTCCGCCTTCTTGCGGCGCCGCATCGAGGAACAGCCCGACTTTGAGATCGAGCGCACGATAGATCACGGAACCATCGGCCGACAGCCAGCCGTCGGCGATACCGAGCACGAGCTTGGAGCGCATGACGCGCTTGATGTCGATGCCGTACACGACCTTCTTCATGGTCGGCAGTACCTGGCCGGAGAACTTGATCTCGCCCATGCCGAGCGCGCGACCCTTGCCGGGCGAGCCGAGCCAGCCGAGAAAGAAGCCGAGCAACTGCCATAGCGCATCGATGCCGAGACACCCCGGCATTACCGGGTCGCCCTTGAAATGGCAGGGGAAGAACCAGAGATCGGGCTTAAGCTCGAGCACCGCCCGCACCAGGCCCTTGCCGTATTCGCCGCCGACCTCGGCGATATCGGAAATCCGGTCGAACATCAGCATCGGCGGCAGGGGAAGTTGTGGGCCCTTGGCGAAAAGCTCGCCCCGCCCGCAGGCCAGCAGGTCCTCGTACTCAAAGTTTGAACGACGTTCCTGCATCCTCCGTCTCCACCCCCATCCGGCCAAACTCCCGGAATCCCTAACATATGCAGGCATAGCGGCAAAGCGCAGCCCCTGCCGCACCGCGAGGGCGTCGGCCGCGGCTTATTGCCTTGTTATTCCTTTGGCAGTTGCGGCGGATGAGGGGTGGCGTATAATGATTTCACTTGCAACAATCTCGTCGGCGCCCGTTACCGGGCAGTCAGGTGCCGCAATGACCCAGTCGCGACCGTTCGTTTCCGCGCCCGCCACACCCGCCGCCCAATCGCGCGCGGTGGCCGCTGGCGGCGACCTGACCGGCTGCCCCTGGCATGACGTGAAGACGAAGCTCCGCGAGGTCGGCTTGCGTCCGACGCGGCAGCGCATGGCGCTGGGCTGGATCCTGTTCGCCAAGGGCGACCGGCACGTGACGGCAGAAATGCTTTACGAGGAAGCCAATCACGCCAAGGTGCCGGTGTCGCTCGCCACGGTTTACAACACGCTGCATCAGTTCACCGAGGTCGGCTTGCTGCGCCAAGTCGCCGTCGACGGCTCGAAGGCTTACTTCGACACCAACAATTCCGAGCACCACCACTTTTTCATCGAGGACCAGAACGATCTTATGGATATCCCCTCGTCCGACGTGGTGGTCGGCAAGGCGCCGCTGCCGCCGGAGGGCTACGAGATCGCCCGCATCGACGTGGTGGTGCGGCTGCGCCGCAAGCGGCGGTAACTCTCTCATCGTCATTGCCCGGCTTGACCGTTAATCCATACGGCCTCACGACGCCAATTTGGCGTCGCGTTGCTTCGGCGTAGTCGATTGCGTTGGCTCAGCATGGATGCGCGGGCCTTCGCCCGCCGAAGGAATCCCCAAGGGCATTACTCGACAGGAGGCTTCGGTCCGCAGGCGGGTCAAGCCCGCGGGCATGACGGGTGAAGGCTACTCGATCTTCTCGTCCGGATAGACGCCCCAGAGGCGGTTCTGTTCGATCCATCCGTCGAAACCGTCGCCGACGATGCGGCACCAGCTGCCGGTGCAGTGCCTGATCGATCCAAGCACCCCGGACTGCAATTCCGCCGTCACCGGGCTTTGCGCGTCGGGCTTGGCATGGATCGCGGCGAGATCGGTCTTTGCTTTCAGTTGCACCGCCGCCATGCGCTTGCCCGACAAAAGCGAGTGATAGACCCATCCCTCCGACCCGTCGGAGTCGCGGATGCGCCGCCAGTTCTCGAACTCGGCCGTGATTTCGACCGGCCAGCCGACCCGCGTATAGATAAAGGTGACGTCGTGGTCCTTGTCCGGTCCGCCGCGCACATTGACCCGATCGGTTTTGAGGCTGACGAAGCGCGGCACCGGTAACCCGCTCGACGCGGCATCGCCGCCCGCTTGCGCCGCCGCGGCGGCAAGCGTCAGCGGCAAGAGGGCCGCCGTCGCGGCCGGCATCAGCATAAAGAGGGCCGCCATTGCGGCGCGTGCCCAGACGATCATGAACCGGCCGTGACGCAGCGCCATGGATAACCCGCACGCTTCCGCAAATCCGATAACGCCGGGGGAAACCGGCGCGCTTTGTGAGAGCGCAGCCATCTGCTAGTAGAGACAAAGACGTACCGCCTCCCGGCCTTTCAGTGTCGGCGAGGCCGGTTAAAGAGACCTGAACGCAAAAGGCCGTTCACGGCCTCAGGTAGATCGTCCAGGGGGCGCGTGAAAGGCAGCGAATGGCATCGGGCAAGAAGCCGCTGGTGGTGGTCACCCGCAAGTTGCCGGACACCGTCGAAACGCGCATGCGCGAGTTGTTCGACGTCCGCCTCAATGTCGACGACAAGCCGATGAGCCCGGCGGACCTCGCCGAGGTCGCCAAAATCGCCGACGTCATGGTGCCGACAGTGACCGACCAGATCGACAGGTCGGTACTCAGCCATTCGGGCGAACGCTTGAAGCTGATCGCCAATTTCGGCAACGGCGTCGATCATATCGACGTGGCGACCGCGCTCCAGCGCGGCATCACTGTGACCAATACGCCGGGCGTCCTGACCGAGGACACCGCCGACATGACCATGGCGCTCATCCTCGCGGTGCCGCGCCGGCTGGCCGAGGGCGCCCAGGTGCTTATCGGCGAGCGCGAATGGACCGGCTGGAGCCCGACCTGGATGCTCGGCCATCGCATCTGGGGCAAACGGCTCGGCATTGTCGGCATGGGCCGCATCGGCCAGGCGGTCGCACGCCGCGCCAACGCTTTCGGCTTGCAGATCCACTACCACAATCGCCGCCGCGTGGCGCCGCGGATCGAGGAGGAGCTGCACGCGACCTACTGGGAGAGCCTCGACCAGATGCTGGTGCGCATGGACATCATCTCGATCAACTGCCCGCACACGCCGGCGACCTATCATCTGCTCTCGGCACGCCGCTTGAAGCTCATCCGCCCCGAGGCCTATATCGTCAACACCGCGCGCGGCGAGGTGATCGACGAGAACGCGCTGGCGCGCCTGATCGAGTCGAACGAGATCGCCGGCGCCGGCCTCGACGTTTTCGAGCACGAGCCCGCGGTCAGCCCGAAGCTCGTCAAGCTCGCCCGCGCCGGCAAGGTCGTTCTGTTGCCGCATCTCGGCTCGGCCACACTGGAAGGCCGCGTCGACATGGGCGAGAAGGTCATCGTCAACATCAAGACTTTCATGGACGGCCATCGCCCGCCGGACCGCGTCCTGCCGTCCATGCTGTGACCCCAGTACGTCATGCCCGCATAGCCGTTTCGAAGAACGGCGTCGCTTCGCTCGCCTATGACCCGGGCATCTATGCTGAGCACGCGCGTGTTAGACTGCACCGAAACGTTCTCACTAGCCGAAACGCACCATTGATTGCCGGTCAAGCCCGGCAAAGACGAAGAAATGACACCAAAACTGACCACCGAAGAGTTCATGGTACCGGCTCGCGATCCCGGCATCGAGATCTACGTGCGCAACAAGCGCCCGGCCGAGATGAAATCCTTCCGGCCCGAGCGCACATTGCTGTTCGTTCACGGCGCCACCTATCCGGCGCACACGGCGTTCGATCTGGCGCTCGACGGCCTGTCGTGGATGGATTACATCGCCGCCCGCGGCTACGACGTTTATCTGCTCGACATCCGCGGCTACGGCAAATCCACACGCCCGAAAGAGCTGGCGGAGAAGCCCGACGCCAATCCGCCGATCGTGCGCACCGAAACCGCGGTCAAGGACATTTCCACCGTCGTCGATTTCATCCTCAAGCGGCGCAACATTCCGCGGCTCGTCCCCCTGGGCTGGTCCTGGGGCACGTTTTCAACGCCGGCCTACGCGACGCAAAACCCGGGCAAGGTCGAGCGGCTCGTGCTCTACGCGCCGATCTGGATCGGCATGACCGGCCGGCTCGCTGTCGCCGAGGCGGGCGCCCGGCTTCCCGCCTACCGCACGGTCACGCGCGAAGCGGCACGCACGCGCTGGTATAACGGCGTGCCCGAGGACAAGAAGGCGACGCTCATCCCGGCCGGGTTTTTCGATGCCTGGGCGGACGCGACTTTCGCCTCCGATGCGGAGGGCGCGAAGATGAATCCGCCAATCCTGCGCGCACCGAACGGCGTCATGGCCGACTGCGCCGAGTATTGGTGGGCCGGCAAGGCCTATTACGATCCGGCGAAAGTCACGGCGCCGGCGCTCCTGGTCACCGCCGCCTGGGACACCGACGTACCACCGACCATGGCGCGGACTTTGTTTCCGCTGCTTAAGAATTCGCCCGGCAAGCGCCTTGTCGAACTTGCCCAGGGCACGCACAACGTCATGATGGAGACGAACCGCCTCGAATTGTTCGAGGCGGTGCAGAAGTTTCTGGATGAGGGCGGAGAAATGTGAGGGTGGGCAACACCGCATGGTGGGTTTCGCTTCGCTCTACCCACCCTACATATCGTGACTGAGACTATCGGGGTCAGAGCGGCAATGCAGGTTGGTAACGGGACTGCTTTTAGCCGGCGCGATCTTCTGTCGTTGATCGGTACGGTCGCCGGCAGCGCGGCGATGTATCAGGCCATGTCGAGCCTCGGCTTCGCTGCGGATTCCGCCTACAAAGGTCCGATTGCGCTTTCCGGCGATGTCAGAGGCGCATCCGTCCTGATCCTCGGCGCCGGTTTGGCCGGCATGACGGCGGCGCTGGAGTTGCGCAAGGCGGGCTACAAGGTTCAGGTCCTGGAATTCAATAGCCGTCCGGGAGGGCGCAACTGGACACTGCGTGGCGGCGACACGTTTACCGAGCTCGGCGGCGCCACGCAGACCTGCGAATTCGAGCAAGGACTTTATTTCAATCCCGGGCCGTGGCGGATTCCCTATCATCATCGTGCGGTCCTCGATTATTGCAAACGCCTTAACGTCACGCTCGAGCCTTTCGTCGAGCTCAATTACAATGCGCTGCTGCACGCTTCGGGCGCGTTCGGCGGGCGGCCGCAACGCATTCGCGAAATCAAAGCCGATTTTCACGGACACATTTCCGAGCTGCTGGCCAAGGCGACCGCGCAGGGCAAGCTCGATGAATCCGTGTCGGCTGAGGATAAAGAGATGCTCCTGCAAGCGCTCAAATCGTGGGGCGCGCTGGATAAAGATTATTCCTACAAAAAGAACCTGATCTCCTCCCACTTTCGCGGTTATGCCAAGGGTCCTGGCGGCGGCCTTGACGGTGGCCTTGGCGCGGCGCCGGTCGCCAGTGAACCGATCGGCCTGTCGGACATCCTGAAGTCCGAGCTTTGGGAATATCTGCGAAGTTTTGCGCAGCTTGAATTCCAGACCACGTTGTTCCAGCCGGCGGGCGGCATGGACATGATCGGCAAGGCGTTCGCCCGCGAAGTCGGCGATCTCATCCGCTACGACGCAAAGGTGACGCGTATTGCGCAGGATGACGGCGGCGTCACCGTCACCTACGTGGACGCCAAAACACCCGCCGCAGCACAACAGGTAAAAGCCGACTGGTGTATCTGCACCATTCCGCTCTCCATTCTCAGCCAGATCCCAATCGACGTGGGTGTCCGCATGAAGGCTGCGATCGATGCGGTGCCTTATGCGTCGGCCGTCAAGATCGGCTTGCAATTCAAGCGCCGGTTCTGGGAGGAAGACGAGGCGATCTACGGCGGCATCAGCTACACGGATTTGCCGATCCGGCAAATCGCCTATCCCAGTAGCGGCCTCAACCGCGGTGGCCGCGGCGTGCTGCTCGGCGCCTACATCTTCGAGGGATCGAACGCCTACGAGTTCGCCTCGATGCCGCCAGCGGAACGGGTTTCGCACGCCGTCGCCATGGGCGCGCGCCTTCATCCGCAATACCAGGCCGAGTTTGAAAACGGCGTCGCGGTGGCGTGGCAGCGCGTGCCGTCTTCGCTCGGATGCGCCGGCTATTGGACCGATAAAACGCGGGCGGAGCATTACGACGATCTTTGCCAGATCGACGGGCGGATCGTGCTCGCGGGCGAGCACGCATCATACATTCCGGCGTGGCAGGAGGGCGCGATCCTCTCGTCGCTCGACGCCATCACGCGGCTGCACCAGCGTGTGGTCAAAACATGAGTGAGATGTTGTTACCGCGGTTGAACCACGTGACCGTCGCCGCGTTGCTGGCGCTCTCCTCACCCGCGCTGGCGGAGAACGCGGCACCGCCCTCGTCCGGGCCCCCACTGAGCACCGGCTTCAAATTCACCGAAGAAAACGGCGCGGACCTTTATGCCGGTGTTTGTCAGGCCTGTCACATGCCTGACGGCAAGGGCGCGATCGGCGCCGGGGCCTATCCGTCGCTCGCCGGCGATACCAATCTCGCGGCCGGCCGCTATCCGGTCTATGTGGTCGTCAACGGGCAGCGCGGGATGCCGCCGGTCGGCTTCATGATGAACGACGCGCAGGTCGCCGCCGTGGTGAACTATGTGCGGACGCATTTCGGCAACAATTATCCGGATGCGATCACCGCCGAGGATGTCAAAGTCATCCGCCGATGAAAGTCCGGTTGTACAAACCGTTTGACGTGCGCAATTTTATTGCAGGAGATACACTTCAATGATGCTTGGCCGCCTGTTTCAACGCCTCGCGCTCTCGCTCTGCCTGTTCGCACCAAGCCTTCTTGCGCCGGGCCTGCTTGCGTCAGCCGCGCGCGCCGAAACGCTGCCGCTGCCGGGCAATCTGACCGATCTCAATTCCGCCGACGGTGAAAAGTACTTTCTCGAAAGCGGCGCGTTCGCGACGTATTTTTCGATCGCCGACAATTTCGTCACGCAGAAGACGCAAGCCTATTGCGGCGTTGCCAGCATCGTCATGGTGCTCAATGCGGCGGGCGCGCCGGCGCCTTCGACGCCGGAATATCAGCCTTATCACGTGTTCACCCAGGACAATCTGCTCGATGAGCGTACCGAGGCGGTGCTGCCGCAGGCCGTCCTCGCCAGGCAAGGCATGACGCTCGATCAGCTCGGCGGGCTTCTCGCGCTGCATCCCGTGACTATCGAGGTTCGTCATGCCGCCGACGGCGGGCTCGACGTCTTCCGCTCCGCCGCGCGCAACTATCTCGCCGCCAAGGATCATTTCGTAATCGTGAATTATTTGCGCAAGGCGATCGGACAACAGACCGGAGGCCATATTTCGCCGCTCGCAGCCTACGACGCCAAAGAGGACCGGTTTCTTATTCTCAATGTC
>Ga0302325_10018364_pt1 | contig 14740 bp, 17 predicted proteins | sample Palsa_T0_2_FD_201948 | JGI IMG/M metagenome (GOLD analysis project Ga0302325, IMG submission 201948) | Peat permafrost microbial communities from Stordalen Mire near Abisko, Sweden - Palsa_T0_2 | ecosystem: Environmental > Terrestrial > Soil > Palsa > Peat permafrost | place: Sweden: Abisko... | reverse complement strand
TCCGCCTGCGCCCGGCATGCAGCCTCCGCCCGGCATGCAGCCTCCGCCCGGCATGCAGCCCCCGCCCGGCATGCAGCCTCCGCCCGGCATGCAGCCCCCGCCTGGGATGCCGCCTCCGCCCCCGGACGCCATGCAGGCCCCGCCTCCACCTGGGATGCAGCCCCCGCCCCCGGACGGTATGCAGCCCCCGCGCCCGGACCCGCTCGGCACCCAGCCGCGTTCATCGGTCTGGGATCACATCGGCGAGCTCTTCCGCTACACGTTTGAGGGCTGGAAAGGAGTCGGCGTGTGATCGCGGTCGCGTGACCGGCGATCAGGCCCTCCCGGGCGGGGTTCCTGGGGGCGTGCGGCGCATGTCGCCGCCCACGGCGCGTTGAGGGTGCCATTTCCCGCTGACGGCGCCTATCGTCACTGCTATGGCCGAGTGGTCGTCTATCGAGGTATTTGACGGCGAGTTTCCGGCCGCGCGCTGGTGGGACACCTCCGGCACGTTGATCGAGCCGGTCGTGGTACCCGGCGTGGCGGGCCGGGCGGGGCGCGCTGCCCGCCGGGGGGTGGCGGGCGAGCCGCGGATCAGCCTGGCCGCCGCGGTGCCCGGCGCGGCTTTCGCCCGTCCCGCACCGCCATGAGCCCTCGCCACCTGCCCCGGAGGGCGTATGTGCGGCGATTGATGCCCCGTTCTGTGAGCGCTGCGCCCAAGACAGTGCAGGATGGATGCATGAGGGATACACGAACCACAGCCGTCGGGCTGCGGTCAGCAATCGAGAGAAGCGGTTACTACCCCGGCCTGGTGGCGGATGCGGTCTCATCCGCGCTGGGCACCGAGGCTGTCGTCTCCTTTGTCGTGCAATCTGACGCGCTGTTCGACCCGGCCATGGAGGTCCGCCGGCACATGACCGTGCTGGTCCTGACGCCGACGAGGCTGATCTACTCGCACACCGACGAGAACCCCGCCGAGGAACCAGCCGCCCGCCCGCAGGCCGAGACGAGCACCGAGGCGGTCCGGTTCTCCCGGGTATCGTCGGTCGCCGTCACCCGGGTGGTGCCCGATCCCGCGTCGTACGTGCCCGGGGTGACCATGCCGACCGAGGTGGTGCTGACCGTCGGCTGGAACGTGCTCTCCCATGTCGAGCTGGAGCCGGCCCACTGCGGCGACGAGAACTGCGAGGCCGACCACGGCTATAGCGGGACGATCACGGCCGATGACCTGACCATGCGGGTCAGCGAGGCCGCCGACGGTGAGGACGCGGTACGCCAGGTACTCGCGTTCGCCGGCGCGCTGGCCGAGGCGACCGCCGCGCCGGAACGCTGACGGGCCCGGCATGATTGATGCGCCGGTAACCCTGCCCACCGTGCCCCATTACGGGGAGGGGAGCCTGGCCGACCTGGCCTGTTCCCTGCTGGCCTCGCTCGGAATCGGCGGCGAGCCGAATCCGCTCGCCCTGCCGGGCACGGGACGGGCCTGCCTGCTTATCGTGGACGGCCTCGGCTGGGAACTGCTGCGCGCCCACCCGGCGGCAGCGCCGTTCCTTTCCGAACTCGCGGTGACCGGCAGGCCGCTGACCGCCGGGTTCCCGGCCACCACGGCCACCAGCCTGACCTCCCTGGCCACGGGAAAGGCGCCGGGCAGCCACGGGATGCTGGGCTATCAGGTGGCGGTGCCCGGGGCCGGCCGGCTGCTCAACGAGCTGCGCTGGGACTCCCGGGTCGATCCGGTCGCGTGGCAGCCCTCAGCGACGATCTATGAACGCGCGGCGGCCGCCGGCGTCGGCGCCTACCGGGTCGCCGCGTCCGGGCTGCAGAAGACCGGGTTCTCCATGGCCGCCATGCGCGGCGCCGACTACCGGGCGGCGGACAGCATGGGCGCCCTGGTCGGCCAGGCGGGGATGGCGCTGGCCGAATCGGACCGCGCCCTGGTTACGGTCTACCATGCCGATCTCGATGGCACCGGGCACTCGTTCGGCTGTTCCTCGGAAGCCTGGCTCTACCACCTCGCCCACGTGGACAAGCTGGCTGAGCACCTGGCGGGGGCGCTGCCGGCCGGTGCCACCATGCATGTGACCGGCGATCACGGCATGGTGGACGTGCCCCTGGCGGACAAGATCGACGTTGACACGGTGCCGGGGCTGCGGGACGGGGTGGCGCTGCTGGGTGGCGAGCCGCGGGCTCGCCACGTCTACACCGAGCCGGGTGCCGCGGACGATGTGCTGGCGGCCTGGCGTGAGGTGCTGGGTGGCAAGGCGTGGGTGGCGTCCAGGGCGGAGGCGGTGGCGGATGGCTGGTTCGGCCCGACCGACCCCGCCTTCCTGGAGCGGATCGGGAATGTCGTGGCGGCTCCGGCTGAGTCCTGGGCGCTCGTGGCCACCGAGGCCGAGCCGCTGGAGTCAGCGCTCATCGGCATGCACGGCTCGCTGACGCCGGCCGACCAGCTCGTCCCGCTGCTCAGCTTCCGGGCTGGGTAACGGCACTGTGAACCCGCTGATCGACGTCGCGGCGCTGGCTCAGGCCCGGGCCGGACCGGATCGGCCCACCGTGCTTGACGTGCGCTGGCGCGTCGGCGGGCCGCCGGGCATCGGAGATTACCTGGCCAGCCACCTGCCCGGCGCGGCCTTTATCGACCTGGACCAGGATCTGGCCGGCCCGCCCGGGCCGGGCGGCCGCCATCCGCTGCCCGGGACCGCGGCCTTCCAGGCCGCCATGCGCCGGGCCGGCGTCTCCGGCGGCCGGCCGGTGGTCGTTTATGACGAGAACAACTCGACGGCGGCTGCCCGGGCCTGGTGGATGCTGCGGTACTACGGCCACGAGCAGGTGCTGGTCCTGGACGGCGGCTACCGGGCCTGGGTGGCGGCGGGCCAGCCAGTGGTCAGCGGGCCGGCCGCGATCACCGGAGGTGACTTCACGGCCCGGCCCGGGCACCTGCCGCTGCTCGGGCCCGACGAGGCGGCCGCGCTGGCGCGCGCCGGCCGGCTGCTCGACGCCCGGGCGGGGGAGCGCTACCGGGGTGAGACCGAGCCGATGGATCCGGTGGCCGGCCATATCCCGGGTGCGGTCAGCGCGCCCACAGCGGGGAACGTGACCGGCGACGGGCATTTCCGGACCGCGGCGGAACTCCGGGAACGGTTCGCGGCCCTGGGAATCGTCGCTGGCCCGGGCTCACCGGCTGGCCCGGAGCCCGCCGCAGTCGGGGCCTACTGCGGTTCCGGGGTGACGGCCGCCCACGAGCTGCTGGCCCTGGACATCGCGGGCATCCCGGCCGCGCTGTACGTCGGCTCGTGGTCGAACTGGGTCGCCGATCCGGCCCGTCCCATCGCCACCGGCCCCGAGCCGGGTTGACTCACGCTGACCCGGTGCCGCCCGATTCCTGGGTGGCTGCTGAGAGATGTGTAACGAGATGAGCGTTATGAGTCGTTGAATGGGGGCCGGGATCTACGATTGGCTCCGGGCTCAGCGCTCCGGGCGTCTTCCGCCGCGGACCGGCGCGGCCGGCCCGGAAGGGGGGCCGGGGTGCCGGGGTATTCGTTTCAGTGCGAGGCGACGTTCGACGCGGACCCGGCCGCGGTGTGGAAAGTCTGGACGGATGTGCCGGGCTGGCCCGAGTGGGATTTAACCAAGGAGATCGCCCGGCTGGACGGGCCCTTCGTGGTGGGCGCGTCCGGGTGGGCCAAGCAGCGCGGGAACCTTGGTGGAACGTTCACGATCACCGAGGTTGAGCCGGTGCGGCGCTGGGTCAGCGAATGCCCCATTCCGCTGGGAAAGGTCATCTTCGCGCACCTCATCGAGCCCGCCGGCCGAGGCCATGTCCGGGTGACGAAGAGCATCGAGGTGCTCGGCGGGTTCAGCCCGCTCTTCCGCCTGATATTCGCGGCCCGGATGCGCCGTGACATCACCGAGTCACTCGAAGCCATGGGACGCCGTATCAGCGACTTATCGCGGTGACCCGACCCTCCATGATCGCGGCGGCCGGAGCGGGGCAAGAAGCTGCGGCCGCCGGGAACCGAAGGCCGGGACGCACCGTCCAAAGTGATGCGGCCCATCGGGGGAGGGCCGCGCCAGCGGCGGCGGTCCGGTCAGGACCAGGGACGAGGTGCGCGATGGGCGTCAGGGACCGGCAAGCGCTCAGCGCGGGACGCTGGGGCGGCCCGCGGTCGGCGATGGTGGCGGCCGGCCTGGCCGGCCTGCTCGGGGTGGCTGGCCTGGCCGGCTGCGGCGGCGCGACCGGGAACGCGGCAGCGGCTCCGGCGGCTGGCCCCACCGGGTCCGCCAGCCAGGTGCGGTCAGCCACCAGTGGAACGCTGTGCGCGGGCGCCGGCACGGTGGACCGGCTGACGGTCGTCCGGCTGAACACCATTCCCGCCAATCACCCGCACTTCTCGTTCCCGGCGACGGTCGCGGTCAGCGATGCCACGCAGGCCCGCACGGTGGCCCGGGCGCTGTGCGCGCTGCAGCCGCTGCCGGGCGGCGCCATGGCCTGCCCGATCGACCTGGGCATCGCCTACCGCCTTGACTTCGCCGCGGCCGCCCGTAGCCTGCCGCGGGTGACCATCAAGGCCGGCGGCTGTGAGACCGTTTCCGGGGCCGGCCTCCCCCTGTGGTCCATGCGAACCCCGGCGTTCTGGTCCGTTCTCGGTAAAGCAATGGGCCTAACGAATCCCGGCCATGCTGCCTTTGACGGCACTATGCAGCCGTAACCCGGCCTCGATACGCACCAGGACCGTGATCCCCGCCAGTTACCGACGTACCGGGCGGTACGTCCGGGTCAGCCGGGCGGGGCGAGGTCGTTTCGGGCCGTGACGAGCAGCCAGGTCACCGCGCCGACGATCACCGCCGGCGTGGCCGGCTGGGTGCCCGCGACGGCGGCCGCCCCGGCGCTCACCGCGGCGGCGATGGCCGCCCGCAGCGCGAGCCGGGCCACGCGCCCCCGCCGGATCCGGGACAGCAGCCCGGCGCCCGGCCACCTCCGGTAACCCATCAGCGGCCCACCGCGCGACGGCGCAGCGCCCGGCGGCGGGGCGCCCGGCGGCGCAGCGCGAGATGGCCCAGCGCCCGATGGCCCAGTAGCCGCGGCGAGATCAGCGAGGGCCTCGCCGCGGCCGGAGCGGGTCCGCAGCATGGTGTAGGCGGCGGCCGCCCCGGCGAACCGGTCCGGGTCACCGCCGTCGGCCCGGTCTGGGTGGGTCGCGGCGGCGACCCGGCGCCAGGCGGCGCGCACGTCGTCATCGGTGAGGCCGGGCCGGGCGGCCAGCCCGAGAGCGGCGAACGGGTTGTCCCGGCTCACGGCGCCTCCGGGCCGAACGCTTCGTCGAGCAGGGACCCGGCATCGGCTGGCGGGCCCGGGCGGCGGGCCGCGGCCCCGTGCTCCGGCCCGGGCCCGTCTGGCCCGGGCCCGTCTGGCCCGGGCCCGTCTGGCCCGGGCCGCTCCGGGCCGTCCCGCCGGACTGGCCCAGGCAGCTCGGCGGGCCCCGCTACCAGCCGCTTCACCTGGACGAAGGTGACACCGCCGCGGTAGATGTACGCGGCCTGCCCGACCGCGAGGCGGCGGATGAGGTCGGCGTCCACCACTGGGGTGCGGCGCGGCCGGGACGACCCTTCGCGGCGCCACGATGCTGATCCGAACGGCCGGGCTGGCCCGAACGGCAGTGCTGATCCGGACGGCTGGGCCGCGCTGAACAGCGCGGCGCCCAGCAGCCGCCGGGTCGTGTCCACCGCTGGCCGGCTGCCCGCCAGCGCGGTGGCCGGCTCGGGCTGCGGGGTGCGCAGCAGCCAGATACCGCCGTCCGCGGTCGCGGCCACCCGGGAGCGCTCGTCCTCCTGCGCGGCCAGGCCGGGCCAGGACTGGGCAGACACCTGGACGGCCAGCCCGAGCGAACGGGCCCGCTCGTACAGCTGCCAGATCGGCAGCCGCCGGGACACGGCACTGAACTCGTCCACGGCCAGCAGGATCTCGGCCGACGCCCCCGCGCCGGACGCCGCGTAACTGGCCAGCAGGTCCACCAGCGCGCGGGCCTGCGCCTCGGCGACCGTGATCTCCGACGTCCCTTCGAGGATGCAGTACCAGACGTCCGCGTCGGCGAAGGTACCCGGCCCGTCCAGCCCGCTGCCCAGGCGGCGGAACAGGGTACGGAACCGCAGGGCGATATCGCTGATATGGCGGGCCGCCGAGCGCAGCACGGCCGCGTGGTCAGCCTGCTCCGGGGCGGCATAGGCCATGGCGAGCCAGCCGGTGTCGAGCCGGGCCAGGAAGTCCGCCGCGCTGGCCGGGGGCCCGGGCGGCGCGGCCACGGCCAGCGACACGATGGCCTCCATCACGTCGGCGTAGTAGGCGGCGCCGCCGGTCCCGTGCTCGATCATGTCGACCAGCGTGGTGGTGAGCTGGTCCGGCGGCAGCGCCCACAGCGACAGGCTCGCCTCGTCAGGCCAGATCGCGGTGGTCCGGGCGCCGGCGCCGCGCAGTACCCGGCGGGTCCGTTCCGCGATCCGCCGGGAGTCGGCGCCGCCTTTGCAGTCGATGACCACCAGCAGCGGCCGGGGCCCGGCCCCGGCCGCGTGCCGTTGCAGGCCCATGGCCATGAACCCGGCCCACAAGCGGAGCAGCAGGGTGGTCTTCCCGGTCCCCGAGGTTCCGATGACAACCTGATGGGAGCGCAGCCGGGAGTACGGGATACGGGCTAAGGGCACCTGCGGGTGGTGGATGGCCCTGATGACGGCACCAGCCAGGATGGTTTCGTTGGGCAGAGTAAGCGGGACGGAGCCGGGAGCAGAGATCCGGGCCCGGGCGGTGCGCACCTGGTGGCGCCATTGGCGCAGGTCGAAGGCGGCCGGCGCACTGGGCGTGAGCCCGCCCGTGCCGGTCTCCATCGAGTAGATCCGGTATTGCCAGGCGATCGCCCCCGCGACCAGGCCGAGCGGGACCGCGGCCGGTGCGATCGTGACCGCGGCCAGCGCGTACCGGCCGGCTGCACCGTCGTGCCACATGGCCAGCCAGGCCGCCTGCGGTGCGGTGGCGACCCCGGTCCACGACCGGGTGGCCACAGCTGTGGCGGCCAGCCACGCGGCGAGCATGGGCCCGCAGTACAGGGCCGCGCGGTAGAGCTGCCGGGGCGGCCAGCCCAGTAACCAGGCCAGGGTCACGGAATAGGCGGCGACCAGGGACACCGGCGCCGCCGCCACGATCAGCGCGACGGTCGTCGTCACCTTGATCACCTTCGCCAGCAGGCGGATCATGGCCCGCACGGCCAGCAGGCCCAGGTAGCGGCTGATCACGTGGCGGCTCCCGGAGGCAGGTCGCGCATTTCGACCCGGGCCGCGTTACCGCCGAGCGCGTCGCGGGCCCGGGCCACGGTCCGCCGGGCGGCGGGCGAGCACAGGTACAGGACACGGGCGTGCCGCGGCTCGCGGCCCGGTACCCGCGCCTCGGCCGCCGGGGCGCCGTAGTCGCCGGTCCGGGTCAGGATCTCGGTCATGATGGCGGCCGTCCGGGCCACGGTCTTGCGGGTCAGCTCGGCCTCGATCGCCCAGCACTCGCCGGCCCAGGCGACGTTGGCGCCATCCGGCCAGTGGATCTCGCCGTCCGGGAAATGCTCCCTTAACCCGACCCGGCCGCCGGCCCGGGCCCGCAGCCGGCGCTCGCCGCGCCAGTACGCCTCCGCCTCGGCGTAGCTGGCCGTGGACTGCAGCGCAAGCCGGACGGCGGTGACCGCGCGGATGTGCGCGAGCCGGGACAGCGCGGGCGCGGTGGCGGTGTACGGCAGGCCGCACACGCCCAGGCCGGCCCGGGTCAGCCAGATCCACGGGCGGCCCGGGCCCAGCCGGGCTGACTCCGCAAAGTGCAGCCGGCGCCAGCGCAGGGCAAACCCGGCCGCCCGTTGCTCGGGAACCCCGAGCAACGTGGCCAGCTGATCGAGTTGGACGCCGTACATCTCGCCGACGAACACCAGCCCGGCGATGTCACGCTCGCTCAGGCCCGGGGCGGCGGGCGGGGCGGGTGCCCCGCGTCGGGGGATCACGTGCCCACTACATCATGCCTGGCAATACGCCGTGAATACTGGTGCCGCCGGGCGCGGTGAGGCAGAATACATCGCAGGACAGCGGATCGCGCCGCTGGAAAACCAGGTTCCCCGCTGCGGGGTGCTGAGGTCGTTGGGGAAGACGCACCTCGGGAGCTCGCAAGGAGGTCTGGTGTCCGTACGTGGCGTGCTGCAGGTCCATTCCGCGCCCCCGGCCATGTGCCCGCATATTGAGTGGGCGGCAGCCGGGGTTCTTGGCATGGCCGTGAGCCTTCCCTGGGTTAGTCAGCCCGCGGCGCCGGGGTCGTTGCGCGCTGAACTGACCTGGCAGGGGCGCGCGGGCACAGCGGCGGGCATCGTGTCCGCATTGTCCGGCTGGAACCGGTTGCGCTTCGAGGTGACCGAGGAGGCGAGCCCGGGCTGCGACGCGGTCCGCTACAGCTACACCCCCGGACTCGGCACGTTCTCCGCGGTGACCAGCGCCAATGGTGACATCGTCGTCCCGGAGAGCAGGCTGCGGGCGGCGATGACGCTGGCTTCCGCGGCCGCCACGGCGGGCTCGCTGGAAGATGAGCTGGCCCGGCTGCTCGGCGGGCCGTGGGACGACGAACTCGAGCCGTTCCGGTGTGCCGCTGAGGGTGCCCCGGTCCGCTGGCTGCACGCCACCGGCTGAGCGGCGTGATCACTCCCGCTCAGGACCGGGCCGCTGCTCGGAAGGTACTCCTCGACTGTGACCCGGGGATCGACGACGCTCTCGCGATCGCGTTCGCCTGCGGTCATCCCGGGCTGGAGTTGCTGGGCCTGACCACCGTGGCCGGCAACGTTGACCTGACCAAGACCACGGCCAACGCGCTGAGCGTGCTGGAATTCGTCGGCGGCCCGGACGTGCCCGTGGTGGCCGGCTGCCCGGCGCCGCTGCTCGCCCCGGTCCTGGATGCGAGCCAGGTGCACGGTGAGTCGGGCCTCGGCGCCGCCGTCCTGCCGGCGCCCGCGGCTGTGGCCCGCGACGGGCACGCGGTGGACTTCCTGATCGACACCATCGCCGCTTCTCCTGGCGAGATCACCCTGGTCGCGACCGGGCCGCTGACCAACATCGCGCTCGCCGTCCGGCGTGAGCCACGCCTCGTCCGCCAGGTCAGGGACTTCGTCATCATGGGCGGCTCGGCCGGCCGCGGGAATGTCACGCCGGCCGCGGAGTTCAATATCGCCGCCGATCCCGAGGCGGCCGCGATCGTGTTCGGGGCCGGGTGGACGGTGACCATGGTGGGGCTGGACGTGACTCACCAGGCCCTGGCCACGGCCGGAGTCCAGGAGCGGATGCGCGGCCTGGGCCGGCTCGGCGCCGACCTGCTGCTGCCCGCGCTGTCGGGCTACCGGCACGAGACACCCGCGGTAGCGGGCCGGGCGCCCGCCGCCGACGGCCCGGCGGTCCACGACGTGTGCGCGGTGGCCCTGGTGGCCGCGCCGGGCCTGTTCGGCTGCGTGCCCGCCCGGGTCGAGGTGGAGACGATCGGCCGGTGGACGGCGGGCATGACGGTCACCGACTTCACGGCGCCGGAAGACGAGCGCAACGCGCTCGTCGCGATGTCCGTCGACGCGCCCGGCTTCTGGGACCTGGTCCTCGACGCCTACGCCCGGACCCCCGCCGGCTCATCCGCCTGAGAAGGGGTACGGCGGTTCAGCACCAGGTAGCACACGGTGCAATACACCTATGATGGCGGGTATGCGCAGCTGGGCCCAGCTGGGGATTGATGCGGGATGACGGTCGGCCAGGTGCGGAAGCGGGAGCCCAGGTCGGCCGGCGTTAAGGCCTTTCTGGTCGCTTTTCTGCTGCTGGCGGTCATGTGGATCATCCAGGCCGTGAACGCGAACATGGGCGAGGTCCTTGATCACGACTACGGGATCCTGCCGCGCACCGCACATGGCCTGATCGGCATCGCCGCTGCGCCGTGGCTGCACGCGAGCTGGCAGCACATCGAGAGCAACAGCCTCCCGTTCCTCGTCCTGGCGACACTGGCCGCGTGGCGGGGCCTCGGCCGGTTCGCGCTGGCCAGCCTGATCATCATCGTGGCCGCGGGCCTGGGCACCTGGCTCATCAGCCCGGGCGGCGTCGTCACCATCGGCGCCAGCGGCTGGATTCTCGGCCTGTTCACGTACACGATCGCCCGGGGCTTCTTCCAGCACCGCCTGGCCGACGTGATCGCGGCGCTCGTCGCGGGCGCGCTGTACTGGGGGATCATCTTCGACGTGCTGCCGCAGGGCGGCGGGATCAGTTGGCAGGATCACCTGTCCGGTGCGATCGGCGGCCTGATCGCCGCGCTGGTGCTGTGCCGGCGGCGTCCGGCCGCCGCCTCTCCGCGGCAGCCGCCACACGCCGCGTCAGCCGGCGTGTAGATGTCGCACATCAAGCGGAGCCAGGCACCGGTCCCTAAGGTGACGTCAGTCCGTAGCTGTTCAGCCGGGCGTGGTGTTCTCCTCGGCGCGTGACGAGAGGTAGGCGATCTCGGCGGGTGTCTGGGCGAGTTCGCTGGCCCGCCGGTAGGCCTCTGCGGCGGCGGTGTGACGTCCGAGTCTCGCGAGTGCGTGGCCGCGGGCGGCGTGCCAATGATGCTGGCGGGTCAGGCCGGGTTCGCCGGCGAGGGCTTCGAGGTGGTCGAGGCCGGCCTGCGGGCCCTCATGCCAGGAGATCGCGATGGCTCGGTTGAGGGCGACGACGGGGGTCGGGGTCAATGCGAACAGCTCGTCGTAGAGCAGGCGCACCTGGTGCCAGTCGGTCTCCTGAGCGGATGGCGCCTCGTCGTGCAACGCGGCGATTGCGGCCTGGACGGACCAGCTGCTGGGTGGGTGGTGGCGTAGGGCCTGTGTTGTCAGCCTGGCCCCCTCGTCGATCATCGAGGTATCCCACCGGCCACGGTCCTGGTCTTCCAGCGAGACGGCGAAGCCATGGTCGTCGACCCTGGCCTGACGCCTCGCGTCAGTGAGCAGCATGAGCGCGAGCAGGCCGGTGACGCGGGGCTCGCCGGGCATCAGCCGGTGCAGGATACGGGCGAGCCGGATGGCCTCGTCGACCAGATCGCAGCGGACCAGATCGTGGTGGCCGGTGGCCGCGTAGCCCTCGGTGAAGATGAGGTAGAGGACGTGCAGAACCAGGCCCAGGCGGCCTTCGAGCTCGCGGCGGCCGGGCACGCGGAAGGGGATACGGCTCTGCTGGATCTTGCGCTTGCCGCGGGTGAGGCGCTGGGCCATGGTCGCCGGCGGGACGAGGAAGGCCTGTGCGATCTCAGCGGTGCTGAGGCCCGCGATGTAGCGCAGGGTGAGTCCGGTCTGCGTGTCCAGGTCGAGAGCAGGGTGACAGCACGCGAACATGAGCTGCAACCGGTCATCGGGGATGTGCTCGTGCTCTGGGACCGGCTCGGTTTGGCGCGCCGGATCGGCATCGGCGTGCAGAGTGGCGAGCTTCGTGGCCAACGTGGCGTCCCGCCGGATCCGGTCGAGGGCCTTGCGCCGGGCCGTGGTCGCCAGCCACGCCAGTGGCTCGCGCGGGACCCCGGAGCGTGGCCAGGTCTCTACCGCGGCCAGAAGAGCTTCAGCGGTAACCTCCTCGGCGAGATCGAGGTCGCCGAATCGGGCCGCGAGCAGGGCCAGCAGACGGCCGCGCTCCTCTCGGAACACTGCCTCGACCGGGTCGCCTGCCGGCCCCATCGCCTTGGTCCTCAGAACTCGGCGAGCGGGCGCACCTCGACGCGCCCGTACTTCGCGCCGGGACACCTGGCCGCCCAGTCAAGCGCTGCGTCGAGGTCGGGGACGTCGATGATCTGATAGCCGCCCAGGTACTCGCGGGACTCTGCGAACGGCCCGTTGGTCACCAGTCGCTCGCCAGCATCGTTGACCTGTACCTGGGTGGCGTCCTCAAAAGACTGGAGCAGTCCGGAGTCAACGTGCACACCGGCCTGCCCGAGCTCGTGCTGGTACTGCATGAACTCCTCCGCCGAGGGTGCTCCGCTGCTCGGCGGCGGGGGCATGCCCTCGCCTGTGCGGAAACCCATGATCAGCAGCATGTACTTCACGCTAAGCCCTTCCCTTCGTCCGGCGGTTCGGACAACACCTAGGAGACGGTTAGAGGACCGCGCCATCGACACCAGGAACGAGAAAATTCCGGGAATCCCGCCGAGTGCCGGGAAGTTCCCGGCGTGCCGGTACGTCAGCCGGCCTCTAGGGTGACCTCAATGTTGCCCCGGGTGGCGTTGGAGTACGGGCAGACCTGGTGCGCGGCCTCCGTCAGCGAGCGGACCTGCTCCGGGTCCACTCCGGGAATGGTGACCCGCAGCGTGACCGCCAGCCCGTAGGCACCGCCCGGGACCGGGCCGATGCTGACGTCAGCTTCGACGAGCGAGTCCCTGGTGTCCACGCCAGCCCGGCGGCCGACCACGCCCAGCGCACTCTGGAAGCACGCCGCGTAACCCGCCGCGAAGAGCTGCTCGGGATTGGTGCCGCCACCGGGACCGCCCATCTCCTTCGGCGGCTGCAGGTGCACGTCGAGAAGGCCGTCATCGGAAACGGCATGCCCGGCGCGACCGCCGGTCGCGGTGGCCCGGGCGGTGTAGAGGGACTTGGTCAACGGTGTGGTCACGAGGGCTCCCGGTCGCTGGGGGACGCGCCATCAGGTCATCCGGCGCGCTTAGAGGCGGCAACGGCCGCCAGGCCGCCGGCATTCCTGCGGCCGGCGGAGGCCCGGCTGGCCGCGTTCATGGCCAGGGCCGGGCGCGCATCAGGGCCGGGCGCGCTGGCGCCGTCAGGGCTTGCGGGCGACGGCGCAGTAAGCGGGGACGTCGGGACCGGGATCGGCCGTGGTGGTGTCCGGCCGCCAGCGGTTGAGCGGCACCAGGCCGGGCTCCAGCATGTCCAGGCCGTCGAAGAACCGGGAGATCTCGGCCCGGGTGCGGTGGGTCTGCGGGGTGGCGACCGTCTCGTTGTAGCGGCGCACCGCCCTGGCCCCGGCGGAGGCGTCGAGGTCGCTGGCCGGCTGCGACAGCACCAGGTAGCTGCCCGGCGCAACGGCCGACAGCAGGCGGGTGACCAGGCCGTAGGGGTCGTCGGAGTCCGGGATGAACTGCATGATGAGCAGCAGGATGACCGCGACCGGCTGGCTGAAATCCAGCGTCTTGCGCGCTGTCCCGAGGATCGTGTCAGTGTCGCGGAGGTCGGCGTCGATGTACGCGGTGACCCCACGGGTGCTGGTGAGCAGGGCCCGGGCGTGGGCCAGCACGATCGGGTCGTTGTCCGCGTAGACCACCCGGGATTCCGGGGCGATGGCCTGGGCGACCTCGTGCGTATTGCTGGCGGTCGGGATCCCGGTGCCGATGTCGAGGAACTGCCTGATCCCGGCGTCGGCGGTGAGGAAGCGCACGCTGCGGCCGAGGAAGGCACGGTTGGCCCGGACACCGGCGCGGATGCCGGGCTGAACGGCGATCACCTCCTCAGCCGCTTGCCGGTCGGCGGCGAAGTTGGTCTTTCCGTCCAGCCAGTAGTCGTAGACGCGGGCCGGGTGTGCGACGCTGGTGTCAATCTCGGCGGGTTTGGCGCGGCTCGGGATGATAGGCCGGAAGAAGCTGCCTGCCACCGGTCTCTCCTCTGTTAGCGCTCACAAGGGGCTTCCCATTATCCCCCCGGGCCGCCGGGGCGTCAGCCCACCGGAGTGGTCAGATCAATCGGGACCGGGCTCGCTGAAGCCGCCGTCGAGCCAGGCCGAGAACAGCGCCTCGGCGTTGGCGGCCACTTTCTCCCCGGCGTCGTCGTAGTCGTCCAGGAGCCGCGCGGCCAGCGCCGGGTCCAGCGGCGGGTGAGCGGCCGCGATCCAGGCCTGCACGATCGGCCGGTTCACCTCGGGATGGAACTGCAGCCCCAGATGAGGCCCGGCGCTGAACGCCTGCCACGACACCTGGCCCGCGGCCACCGCCTGGGAGCCGGCCGGCAGCTCGAAGCCGTCTTGGTGCCAGGCCAGCCACGGCCCGTCGGCCAGCCCGGCGCGCTGGCTCGCCACCGACACCCACCCGATCTCGGGTTCGCCGAGCCGGTAGACGCGCGCCCCGAGTATCCGCGCGAGAACCTGACCGCCAAAGCAGATACCCAGCACCGGAACGTCACTGTGCACGGCCTGCCGGACGAACGACAGCTCGTCCTGGAGCCAGGGAACCGAATCGTCGAAGGCGGTCTCCTCGGAGCCGAGGACGACGACGGCATCGCCCGGCGCCAGGGACCGCGGCAGCGGCTGGCCGGCGGCCGGACGCAGGGTGGTCACTGCGATCCCGCGGCCGGCCGCCCACGTTCCCACGAGGCCGGCCGGAGCGTCGGGCTGGTGCTCGACCACCAGCAGGCGCATGAAGCTCACCACCGGTCAGAGCGGGATGTTGCCGTGCCGGCCGCGCACCTGGGGTGCCTCGGCGATGGCCCGGGCGATGGCCTCGCGGGTGGCGGCGGGCTCGATGATCTCGTCGATCACGCCCAGCGCCCGCGCGCGCTGCAGGCCGCCCGCTTCCTGCTCATGCTCTTCGGCCAGCCTGGTCTCGGCGTCGTGCAGCTGGTCGGCGGGCACGTCGGCCAGGGTGCGGCGATGCAGGATCCGGATGGCCGCCACCGCGCCCATCACCGCGACCTCCGCGCCGGGCCAGGCGAACACCTTGGTCGCGCCCAGCGCGCGGGAGTTCATCGCGATGTAGGCGCCGCCGTAGGCCTTGCGG
>Ga0302325_10018361_pt1 | contig 14741 bp, 16 predicted proteins | sample Palsa_T0_2_FD_201948 | JGI IMG/M metagenome (GOLD analysis project Ga0302325, IMG submission 201948) | Peat permafrost microbial communities from Stordalen Mire near Abisko, Sweden - Palsa_T0_2 | ecosystem: Environmental > Terrestrial > Soil > Palsa > Peat permafrost | place: Sweden: Abisko... | reverse complement strand
CCGTTTGTACAACGGCAGCCCGCCGCCAAACAGGTGATCGCCTGGTAACCGGAGCCATGCTGGAGTGCGGGCATCAACAAAAGCACCAAGTACATGTCGGCCTTAGCTGCCGAGTCGCGCTTTCTCAATTCTTGCGCGGTTCAGACGCCTGCGCATTCGGCCGAGCACCGTGCAGCGCAGCATGGAGGGTAGTTTCTGATCCTGGTGACGGCCCCCGGCCGTTCATGCTGGAGTCCTGCCCCACAAGTTCAGGCGCCCGGTTCGGACGGGTAGCCTTTACCGAACCAGTCTTCGTGCATGTTGGTAGGGATGTTCAGCACCCGTACGTGCTCGAAGCCCATCTCGCGCAGCGCGCGGTAGGCCGGCCGGATGTTGGGGCACTTGACCATCGGGCAGCAGCCGCAATAGAGGACGATGTCGGCATCCCTGGGCAAGTCCGCGGCAGCCTTTTTCAGCAGGGCGATGCCTTCGGGCTTCGATCCGGGGCCGGCCTCGATGGCATGCGGGATGCGCTTGCTGCGGTAGAGCACCGAAAAAGCCGTACACAAAACGACCGGTGGCTTGGCCGAGTGCAGCGCCTCAACCAGGGCCGCGGGCTCCATCAGCTCCGCTTTGGCCCAGGGGTCACCAGCCTCCTGCCCCAAACAGATCACCGCGAGTACGAGTACGCCAAGAAGGTTTCGCATAATCATCCAGCATACACCGAGTTACAATCTGCGCATGAAATACTTCGTGCTCGCGGCGGGCCTTTGCCTGGGCATGTTGGCATGGACCGCGACGCGGCCGGCGGACATCCCTTTTGAGAAACATACGCTCGACCTGGGCGCCAATGAAAGCTGCGCGATCTCGGACATCAACGGCGACGGCCGGCCGGACATCGTGTCCGGCGAGAACTGGTACGAGGGGCCGCGCTGGACCAAGCATAAGTTCCGCTCGCTGCCCTACACCAACAACTACATCGACAACTTCAGCGACCTTCCGCTGGATGTGAACGGCGACGGGCGCATCGACATCGTGAGCTGCTCCTGGTTCGCGCACAGGCTCTTTTGGAGCGAGAACCCCGGCCCCGGCGGGGGCGAATGGAAGGAACACATGATCGAGACCGGGTCGCCTGTGGAGTTCGCATTCCTGGTGGATCTGGACAACGACGGCAAAGCTCAGGAGGTGCTGCCCGAGTTCGGCGACACGAACATGCCGCTGGCCTGGTACGAAGTGAAGCCGGGGGCGAAGAACGGCGAGTTCGTGAAGCACGTGGTGAGCCCCAGGAGCTGGGGCCACGGCATCGGCGTGGGCGACGTGAACGGCGATGGCCGCAACGACATCATCACTCCCAAGGGATGGTTCGAAGCCCCGCCCGACCCGCGCACGGGCGCCTGGAAGTGGCATCCCGACTTCGACCTGGGCGACACCGGTTTCATCTACGCCTACGATGTGAACGGGGACGGCCGCAACGACATTGTGACGTCGATGGCCCACAACTACGGCATCTTCTGGCTGGAACAGGGCGCCGACGGCGGGTGGACCAAACACATTATCGACGAAAGCTGGTCGCAGGCGCATGCCCTGACGCTGGTGGACTTGAACGGTGACGGCCAGAAGGATCTGCTAACGGGCAAGCGGTACATGGCGCACAACGGCCACGATCCGGGCGAGCGCGAGCCGCTGGGCATTTACTGGTACGAATTCATGCGCCTGGATGGCGGCAAGAAGATCGAATGGGTGAAGCACGTGGTGGATTACAGCACGCGCACAGGCGGCGGCATGCAGATTCCGGTGGCCGACCTGGATGGCGATGGCGACCTAGACTTCGTGGTGGCCGGCAAGAGCGGGTTGTTTCTGTTTGAGAATTTGACCAAGCACTGAGGGGAGGCCAGGCGCCGGCACGAGTGCCGGCGCGGCACGCACGAGTGCGTGCGGCACCTGACCGTCCGCATCGCGTAGAATTCTGTAGAGCGTGGCCCGGCTGATGCCCAGGATCTGCGCGGCCTGGAGCTTGTTCCCGCCCACGCGCTCGAGCACATGCCGCGTATAGCGGTGTTCCAAATCCGCGAGCGGCATCAGGTCCGCTTCACTGGTAGCTACGCCGCGAACGGCCTCGTGCAGGTAATCGGGCAAATCGCGCACGTCGATGAACTCGGCATCCGCCATCATGCAGGCATGCCCCAGAACGTTCTCCATCTCGCGCACATTGCCCGGCCAGCCGTGCCGCGAGAGCACCGCTTGCGCCCGCCGCGAAATGCCGGCGATCCGCTTGCCGTAGTTTTGGGAAAACCTCTCCACGAAATGACGCTCCAGCAGCGGCAGATCCTCTTTGCGTTCGGCGAGCGGCGGCAGATTCAGCTCCACCATTGTCAGACGGTAGTACAGATCCTCGCGAAACAGATTGCGGGCCACCAGTGACCGCATATCGCGGTTGGTGGCCGCGATCACGCGCACATCCACCTTACGCACTTCCGACGAGCCCACCCTCTGCAATTCCTGGTTCTGCACCACGCGCAGCAGCTTGCTTTGGGTGGTGAGCGGCATGTCGGCGATTTCGTCGAGGAACACGGTGCCGCCTTGCGCGTATTCGAACAGGCCAACGCGGTCCTGGGTCGCACCCGTGAACGCCCCCCTGACATGGCCGAAGAGCTCACTTTCAAACAACGTCTCCACGATTGCCGAACAGTTGCAGACCGCAAACCGCCGCGACGACACCGGGCTCAACTCGTGCAGTGCGTGCGCGACGAGTTCTTTGCCCGTGCCGGTGGGGCCGCCGATCAAGGCGATCCGGTAATGCGGCGCCACGCGCCGGATGCGCGCGAACGTCTCCAGCATCTGCGGGCTGCGGCCCACCATACCGTGGAAACGGAAGCTTTCGAGGAGCTGTTCGTCCAGTTCCAGGGTCTCGCGGCGCAAGCGCGCCTCCTGCAGGACCTCGGCGACCCGGCGCCCCAGCGTGTCGGCCGAAAGCGGCTTACTTAAGCAGTCGCGGGCCCCGTGCTGGATGCCTTCAACAGCCGATTCCGGCGTGTAATGATCCGTCAGCAGCAATACCTGCGCGTCGGGATCGCGGTCGGCGATGCGCTCGAGCAGGCTGGTGCCGTTGGTCAGTTCGGCTTCGACCAGGATCGCATCGGCGTGCGCGCGATGGACCAGATCCCAACCTTCTTCGGCATCGCCAGCCGACAGCACCTGGATGCCCTGCGCGGCGAGTGTGGCTTGGATTACGGCAAGGCACCCGGCGTCCCGCACGATGGCCACAACAGTCGATATTGGCTCCACATTAGTTTATCGGCGCGGGCTGTCCATTGCCTTAGATAGTGCCTTAGACGGTGCTTTAGGCGGGATAGGGCAACTGGCGGATGGGGCGGGATCGCGGGATGGGGCGCTGGGGCCTCGGAATCGGGCGGATCATGTTGCATCCGGTTACATTCAGCTGCACTGGCGGGCGGCGTGGGTTCGGAAGTGGCTGATTCGGCGGGTTCCTCCGTCCCGGCGGGAGTTCCGGTGGGTGGTCCGCCAGGTGTCTCGGGGGGCGGCTCGGGGGGTTCATCCCGTTCGATGTTATAGAGGCCGGGAAGGCTGGCGTAATCCTGTTCTATGATGGCGGAGTCGAGGAGCTTCTTGCCGTCCGGGTCGGGGACGGGCTCAGGCATGGCCCAGCCGACCTTGGGCAATTGCGGGCGCTGCAAAACGAACATGGCGGTACGCAGCAGGACGGCGGGCGACGACTTGGGATTCTCGAGGACGGCAAGGAGGGTGTCGAGGGCGCGGACGCTCAGGTGGTAGAGCTTGTCGCGGCTGGCGAGGACGAAATCGGCGCGGGCGTTGCTGAGGGCGGCGGCGAACGGCTTATAGGTTTTGATCCAGCGGTAGACGGTGACGCGATGGACGCCGAAGGATTCGGCGGCGGCGGAAAGGGTGGCGCCGGCGGCCAGGGCGTTGACCACGCACTGCTGGACGTCGGAGAGGGGGGGTTGGTTGTTGTGCTGTCCCATGCCCGACGGTAGCATGCGGGTTTCGGCGGGGGTGCGCAGGGAAGGGGCATTATTGTGTGTTTTCAGCGGGCTGTGGGGATTTTGAAATGTGTGACCGATATAGGTTTCTTTTAGTTATAGCGGCCTGCGAGGCCGGGCCCGGAGGGCACCCCGGCTGCGAGCCTGCCCCACTTGGGATGGCCCCGGATGTGCTAGGGTACGGAACAGGGGATCCCCGGCATGTCATTCGGAATTTACATCGCAGGTTTCATCGTCCTGATTATCGGATTGGCGATTGGCGCCCATATGGCGCACGTGCCGCCAAAATGGATCGCCGTGGGCGTAGTCTGTCTGGCGGGAATCGGCATCTTGAAGGGTGTGACTTCCACCCGCCGTCCCGACGCCTAATAAAGATTTCGGTCTCACGAACTACAATAAAGTATTGATCGTCACTCTTACAGTCAATCCCGCACTCGACCGCACCCTCTCCGTGGACCGGCTGGCGTTCGAGGACCGCTCGTACATCGAGTCGCGGCACAAGTCTCCGGGCGGACGCGGCATCAACGCGGCCTGTGTGATCCATTCGTTTGGCGGCAAGCCGCTGGCTATCTTTCCCAGCGGCGGAAAAAACGGCAAGTCGTTCGAAGAGCTGCTATGCGGCTACGGATACGCTACAGTCGCCGTTCCCGCCGGCCACGAGATACGCACCAACCTCACGATCACCGACCGGCAGGGTCTGACGGTCAGCGTGAATGAACGCGGCCCGCAGCTCGGGAAAACCGAAGTCAATCGGCTGGAGAAGGCGGTGGAAAAGAATCTCGACGGCGCCTCCTGGCTGCTGCTGTGCGGCAGCCTGCCACCCGGTGTGCCATCCGATTTTTACGCCCGCCTGATCGGCTTGGCCGCGCGCAAGAAGGTGAAGACCCTGCTGGATACCGATGGCAACGCCCTGCGCGAAGGCATCGAAGCCGGACCGACGGCGGTGTCCCCCAATCAGCATGAAGCCGAGCGCCTGCTGAACCGGGCGCTGGTCACCAGGAATCACTTCCTGGAGGCGGTGGCGCGCATCCGCGCCATGGGGCCCGAGACGGTGGTGCTCTCGCTCGGCAGCCGTGGCGCCATGGGAGCCATCGAAGGGTCCATCGTGGAAGCCATTGCGCCGCGAGTGGAAGTGCTCTGTCCCATCGGCGCGGGCGACGCCCTGGCCGCGGCATTCGCGTGGTCCATGGACCGCACCGGCGATTTTACGGAGGCGCTGCGCTGGGGCGTGGCTACCGGCACGGCATCCGCCACACTGCCCGGACTGCGCCTGGCTTCCCTGGAACAGGCCACGGAAATCTACCGGCAAGTGGAAGTGCGCCGCATCGAATAGGAACCCGGTGGCCTACACTGCATCCCGCGGCGCATCGCGCACCGGCGACCCTTCCCAAAGCGGCAAAAGCGAAAACGTCATGCGGTCGGCGGGCGTGGTTTCCGCCGCCGTATTCCTGAGCCGCATCAGCGGGCTGGTACGCGAAATGATCATGGCGCGGCTGTTCGGCGCGGGCCAGGCTTACGACGCGTTCCTGCTCGGGTTTCGCATTCCCAACCTGGCGCGCGATCTGTTCGCCGAGGGCGCGCTTTCCTCCGCCTTCGTCCCCGTCTTCTCCAAGTACCTGGCCACGAAGGGCAAGCGCGAAGCCGCCGAGCTTTCGAACCTGGTGGCCACCGCGCTAGTGATCGTGGTGGGCGGCATTTGCGTGCTCGGAATGGTCTTCAGCCCGCAACTGGTGTGGCTGTTGGCGTCCGGGTTCGCGCGCGTGCCCGGCAAATTCGCATTGGCCGTGACGCTGACGCGCATCATGTTTCCGTTTCTGCTGCTGGTGGCGCTGGCGGCGCAAGCCATGGGCATCCTGAATGCGCTGAATCAGTTCGGCATCCCGGCGCTTTCGTCGACCTTCTTCAACATCGGCTCGGTGGCTTTCGGCCTGGGCTTCGGATACACCGCGGGCCGCTGGATGGGCATGAGCCTGATTCTGTCGATGGCCTGGGGCGTGGTGGTCGGCGGGGCCGTGCAATGGATGTTTCAAGTGCCCAGCCTGTACCGCTCCGGCATCGCTTACCGCCCGCGCATCGACTTCGCGCATCCCGGCCTGCGCAACATTTTGCGCCTGATGGGCCCGGCGATATTGGGCAACGCCGCGGTGCAGATCAACGTGCTGGTGAACACCAACTTCGCATCCAGCATCACGGACGCCGCCGGCCATGTCATCAACGGTCCGGTAAGCTGGCTCAGCTACGCTTTCCGCTTCATGCAATTGCCGCTGGGCCTGTTCGGCGTGGCTATCGCCTCCGCCACGCTGCCCGCCATCTCGCGCAGCGCCGCGCTGCAGCAGATGGACGATTTCCGCCTGACGCTTTCCCGCTCGCTGGGCATGGTTTTGCTGCTCACCATTCCTTCGTCGGTGGGCCTGGCGGTGCTGGGCCCCAGCATGATCGGCGCGGTTTACCAGTGGGGCAGGTTTCGCGCCGCCGACACGCACCAGACCGCGCTGGCGCTGGCCTGTTATGCCGTCGGCCTGGCGGGCTACTCCGCGATCAAGATTCTGGCGCCGGCATTCTACGCCCTCAACGATGCGCGCACGCCCATGCTGGTGAGCCTGGTCTCGATTCTCGTGAACCTGGCCGTGGCTTCCACTATGGTGAAGCTGGCGGGACTCGGCCATCTGGGCCTCGCGCTGTCCACTTCCGCCGTTGCGCTGTTCGGATCGGCGGCTTTATTCCTGCTGCTGCGCAGACGCATCCAACACTTGCACGGCCGCGCGCTGGCCGCGAGCGTAGTGAAGATTCTGTGCGCGTCGGCCGCCATGGGCTTGGTGTGCTACCTTTCCAGCCGCGGGGTGCATCACTGGCTGGGCGCGCGCAAGATCGGGCAGATCGCGGATGTGGCCATCTCCATACCGTTGGGCGGGCTGGTGTACTATGCGCTCTGTCGGGCCATGCGGGTGGCGGAGTTGGAAGCCGCCTGGAGTGCGCTGGCCGCGCCGCTGGCGCGCAGATTGGGGCTCGCCCGGCGCTGAGGCGGCCTGGCGCCGTCGCAGAGGCTTTACCTGCCGAGGACCACATCGATTCCAACAAGCAGCAGTTCGAGTTTTGCGCGCTGGAGCTTCCCCGCAAGTTCCGTCAGTAGCTCTTTGTCCAGAGCCACGATTTGGGAGACATTCGCTACGGAATCCTTCGGGAGCCCCGTAACACGCGCTGAAAGGGACACGTTCCCGGGCGCGCCGGCCCAGCGAAGATTGCTGGTCAGAGGCACACAGACCACGGTGCCGATCCGGCTGCGGTTTAGACTATCCCCCTGCACTACCACGACCGGTCGTCTGAAGCCCGGGCCGGAGCCTAAGGGAGAGGGCAGATCTGCCCACCAGATCTCTCCCTGGGAAATCACCATTCGCTCTTCTCTAAGACACGACGAGCTGCCAAGGAGGTGAATTTATCCGCCGTCGATCCCAGTTCGGCGTAAACCCGATTCATGGCCTCCGTCACCTCTTCCGCAGTGTGCCTGGCCAAATACTCCCGGACCGCATCACTGAACAATTGACTGCGCGATTTCTTGGTGCGCTTGGCCAGCCGTTCCGCTCCCGCGAACACATCGTCCGGAATGGAAATCGCGGTCTTCATACCTGTAGTATAACCAACGGCGCGAGTCTGCTCCTCGTCTCATATCCAGGCGGCATCCATTCCGATGGCGTGGCGGGCAGCATCCCGCGCGGCTGGCGCGCAGATCGGGGCTGGCCCTGCGCTGACGCGGCGTCGACGCGATTTCAAGACCAGACAGCCACGCGTACGTCCGCCAGATCCGTGTTAAACTGCCATAAGAAATGCTTCCCGATCTGCAGTTGGCGGTTCGGTTGCAGGAGCTTGATAATCGGGTGACCGAGTTGACCCGCGAAATCTCCGCGCTGCCCAAACACATCGCCGAAATCGAAAAGAAATTAGAGAGCCACACGCGCAAGCTGGAAGCCGATCGCGCCGCCCTCAGCGCGAACCAGAAGGATCGCAAAAAGAACGAGGGCGATATCCAGCTTCAGGAGCAGAAGATATCCAAACTGCGCGGCCAAATGCTGGACGCCAAGACCAACGAACAGTACCGCGCCTTTCAAAACGAAATCGAGTTCTGCGAGAAGGAGATTCGCCGCGCCGAGGATCACATCCTGGAATTGATGGGCGAATCCGAGCCGCTCGACAGGAACGTGAAGGCCGCCGAACTGGCCCTGAAAGACGAGAAGGCGCACGTGGAGGCGGAGAAGCAGCAGGCCAGGGCGCGCACGGCGGAGGACCAGAAGGCGCTCGACCAGATCAACCAGGAACGCGCCCAGATTGTCGCGCGGGTGCACCCGAATGTCTACCGCCAATATGAACGCATTCGCAAAGGCCGCCGCGGCGTGGCCATTGCCGAAGCCGTGGACGGCCGCTGCAGCGCCTGCCAGATAGCGCTGCGCCTGCAGTTCTACCAGGACCTGAAGAAGGGGGATGAGGTGATGTATTGCGAAAGCTGCGCCCGCATTCTATACTACAATCCGCCCGTGGCTATCGAAGACCTCACTGGAGAATCCGCCGCCGTTCAGGGCTGATTGCGGGGCGCGCGCACCGCTGCGTGTCGGCGCTATTGCTGAAGACGGATTCGACAGCCGTTCACTTGTGCGCGTTGTGCGCGCTCTTCACGGGCTCTTTCAACAGCGTATCCAGCATGTCGCGAATATTCTTCTCCTGCTCCTTAAAGAAGTCGTCGCCGCCGTTGTGTTGCGCGCGGATCACGCGGCCCCGGTCGATGAACATCAGCTCGGGTACGTAGTTCGGCTTGGCCAGCGACGCTTGCTCGTATTCGAGCACCGAGTCGCGGTCCGCCGACCCGACCGGAAATAGGGGCCTGAACTGCGCGATAAAACCGGGCACCAGCTGGGCCGCATCGGGATTGAAGGCCGCCGCCAAAAATTGTACGCCGCGCGGGCCGTACTCGCTTTGAAGGCCGCTGAGGACCTGCGTGGTGTGCTGGCAGTGCGGACAGGTGGTGGAGATGAACGCCAGCACCACGACTTTGCCCGCATACTGGCTCAAAAGGGTGACTTGGCCGTTAGGCATCTTGATCGCAAACTCGCCCGCCGGACGCGGCACCTGTTGGGCGTATGCCGCCAGACCAGTGAGCAGCGGGACCAGAACCATGAGGGAACGCCGAAATCGCATACTGTCAGTTTACCCCAACCGTGGTTGGCTTTTCAGTGGGATGGCGGGGAATCGGAAAATGCGAATCGCGGGTTTGCGAAGCCGATGCCTCACTGAAACCGGTAGGAGCACCGGCGCCCGCGGCCGCCGAAAGAGCCGACGGGTTGGGCGCCGCCGGGACGCCCGCGCGTCCGGAGGGGGTCACTTGAGCCTCGCCGGTATTTTGCAAGGCCTCCTAATATTCGGTTCGGTTTTAAGCAGGCTTCGCCGGAGTGATGGCGTGTCCTTTGGGGTTGACAGCCTTCGTTTCGAGTAGCAGCGTGGGTAGTAGGCGGAGCACTGACGATCCCTGACCGTCTGGCGATGACAAGGCAAAAGCGCAGGTTTAGCGCGACCCGGGGCGGACCTGCACCAACCGTCCGAATCGCGGAGGCACGGCGGCTGCGCTCACGATCGGGCCGGCAGCCACCAGCTTCTTCCGGCGAGCATCCACTTGCAAGTTCAAACCCTCCAGAGCGCGCGCGCCGAGCAGTTGGAGGTCGCCTGTTTCGGCGAAAACGACTTCGTCCACGGTCTCCGACTTATACACCATGAGTACGGCGTAGCCAACCGAGCGTGCAACGATCTGGCCGCTCGCCAACTGAAATTGGAGGTCCTTCTTGCGCCTCTCAATCCCGATTCGCCTCCAGTACCGTTGCGTTGATCCATGTGGACTCGGCGCCCGAGTCAACCATCAGGCGCCGTACGGCGGTCGACTTGGAAGTCATCGGATTCAGGACCCGGCAACCCATATAGAAAAGTCCCATCTATCCGCAATGATAACCCGCGGCATCGGGGCCCGCCGACCTGGTTTATGGCATCCTCCGAAGCACGGCGGGTGAGGGGCAGTGGCAGCTTTAAACGCGGGCTAGGGAGCATTCAGTCCCGCTGGAAACGTAGCAGGAACCAACACCGGGACCTAGCCACATTTCGTCACTGCGCAGACTATTGCGCCTGAACGTAGGCCATGGTCTCGGCGATTTGCTGCTTGAGGCTTTCCTGGTCCGTCGAATCCGCTAGTTGTCGCACCAAGAGCGAAGTCCTGAACGGGTCCTTCGATCCCGGTGGAATGCGTTCGGGCCTTTCGAAGGCAACCCGGATGATTGAGAGCACTTTCCGCGTTTCATTTTCGCTTAAGGCGTTCATGCCGATTAACTTCAGGATTCGATTCCCGGCTTCGTCTCCGGTTCCCGTATATTTCCAGCGGACTTGCTCACCCTCGCCGACAATAAAGTCCTGTATAACTTCCGCGCGAATTTGCTCGGCACCCCTGTTCGCGTGCGCGCGCCCCGGAACCACCCTGCCAGCGGGTGTCCGAAAGGGTTCTGCGTCGGATGGGGTGACGAACGTCTGACGTCCCTCGGGAGTCTCGCAAGTCTGGGCTCTGTTACGGCCGATCTGGGAAATCATATTCTGCCCGGAGCTCAGGCATGGCGCGCCAACCGAAAAATGGATGGCGGGAGCGGCCAGTTTGCCTCCGACGGTCCAGACCTCGCTCCAATCGCCGAAGTCGCCCTTCTCGAACCGTCCGCCCGTCGACCATCGGCCATGCATGTCGGTCAAAGCAATCACCGGGCTCCAGTCCGTCCGCCCGTTCCTGGTCGTTCTGACGCTGACCGGCTGCTGTGCCACAGCGGAAATCACAATTTCGTAGCGATCGCCGATGCGAAAATCGTTACCGGCAGGGCGGGTGGTGTTGGCGATCCGCACTATGGGGCCTTGGGCGACCGCCGACGTTACCGCTACAGCCAAGACCGATAGGATTCGGATCATCGCGCCTCGAAGAGTATTATAGGCGCAAGTCGAGGTAAATCACGCCGGTGCATCCGGAGGCAGTCACATGAGTCTGGCCGGTACTTATCTTGAAACGCCCTCTTGACATTCTACAAGAGCCGTGGCATTCTTGTAGAATATCTGGAGGAGAAGAGCATGGCGAAATCCAAGGCGGACCTGCTGCAGGGGACGCTCGATTTGCTGATCCTGAAAACACTCGAGCTGGAGCCGATGCACGGATGGGGGGTCACGCAACGCATTCAGCAGGTTTCCGAGAGCGTGCTGCAGGTGAACCAGGGGTCGCTCTATCCCGCGCTGCATCGCCTCGAAGAGCGGGGGTGGATCCGGGCGTTCTGGGGCAGCTCGGAGAATAACCGCCAGGCGAGGTTTTACGAGCTGACGGCGCGGGGGCGGAAACAACTGGTGGCGGAAAAAGAGAGCTGGCTGCGGCTTTCCGGAGCCGTGGCACGGATCGTGGGGACATAAAGATGAACAGGCTATCCTCTATTTTTCGATTTCTTTTTCGGCGTGGGCGGTTCGAGGGGGAACTGGCAGCCGAACTGCGCGAGCACTACGAACGCCAAGCGGAGCAAAACATGGCGCGCGGCATGAGCCGCACGGAGGCCGTCCGGCAAGCCGCGATCCTGGTAGGAGGGGCGGAGCAGCTCAAGGACGATTGCCGCGACGCGCGCCTGGGACGGTGGATCGAGACTCTGCTGCAGGATGTCCGCTACGGCCTGCGCGTGCTGGCCCGGAACCCTGGCTTTTCGCTGGCGGCGATTCTTACGCTGGCGCTGGGGATCGGAGCGAATACCGCGATTTTCAGCCTGGTGTACGGAGTGCTGCTGCGGCCGCTACCCTACCTGCATGGCGAGCAGTTGGTGGTGCTGCATCAGGACGCCTCCAAGGCCAACGTGCTGGATTTCCCGTTTTCGGTCAAGGAGCTCAGCGATTACAGCTCGCGGAATCACACGCTACAGGGTGTGGCGGAGCACCACACCATGAACTTCCTGCTGATCGGCAAAGATACCGCCGAGCGGGTGGAGACGGCGGTGGTCTCAGCCAATTTCTTCGACGTGCTGGGCGTGAAGCCTCTGCTGGGGCGAACGTTCGTGGCCGCCGACGAAGCGCCGGGCGGGCCGGCCGTGCTCATCCTCAGCTACCAATATTGGCAGACGCACCAGAGCGGCGACCCACACATCGTGGGCAAAGTGTTTCAGATGAACAACCGGCCGCACTCGGTAATCGGGGTGCTGCCGCCGATTCCGCAGTATCCGGTGGAGAGCGATGTGTATATGCCGACATCGCAGTGCCCGATGCGTTCCAGCGCGAAGTTCATAGCCAATCGCAACGGGCGGATGATGAACGCATTCGGCCGGCTGAAGCCAGGCGTCAATTTAGCGCAGGCGCGGGCGGATCTTGCGGTGATCGGGGCGAATATGGCAAAGGCCTATCCTGGAATTTATCTGGCGGCGGATGGCTACCGGATCCGCGCCGACGGCCTGCGCGACGATCTGACCGAGCGCGCCCGGACGATGTTCCTGGTGCTGCTGGGGGTGGTGGGCTTCGTATTGCTGGCGGCGTGCGCGAACGTTGCCAACCTGTTTCTGGCGCGGCTGCTGAAGCTGGAGCGGGAGCTGGCGGTGCGCTCCGCGCTGGGTGCGGGCAAAGCGCGCCTGATGCGCCAGTTGCTCACGGAGAGCGTGCTGCTGGCGGTGGGCGGCGGGCTGGCGGGCGTGGCGCTGGCGCCGCTGGCGTTGCGCGTGCTGACGGGCTTCGCCGGGCGCTTCACCACGCGCGCAGCCGAGGTGCGGATGGATGCACCGGTGCTGCTATTTACTTTCCTGGTGAGCGTGGGTACAGGGATTGTGTTCGGGCTGGCGCCGGTCCTTACCACGCGCGGATGGCTGGGGACGGCATTCCAACAAGCGGCGGCGCGCGGCACGGCGAGCCGGGGGCGCAGCCGGCTACGCTCGGCGCTGGTAGTGGCTCAGGTGGCTTTCTCGGTGATCCTGCTGGCCGCGGCGGGGCTGATGATCCGAAGCTTCGTGAAGATGCAGCAGGTGCAGCCTGGATTTGTTCCCGACCGCCTGGTCACGATGCGCATCAGTCCCGGGATGCCGCCTTATACCTTGAAGACGGCGCGGCTGCTGGTGGACCGCGTCCTGGACCGGATCAAGACGGTCCCGGGAGTGGAATCGGCGGCCATGGCTACGACGTTCCCATTCAATCCAGCCGGGCTGGCATCCGGCCCGAGCCACGTCCAGTACATTGTCGATGGCAGGCCACGCGGCAGCGGAGAACCGACGGTTACGTCGGATATCCGGGTCCTCACCGCGGGGTACTTTGAAACCATCCGCCAGCCCATCGTGAAAGGCCGAAGCTTCAGCCAACAGGATTGCGAGGCTACCAGCCCCGGGGTCGTAATCATCAACCAGACGCTGGCCCGCAACCAATTTTCGGGCGAAGATCCGATCGGCAAGCGGGTCAGCTTCGACGGCGGCAAGCATTGGGCGGAGATCGTGGGCATCGCCGGCGACGTGAGGGAATACGGCGTGAATCAGCCGGCTGCCGGCGAAATTTACGGGGCGCTGCAAGGCGACGGCTTTATCAATCGACTCGTCGTACGCACCGGGGGCCATGCGGAGACGGAGGCGCGGATGATACGGGCGGCCATCCACGAGCTCGACCCATTGGTGGCCACCGATCAGGTGCAGACCGTCGAACATGCGGAATATGAGTCGCTGGCCCCGCCGCGCATGATGACCTTTCTGATGGGGATCTTCGCCGGGCTGGCGCTGTTGATCAGTGCCAGCGGAATAGCCGCGGTGATGGCGCTTTCGGTGAGCCAGCGGACGCGCGAGATCGGGGTGCGAATGGCGCTGGGGGCGCCGCAGGGGTCGGTAGTCGGGATGGTGCTGCGGCAGGGGATTGTGTTGACCTTGGCTGGCATCGTGGCCGGCACTTTCTGCGCGGCGATGCTGACTAAGCTACTGGCAAGCATGCTGTATGGAACCAGTCCCACGGACCTGGCGACCTTCGCCGCGATTCCGGTGGTATTTCTGTTGGTGGCGGCGATAGCGTGCTTCGTGCCCGCCCGGCAGGCGACGTCCATCGATCCGCTGACGGCGTTACGGCAGGAGTAGGGGTCCACTCGCCAACCGTTTGGTCCCCTGATCGTCAAAGCCGATCATCAAAGCTCTTGACAACAGCCTTTCCATCTGTTATAGTTTATAACGTTATAATGTTTAACGTTAACAAAAGCCGCCGCGCCGCCCTCACCCAGCTCGAACAACTGGTGATGGATTTTGTCTGGAGCCACCCCGATTCGACCGCCGAACTCTGCCGCGAAGGCCTGGCCGGCCAGCGCCCGCTCAAGGACTCGACCATCCGCACCATTCTCCGGCATCTCGAAGAGAAGGGCTACCTGACCCACACCATCGAGGGCCGCACCTTTGTCTACCGTGCATCGGAGACCCCGCGCAACGTGGCCGCCGATGTGGTGGCGCAGTTGGTGGATCGGTTTTGCGGCGGTTCGGTCGAGGAGTTGATGGTCGGCCTGGTGGATCGGCAGGTGCTCAAACCGCAGGACCTGCGGCAACTGGCCGCGAAGATCGCCGCGCATAAGGAGAAAGCCGCGTGTAAGGAGAAGAAGGTATGACCGTCCTCACGTTCCTGGCCGCGTGGGCGCTGCGTTCGGCCGTGGTCGGGATCGCCGCAGCCGTCCTGTTGGGGTTGTTCCGCGTCAAGGACCCCGCTGTCAGGCTG
>Ga0302325_10018359_pt1 | contig 14742 bp, 11 predicted proteins | sample Palsa_T0_2_FD_201948 | JGI IMG/M metagenome (GOLD analysis project Ga0302325, IMG submission 201948) | Peat permafrost microbial communities from Stordalen Mire near Abisko, Sweden - Palsa_T0_2 | ecosystem: Environmental > Terrestrial > Soil > Palsa > Peat permafrost | place: Sweden: Abisko... | reverse complement strand
TAGAAGAATACGATAAATTGGACAGGCGGACGGAGCTGCACTCTTCAAATGATAGCATGGACACAAGTTCTGAGCATGGCTATAGCAAGACACTCTCCACATTGTGGTCCATTGAAAGTCTCCCAACGTCTTGTTCTCGGCTATTATGTGCCATGGCGTTGCTGGATCCAGATTGTATCCAAGTCGAGATATTTCTCAAGAGACTTGACGAGATTGAATTCTTCGGATTTCCATCATCCCGAGACGAATACAATAGCGCATTGGCACAGCTCACTCAAATGGCGATCGTCTCCCAACGTCCTGGTCATGTCAACCAGCTTAAGATTCATCCTGTGGTCCAAGAACTAGTGCAAGAGGAATTGGGCAGAAGAAGACCAATACTAAATCAAGCATTTGTGGCAGTAACCGGTATGCTTTGTTCAATGTGGCCTTTTGCCCTTCTTCAGAAAGATGGTGCATACCAAAAGTACGGACGAAAAGATAGATGGGAACAATGCAAGATTCTATTACCTCATATCGAGTCGCTAAGAAAAGTTTTCCGTTTATTCCAGCAGGTGGAGGACAGGCGGCCACTGGCAACGAAGAAACTCGGAAGGCTCGTTGTAGAAGCTGCTGTGTATGCCTTGATCTTTAAATAAATGCCCGTCCCGCAAGCTTTGGACTTTTGCTAATCCTTATTTAGATATTGCCACGAAACGGGCAGTTTCCCTCAGGCCAAAGAACACCTTGAATTAGCCCTCGAGATTCAAAAACTTTGTTCTGGCAATAAAACGGAACTCAAGGAACTACTATCAGTGATTCACAACGTGTGGGGCACCTTAGCTACGGCCACCAATGCTAGAGAGCTCGCAATATTTCATCAAGAGAGATGCAAAGAAATTGAGGAAGATCTTTTTAACGAAAGCGGGCGTTATACAAGCAGGCTTGCTATAGCATATAGCGACCTGGGTAGAGCTAAGATAGCAAATTGCAGTTTCGAAGGGGTGATGGACCTTTTTGAACGATCGATGAAAATTCGAGAGAACTTGCCAAATTTTGACGAACTTCAGCTATATAATCCCTTGCGGGGTATGGCCATGGTGCACTATTACTACGGCCTGCAAGGCGATAAGCAGGACGAGTTTTGTAGGTCTAAAGCTTACCTGGAAAAGGCTTTAGCTGTGCGAGAGGCTAGGTTTGGTGAAAATGATATAGAAGGTGGAAGGTAAAGTTATCCTGTAAATCAAAATCACACACCTGCAGACTAACTTACTAGAACTGGATCCCTCTTATATGAACTTGGAAATGTTTACAAGGCCCTCGGACAATTTCCAACAAGTTCGAAGTATCACTTTCGCGCGTATAGCCAGTGGAGCTCTACAGTAGGGGACTTACATAGAAATACAGCCACAGCTTGCTATAAGGTAGCTTGCCACTATTTCGATATGGGAAAGATGGTAGATGCTTTGTAAGTGTTTTATACTATAACCCATAAAAGTATATAGAATATAAACTCAGCTCGGCTAGGAAATACCTCGAAAAAGCGCGTGCTGTTTTCGAGAAGGGATCTTTACAGCAACCCGAACTCGCAAGAACGCTCTACAAGATTAGTCAATGCTATTTGAGCCAGAAAATGCACGAAAAAGCGAATCACACGATAAATGAGGCATGGCGTATTCGCAATCGGTTTCTGGGTGGCGACCCTCTTCCACTAAACGAATTGAAGGAGGCTCATTTCGATGACTGCGTTGAATATTGGTCGAGATAGCCAGTCATATGGAGTCAAAATGAGGAATAACCATACAGTTAGCAACTTCGAACTTTCGCAGTAGTAAACGTTGGAGATTTACATTGATAATAACTGTGTAGAAGCATGAAAAGTCTGCAACGGTCGTTATATATACGCGTAAAGAATCTTCTAATCCATTACTGAGATTGTTTACATATTCCCATCTCTTTATGGCATTTCATACATCCATTTCTTTATCGTGCTTAATACGAACTGATACCCCTCATCATCCCTCCCTGAAAACTTTGCTACGTCCGCATGATTCAAGTGCGCATACGGGTTTGAAAGGGTTAATTCATTTGAAAGAGGTATACTTTGCTTATTCGAGGATGAGATTCCAACCCAATCAGCCGTCTTGATACGATCCTGAGTGAGTCGAAGAAGCTCGCGAAACTCGAACTCCAAGCGTGGAAAGAGATCCGATCTTGCCGGCAACGAATCTGAAATAGATTGCTTTGCAGGAATATCAAGGCCACTGAAGTATTTGTTGAATGCCAGAATTGGTGTGGCTATTAAATCTCCAGAATGAGGTGTATCAAAAAATATAATAGCATGTACTGATGACCGCAGTTTTTCGAGCTCCAAAGATTCTTGGCAAAGAAGAAGTGCTTGCTCACAGATATGGCCTCCCAGGCCATGCGCAACGAGTATGATAGGTAGCTCCTTGTGGGTTTCCCGGTGATACAAAAGGCTTTCTAGTAAGTGTCTCGCAGAATCTAGGACCGGGGCTGAATATGGAGTTCCGCAAAATATGGAGGGCTTTACTGTGTAACCAAAAGTCGTGACACGAGCACTTCTAATATCTTCTGTAATGGAGCGTGGCCAAAAGAAGCTGGTATGACGGTGGATCCACGTTGTATCCCGGTTTCCAGTGAGACCATGCACGAAAACAAGGCTACGATGTGTGTTTTTGTTAGCATTGGTATATATGCGTAGGTTAGATTCAAAGCACGTGCAATGACTCACTCCACGGCTCCTATTTGTGGATTGGATATGATTTTTAATCCAACATCCCTCTCAGGTACAGGATAGGATCCATGCGAGGATAACTGATTAGCCGAAATCTCATGTGAAATTTTCAAATTTATGTCTACAAAATTATCAGAACCGGAAAGGGAGAAAATAGCCGAGCATGGAATGCACTATGACCTACTTGCGCCGACAAGAGCTGTTTCTGCAATCTGAGGCAATTCTTGGACAGTGTTCCCCTGAATGGTGTAGAGGAACTCTCTGGCAAAAGCGGCGGCAGTGGCTGCAGCATAATACTGCCACGACCCATTCTTGTGTCCATCCGAGTAATCAGAGATGCCACGTATGACCAAGCAGTGTTTCTGATCCAGCACACCCGCAGCTTCCATCTCAAAACAAATGGCATTGAAGTATTTCCGACTTAGCTCATCCCGCTCTAGAGCGTGTCTCATTACCGAGTCCCCTGACAGGATGGTACCCTGGTGAAAATTAGGCTGTCCCGGATTTTTGCGACTCCCGCGCCCAATGACCTGTTCTGGGTCACAATTCTCACACATAACCCCATCTATGTGATGATACGTGGGGCTGTATAGTTTGTCTTTCTCAATCCCTGGGTTTGCGAAATCCTCCAAGTCGCTCAGTTTTTCGAGGTGTTTTGAGAAGTGTCTCCACCGACCGGCGTGATTTGCCATTAAGTACCCCAGAGCTACTAAGAGTCGGCGATCAGGCTTATCCAATGTACTGAGGAGCCGTTGTCTGTCAACCTCCTTCCCTTGTCGTTCAATCAAGTCCCACTGCACAACACCAGGTGCGCCGGTTTCATCGGGCCATCCAACCACAACATCCCCTAGATAGATCTCCTTCTCAGGGTCTTTTGGATCAAGGGTACGGGGGACGCCACCCCCGATGCCGACAAACAAATGTATTTTCATGTTTGGGAAAGATTGGCTGAGAGGTTGCACTAGTCTTGCGGCGGAAACTTTGCCGGGTTGGCCAGGTGGCATACATGCGATGACGACGTTGTGTCTGTTGATGGATCCATAGGCATATGTATTCTCGTCTTCGGTAGGTAAGTTGAGAGAGTCGTGTTCTTCATCAAGCATCTTCTTCGCAGCCACTAACTCGCTGAGGGGCAATGCACATAGCCAGCCCACTGTGTAGGCCTCACGTGTGAGCATCATCCTGAAGGTGTGAGATATTATGGTTTTGAATGTACAAGTACCGCTAAGCAGAATGACTGACGTGGTGTTGTTACTGCTGCTGCAGTGCTACCGTCACTTTAGATTAGATTACCTTTCGCGCACTTCGTAGGTTGAGACTCTAACACTTACCTATACCTCTAGCTTCGTTGATATGAGCGTTCATATATTGTGTCAGGGCGACGTTCTGCGGAGGCTCTTCTTAATGAATGGTTTTCAGCACTACTGTAGAAATTAAAAGTTCATTCCGCTTCGGCATTGTCTCTTGGCTGCCAGGCAGCAAAATATGTGAGGCCCTGTGAATCAGTAGGCTATGCTGCAGAGCACAGCCTTTCCAACTGTTGAAATTGACGTAGGGCGAGAAGCTTCTATTGGAATACGAGCGACGAGAAAAACTGTCTAGAATCCGCCTGACGCCCTGTAACTATCTCCTGGGCGGAGATCCCTTACTTAGCCTCAATTTTCAAATGTGATTTCGTTGCGAGGCAGAAAGAGATTGAGACTCAGCCGGGCGGCTTAGCGCGCTTTTGCATATGCTGGCGCTGGAAAATATACTAACGCGCGCGAAGAGCACAGCCTATCTGCCATACATACTGTGGATGACACGTTGATTTTCCTATTTAGGTAAGGTTACCTTAACTTCGAGTTTGTTCATCTTTACTTTTATTTAGATAGGAATTCGTTTCTTACTTTGAAAGTCATATTTTAGTCAAGATCACTTCCGAGTTGCTCACAAACGGGGGGGTTTTTTTTGGATTGCTCTTCCTTGCCTAGATGGAATCCGTATCCGATTCCACGAAAACTCATCTTGCAAATACTTGCAATAAAGATGAGTCCACAAGCGGCAATGCAGGATCAGAGAAAGAAGCGACAGACGAGGGTTTATTACGATATGTCGACCTCTTCCCACGACTATGGCGCAAAAGTACTATGGACAATAACCTTAGCCTACACGGTTTTCGACGATTCAAAACTAGCCACCTATTAAATATTCGTTTCCTCGAGGAGGAGATCGCAGAAATAGATCACGAGATATACCAGGCAGGACTTAGCTTAAAACTGGAACCGACACCCGCCGACCGACTTGGCTTGAAAACATGCAAGCGAGATGCCAATGTTCCCAAAATCGAAGACACCATCAATTCTAGCTTGATTTTACGTTTGAGGTCTATGCTTAAGGACTATGGTTAGTCGATGTGCTTTCGAATGACATAGAAAAGAAGATAAATTAACTTTGAGGCTATAATAGACGAAGCTCTAGGAGCTTTTAACCGCATAATGAATATGGAAACATTCTCATTAGCAGATGATGGATACCAATCTAGTGGAAGGAGCGACCTTAGTCCTCAGGAAATATGTAATACGAGGCTTGTACGAGTCGACCTTGGCCCCCGAAGTACCCAAGATCCCTTTCAACGTCAGCTTCATAAGGTTTTTCGTACAACACGGATTCGTAGCTTGTTGAAGAATACTTCGGATGACGAGGAAGCGAATTCTACTTCCATACCCAAGCTAGACATATCCAAATCGGTTCAGGATAGCGTTTTGATTGCCGGGGTTATTGGGCGATTCTTAGTCGCGATTTTGACTGCGGCTTTCCTTATAATTCCATTGGTTATTTCAGCATATCAAAAGAGTAAAGAAGCTCAATTATGTACAATTGGGGTTTCTGTCTTAATATTCGCGTTTCTGGTATCTTTTTCCATGCGGACAACTAACCATGAGATTATGGCAATTTCTTCTGCTTATGCAGCAGTTCTTTCAGTTATTGTTTCCAATGGGTTTGTTTAAATTTGAAACAAGATCTAGTCTATATCAGGCACTGGGTGTTTTATCTAGAGTTTAGGGTTATTCACAATATATATGCTTTTTAGAACAAAGCATAAATAGTAGTCTTGCTTAGTGTGTCAAATGAGTTGAGTTGAGTTGAGTTTCGCCACTTAATCAACTCAACTCAATGACAAAAAGGGGCTACTTATAATCAACTCAACTAATTATAAGTATATACTTAAGTAACTTAGAGTAATAAGTCACGTGTAATATTAAACCTAGTTTAACTTATAATATAACTATTAATTAAGTAAAAACCAAGTAATTTATATATAGTATAAAGGGTAAGCATTAAAATTAATAGCTTTAGCCTTATAATATATAATATAATTAGGATAATAGGTTTATGTATATAACTAAGTATATATGTAATATTATAGACATAGCGATAAAGCTAAGCTTAGCAAGCCTTTAAGGGGGCTAGGCGACTCCGGATTAATAGGAATCGCTGGTGGATTGCTCTAGATTTGACCTCTTCATTATTAGAAAGCTAATAATGCTAGGTTTCCTTGTTTAGCTATAATAGCTAAAAAAAAAAAGTCTAGCTATCTCGGCTTCTTTTGCTCGTAGCAAGCGGTTCTTTTCTTAAGGGGCTTTTATTATATCTAAACTGAGAAATAGACTTACTAAAGAGACTTTTGAGAAGATTATATGCCTTAAAAACTGGGGAATCTTTAAAGACGAGGGAGAAGAGTTAAAAAAAGGACTATAGCCTAATTATAAAGGAAGATAATTTGCTTTTTATTTAAATGAAAGACTAATTTATTAGCCTTATATAAGGCCTATTAAAAGTATTAATATTAAAGGAAACGTTTTAGTAGTTAATTTTTTTTAATAATTCTTTTAAAGTATTTTAACAAATAAATTCACTTTATTACATGATAAAATTTCCTTTAAAAATAATATGAATTTTGTCTAAGTACAAGTTGTTACAAGCGCTAGATTCATAGCCTAAAACGTGTTGGTTAAATGGTCTTAATTACGACTATTTAAAATTAAAGAAAGAAGAAGTTATTTATAGAGGATCAATTTGTATAAATACTCGAGTTTTGCCGCTCCACACCGCCTCCACTAGTCCACGCTAGCGCGTGTGTGCACGTAACTAGCCAAAACAACCAAATAGCTAAAACTTTAACACGAGTCTTATTAAAACCCTTTGTAAAAGTATTATTAATCTTTTAATATTAGACTAAAATAATAAGTAGTTCTTCTTTAATTTATTTAATAATATATAAGTTTTTAAGATTATGTAACTAAACTACTTTAAGTATTTATAGTAGCTACTTAACTCAACTCAACTTTAAGCAAAGGAGCCCTACTTATAATTAACTTAATAATCAATGAGTAATTACTTTGAGTAATTGATTAGTTTGATTATTTCTTTGACACACTAACCGGCCCCTTGCAAGGGGTACCACCCTATATATACTCTCTATAGCTAGGGCTTTGTTGATTCGATTCGATTATAGTATTTTAAAGGTTCAATTCGATTAAATATTCGATTAATTTGATTTGATTCGAACTTTTATTGAATTTATCATGTGAACTACGTGAAAAAGGGGGTTTAATACTAATTTCGTTAGTTTTATTATATAGTGTGTCAAAGGAATATTCAAACTATTCAATTATAATCAAAATCAAATCAAATCAATGATTATGATTATGATTATGATTAGCTACCCAATTTTTTTTTATTGATTTGATTTGATTATATAATTGATTATAATCAATTATATTCAAAGCACGTTGTCGGTCCACCCGTAACGCGAGGCACGGCACGTAATATCGTGATATGCTTGTTGCGTTTGTAGGTGGTTGATTGATTAGGAAAGATATCAACACCATGGTGTCGATATACTTCCTCGGCTACCTAATCCGGACTAGTGCTGTCACATGACATAAGGTCACGTGACCTAAAACTAGTGAATGCAATTATACCAACACACGTGATATCGACTTTTACTTAAATTAACTTTTCAACTTTAGTTTTCAATTATTAAATAACTATAAAGTATTCTTATAAGATTTTAATATATATATATAAACTTATAAGTTTATGCTTTAGGCTCTATAAAAAACAAGTTATCCTTCTCTAAAAGTGTACCTTTTCCTTGTTTATTTTCTTGTTGCTTTACTTGTTCTTCCTCGTTTATAAAGACCCCCTAGTTCTTTAAGCTTATTATCTTCTCAAAGGTCGACTTATTAAGTCTATTCCTTAATTTAGTATTAATAAGAGCCCCTTGAGAGAAGAATCTTTCGCTAGAAGTAGAAGAAGCCGGGATTTGTAGATATTTTCGGGCTATTAAAGATAAAATAGGGAATTTAGTCTCATGAGCCTTCCACCAATCAAGAAATCGAATCTATAAGTAAATTAGTACACATTTATAAAAAAAATTATAATAATAAAACATATAGTTATTTTGAAACTTTAAAGTAAATAATTGGCTTACTTTTTTATCAGCTCTTTTTTCCTCTAAATATGTATTAAGTTCATCTTCTATAAAGTCTTCTTGATTATTAATATATATATTAAGATCTTCTTCGTCGATATCGGTTATTGATTGGTCGGAATTATTATTATTAGGGTGAGCTAATAAATAATCATTTTTATATCTATTTTAATAGTTAGAAATAAAATAAATATAAAAATAAATAAATAAAAATAATAAGAAATAAGACTTACATTTGATAATTATCATATAACCTATTATATATATCAGCTGATATACCCGAAGTTAAGCCAATTCCGATTAACCCTTCTTGTTTAATTCGAGGATCTAAAATTAAAGCCATATATAAAGACTTGCTTTTTTTAGATAAAGTGCCAGTTTTTGGGTAATATTTCCGTAATTTAGATACTCCTTTATTAATAGCTTTATTAAAAGCGTCATCTTATTAAATAAGTTAATAAAAAAATTTAATTAATTAATTTTAATAAAAAAACTTACTTTAAATTTATTTTTAAATTTTTCTAATCTTGTATATATTTTATATACTTTTGGTATAATATAATATATTGTCGGATAATTCTCGGCTTGTAGCTTTGTTGTTGCTTTGACAAAGATTGAAATTAGATTTAATATATTTTTTAAATATATTAACTCGATTTCTGATAATATAATCGTTTTATCTTTAAAAGCTTTTGAATTTGAGCTATTAATAACAGCCATAATAGCTTTATATGAGTGCAAAAAATGCTTTAGCATATAATAAGTCGAAGACTACCTTGTTTTTTGATCTAAAACTGTTAGTATTTATTTTTAAATAAATTAAATAAAAATAAAATAAAAACTAACCAAGTTGTGGGAATCGAGCATTTTCTATATTAAATGCTTTAATTTGGGCCTCAAATAATCATCGATTTTCTTGGTTATATTTAAGACCTATTATAATTCTTCGGACTTTTCTCTAGATTGACCAATCTAATATAATATTAATAAATTAATTAATAAAATAACTTACTTGTAACTTGTATTATAGTTTCTTGTACCTCTTCTTCTTCTTCTTTGTCATTTTCCTCTTGGTATATATCTTCTAAATAAGAAGTATCGTAATCGTTTTTAATTAAAGCCTTTAAAATATCTTGAATAACTAAGTTTAAAACATGAGCTATACAAGGAATATTACTATAAAAAACTATTCTTTGAGCTTTATAATGATTTATAAAGGCTTTTATTAAAGTTTCGTTTGAGGAAGCATTATCCCTTGTAATACTATTTTAATTTAATTTATTAGTATTTTAAAAAAAATTAAACTTATAAAAATAACTAACCTTTTAATATTATATTCGATATTAAAGTCTTTTAAGGCTTCTATTAATACCGAATTTATATAAGAGCTAGAATGGACCTCTTTTAAATCTCGCATAGCTAATAAATAAGACTTTAATTGAAAATCTTTATTTATAAAATGGCTAAAAGTAAATTAATAAATATTTATAAAATTAATTATTAAATAATAGTAATTCTGAGGTATGCTTTTTGACTTATAGCAGTCCACGCATCTAATGTTATAGAGAAGGTCCTATTAGACTTTATATTATCAATTAATTCGTTTTTTTTTAAATTCAAATTTTCGATATATAAGCTATTAAGCTCATCTATTAAAATCTTCGAATATAAAGGCGGTACTTTACTATATATATATTAATTAAATATGTTTTTAATAATAAAAAGATAACTTACTAATTTAAGTAAGCTAATAACTTTTTAAAGCTTGGAGTAGTAATTGCTCTAAAAGATATATTATTTGAAATAATAAAATTTAATAATAATCTTTTAAAGTGATTAATAATAAAGCTTTCTCCTTTAAGGCCCGATTGTTGGTCAAAAGCTTGAGTAATAGTCATTTGATTATCAGTTTCAAACTCCCCTTTTAAAAAGTTAATAATTAATATTTAATTAAAAAATATATATAAAAAAATAACTTACTAGGATTTTGACTTGCTTTTAATAATTTAATATTTATAGCTTTATGTGAAGTCTCAAAATGGGCGTAATAATTAGAGGTTAACTGGTAAACCTTATGATTATACCATTTTTTACTATAATTATATTAGTTATAAATAAATCAAAAATAAATAAATAGACTCACTTGCAGCCTTTAACTAAGCATTTAACAGTAACTGTTTGATAGTTGTTTATATCCTCCGGGTTATTTTTAATAGGGTTTAAAGTCTTTTCGAGGTATTTAAATCGAAAGAGGGGGGTTTGATCTTCGATTGGCTCTAATGTAAAAGTCTCTTGATTTTGACGTATATTAAGGGCTATCGAACTTGATTGAGACATAGTTGAATAGATAAGATAAAATAAAGTAGCTTTGTAGTTGAAATCTTTTTAAAAAGATATATAGTTAATATAAGGAGTATTGGGCAAATAAGTTATATAATAATTATGTAATATATTAATAAAATTGAGAAGCTTAAAAGACACTTTAGGAGTGTTCTAAGGGCTTTATATATACATAAAAGGAGTGGCTAATGACTCATATAGTACTCGTAAGCTTTATAGTCATATGAAGCTATTTGGAATCAAATATAACTCTTTTGCTATTAAGAGTCATATTTGCCACTTATTAGAAATCCGCAATTAGAAATCAATTCCAATGGAATTTATAATATTCTTCTAATTAAAAAAATTCTCTTGATTTTAAATTAATGATTTCTAATTTTGTTTGATTTTTAATTATTTTATTTGTAATATTAATAATATGTAAAGTAACAAAGTGGTGGCAAAATATCGATTGGGCTCCCCGGGCTTCTGTCTCGCTTACCAAGCGGTGTAGCCGCAGCTAGGCCTAAATAGGCATTTTGCCGCTCCGAACTAACCCCGCGCAGCGCTAACTAAACCTTAATTGAAATTCTAGGCTAATTTTATCATGTGAGGACCCCACGTGACTAAATAATCAATTATAATCATAATCAACTTAATAATTATGATTATGATTATGATTAGCCTTAAAAAAGCTTGATTTGATTTGAATAATGGCCTATAATCAAATCAAATCAAATCATTTCACACACTGGTTTTATACTTAAGCAATAAAAATTTTCTTCTATTATACTAAATTTGGTATAAAGCATGCATGCAAAGTATACTTAATCTGCTTTACCAATCTCCTCTTAGCCAATTATATAAGTATATAGCCTATACTGTCTTGATTATATGCTAATCCTATAAGATGCCTTTTAAGGAAGCCTTGCCAAGCACACCTTGCTATTGCCGAGGTTCTAATAATACAATTGCCCTTGATATTACTCTAAAGTCTACTACACTTGCTATTTGAACCCCTAAGACTTAAGGAAAGAAACAAGACTATTATATACTTTACTATTATAGATTTTAAGGCTCTCTTCCCTCGTTGCCAAAACTATAAGCTATATAGCCAAGAACAAATACTGCAAAGAGAGCATGTTTAAATCAAGCATTTAAAGTCTCTTAAAAGTCTTATTAACTACTTACTATTAAGGATAAAGAAGTTATAGAAGAAGCTATATCTCAAGATATTAAAGTTAGCAAAGAGAAGGAGAAAACATGTGCTTAGTAGTGGAAATATTATACAATTATTACACTTTTAAAGACTTGGCAATCTGGCAAAGGCAAAAAGAAAAAGACTATTAGCAATAAGAAGTATACTTGTAATATTAATAGTAAAAAGACTTATAGCTACTTCTTTTGTACTACTTTAAAGCTTTATAGTGCTACTTTAGCTCTTAGCTAATATATTAAGAATTCTTACTATATTTATAAGGAAGAAGATGCTACTTAAAAGAAAGGTCTAACTCCAATGCAAAAATGGGTAAAAGCATACCCGGAAATGCTTCCTCCTTTTAAAGATGCTATAATTAATTGGGTAGTTGATACTTTATAGCTATTTATAGTTACAAAAACCAAGTCCTTTTAAACTATAATGCAATCGGCTAAGTATATAGAATCGATTATTAAAGCAGATGCTATCAAATTATATATAATAGCAAAAGTTGAAGTTACTAAGAAAGATTTAAGTAATCTTTTAAAGCATACTTGTATTACAATTGCACTTTTATTAAATAATTGGATAGCTATTAATAAAGTTATAATTATAGCTGTTAATAGCATATAAACTAGCCTTAATAGAAAGGTATACAAGGCTCTTCTTGATTTATTTAAAGTTAAAAGAAGCTATTTAAAAGAGAACTTGGCTAAAGCTATCTTTAAGATTAGAAAGTAGTATAATATACTTTATAAGATCCTTATAATTATAGCTGATAATGCCTCTAACAATAATACCCTTTACTATTACTTACTTATAAGGCTTAGCTGGCTTTATAATAAACACTTGAAAGAAGAGCCTTTTTGTGGTTAAAGTATAAGATTTGAGGGGGAAGATAGCTAAATTTGATGCTTTGCTTATATTTTAAACCTAATTTGCAAAGCAATTCTAAAATCACTTAAATTTAGCACTTATAAAGATGCTATTGCCTTCTTTAACTGTCGGAACATATACTGCATTTACCCCCAATATTGCATTTACTTCTATTCCTATACAGCCTAACTGCCGGCCCTATTCCTGATCCTACTTTCGGGTTCTAGCGGGCCTACTTTTCGGGCCCTAGTTTAGATCCTTTATACGCGCGGGCCCGATGCATTTAGTATATCCCACTTCTATCTATACGTGGGATATACACGACTCGTATAGTTATACTCGGCCTATTCGGGTTTTATATGACTTATACGAATTAATACTTGCTTTGCGTGTATTATTTTACTTTTTACGCTCTTTATATATATATAATAGTCCCTATTTAACAAGGGACACATATTACAAATTTATTAAATATATTACTTTTAAGGTACTATTATATGTTACACATTCGGATTACTTGGCTATACTAACACTAATTAGTAGTTAATTTATTTAGTTAAATAGACTATAGAATAGCTAAGAACTAGTTTTAGAAGAGGCATTTTATTTTAGTATAATAAGTTAAAAGAGGACTAAAGGATAATATCGTATTAGCTTAGTAAAGGACTAATTTTGCGCTACTTTTGCAAAATTGTGCTAAAGCAACTTAATAGCTCTTATTTAGAATTTAGTAAAAGTAAGAGGTATAAAAGGATTTTAAGGATTTAGAATAAAATGAAGTAATAATGCCGAGTTAGCTTAATTCTCCTTCTATTTTTGCGTCTATTACGCAAATTACCCTTCTTATAATATATAAACTATTATATAAAAATAATAAAATCGATAAAACGATAATATATTTCTATTTCTTATATCGATAAGCTATAAGCTAAATAAGGAGCATTAAGGCAAGGAATTCGACTTAAATAATCCGAAAACTCGTATAATAATATATATAAACAATTACCTTATTTTATCGATCTTATAATACAAGTATTACAAATATATAAACTTTAAGTGCTAAGAAAAGATTCGGGAAGCCTTAAAGGGATAAATATTAAAAATGCTCGAGTAAGCTAGTCGAGGGCTTATAAAGGAACTTTATACGTATTTATTTACATATAAAATATAAGTTAAAAGGCAAGCTAAATTAATCTCTTTTATTAAAGCTATATACGCTATCCTTATAAAAGAGATATAATATAAATAAACGGAAGGTAAAATCTAAAAAGTACTTAAATTAAATATAAACTTTAAATTAAAGCTAAATCTAGTATATTAATTACTATATACGGCAAAAGGGTATATAACTCTCGAATAAAATTAGGCCCCGCGAGCTATTATCGAGCAAAACTAGTCCGCTATACGCTATATAAAACCCTTTAAGCGTATAGAACCTCTTAAACAAATATAAAGCTATATATTACTAAGATAGCTTACTAAAGACGAAATACTATATCCGCTAATATAGCTATATAAATAGTTTAGTAATAACTTATACCCTTTGCTAAAATAGGGTTTATTATCTTTAATTATATAATTAAAGCTAGCTATTTTATATAATTTACTTAATTAGACAAGCTAGCCTCGTTTATTTGCAAATATAATAAAAATTTATGCAAGTAATAACAAGAAATATAATAAAGAAAAGTATAATATTTTAAACGTTAAACTTTAAGTATTTTATAACTATTATATAAAGGTTAAGCTAGCAAAGACACAATTTTACTTAGCATTTTCGATTATACTAAAAAGATAGACTAATTTATTTTATTATAATAAAATATTTAAACAATTATACGATTTTATTATTATAGTAAAAATAATTAAAACTTACTTTAAGATAAAGGAATGCTGCTAAAAGTACTTTATAAAATAAAGAAGAATAACACTTTGTTATATTATAATAAAATACTTTAAAAAGACTTAGCCTAAATGCTTAAAAGTGCTCTTTAACACCTTATATATAGCTTAATAAGGACTATTAGCAAAGTATTAAAACAAGTATAACTTTAAAGACTAAGTAATTAATATATATAATAGCATTTTAAAATGCCGACTTATATTATTTAAACTAGCATCGACCTTTAAAGG
>Ga0302325_10018358_pt1 | contig 14743 bp, 15 predicted proteins | sample Palsa_T0_2_FD_201948 | JGI IMG/M metagenome (GOLD analysis project Ga0302325, IMG submission 201948) | Peat permafrost microbial communities from Stordalen Mire near Abisko, Sweden - Palsa_T0_2 | ecosystem: Environmental > Terrestrial > Soil > Palsa > Peat permafrost | place: Sweden: Abisko... | reverse complement strand
GGCGACGGCGTCTCTGTTGCCTGTGTTCTGGGCAATCTGGTGATCGAGGTCGCTGAGCTTGGCGCGAATCTCGTCTACCTGGTCGGCGAGCAACGTCTTTTGCAGCGTTATCTGAGTTTCCGTCGCGCCTTCCGGCGCGACAAAGCTGCTAGCCGGGTCGCCATCGAGATTAAGCGCCGCTTTCAAACGCACCGTGTCGAGCATGGCCTGCATGTAGTCGTTCTTCAGCCGGTCGCGCTCCGCAGCGCTGACCGTGGTGTCGATTTCGATGAGCACATCGCCTGCCTTGACCTTCTGCCCGTCCTGCACGTGGATGGCATGGACTACTCCGCTCTCTAAGGGCTGGATGACCTTGGTGCGCCCGGTGGGAACAATCTTGCCCGGCGCGGTTGCGATGATGTCCACAGACCCCAGACATGCCCATAGCAGCGCGCTGGCGAAAAACAGGATGATGGTTCCGGCGATGATGCGTCCTGCCGGGAGCGGCGGGGTCTCGACAATTTCAATGGCGGCGGGCAGGAATTCCATTTCGTCCGTCTGCCCGGTCACGATGCGTGAATGAGGCAGGGAGCGCAGCCAGGTAAGGAAGCGGGCTGTCGTTGTCAGGGCTGCAGTCATGTCCGGCCTCCCTGGATGCGCCAAAGCGAGGCATAGCGGCCGACCGACTGTATCAGCTCTTCATGGTGGCCGTCCTCGATGATGCGGCCTTTCTCTATGGTGATTATCCGGTGGCAATGGCGCACGGCGGAGAGCCTGTGCGCGATGATGAGTACGGTGCGGCCCTGAACGATATGCTGCATATTCTGCTGGATGATACGCTCGCTCTCATAATCGAGCGCGCTCGTGGCCTCGTCGAAAATAAGGATGCGCGGGTTCATGATCAGCGCCCGAGCAATGGCGATGCGCTGGCGCTGGCCGCCGGAGAGGCTGCAGCCGCGCTCACCTACATTGGTGTCATAACCCTGAGGTAAGTCCAGGATGAACTCATGGGCTCCCGCGAGCTTCGCCACATCGATCACCTGCGAAATCGGCATGCCGGGCTCGGCAAGGGCGATGTTGTCACGGATGGAGCGGTTGAAAAGGTTGTTTTCCTGGAGCACAACACCCACCTGACGCCTGAGCCACGAGACATCGACCATCGCGAGATCAGTGCCATCGACGAGCACGCGCCCGCCTTCCGGGACATAGAGCCGCTGCACCAGCTTGGCGAAGGTCGATTTGCCCGAGCCGGACGAACCGACGATGCCGATTACCTGGCCTGACGGTATGGAGATGTTGATATCGTGCAGGATTTCCGGGCCATCCACCTTGTAACGAAAATGCACATGCTCGAAATCGACCGTTCCCCTGATATCGGGAAGCGCCGTTGAGAATATCGCCTAGCCGGTCGATGGAAATCTTCGCCTGGTGGAAATCCTGCCAGATCTGCGCCAGCCGCAACACGGGCTGCGCAACACGGCTGGCCAGCATGTTGAAGGCGACCAGCTCGCCGACCGTCATATTGCTCTCAATGACCTGTTTTGCCCCGAAGAACAGAATCGCGGCGGTGACCAGCTTATTGACAAGCTGTATGCCCTGGCTGGCCCAGTTGCCTAAGTTTGAGACGCGGAAGCTGGCGCGCACATAGCCTGCCAGCTGCTCTTCCCAGCGGCGCTGCATCTGCGGCTCGACCGCCAGGGCTTTCAACGTCTCAACGCTGGTGATGCTCTCGACAAGGAACGCCTGGTTCTCCGCGCCACGATTGAATTTCTCGTTAAGGTGATGGCGGAATATCGGCGTGACCAGAACGGAAATCAGTATGTAGAACGGAAACGACGCCAGCACGATGCCGGTCAGGAACAGTGAATAACAGGCCATCACCGCGAGAAAGACGAACGTGAAAAACAGGTCGATAACGAGGGTAAGAGCGGAGCTGGTGAGGAAGGTGCGGATGTTCTCCAGCTCGCGCACCCGCGCGACGGAATCGCCTGCGCGGCGGGCCTCGAAATAGGAAATCGGCAGAGCGACTAAATGCTTGAATAACCGCGCGCCCAATTCGACATCGATGCGGTTGGTGGTATGGGAAAAGACATAGGTGCGAAGCGCGGTGAGAACGCTCTCAAAGGTGGAAACGACAAGCAGGCCTATGACAATGACGTCGAGGGTGGTGAGGCCGCGATGCACCAGCACCTTGTCGATGACAACTTGGAAGAACAGCGGCGATACGAGGGCGAATAGCTGAAGGAAGAAAGAGGCCACAAGCACTTCGCCGAGCAGCCGCCTGTATTTATGCATGGCCTGCAGGAACCAGGTGATGTCGAAGCGCCGCGCAAGCTCGCCAAGACCCGCGCGCCGCGTCATCAGCACAAGGCGTCCGCTCCATTGAGCCTCGAAGGCAGCGCGGTCAATCGACTGCGGGCGTCCGACTATCGGGTCGAGAATAAGGGCAGCGTCATTGGCCACCTTGCTGATGATGAAAAAGCTGCCGTCCGTGCGTTGCGCAATCGCGGGAAACGTCGTTCCTGCGAGCCGTTCCCAGTTGCTTTCAATGGCCCGTGCTTTTAGTTTCAAATCCTTCGCGCAGCGCAGGATCTCCGTAACCCCGATGTTGCGGCCGTACTGGTGCGTCAGTTGCCCGGCATCGACGGCTATGCCATGAAACCGAAGAAGCAGCACAAGGGCAGGTACGCCGGAGGCGTAGGTCTGGGGCGGTATATCTGCTTCGGGCAGCATATCTGTTCATTGCGATGTTGTTGTGGCCGGAGGCTCTACCTTATAACGCGCGTCGTCCTTGCTGAATCCCGCCCATTGGTTTCTGACATCCTCGTAATGGCGCTTGGGATCGTAAGGTTCGACAGGCAGCTTCAGGTTTTCGGCAGTGAGAAGGCCTGTGGCCGCTTTGATCTGGAGAACCGCATAATCCCTGTCGCGCTGCGATTTGACTTGATCGATTCTGGCGTCAAGCAACTCCTGCTCGGCGTTGAGCACGTCAAGCGTTGTCCTCGTGCCGACTTTAGATTCTTCTTTGACGCCCTCCAGGGCCTGGGCGGCGGCATCGACTTCATTTCCATCCGCATCGAGCGCCGCCTGTGCCGTCATGAGCGACTGCCAGGCGTTGTCAGCGGTTTCGTGGGCCTTGTGAACTGCTTCATCGAGTTCGTCACGCCGCTGGGTGTAAGTTTGCTGGGCGGCGCGCGCCTTGGAATAGTCGGTGCCGGAGCGGTAGAGCGGAACGGTTACCTGCACGAGCACCTGGCTTGAGTCTTCCCGCCCCGGAACGGTAATGTTCTCGCCATAGCTGCGCGAGGAATTCCCGACCAGATCGACTTCTGGCAGCAGGCTGCCTTCATTGAGTCTGATTTCCGCTTTCGCTTCCTCGGCCGCGAATTGCGCCGAGACGACGTCGGGGTTATGGGTTTCAGCGAAATGGAAGATGTCGGCAAGCGTCCTTGGGGAATCAAGGGCAAGGGCAGGGGTCTGCAGCTGACCAGGGGCAATGCCAACCAGCCGCGTGTAGGCAGCGCGATCCTGCGTCAAGCTGCTCTCTGCCTGAAACCGGCTGACATGGGCGCGGCTCAGGCGCGATTCCGCCTGGCGCACGTCAGTTCCCGTGAGTTCTCCGACCCTGGCCCGCACCTGGGTTTCCTTGAGCTTGTCCTCCAGCACGCTCTCATGATTGCGCTCAAGCCCAAGGGCCGCCTCGTCGCGCAGGACTCCCAGATACGCCGATGCCGTATCGAGAAAGAGCTGCTGCTCGGCGCTCTCAAGCTTGGCGCGTCCGGCAAGCACCTGTTGTTCGGCGGCATCCGTCTGGGCCTTGGTGCGAAACCCGCGAAACAGCGGTTGGGTGACCTGTACCCCGTAACTCTTGGTCGTGTCGTTGAAATTGGGGTTCTCGAATGGTGCAAGATCCGGCGCATATTGATAGGTCTTACCTACGCTCGCCGTCGCATCGGCGCTGGGACGCCAATTGCTGAGTGCCTGGGATACCTGCTCGTCAATGGCACGCAGGCTTGCGCGTTGTGCCTCAAGGGACGGATTGTTCCGGTAGGCAAGCGCCCATGCTTGTTCCAAAGTCCCGGATTCGGCGTATGCCGGAAAGGAGAGCATAGAACAAAGTATCGGCGCGCATAATACATATGCGCGTTTTCCAGCCCCAGACATGCGTCCCGAATTATTTATTGTTATTAAGGATTGCCAATATAGAGGCTCTCAGGCGGGATGCAAGAGTTTGAAACAAAAAGGCACGGAGAATGGTGAAGACCCGGTAGGAAGCACGGCGGGGGCTAATGGCCGGGTGAGCCAGGAAACAGGTTTTAACCGCCGATATGAGTTGGCCTTTTCTGCCTATTCGGCGGACGTCGCTCAGGCGCGCCCAATAAGCCCGTTCTGGCCTGCGAGCAGCAATTGAGGTCTGGATCGTCTCCGCGGCGACGCATTTAAACTCGCCAGGTCGCTTGCTGGCATCAGTCCTGACATGCATGGGCTCACGAGCGAAAAACCTCATGCACTGACCTACGTTATCAAGGAACAGGAGGCGTAGAATTAGCTTACCAGTCGATCCCACAAATTATCGTCGCTCAATTGGACGAATGGGGGGGCAGCGTCGTTCGCGAGGACGCGGAGGAGTCAGAGGGAATGGCCTTACTCAGCGAGGTGTTCGGCGTAAGTTCGAAGCCGATATTATCGTATGTCGAACGTGACGACGTTGACACGCGATTCAGAGATGCGCTTGCCTCTGATAAACAGATCATTGTCTATGGTTCTTCGAAGCAAGGCAAAACCGCTCTTGTTTCCAAATATCTTCCCTACAAAGAAAACATTCTGGTCAGTTTGACCCCCAAAACCGCAGTGCTGGACATATACCAGACGATTCTCTCGATATCTGGAATTCGGCTGAAAGCTGGGAGTTCGCAAAAAAGTTCGACGGAGACTTCTGCCGGTTTTAGTGCGAAGGTTAAAGCGATAATTCCCATCTTTGGCGGTGGTGAAGTTGGATCGAAAGGGGAGGTCACTGCTGGTTCAGACAAGGAGCAGGACTTTGAAGAGATTCCGATCAATTTGGAGTTGCCTCAACATGTATCGGAGCTACTACGCAAAGTTCATTCGAAGAAATGGGTGATTCTTGAGAATTTCCATTACCTTGACGATGTTACCCAAAAGCAATTCGCCTTTGACCTTCGCGCCTTCCAGGAACTCGGGGTTCGATTCGTAATTCTCGGCGTGTGGCGTGAAAAGAATCGGATGGCGCAGTTTAATGGTGATCTTCTCGATCGAGTTGTCGAGATTCCGGTCGAGCCGTGGATACAATCCGATTTCCGCAGAGTTGCAGAAAGAGGTGCAGACATCCTGAAAATTGCTTTTGCTGACGAACTCTTGAATGCGGCAATTGAAGCGTCATTTTCGAGCATAGGAGTGTTTCAGGAATTACTCAAAGGGATTAGTGCCGAGGCCGGAATTGGAGCTACAGCTGGGTCAACAATTGCGATCTCCGATCTTTCACTGCTAACTCATACAATTGCGAATAAGGCTTCGGATTACTCTGCGCGACACCAACGTGCGCTGGAAGCAATCGCTGCCGGTCATCCTTCCGGGGGACCGAAAGGTGATTTGCCACCGTTGTATTTGCCTTATTACTTAGTCCGCGTCGTTCTCGAGGGGGGGTTCGATGGAATCGCGAACGGCATGCGTCGCTCAGACATTCATGATCGGATTAAGCAGATTCATCACAGAGGCGATGATGTGCGGGCCTCTGACATGAGTAATCTCCTCGGCGGTCTTGGCAATCTCCAGTCCGTGAAATCCATTTCTCCTCCGATTATTGATTACGACTCACAAAAGAGAGTGCTGCAAGTGGTAGATTCGACGTTCTACTTCTTTATCAAGAATTCGGACACACGGGAGATTTTGGAGGGGATTCAGAATCCTCTGAACGCTCGCTAGGGCAAACCTAAGCCATTCTGGACAGTGACCAATAGATTGAGACGCGGTTCGATTGATTCTCGTAGTAGGGCCCTCGACAAATTGAGGTTTTAAGCTCCTCCTCCACCCAATCCTTTGACACCGACGGGGGCTCCCACAAAACCTATGAGCTATCCTCTCATGCTTTTTGAGGTTATCAGAAAGTGTCATTTGGACCTCCTATAACTGTGTCATCTTCAATGAATTCTGGCACCATTTCTTCAGTAAATGTGGCACGCTCTATTAACCATTGATGGATAAGTCTTTTCGTCCTTACGCTCGGGTAAAACTCCCTAAGCGGTGCCGATCACAAGGCTTTCCCGCGCGGCATCTACAACCGGAGCGGTGACGGAAGTGAGCCTATTGATCTCCAGGACGCGGCCTATCTGAGTTAGCAGGCGATGCAGCAGGCGGAAGTTCCCGCCAGTGATGCGCACGATGGCAGACAGGCTCTCGTCATCGAAGGTTTCAATAGGCAGATACACCCCTTCGGGCCGCCATGACGTGCGCAGAACCGATAACAGTTGCGCCTTGGTCAGTGAACGGAATTCATGTACGAACCCGACGCGTGAGTAAAGCTGCGGATACCGGGCAAGGCGCTTTTCAATTCCCGGCATTCCGATAAGGATGATGCTCGTCTCTGAGCGATCAAATTCATCTCTCACCTGCTCCAGACTTGCCATCTTCAGCCTGTCGGCCTCATCGATAATGACGAGCGGACTATTGGGTTTCGGGAGCCTGTCCTTCATCCGGCGGCGATAGTCGAGGACATCAAAGAAATCGAGGGTGGCCTCTTTGTAGGCCCCGAGCTTCTCGGGCGCGGTCTGCGCACATTTGCTGAGGGCTGCCCTTTTTTCTTCGATTTCAGGCTCCAGGCTTCTCTGAACACGATCTTCAAGCAAGTTGTGGTAGCGGTTACGAGCAGCGCAGATGCCGTCTTCCACCTGTCTGGGGCTGTTGCTAACGCCGGGCGTGAAGAGCACAGCGCCGGTGCTTTCCAGTTTGTCCAGCAAGGCGGGTGTGGTGTCGGCGTTCGGGTCGAATGCCTGGAGACGGTCCCATGATGTGTAGCGACGTGCAGACAAGGTTTTGCCGACGCCGGGAGGACCGTAGCAAAGCCCAATGTATCGGTATTTCTTGCAGGCGTCGCAGAACTCCACAAACTTGTAATACTCCTGCGTCAGGACGAATGAAGAGCCCTCGGCATCAATCATGGTGATACCGCTTGAGACGAATCTTCGGTTCGGGCGGCGACGGCTCCGGGGGTGGGGCAGGAGAGGAGAATCTGCGCGCCTCCAGGAGCGAATCGACCTTGCGCCTGCGCTCTTCTATGGTCTGCCGCAGCTCACGCCGCTGGCGGTCTCTAGCGCTGACAATCTCGCGCAGCGGTACGGTCTCGCCCGCCAATTCCTGGCAAATCGCGCGGCATAGAAACTTATCCCGGTAGAAGAGCCGGATTTCCGCCACGTCGCGCGGATCGTACCGCAAGAGCACCTCTTCGCCCACGTAAGCGGCGAGGGTTGGGTCGATATAACGCATTCCCATGAAATGAATGCCGTCGACCCTTACGCGTCGCGTTTTTGGGACGGTGAGGAGCAGCAAATCCAGCTGCTCCAGAGACTCCGGCATCTGTGGCAAGAATCCGCGTCCTTCCCAGCGGGCCTGAGGGGCGTCGCTGGTCGTGCGATGCGGTGTGACGAAATATTCATCGAGCAGATAGTTTTCGATCTCGCGCGACAGTTCGGGAAGAGTCAGGACAGCCTTCCGGCCACTGCCGGACTTTGCATAACCCGGCAAGCGCATAAGAAGCACCTGCGAAAGCGACTCAAAGAAGCGCTCGATCTTTCCCCGCCCACGGGGTTTCCCGACGGCGGAGAATATCAGGCGGATTTTGAGATTTGCCGCCACTTGCTCGATATGCTGCGATGTGAAGTCGCTGCCGTGGTCGGTGTATAGCACTTGCGGGATGCCGCACACATGCCAACCCGCCTGCGGCTTTCGCCAGATCGCCTGTCGCAACGCGAGCGCCGTCTGCATCGCCGAAGGCGCGTGGAAGGAAAGGAGGAAGCCCGCAACGGCGCGGCTGTAATCGTCTAGGACGACGGTTAGCCATGGCAGACGGGCTTGCCCGGCTTCATCCTTCACGAGAATATCGAGCTGGGTGTGGTCGGCCTGCCAGATAGCATTGGGCGCTTCGGCTTCGGTGCGGTGGACAAGGTCAAAAGCGTCGCCATAGGCTTTGCTGCCCTCATGCGCCAGTGTTACAAGACTGGCGGGAAGAGTGCTCACGACCAGATATACGGTGCTGTAACTGGGCGCTGGCTCGCCCAATCGCCGAGCAACAGCGGCTGTCTTGCGGTGAATGGCGGCCACGGACAATCGCGGTTTCTGAAGGGCCATGCCTTCAATCGCCTGCCGCAATTCAGCGGACATGCGGGCTCTGCCTTTGCCTTCATATAACTTCCGGCTCAGGCCAGCTAAACCGTGTTCACGGTACTGCTGTACCCAGCGCCTGGCCGTGCGCAGCGCGAGGCCGTGTTGCTTGATGACCTGTACCAGTGAAACCTCGCCGTCCAGATACGGCTTGATCATGCGAAAGCGTTCGAGGGCCAGCGCCCGTTTCGCGTCAGCAATACCATCGGGTACAGATGGAGGCGGCGACATCCTGGCAAACCTATGCTCTGAGGACAGTGCCAGATTGTCTAAAAGGTTTCGTGCCAGAATTCAATGAAAGTTACAACACAGATGTATGTCGGACCTTGACTTCTAACTCGATAAAATACATTATCGCGTTTCGCTGCCTCGCGGCAACGGGCGCTGTGATCGAAGATATGTGCGCTGATCATCGGAGGCGCGCCAGTGAAACTTTCCGCAACCAGCAAGTGCATCTCATTGCGAATGCGGTCGCGTGAATCGCGCGACCAAGGTCTGCTTCAGGCACAGTTGACGTGACCGTACCCTTAAAAAGGTGGTCAAGTATATGATCGCAAATCTAAGGCCATGTCGTTATTGGATCTGAGATAAAGCTGCAATAACAGCGTCGGGATGGTTTTTCATCCAATTCAGAAGATCCGGGTTGTGAATCTGGGATGCCATAACCCATTCGACTGCTAAACCCTTTTGTCCCGGCAGTGCATTCTTGGCGTTTTGGATGCAGTCATGTGCGGACGTCGTTAACCTTTGAACATGGGCAAATGGTGCGACGGAGCCATCCGAGAAAGTCAAATTGACGCCCCAGCTATCGAAATAAGTCGCACATAGCAAAAACTGAGAGCAGGGTCCATTATCGTTCCACGCCCAAAGCTCATTTTGGTATGCCTTCTGTATGTCTGTCTGTCCTGCCGGGGGCGGGACAGGATTCGGACATGGGTTGTCTGTTCTGTTTAGAACCCAACCGGTTATCCCCTCACCTTTCCATCCTGCAGCAATTTCCTGGCTCCATTCTTGCAGATTTGTTGTGTAATAGTGTCCGCCTCCCGGCCAGCTGGATCTGTACAAAGGTGTAAGGTTCGGCAATGCAGCATTCGCCACATACCCAGGAATCCCTTCGAGAATCCAGCCACTGTTACTGTTTAGGAGTTGCTGTTCCTCATTAGGATCAGCTGTGTAGAAATGCCAGCTACCATTCCTTAACCGATAGAGAGGGACTATTTGGGCAGAGGCGCTCGGAAATATATAAGCTTGAACAAACTCGAACGTATACCCGTAATTCTGAATTGCAGAGTTCTTCTCCGAGCAATCTGTTGTGTAGAAGTGATCCATCCCGTGAACTAGGCGATACAGCGGTAACGTGGCTGTTTGAGCGTATGCTACAAATGGGCAAACCAAACCGACAATCGCAGGAAGAACGATTCGCCAGACTTTCATTTGAACACCTCCGGATAGCCCTAATCGGGTAAGACCCACGTATGGATTAGCCCCTAGTTGGATAAACGAAAGCACTGTCGGATTCCCTTTTGTGGTATTGCGATCCATAAAAGAGGTTATGTGCTCCTAGTTTTTGGTCAAGGTCGTCTGCGCATTCCTAATTTGCCCCTCTACCGTAATCGAGGAATCTTTCGTTTTGGACCAGTGTCGATCTGTAGATATCAAGCTTGCCGCAGCCTTCTATCGAGTGCAGCACTTGTATCAGGCTTGGCCTTAGAGCGAGGGGGAGCCACGGGCTCAAGGTGATCCTAGTGATACATTCCAGGGGGATCGGAATTGATAGAGTGTCAACCTTCTCGGTCGATGACCAGTAAATAATTCGAAACTCATTTTCATCTCTATAAGAAGATCGCTTAAGAAATGGGAGGGTCTCGGTATCAAGCGTCTTCTTGCGTGCGCTGATTTCGGGCATGGTGAGATACGTGACGGGCTCACATCGCACAGTGACATGCTTCGTCTTCACTGCTTTCAAGAGCAGAGAGGTATCAAATTTTATGCTTACGCCTGTCGAAGTACCCTTCGTAGATCCCCAGTGATGGTGTCTTTCGTCGGCTTGTGTGAAACAGAGGGCCAGTAAAGACTTGAGCTCTTTTTTCTCTTGGTAGATTGCCAATAGCCCGGAGTCGTTTTTGTCGTCCCAAGAGGAGGGGTCTAACAGGGTAATTTCTCGCTTGCAAAGAAGAGAAATGAGCGCAGAAATGTCAGTGTAACGTCGGAGGTAAGGTTTGATCTTGGGCATTTTCAAAAGTCCTCTGAAGTGTTTTCGTGAGCATGTGATCTACTTTGATGGATGGCCTAGCCTTCACTTAGCAGAGCAAGTATACCGGGGCGCGGTGAGTTCTGTGCAGGTAGCTTAACTGTATTGCTCGCACAAAATGTCGCCGCAGTCGTATCTAGAGACAACGGTATACCGGAACCTTTCCGTCTCTTTCTTTCGAGTTGATGTGTCTGATAAATTCTGTTACCAGAAATGTCGCTTGCCAAGGAGCACGGGCTTATAGCTCAACGCTGTTCAGCTACACGTAATGGCAGGTAGAGCGCTGCGAATCGCAGCAGCCACCGCTGGTGCCTTGTCATTTCGCAGTATCCGGGTGAGCCAGCTCTCAAAATCATTCAGCCTTTGCCGCTTCAAATGAGTAGCGGCAAGCGCAAGAAGACCCTTGTTATCGTAGTTAGCCAAGAGGAGCGGGAGATCTTGATCACGTAAAGCTTTGTCGATGCGGCCTTTGGCGCTATTCGCTATCGCGACTATATCGATCGCATTCGTTTTTTGGGTATATGTACCCGTAATGCTTTGGACATCGGAGGCATCACTCAAATCAATTTTCTTCAAGAGCCGGTCGATGCGACGCCGGCAATATCGCACTACAACGGCCTCTACCGCCGCCGGCGAATTCAAACCCTGGAATACGGCATCCTTAATGCCTGCTAGTTTGTCCTCAACTTCCGTGCCTACATATCCCTCGCTTTCAATAATCGCTCGACTGACAGCGGGTAGAAGTACGAGGTTTTCTATTTCCGATACTGGAAGAACAGATACGCTGTACTGCCCCAGAATCGCAATGTCATCAGGCTGGTAGTCGTCAGCATCAACAATCCCGGCGCAAGTCACGCGAGTGAGAGCGCGGTTTTGTCTCAACGTCACTACGGAATGAATTACTTCTTCACAGGAGCCTCTAGGAATAACCGTGAGATCTGGGAAGCAGCACCTAAAGATGGTGGTGTCTAGGCTGCTTTCTGTGCCCTCGACGAACAGTATTGGGCGACGGCTACCAAGGATTAGGGTCGTAATCTCTTCGCTGAAGCCAGTGTCGATCGGAACGGACTCGATGTTCCAGTTCGGCGCGGGGTTATATTCCAAAATTACAAATTTCTGAGCTGGCCTGGATGCAGCGAAATCAAGGTCGTGAGTGATAAAAGCGAACGCACAGTCTTGGCGCGCCGCCTCCAATTCGTCCCAAAGTTTTGCCATGATAGAGCGATGAACATGAAGCTCTGGCTCGTCTATGATCAATAGTGAGCCCGTCGCCGCTAGCAGCGCTTGTCCAATCATGTAGAAAATCGCGCGCTCTCCATCGCTCATTTCGGAAGCTTTGTATTGCGAGGTAGAGCCTGGAATGGACACTTCGATGTCATCACCCGAGATGATCAGCGTTCTGTGCGGTAGCAATCGGCTCCAAATCTCGCTGAGTTGCTCAAATTTCGTTAGAGGAGCCGGACTGTGATCTCCGGCTCTAGCGCGGGTGTGTGTCTGCAGTGACTTGTTCGCCTGATCCGCAAAGAGAGCCTGAATCAGATAATCAAAATCGTTAAGCAGCGCGGTTTCAGCCTTGCTACCCCATCGGTGACCCTCGCGATGATGAACTTGAGCATCCTCTTGCGTGCGACCGATTCGAAGTCCGGGGATAGCTTGCCTCTCGCTAATTTTAGGGACCGTGGGATTCAACGAAAGCGCGCGGTGAGCCGAAATGCGGTGCGCGCGCCCTGCCAGAGACCTTTCAATGATGACAGCCAGGCGAGTCTTTCCTCCACCATTTGCACCGACAAAAATCACGGAAGCGCCGGGCTCAACGCTTACATCAGTTGCTCCCAGCGGACCTGGGATCGAGAAATCGAATGGCATTTGCTCGGGAACTCCTTGTTCATTCAATAGGTGGCAAAAAAGCTTGCAGACTTCTCCGGATTATAGCCGCGCCGGTCGTAGAGCTTGGTGGTGCCGGGCTCGCTGTGACCAGCGGCGCGCTGAACATCCTCAAGCGAGCAGCCATTCTCCAGGGCGGTGGTAATGAACGTCGCCCGCATGGAGTGGGCGGAATATCCCCTCTCGATGCCAATAGCCTTCGCATATTTCCGCAACACCCGGTCGATGGCGTCGGGATGCATATGCCGCCGGGTCTCCTGCTTTTTCCGGTTGTGACTAAGTGGGCGGAAAAGCGGCCCGTCAGCGTCTTCGGCATGGCCCGCGGACTCCAGATACGCCTTTAATCGCTTGGCGGTATTGGGGTGGATGGCGAGCGCGTCATGCCTGGCGCCCTTGCGGGTGATGCGCAGCGAGTCGTAGCCGCGATTCTGATGCAGGTCTTCCACGGTCAACGACGCGATTTCGGCGCGGCGCAGTCCTACTTGCAGCCCCACGGCGAGGATGGCACGGTCCCGGAGGCCCTCCAGGGTTTTCTCGTCCGGCCTGTCGAGCAGCTTCCTCGCATCCGCCTGGGAGAACGCCAATGTGCTGCCCTCCCGGCGATTGATCGCGGGCCTCTCGACTTCCGCAACCGGATTCTTCTCCGCATAGCCATACCGAACCAGATGCTTGAACAGGCTGGAGAGCGCGGCGAGCCTGCGCCGGACGGTGGATGCGGCTGCGCCGTCGTTCTCCCTCATGATGCGTTCCCAGGCGATGACAGCGCGATGATCCACCTTGCGCAGCTCCTGATAGGAACGGATTGTCAGCGTGCGCATGAAGTGCCGCACGTCCTGCTTGTAGGCCCTGCGGGTGCGTTTACTTTTCTGCTTAGCGAGCCAGATCTCTTCCTCGGGAATGTCCGCCAGCGCCGCGACGGTCGAAAGGGCCTGGCTTGCGCTCTCCAAAACAGCGGGCGGAAACACGGCGGGGGCTGAGTCATCCTTAGTGGGCATTGCGGATCAGCTTCACTGTAATGGGTAGATTTCTGATACGCATCTTCTTCTCAGCCGTGAGCACGATGAGTTTTCGGTGGATGCCTAAAGCGAGGCAGGCACGATCGGCGAAGGACATACCGTGCGCTTTGGTTAGGGGATAGAGTTCGGCGCTGGCTTCAGCGAGCAACGTATCAAAGGGAATGATGTCGATGGAGGCAGTCTTGACGAGCGCATGCAGCGAGTCGACGGCGACGTTCCGCTCAATGGTCTTTTTCATGACCTCGGAATAGTTAACAGCAGACATAAGGGCACCAACCAGCGATGCGCGGACGATGTCGGCTCCAGGCTCGGAGTTCATCACGGCCAGCAAGGCCGAAGCATCGAGGACAACGCTAGTCACGCTCGATCTCGGAGCGACGGTCGGCGTTTATCTCATCGGACAACAGGACACCCCGCGGGACGTTCCTGGCAAATTCCGCCTGCACGTCAGCCAACACCTGGTCTAGCGTCTTGATATATACGCCCTGACTATTCTCGATAACGACAATCGTATCGCCCTGGCTGATATGGTGCCGCTCCCTCAACTCCGAAGGGAGCGCGACCCGCCCCGATGAATCCACCTTGAGGCGGTATACCTGTTGTTGCTCTTGCATGGGAATAATGCCCGTGTGAAGTTATAGGAGGGGTAGTCCACGTACTATGCCAGAGTCCACTGTTTCGGGCAAGTGGAATGTCAATCACCGTATAGAGCCTAAAATGGGGCTTGTAACATCTATCCCCGCCGTGGGTTATACACTACGTGATAAACCGGATTATCACGCGCTCAGTGCCCACGCAATGACAATTGCATCTCTCAGGTTGGCGAAAAGTAGAATGCCTGCGACTTTCGGCTTGCTGGAGCTGTCAGGAATGGAGTCTATTGAGGTAAGCTACCCACGCGGCGCATCTTGACTGTAAATAAACATGATCGAACACGCATTTGGCGGCGACTGGACAGAGGATAAGCTCACGCGGCTCGCAAAGTATCTTGCCGCTTACCGAAGTGTTTTCACGGGGAATGCCAAAGCCCGTCACTTCACCACCTGGTATGTGGATGCCTTTGCTGGAACCGGATCACGGTCGGCGAGCGATGGACTGGCAAACGGACAGGGATTAGTAGATGAGGTTTATGAAGATGCCGAAAGTTCCCGGTATAGAGACGGCAGTGCCAAAATCGCCTTGGGACTGAGCAGCCCCTTTGACCGATACCTGTTCATCG
>Ga0302325_10018357_pt1 | contig 14743 bp, 9 predicted proteins | sample Palsa_T0_2_FD_201948 | JGI IMG/M metagenome (GOLD analysis project Ga0302325, IMG submission 201948) | Peat permafrost microbial communities from Stordalen Mire near Abisko, Sweden - Palsa_T0_2 | ecosystem: Environmental > Terrestrial > Soil > Palsa > Peat permafrost | place: Sweden: Abisko... | reverse complement strand
TCGGCAGCACGTCAGTGACCGACACACCCGTACCGTCCGACGGCCCGTGATTGGTCACCGTCCACGCATACGACGCCGACCCGCCCGCCGCGATCGTGGCCGGGCCCGCGTCAGCGATCGCTAGGTCGACCGCCGGACCCACCGTCACCCCGGCACTCGCACTGTTGTTCGACGTGTCGGGATCGGGCTGATCCGCCGACACGCCGGCAGCGTCGACCTGATCGCCGACCGCGACCGCGGTCACGACGATCGTCGCCGTCTGACTCGCCCCATCAGCCACCGAGCTCAACGAGCACGTCACCGTCCCCGCACTGTTCACGCACCCAGCCGAAGCCGACGAGAAGCTCACCCCGGCGGGCAACGTATCGCTCACCACCACGCCGGTCGCGTTGTCCGGACCCGCGTTCGCCGCCACCAGCGTGTACGTCACCGTCGCGCCCTGAACCACCGGCGCCGGACTCGCCGAATCCGTCAACGACACATCCGCCGCCGGCCCCACCGTCGTACTCGCCGACGCCGAGTTATTCGACAGATCCGGATCGCTCTCGTTGCCGCTCACCGACGCGCTGTCGGCCACCGTCTGATCAGCCAGCCCAAACCCAACCTTCACGCCCAACACAAACCCAGTCGAGACGCCGTCGCCGTAGCTACCGCTGAAGGAGCAGCCGACGAGCCCGTTCTGCCCGACCGAGGGAGCGTCACACACCCAGCCCGCCGGCGTCGTGATGCTCTCAAACGTCTCTCCGGTCGGCAGCACGTCACTGAACGACACGCCCGTCCCCGCCGACGGACCATGATTGACCACCGTCAACGCGTAAGACGCATCCCCACCCGGCGCGACCGTCGCCGGCCCCGTATCGTTGATCGCCAGATCCACCGCCGGACCCACCGTCACCCCAGCACTCGCGGTGTTATTCGACATGTCAGGATCGACCGCGCCGGAGCTCACGCTCGCCGCGTCGTCGAAACTCCCCACCTGGGTCGCCTCCACCACCACCGTATAGACAGCGTCGGCGCCATCCCCCAGCGTCCCGACCGCGCACGACACCGTACCCGAGGTGTTCGTGCACCCAGCCGACGCCGAGACGAAGCTCAACCCACCCGGCAGCACATCGGTGATCACCGTGCTCGCCGCGTCCGACGGCCCCCCATCAGCCGCCGTCAACGTCAACGAAACGTCCTGACCCTGAACCACCGACGCCGGACTTGGCGAATCCGTCAACGACACATCCGCGGCCCGTCCGACGGCGAGCGTCGCGGTGGCCGCGTTGTTGGCCGAGTTCGGGTCAGTCGTGGTGGTGGCGACCGACGCGGTGTCAGACACGCTCGCCGGCGCGTTGGACGCGAGCGTCACGTGCACCTTCACGAGCTGGCTGGCTCCGGCGGCCAGCGTGCCGAATGAGCAGTTGATGCTGCCGCCGGACTGGCTGCACGACGAGCCGCCCGAGTCAAACGCGACGAACGCCGCCGACGCCGGGAGCGGGTCCGACAGCGTGACCCCCTGCGCGTCGGAGGGTCCGTTGTTGGTCACGTTGATCGTGTACTCGAGGTCGCCTCCGGCGGTCGCAGGGCTGGGGGCGGCGGAGTTCGTGACCGCGACGTCGGCGCTGGCCGCGATCGTGACGTTGCCGGTGTCCGACACCGGCGTCGGCTCCTCGGTGGACTGCGCCTGGGCGGTGTTGGTCATTGTCGCGCCGCTGGCCAGGTTCGACGCGACGGTGGTGGGGACGGTGATCGTGACGCTGGCCCCGGGCGCGATCGAGGCGATCGTCCAGGTCACATTCGTGGTCGGCCCCGAGCTGTCGTAGGTCGTCTGCGAGAAGCCCGTCGATGGAGACGCGGTGGCGGCGCCGGAGCTGAAGGCATCGCCGGCGGGAATGTCGTCGGAGACCGCGACGTTGCGCGCCGTGCCGGTGCCGCCGTTGGCCACCTGGATGCTCCAGGCGCCGGGACTCCCGGCGGTGAAGGTGCCGTTCTTCGGCGTCTTGGTGACCGACAGCGCCGGCACCAGGAGGTCGGCGTTGGCAACCGAGCCCGCCGCCCCGGCGGCGTAGGCGCCGTCCGCCGAGCCGCTGGCCCCGCCCTGGTCAGCCGCGGTGGCCGACTCCGAGGCGGTGTTCAGGTTCGAGGGCCCGGAGCCCGGGTTCTGCTCGGCGGCGACCGTCGGCTGAGCCGTGAACGGGATGACCAGCGTGCCGCTCGGTCCGATGTTCCCGACGTTCGCCCACGTCAGGAGCTCGCCACCGGCGTTGTTGGTGATCGTCGGGTCGCCGAAGCTGCCCGCCGATCCGGCGATGTAGGTCCAGTTGGCCGGCAGCTGATAGGTGAGGCCGGCGTCGTCGGCGTTCGCGGCCGGACTGGTGTTCGAGATCGTCGGGCGCCAGCCGAACGGCTGGTCGACCTCGGCGTTGGCGGTCTTCGGAAAGCCGGTCGTGCCGGTCGTGTTGCTGACCGACAGCTGGGGCAGGGCGACGGTGATCGACGCCGACTTGGGACCGACGCTCGCGTAGGTCCGGTACGGGAAGGCGCCGGAGCCCGTGCGCACGGCGTCGGACTCGCCGAAGTAGCCGGTGACGCTGGCCGAGTTGGCGTCGACCTCGCCGTTGTGCAGTGAGGCCGATGGCGCCAGCGTTGCCGTGTAGGTCAGGGTCACGCTCTGGCCGGCCGCGATCGAGGGGATGTACCAGTCCATCGTGGGGGTGCCCGGGGTCCAGGCCTGCGTGACGTCGCTCGCTCCGGTCTGGGCGACCAAGCCGACGATGTGGGCGGCGGGCGTGTCGGTCACGGGCACGTCGTAGGCGGTGGAGGTGCCGGCGTTGGTGACCGTCAGGGTGTAGGTGAGCTGGTCGCCCGGCTGCGCGTACGGCGCCGTCGTGCTCGGGTCGGAGACCGCCTTGGCCAGCGTGATGCTCGGCTCGACGACGGTGATCACGGCCACCGCCGCCGGCGAGCGGTACGAGTAGGCGGTCGTCGCCGGGATCGTCGCGGGCGCGCTCGTGCTCAGGGTCTGGCTCTGGTTGTCATCGACCTCGGCGGCGTTGTTCAGGGTCTGTCCGGCCAGCACCTTCACGCCCGTGTGGTAGGTGTTGAGCACGTGGGCGTCGTAGACGATCGTCAGCACACGCGCCGACGTCGCGGACGCGACCTCGCCCAGCCAGAAGCCAAGCGTCGTCGTACCGTCGGAGTTGGAGCTGTGCGGGATCTCGCTGATGGGGATCGGAGAGCCGCCGCAGCCGCTGGTGCAGCTTGCGCTGACCAAGCCGTCGTAGGAGATCCCGTCGTGCAGCGTGTCGCGCACCAGAGCGTCGTAGAGGTCGACTCCGGCCGGAATCGTGACCAGGACCGTGTAGGTCTCCGGATCGCCGATCGTCGCCGTCGGGGCCGAGACGGTCTTCGTGACGGTGGCGTCCACCAGCGTCACGACGTTCGCTGTCGCGGTGGCCTTGTAACCGGTGACCGGTGGCGACAGCGCAGCCGCCGACGTTGAGGTGCGGGCCGTGCCCGGGGCGGTCGGGGCGTTCAACAGCGAGGTCGTGGTCCCGGTCAGGTTGGTCGTCAAGGTCGTCGACGACGCCTGCGCGTTGTCGACGGTGACGTTGTAGGCGAGCGAAGCGCTGCCGGCGGGCAGGATCTGCGAGACCGCCGGGAAGGTCACGGTCCGAGCGCTCGCGGCCCACACGCCCGCGCCGCCCCCGGCGACGGTGCCGCCGTCGGCGACCGGGTTCCCGGAGCCGTTCACCGGGGTCTCGCCCACGGGGACGGTGACGACCGCGATCGAGTGGTCGGCCGAGCTGACATTGGTCCCGGTGGGATCGCTCAGCTTCGCCGTGTAGGTGATCGCCTGCCCCGCGGCGACCTTCCCCACCGCGTTGCTGGACAGGCTGGCGGTCAGCGTCGGCTCGACGATCGTCGTGGTCGACGCCGACGCGTTGGCGTTGGTGACCGTGCCCGCCGCCCCGGCGTCGTAGGCGAACGCGCTCGCCTGGGCGAGGGTCGAGCTGCGCTTGTTGGCCACGATGTCGTTGAGCGTCGCCGACCAGGTCACCGCGACGGTCGAGACGGTCGACGACGTGTAGCCGCTGGGCAGGCTCACCACCACCGTCGAGCCGTTGGCGGTCAGCGTCGAGCCCCCGGGGAGCAGGCCGCCGTTCAGCGTCGCCGCGGCCGAGCTCGGCACGTAGCTCTGTTGCGTGCCGATCGACGCGCTGAAGGACGACGTGGAGCCCTGGGTGACGCCGGCCGGGATCGTGATCGTGGCGGTGTAGTCGGTGCGTTCCCCGATCGTGGCCTGGTTAGCGGTGACGTTGCCCGTCTCGTTGACCGAGGTCGTATGGGCGAGGCCCAGCGTCGGCGTTCCCAGGAACACGTCGGTGGTGTCGTCCGCCTGCGCGGTGTTGGGCGTCCCGAGCGTGGTCGCGACGTTGGGGTCGATGTTCGGGCTCGGGATGTTGAGGAAGGTGCCGCCGCTGTCGGTGGCCGACTGATAGTCCCGGACGCCGGCATGGCTGGGGAAGGTCTGGTTGGCGAACGAGCCCGCGGCGACCGTGTAGGTGTACGTGAGTGTCTTGGTCTGCCCGGCCGGGACCGTGATCCCGGTCCACCTGACCGTGTTCGTCGACGCTGCGTTGCACGCGCCGCCGTCGGAGATCGTGCCGACGCTCGAGCACGTGAGCTGCGCCGGGAGGTCCTCCCACACCTCGGTGTTGTCGGCGTCGTCACCGCCGGAGTTGGTCACGTCGACGCGCACCGTCACCTGGTTTCCCCCCGAGACCTGAAGGTTGTCGGTGTTGGCCGGGTTGCCGCCGGACGGCAGCCCGTTGATCTGGTCGATGCCTTCGGTCAGGCTGAGCAGCGCCTTGGAGAACGTGAGGTTGGCGGCCGCCCGCTGCGGGAAGCTCTCGCCGCCGAAGGTCGTGCCGACGGTGTTGACGTTGGCGAACTTCATCAGGTTGCCCGTCAGGGCGGACTGGCCGGCGGCGGTCGGAGTGTTCAGCGTGACCGAGTAGACGGCGTCGAGCGTCTGGCCGGGCGCCACGTTGCCATTGGAGTCCCCGAGCGTGACGCTGAGGACGCCGGGGTTGGTGGTCGCGTCCACGGACTTGACGACCGCGGTGTCGAGGCCCGTCGTCTGCCATGAGTTCGTGTTGTAGGTCGACCCCGGCGGCAGGAAGTCGGTGATCACCGGCGACCCGGTGTACACGCCGGTCGGAAAGTCGATGTGCAGCTTGTAACAGACGGTGTCGCCGACGCTGTAGACGGGCGCAGTGCTCACGTAGTTGTCGGTCAGGCAGTTCACCGGCAGCGAAGCGCGATCGTCGATCGTCTTGGCGACCAGCGGCTGGCCGGCCGTCTGACTGGCCGAGGAGCCGTCGGTGATCGAGGTGTCGTCGGTCATGTCGTGGGCGATCTTGACCGCGCCCTGCGGGCAGTTGGCGTTCGCTGCCGCCCCGCCACAGCGCACGTAGTCCGAGCTGGTCAGGCCCACCGAGCCGGTCCACGAGTCCCCGGCGAGCACCGGCGTCGTGTCGGCCCCGTTGGTCTGGTAGTGATGCATCACCGCCACCGGGATCGTGATCGTGGTGGTCGAGTCGGGCAGCATCTGGGCCAGGGCCGGGTCGGTCGTCTCATCCCAGGTCTCTGACCAGGCGCCGTTCGCGGCCTGGGCGATGGTCTTGTACGGGGACGAGGGAAGCTGGCCGTTGGGGGCGCAGTCCGGGGATGAGGTGTGGTTGGTGCTGTCCAGCGGGCAGGTGCCGTTGGGCATCGCGTCGGCGACCTGCAGGTTCTCCACGTAGCGGTACTCACCGACGGCGATCGCCAGCGTCCACACGTCCGTGTCCCCGATCGCGATGTTCGGGGTGGAGACGGTCTTGGTGATCGTGTCGTCCTTGGCCGTGACCGTCAGCGTGCTGCTGGCCGAGACGGCGGTGACGCCGTTGAACAGGCCACTGAAGCTGGAGTAGACCGGGAGCGTCTGCCCGTCGTAGGTCTCGGGGCCGGAGTTGTTGTCGAGGTTGGCGGTCTGGCCGTCACTGGCGTCGGACGGCTTGACCCCGGTCCAGGTATTGGTGTTCTGGCGGATCGGGACGGCGGCCACGAAGCGCAGCTCGACGCTCTGGCCGGCGGCGATCGTTCCCGGCGAGTACTGCACGTGCGTGTAGACGCCGGTGGGCAGGCCTCCAGGGGTCATCGTCGCGGTCTGCACGACGGTGGGCGTCGAACAGCTCGCGGGCGCTGTCGTGTGCCCGCTCAGCGGGCCCGAGCCGGGCCACTCCTCGGTCGATCCCGGGTTGGTGGCGGCGCTGGTCGTGTTGTCGACGCCGCCGCAGCCCAGGAACTCCAGGCCGGCGGGCAGATAGGTGTCCACGACCGCTGAGGTGGTCGGATTGACGGTGTTGTTGGCGACCGTGACCGTGTAGACGGTCTGGTGGGTGTGCGCCCCGCGCAGGAGCTTTGCGCCCGCCGAGTCCGACATCGAGACGTCGATCCCGCTCACCGTCGTGGTGCCCGAGGTCGCGGCCGATCCGGTGTAGGAGGTGGCCACCGGGTTTCCCAGCGCGTCGAACTGAGGGACATAGCGCGGGTTGCTGTTGACATACGCCGACTGGGACTCGGTGTAGGTCGCGCCGATCGCGTAGCTGCCCGCGCTGTTGGACACCGAGTAGGCGACGGCGTTCGATGAGCTGGCCGAGAGGTCGGAGACGTTTGACCAGATCAGCGTTGTCTGACCCGCCGCGGGGGCGTTGGCGATCACCTGCGGCTCGATGTCCTGACCGTCGACGCTCGAGGACCCGGCCACGTACGAGATCCCGGCGGGAAGCACGTCGCGGAAGCTGAGGTTGTACCCCGGGGGCTGTCCGGCCGGATTGGCGGCGGTCATGCTCACCGCCGCCTTGCCTCCGTAGAGGACCGTCGCCGGCACCCCGGAGGAGATCGTGATGGCCGGGCTCGAGGCCGCCAACGCGGTTGAGGGCAGCAACACGAACCCGAGCCCGCTCACGACAACAGCGATCACGAGTATGCCGCGCCGAACTGCGAAGCGTGAGCGATACCGCGGGGTGCGGACAGAGTTGAACAGCGGAGCCCCTTCTCAGATGAGCCGGCCGAGCCGCAGATGCGGCAACCGAAATCCCGAACGCATCGCACGCGTCTGGTTTTGCATCGGCACGCGCAGCAGAGAACGTGAGCGGACAACAGCTGGGCGAACATCCGTCCACCCGGGGTCACGAACTCCGTGCGCCGGTCGAGGACGTGTAGATCAATCAGTCGCCCTGAGCGTAGACTGATGGTATGAGCACAACCATCAGGGTGAGCGAACAGACTCGTGACCGCTTCGCCAAGTTGGCTGACGCGACCGGCCGACCGATGACCCAACTGCTCGACGAGGCTGCCGACGCGTTGGAACGCCGGCTGTTCTTCGATCAGCTCTCCGCCCGCTACGAGGCGCTCCGCGCCGATCCACAGGCATGGGACGAGATTACGGCCGAACGCGCGCTCGAGGCGGGTGCTGTCGGTGATCGCTCGTCGTGATTCCACGCCGGGGTGAGGTCTGGCTTGTGGGCTTCGGCGAGCCGGTCGGGCGTGAGCAATCCGGCCGTCGACCCGCGGTCATCATCTCCGCCGATCCACTCAACGACAGCCGCGCCGGCGTGGTGATCGCCATCCCCATCACGGCGACGCAGCGCGGATTACCATCACATGTCGAGCTCGAGCCCGGCGGCTCCGGGCTCGACGACGTCAGCTATGCAAAGTGCGAGGACGTCAAGTCCGTCTCCGAGGAGCGACTGATCGCCCGGCTCGGATCCGTGACCGACGCCATCACGTTCGAGCTCGGCCGCGTGCTGCGGTTCCTACTCGACATCTGATCGGTCGCGCCGGGCAACGCAGACCGCTCCCTCCCGGAGCGGCGACCCGCTTTCCATCCGCCGCAGGTCAACCGGATGCCGCGATAATCAATGGGTGCGCGGCGACGGCGAGTTACGTGATGAGGGATGAGCCACTGGCTTGATCAGGCGGCCGCTGGCCTGGCCAGCGGAGCGATGAGCCGCCGCGAGGTGCTGCGACGGGGAGGTGCGGCTGCCGGAGGCGCGCTGCTCGGTTCGATCACCACGCCGGTCGCAGCGTTCGCCGCTGGAGGTGGGACTCGCTGTCCCGACGGTCACCACTGCGGGCCTCGCGAACAGTGCTGCAGGCACGATTGCTGTGACAAACGAACTGAGCAATGCTGCGAAGGCAGGTGTGTGTCGAAGGGCCGTGAATGCTGCCGCGAATCTCGGTCTGACGAGGGACGGGTGTGCGAGCTGCACCAGAGCTGCTGCCCAGGCGACGGTAAGTGTTACTCGCCGGCAGACGATGATTGCTGCTTTGAAGGTGTGTGTTACGGTGCCGGCAAGAACGGCAAGAGGTGCTGTGGGCTTGCCGACGAGTGCTGCTTGCCGAAAGATTGCTGTGGGGATCAGGAATGCTGTGACGAGGATCGTCCGAAATGCTGCCGGGGACACGGCCGGGTGGGACCGGAATCCAGCTCCAGGTGCTGCGGAGCGGACCAGACATGCTGCACCGGGTCAAACGGCGCGACCTGCTGCGAGAAGGGAGAGGTGTGCTGCGGTACCGGAGCTACCGCCACCTGCTGCCCCAAAGGTAAGTGCCACAACGGAGTGTGTGGGATGATTTGCACCTCTGCCGCCCCGAACTGCGGATTCGAGGTCGGGACTGTGAGTAATCCCGGTACGCAATGCTGTATAGCGGAGGGCGCGGCCACGGGGCCATGTTGCCCGATGGGCGTTGACAACATTATCTACGGTGTGAGCGTATGCCACCAGAACAGTGATGGCAACCCGGACGGCACGTGTTGTCCCCCGGGACAAGCGTCCTACCCCTGCAATGTCGGTCCTCCCACGACATTTCATTGCTGCCCCGTCAGCCACACGGCATCTGGCGGGTGCTGCGAGTACCCGCCCGGGACATATACGTGTTGTGCTCCCGATCAAACCTGCCGGGTGCCCGCTGCGTTCGGCTCGCCCCCGTATGGCTGCGTCTAAACCCGCGACGGCTGCTCCCGGCGGAGCGACGGCGCATTCGGGTCGCTGTCGTCGGCGCGCCCACCTTCGACCAAGGCGCTCCACCCGAACCTGGGAGGACCGAGCCGGAGTCTCAGTCGGTGGGGCTCGAGCTTGGCGCGGCCTCGGTGGCGGTGGTCTCCTCCTCCAGCGCGAGGGTCACGAACGCGTCGACGACGTCGGGGTCAAACTGGCTGCCGGCGCAAGCCCGGAGCTCGTTCAGAGCGTCCGGGATGTTCATCGGGTATCGGTAGGGGCGCGGGGCGATCATGGCGTCATAGGCATCGCAGAGGCTGATGATTCGCGACCCGAACGGGATGTCTGCGCCGCCCAGCCCGTCGGGGTAGCCGGCGCCGTCGAAGCGCTCGTGACTTGACCGGACCAGACTGGCGGTGTGAGCGAGCGAGGGAGCGGCGGCGATGATCCGCTCGCCGATCAACGTGTGGCGACGCATGAACGCCCATTCGTCGTCGTCCAGCGAGGAGGGCTTCGCGAGGATGCTCTCCGGAATCGCGGTCTTACCGATGTCGTGCAACTGGGCGGCGAGCCCGACCCGCGTGACCTCGTGCTCGGGAAGCCCCAGTCGCTCTGCTGTCGCGCGCGCCAGGCGCGCAACGCGGCTGATGTGCGTGCTGAGCGCAAAGTCCTGCTCGATCAGGACCTGGACCAGAGCGGCCGTCGTTTGCAGACTGACCGTTGTCCGGCTGGCTTTCTGGGCGTACATGCGCTCGTCGGCGACCCTCAGCGCGTCGCTCGCTCCGGTCGCTTCCGAGGGCATCCAGGACACCCCCCACGAGCATCCGACCTGCCAGCCCTCGCCGGCATCGCTCAGAGCGCCGACCAGGGAATGGACGAGCTGCTCGCCCTCGGTGATGCTGACCTGGGCCAGAACGCAGAACTCGTCGCCGCCCATGCGATAGGCGGTCGCCGATCCGGCGGTGTCACTCAGGCGCTGAGCGAAGCGAGTGAGGAGCGCGTCGCCCGCCCCGTGCCCGAACGTGTCGTTGTATTGCTTGAAACCGTCGAGGTCGAACATGGCCACCATCAGTTCGTCGTCGGCGTTGACGCTGCGCGGGATCTCCTCCAGGTAGCGCTTGAACGCGCGGCGGTTGCCGAGACCGGTCAGCGGGTCGGTGACCGCCTCGTCTCTGCTCGCCTCGAGCAACCGGAGATTCTCGCCAGAGAGGCGTTCGGCTGTGGTCCGGGCGACGGTCGCGCGGCGGTAGAACACAGCGAAGATCGAGAGCAGGAGCAGGACGGTGGCGAGAGAGCCGACGACCGCCTCAGTCGACGCGGTCGCGGCGCGCTGGCTGTAGATCTGTTCTGCTTGGGTCAGCAGTCCAAGGGTTGATTGCACGCTGGTCTGCAGCTGGCGCTGCTCACGGTTGATCACGAGATGCTCAGCTCCGCCGTATCCGCCACGGTACGCACCGATCTCAAAGATCTGCTGGATCGTTGGTCCAGCTGCCCGGACTGCTGGCTCTACCCGCAGCAGCTGCCCCGGCGGCGAGCCGGCAGCGATCAGCTCCCGAACGTTGCGGGCGATGAATGTCGTTTCGGAGGCGATCGTAGCCCGCGCGTAGGCGGGCGAGCCACCGGAACGCGGATCAGCGTTGAACGCCGCCGTCTCGAGGTCCGCGAGCGCGAACTTGACCGCCCCAATCGTCGACTGCGCTCGGCGACTGGCATCGGAATGCAGCTGGAATAACGTGATCCCGCCCCCAGCAGCTAAGCCGAGCGCCACCACCAGGACGAGCACCAGCTGCGAGCGGATGGTGTGGAGAAATCGCATGAGTAGTGTCTCGCTACCGTCGACGGGACAGGACGGGAACGAGAGGTTTTGCTCCACTTCCTGGACGAGTTCGCGTGCTTGAGCTGCCCGCGGGAGCACTTCCGAGATGACTGTCGCCCGGTCAAGCAGGCGTGTGCTGCTCGTCGAGTCCGTTTCGACGGTGATTTCCTGGGCTATGGACGCCAGCCAGCCAGGTGCGCGCGCACGAACTCACCGGCGCTGGCCAGGGCAGCGCCGCCTTCGTCGAGCATCGCGGCGAAGCCTTGGAACACGTGCGGGACCCCCGGTGTGACTTCGAGCCTGACGGCGACATCGGCCGCGGCGGCGTGGGCGGCGAGCCGGGTGGCGTCGTCGAGGAGGATCTCGTGTGAGCCGGCCTGGATCAGCAGCGGTGGCAGCCCGGTCAGGTCGGCGAAGATCGGGCTGACGAATTCCGCTCTGCGGTCACCCGCGGGCACGTAGTCGGCGGCTCGTCGGCGGAGACCTGCGGGGGTGAGCGCGGGGCCGACCGCGGCCTTCCCGTTGATGCTCTCACCGGACAGGGTCAGGTCCGCCCAAGGCGACATCAGCACCGCGCCGCTCGGTTGCGGCAGCCCGGCGTGCTTGAGCGCGACCAGGGCGGCGGCGGCTAGGCCCGCGCCCGCGGACTCGCCGGCGATCGCGATCGCGGACGCGGCGACGCCGCTGTCGAGCAGTCCGCGGTAGGCCGCGACGGCGTCATCGATCGCGGCGGGATGGGGATGTTCAGGTGCCAGCCTGTAATCGACGGTCACCAGCCGGGTTCCGGCGCGACGCGCGAGGTCCGATGCGAGACCGACGGACGACGCGGCCGTGCCGATCGCGTACGCCCCTCCGTGCAGGTAGAAGATGACGCTGGCGTGGTCAGCCCCCGCGTTCTCGACGTTGAGGACAGGGACCCCGCCCAGGCTTCCCGACGATGTGGCGACGTCGGCGGGCAGCGGGATCGCCGCCATCATCTCCTCGAAGATGACCCGCTGCTCGGCGACGTCGCCGCCGAGATCGAGCGGCGCGTCTCGCAGCAGCTGGTCAAGCGCGTCGCGCTGCTGCTGGCTCATTGTTGTCTCGTCAGGTTTCGCGGATCAGGGCTTCGGCTCGCCGAGCAGCAGCTCGGTCCGGTACTTCGGGGCGAGCGCGATCGCCTGCGCGATGAACGCGGCGGTCGCGGCATCGTCGAGCGGCGGTGGAGCCTCGGTTCGGTGCGCGACCGGAACGCCGACCTCCTGGAAGAACTCCTCCTGGCCTGCGGGCGAGCACAGACACAGCAGCCGCGCGGGCCGTTCGGAGACGTTCCGAAACACGTGCGGGGCGTTGGCCGGCACATTGATCGTTTCGCCGGCCGTGGCAACGGCGCTGACGCCGCGGAACGTGAGCTCGATCTCGCCGTCGAGAATGGTGAACATCTCCTCGAAGTCGTGACGGTGGGGCGGCGGCCCGCCGCCCGGCGGGACGTGCATGTCGATCAAGGTGTAGCGCCCAGCGGTGTCGGCTCCGGACACCAGGATCGTGTAGGTGTCGCCAACCACGCCGAGGTGAGGCAGCGACTCATCGGTGTCGGGGCTCACATGCGTCAGGACCCGCCCAGGGTCATCGGCGGGGATCGGTCTTGACGGCTTCGACTCGGCGGGCGAGGTGTCGTTCATCGGGCTCCTCTATCGTGGGCTAAACGGTCGAAATCGTCCGCTTATGACCTGGAGCCTACCGAACGCGAGCCCTCCGCTGTCGCTACGTGGCACGATCAGCACCGGGATGTCCGAAGCACCGACAGAGGCACGGAGCATCACGCGGCGGCCGCGCAGCGACGCCGCAGCCAATCGTGAATGCATCCTGGCAGCCGCCACGATCGCGGTCAGGCGCGACGGCGAGAGAGTGCCGATGGCGACGATCGCCGAGGAGGCCGGTGTCGGGATCGGAACCCTCTACCGCCACTACCCGACGCGCCCGGCCCTGTTAGCCGCCCTCACGTTGCGCTCCTTCCAGCTGGTCCTACAGCACGCGCGCGCCGCCGCGCTGAGCGACCAGCCAGCCCCAGTGGCACTCGAGCAATTCTTCGAACAAACGATCGTGGCCCGCAATGAGCTGATCCTTCCCCTGCACGGCGGCCCCGTCATCCACGACGACAAGATCGTCGCGCTGCGGACCGAGATCAGGCACGTCCTCGAACAGGTCCTCGCTCGTGGACGTCGCGAACGGACCATCCGACCAGACGCCACCGCGATCGACATCATCATCACCGGAGCGATGCTCGCCCAACCGCTCCCGAACTCAGCTGACTGGGACCAACTCGCCCGCCGGCAGGCCAGGATCTTCATTGCCGGCCTCGCTGTCACCAACCCACCACTCCCCGGATCGCGACCCACCCGAGCCCGACGGTAAGTGGTCTCGCCCGTACTTGCGACGGCGACCACTGAGCCGAACCCTGCGCAGCAGACGTCCATTGACGACATCAGCCCGGGGCCTATGTAGGGCACTGCGTTACAGTGTCCGACATGGCGGCGCGCCAATTCTCAGCGCGACTCGATTCTGAGGTCGTTGACCGATTGGAGCGCCGCGGCGCGAGATCAGGGCTCAACAAGTCCAGACTCGCTGAGCGCTACATCGACGAGGGCATGCGCATGGAAGACCATCCCGGGATCGTGTTCCGCGACGGCCCGACCGGCCGGCGCGCCGGCTTGGCCGCCGGCCCCGATGTCTGGGAGGTCATCAGCGCCGTCCGCGCGAGCGGACTCGCCGGTGACCGAGCGATCGAGGCGACGGTCGAATGGTCGAGCCTGACCGCTCGGCAGGTACGCGACGCGATCGGCTACTACCGCGACTATCCCGAGGACATCGACGCACGCATCCGCGTCAACGAGGACGACGCAGACGCAGCCGAGCAACGCTGGCGAGGCGAGCAGAGCCTGAGCCAGTGAGGGTCCTGCTCGACGAGATGCTCTCGGCTGCGATCGCCGAGCAACTTCGCGCGCGCGAACGAGATGTCGAGGCGGTCGCCGAGCGCGGCGATCTCCGCGGCCTCAACGACCCAGACCTGTTCGCCTGCGCACAGACGGCCGGGCGAGCGGTCGTGACGTACAACCGCGACGACTTTCTCGAGCTGGACCGTCGCTTTCGCAGTCGGGCTCGCCACCACCACGGGATCGTGATCCTGAACCCCAAGCGGTTCCCGCAGGGCATGGCGTCGAGCGGTTCGATCGTCGCATCGCTCGATCGGCTCATCGCGATCGGGTCACCGTATGGAAGCTTCGTCCACTGGCTCCAATAGCGCGCTGACGGACCTTTACCCCCACGGCGGGTATGCCGGGAAGCCTCGACCGGTGCCACGGCGACGTGTGGCGGACACCGAAAAAAGTTATATAAAATAATATAAAACTGCTGAAAACTCAGTAGGTTGGTCGCGGGAGGAGGCACGTCTCACAGCGGCGTGTCGCGTGTGTGCAGAGAGCAGGGTGGCCATCATGTCCCCCGCTCCCATTCCCAACGACCCCAGGCGTGGCTGGTGGAGCCGGCTGGTCATTCTCGCCTGTGCGCTGTGGCTGCTTGTCGGCCTCGCGGACCTCGGCCCGGCCTCGGCGATGGCGCGCGCCGCGCCGGTCGCCGATGGCGCGTTCGGAGTGAACTTCGACGGCTCCCCGCCCAACCTCTCGGCGGCGTCGGCGGCGGGGGTCGGCGTCGCCCGCGTCGAGGTCATCGACGGCACGAACGCCGACGCGTTGGTCGGACTCACGGCCGCAGCGGGCCTACGCCTGCACCCGATGCTCGGCATCCCGGTCAGCAACGGCCCGGCCGCCGATGCTGCGCAGATGGCCGCCTACGTGTCCTCGTTCGCGGATGCCTACGGTCCGGGCGGCACCTTCTGGGCGCTGCACCCTCAGCT
>Ga0302325_10018356_pt1 | contig 14744 bp, 15 predicted proteins | sample Palsa_T0_2_FD_201948 | JGI IMG/M metagenome (GOLD analysis project Ga0302325, IMG submission 201948) | Peat permafrost microbial communities from Stordalen Mire near Abisko, Sweden - Palsa_T0_2 | ecosystem: Environmental > Terrestrial > Soil > Palsa > Peat permafrost | place: Sweden: Abisko... | reverse complement strand
TCCAATAGAGATGTTTTCCCCAGTTGTACATTCAAAGCCCAAGCACGTGACCACAATGCCCCTCGTTTTACTCCGTACTTAGGTAGGTATACCTCCAATTTGCTTTATGTCGCACAGTTGTAGAGGCAGAGTGATTGCATATGGTTGTCTGATTAGGAGGGAGGGAGCTCGTAGGGAGCATTTGGACTATATATACAGGGGGCTGATGAGTCAGCACCCACGCTTCACTGCAACACTTTACCTCACTGACGTCTCATCAATTTTCCTCAAAAGTTTTAATGGCCTTATAACTCATAACCCCACTAAAGGGTCTGATCACGCCCAAAACACAAGTCACATCTCCAAATTTCGCATAATATAAGGTACCGTCGGTGCAGGTCCAGAGATTTAGAGGTGATGTCATGGCATTGATCTCATTATGATGCTACCAAGAAGCGGCAAGACTTGGGAGCTTGGATGTTAACTTCATGTTATGAGTGTTGACTTGAAATAAATAAAATTCATTAAGACCTTTTTATTTCAAACATCTCTTCAATTGAGTTTGACACCACTATCACCATGTCTACAAACAACCCAAGTTATGGTACGAAGGTAAGAAGCTCTCTTCTTCACACAGCAAGCCGCAAGCTCTCGAGTCTTGAATTGAAGCTTCACACATTTTCCAGCATTCACCATCGATAATAGCTTCAAGTTTACAGAATCAAGCTAACTCTCCTCACCAGGTCACCGACCCAAACGCACCCGTAATCCAAGAAGGAGCAGGAGCCGTTGCCTCCGACTCCCTCGCCGCCGAATCAACCAGAGAAGGCGGCGGTTTCTTTGAGAACCGCAACAGCGAGCCTCAAGATGTAGCTGGCAGCAATTCAACCTTCGCAAACACCAATACCTCTGGAGCAACACGTCTAGATCCCGCTTCTGACGCTGAGGCGAGGATGGCACAAGACGACTGGGAAGAGGAGCGAAACCTTGGAGCTGGAAGCACTGCATACCCTACCGCGGCTAGAGGCCAATCCAAGGGCCTTGCTGTTGAGAATACTTAGGACTCAGACTGGTGGGACGTCGAGCAATGCGGGAACAGCTCCGAATTATGTAAATGCTCAGTTTGAAACTTACCCTGGCGGGCCCAAGGGGAAGAACCTGGCTAAGGGGGGTTTTGAGAGCGTTGATAGGAAGAACGCGAGTTTTAACTCTGAAATTGGGACGGAGAACGATCCGGGTCGATTGGCGGAGCACAAGATGCAGAGGGAGAATGCTGATGCTGCTGGGGATGCTGCTATGCCGAGACAGAAGGGTATGACTGGTGATAACGAGTATGCTACTTTGAGAGGTGACATTCCTGTATAAGTAACAAGAAAGAAGGAAAATAGGGTTTCAAAGATACTTTGATCAAATTCTGGATACTATCCAACGTGAACGCTGCAGATAACCCCCAGACAATTGAACGCCATCGCAATGCCCAATTCAAAATATCCGCCTATGTAAGTTACTCCAATCTTATGGCCATGCACCCGGATCTATTTCCGTTCCCAAGTCCCTATCTTCTAAAAATGTCCTTCCCTTGAGTGGCTCGGGCAAGTATTCCTGCACAACTCTGCCATCTTTGTAATTCGGATTGTACTTGTACTGATGTCCATACCCTAGCTCTTTCATCAACTTGGTCGGTGCATTCCTCAAATGGATGGGAATCGGCAATCCAGCTACCCCTGGCTCTCTCAACGCAGCATAAGCATTATTCAAGCCCCGGTACGCCCTCGTACTCTTGGGAGCTAAGCACAACGCCACTGTTGCGTGTGCTAAAGCAATCCTGCATTCTGGCATTCCAATTTTCTCCGCAGCTGTGTAGGCTGCAGTTGCTAGGCTCAGCATGCTGTTGTCTGCTAGTCCAACGTCTTCTGAAGCTATTACCACCATTCGACGAGCTATATAGAGAGGATCCTCTCCTGACTGCAACATTCTAGCCAAGTAATAAAGTGCAGCGTCTGGATCGCTACCCCTTACTGACTTGTGAAAGGCAGATATGGTATCATAATGTTGGTCCCCTGCTCTGTCATAGACCAGGGTCTTGGTCAAAGCAGACTTGATCTCTCCTTTGGTGATCGATGGCCGCGTTGACAGTCCCATGGAGAGCTCAAGGAGGTTTAGGGCAGTGCGTGCATCGCCATCAGCAAAAGCAGATAGGTATTTGAGGAGATCCAAGTCCACCAAGTCGCTTGGAGTATAATTTGGGCCTTCTGTCGCAAGAGCTCGCTCTAAAATTTGGAGTATGTCATCGTCTGTCAATTTTTGAAGAGTAAATGTTCGACAGCGTGACAACAACGCATTTTGGACTTTGAAAGAAGGATTCTCCGTGGTGGCTGTGGTAACGGGGGAGTCAGCAATTGCTTAATACAGATTATCCCAGGAGAATTGGGACATTGTCTTTAGACAAAATCGCACGTGTCCGGAACAGGCAATGGATTTCTCCCCCATTACCTACCTCCAATTAAGGTTATTTGGCCGGATTCGACAGGACCAAGGAAGACGTCCTGTTGAGCTTTCGAGAACCGATGGATCTCATCACAAAAGATGATCGTTTTTCGTCCGGTCAAACCCAGCTCACCTCTGGCCTCTGCAAAGATCTTCTTGCACTCTGCCACCCCAGAACTTGTGGAGTTGATTTCGACAAACCGGCTTCCCACCATCGACGCTATACACCGTGCAATTGTGGTTTTCCCTGTACCTGCTCCTCCCCATAATATCATAGATGGTACCCGGTCTTGCTCAATCAAGCTTCTCAGTACTCCTTGTGGTCCCACTAGCTCTTGTCCGCAGACATCGTCCAGAGATCTTGGTCGCATGCGTTCTGCTAATGGTGCGGCCTTTTGGAACGCATTAGTCTTTGGTTTCTTTGCAAGCTGCTCATCTTCTGCCTTTAGCTGAACCTCGAGCTCCTCTTTGATCGTAGGGGCGATATCTTCGAAGGACCTTTTGCGTGGCGGCGGGTTTGGAGCTGACGTGCCATTGCTTTGAGGCTTTGACTGGAAGCTCAAAGTCGGACTGGGCTCCACCTTTGGCGTAGGATATGACGTTGCTTTCTTAGTAGTGGGCGTTTGAAAGAAGCTCGAGACTGAAAGTTTCTGAGATGCAGCTGGCTTTTGGGAGAGAACTCCATTTTGCTGAGTGAGTGGCGGGGAGCCTGTATCAAGAAATGAAAAGCATCCTGAATCGATGTGGGCATTAATATCCCTTGACTTGACTGCCTTGCCACAAATGGGGCATGCAACCATGCTGAGCGATAGTTGAAGTGGTTGTGATGTATTGTCTTAGAGTTCCTCATAGCGGACGCGTTAAAAGTTCAGTTGGGAGACGCGCCCGCGCTCCGGCTTTGGCCCCTTGTCAAGCCTCACCTGCAGTGGACGTTCTCGACTCTCAGTGGCAAACCCAATGCTATGCCCTTTCCTCTTCCTTTTAATTGTATCGAACTAGCACAGAAACCTAGATTTATAACTAGCTTTTAAAATTTTGTAAATTTACCATAGACACTAATAAATTTGAGAGTCCTGGACGGCAATTTACAGATCAGGGATGTTGCTCTTTCAGCTGAGCTGCCAGACAGTGAGAAAAGCAATATTAGGGCAATAGCTAGAAATATCTTTTACAGAATAAATTTGTATTCAATGTAATGAAAATACTCAAACATTTTCTGGACATTCTGGTTGTAGCCCCTCGGCGTGTACAGTAAGCGGATAAAACACGAGCGAAGCCCTTGCACATCGAAAATATATTTTTCTTATCGCATCAACCCCACTACTATGAATCTAAGAGGCCACAGATCTCCAACAAAACATTATCATGCCACGAGACCCCTTAATTGGATTAGTCGGCAAGCCTTCCAGTGGTAAAAGCACCACATTAAACAGCTTGACCGATGCCAGTTCCAAAGTTGGTGTGTGAAGAAAGACCCCGCCTCTCCTGCATGACCTCGAGCTCACAAGAGACCAGGCAACTTCCCGTAAGAACGACGACTCCCACAACTTCGAATATCTGCTGAATCTGTGCTAGCTTTACAACGATAGACCCCCAGCGCGCCATCGGCTATCTACAAATCGAATGCGCCTGTAAACGACATAACCTCTCCGATCGGTGTAAACCGAACTATGGAGCTTGCGTCGAAGGACGTCGCTCCGTGCCTATCGAACTGCTGGATGTAGCAGGACTAGTTCCAGGCGCACATGAAGGGAAAGGGCTGGGGAACAAGTTCCTGGACGATTTACGCCATGCAGATGCATTGGTACATGTGGTTGATGTGTCTGGAACGACCGATGCAGAGGGCAAAGCAACACGAGGCTACGATCCGTCACAAGATATTGTCTGGCTACGCTCCGAGATAGTCCAATGGATCCGCGGGAACCTGATGCAGAAATGGGGCTCAATAAAACGGCGGCACGCAGCTGTAAAGGCTACAGCCGTGGAAACATTGCAAGCTCAATTCTCAGGTTATGGGTCTACAGCTGCAGTGGTAGCCAGAACATTGGATAGACTCGGCTTGAAAGAGCCATTAGAACATTGGTCTGACGAGACCATAGACAAAGTAGTCAACGCTTTTACGGACGAGAAATTCCCCACTGTTATTGCGCTCAACAAAATCGACCACGCAGACGCCGACAAGAACATAAGCAAGATCGCCAAGATGCAGGACCCGAAATCGATAGTCCTCTGCTCCGCAATCTCAGAAGTCTTCTTAAGGAAGCTAGCAAAGCAGGGGTTTATCAGATACACAGAAGGCAGCGAGTTCGTCGATACGCGGGAAGACCTGATAGCAGACGGGGATCCGACCGGTGGCGGATTAAAGGGACTAGATGAGAAGCTCAAGAACCGCATAGAGAACCTGAAGGATATGGTGCTGTATCGCTTCGGATCTACGGGGGTTGTGCAGGTTCTCTCGCGGGCTGCCGAGTTACTGGGTTTAGTCCCGGTTTTTCCCGTGCGGAACGTTAATACGTTCTCATCTGGTGCCTCGGGTTCAAATGCGGTGTTTAGAGATTGTGTGTTGGTAAAGAAGAATACGACGGTTGCGGAGGTTGCGAGAAAGGTTATGGGGGATGCCCCGTTGGCTTATGTAGAGGGAGCGGGTGGAGTGAGGGTTGCGGAGGATGATCTTATTGCGGTTGGAAAGAACGATGTGAGTTCTCCTTACCGGTTATCCCCTGAGTTGTCTAATATTTCACAGATTCTTTCATTTAAAGTTGGTCGGGCATGAATTACTCATGGATAAAATCTGGCGTTCAGCAAGGGAGGACAGCATAGCAATCGGCGTTATTAGTCCAAGAATATGGGTTGAGATAGGCCACTTGATTCAAGCCTTCAATACCGCCAATAACCTCTTTCATTGCTCCACATTTCCTTTTCTAGCTCAATGTTTCTGCGAGATATCAGCCTCTCTTCTCAACAATTCTCCTCCCCTCACCCCCACAAAAACAGTGAGAAAAGACCTCAACTCACCGACCCCCGCTCATCCTGCATGCCAACCGTATTCGGCGCCTCAGGGAACTCCTCCCTCGCTCTCGTATTACTCTCCCCAGACGCCTCACTCGTCCCCCTCGATCTGTCTCCTTTCACCCTCCTTGTTTCCCCTCTTGGTTCGCATCATGCTGCAGATTATAAGTATCCTTTTCTCTCGTCGTATTCTCCTCCAATTGCCGACCTTCCCAATTTCGTAGAGGAGACACTCAGACTTCTTGCTATGTTGGTGGAAGATGATATGGTGGTGACTTTGGCAGGAACACGGTGAAAGGCAAGAGCCATGATGCGTGCGTTGGGTAGCATTTTGGGAATTACTGGGAGATAGATGAGCTTAGCTTGGAGTGAGTGTCTAATATAGTGTTAGTAGAGTGTGTAGATGTGAGAGGGAATAAGGACGCAAAATGCTTCAATTCACTCGACTGCGGGAGCTAGACGGTTTACCCCAGGTTTCTCTTGGAATGACGTCGTCATATCGCCGGAGGCTTTGGTTGCTAATACACGTGACAATGTTACGAATAGCGGAATAGAGCTTTAGAAGCAATTGGCAGTAAAGAATTCAAGAAGTATCTCATCGTATAGAGTTTGAATGTTGAACAGTTCGGCTTTATAGAACTGTTGGAAAGGATGACCACTCGCATCACGATATGAAACGAAAACGAACATTATTTGAACTCCATTTCCCCTTTCATAAATACGTAACTTACACGATCGTTACAAAATAAAAGTTTTTCGGGCTATAAAGTTAGAGCTATAAAAACTCTCAAGGGAATATCATCAAGAAACCATGTCCAGCCATAGTAAAACTTCAGCTGCAACAAATGAAACTTGCTCTTTGCAACTACAACATAGTTCTGACCCCACAATCAATGTATCTCAGATATACGATACATCTTCATGTTCATGCGTCAAAAGCCTATAAGACGCCATAGCTCCTGTGAAACCCGAAATCATAATCCAAAAGTCGCATCCAAACCCTCGAGCAAATATCCGTCTGAGGACCTAGAACCCGGCAATAGAGCCTGCCTGTAGTCCTGAAGTCTACCGCCCAGTCCTAAATCGCTAGCAGAGAGATCTTCGCCAGAACTCAAACTTTCTTCACTGAAGCTCAAGACACTTCGAGCAGCGCTTGGGGCACTGCCAAAATCATTCATATTGAACGAAGTCATATCCCACTGTGAATCCGGAGACCAGTCACCGTAGGTAGAGGAGGAATTGTCCGTAAGTGATAGAGCGGGTCCACCGTAAATCGCGTCGTACAAGTTTGTCTGACCTCCATCAAGGGATCCGAGGAGGGCTTCCCATTCCGATGACGATACGCCTGAGGTTTTAGCGGTCGAGCAAGCATTGTTTTGGTACATGGGAGTACGACTATTGTGAATGGAATGTTGCGTGCGAGCTTGTATTGGGGACTGTGGTTGTGACTGGACTGGGGTATTGCTCAAGGAAAGGTAATCAAGATTAGGAGGCTTTTCGCTCTTAACAGGGCGAGGCTTCAACACGGTCGGTAGCTGTGATGCTGAGGTACGAAAGTTGCGCTTGGACATTGGCGACTCAGATCGTGTTGGGTCCGTCGAGGTTCGTCCACGAGTATTGCCTTCTTGCCGTTGCGTGATATTCGGAACAGTGGCTCGTCTGAGTTTCTCTTGTTGGGAGAGTAAATCAGTTTCACTCATAGTAGCACTTCCATGACGATATATCTGAGGACGAATCTGCTGCCTAGCTACCGAGGGTGAAGGAGTAGACTTTGCGCTTGTGGGAGCGGCCATACTAGTAGGGCTTCGTACAGGCGATACTCTGGATTGCGAATCAAGATTGACCATAGAGGCAGCCAGTCTCTTGAAGTCGGCTGCTCCAGGTGCATGTGCCTTCTCAAGGAAGTGGATGACGGATAAGACCAAGCGTTGACCATCTTGCATCAATTTGCCTTCTTGCTTCAGGTCGAGCCCTTGATAGAGGAGGCTTAGGCCACAAAGTGTGAGCATCTCATTCTTGTTCAAGCAGAACGAGAATGACATGCTTCTTTCTTCAAGGAGCTGAATAATCTGGATAATGTGTTTGCTGGATTCTGCAAGCGAGATGACAGATGGGGATGATTTGCTGCCTAGAGTCGAGCCAACGGCAGGTCGGTGGATGAGAGTGCGAATGTAGTAATAAGCAAGAGACTATGGTCCGTTAGTCAATGGCGCAGACTATTAATACAACATCGAAACTTACAAGTAATGCAGATCGACTTCCAGTGACATCCGTGGACGGCTTATCTTGCACGAATGTGAGCTTGAGATGGACGGGAAGGCTGTCCGACCATTCGTTAAGCTCGGTTTCGAGCGTAGTGAGGGATTGAAGTGAGAGATCATGTGTTGCAGCAGCCGGATAGTTTTGCTCCAAAACCTTGGAAAGAATACGCGAGGCTCGGAAGAGCGCCAAAGCACTCGATATCTTTGTAGACTCGCCAGGCAATGTAGGCTGGAACCCCTTTTCAGTAACATACTCATCATCCGTATCTGACGGGTATTCGGCATGAATGTCTTCTTCTTTCAACAATTTCGGTAGACCAAGTAGCGCAGCAGAAAAACTAATTTGTGTCAGCAGTTTATCGATGCAAAATATTGCAAAGTAAACTCACCAATCAATTGTGTAAAGAGTCCAGAAAACCTTCTTCCGTGTCTCGATAGTAAGTGCACCGAATGAAAAGCGCTTCTGACTTTGATGCAAGCCCAGGCGATGTGAAAGTCCAATGGCGATTCCTTTGTAATGTTGAAGGCGATTATAGTCGGCTTTAGAAATACAATAGATGAGGGCAAGGATGAGACACTGAAGTGTTACAAGCGTATTGTCCATAAGCACTGATTCGAGTGATGAGCGCCATTGATGCTCGCAGAGAGCAATCAGCTCTCGATCAGGGATATCACTGGACAATCCAGCGATGCCAAAGACAAGATGCAGTTGTGCTAGCTTGTGTGCATCTGTGACTTGGTCCGGATTCGACATATATTCTTCATACAACCTGAGGAAAGTGGGTTTGTGAAGTACTGGAAAAAGTGGTGCCCATTCCTGGAAGAAGACGTTGACACATCTATCGGAGAACATACGAGGTGGAGCAGTTGAAGTCTTGGGCATTGAGACCTGAGAAATTGGTGTTGTGTCGCCTTGAATGTTCAAGAAGGCTTCAGTGTTGAAACCCGCGAGCGATTTTCCGCTCTCCTGGATCCTGCGCTTGAATGCATCTAAAGGAGATTAGAAATTGTCAAATTTCAGTCTCTCAATAAGATGACGACGTACCGACAAAGGCTCGACCGCTTGACGCTCCCATGAAGTATGAATCGGAATTCTCGGCCCCGAGCAACAATGGTGACGCCTGAACGCGAAACACATCTTCTTTCGGGGGAGCCGCAAGCATTTCTCTTCGACATTCCGATGACACAGACGATGTTGAAGGTCGTCGATTTTGATGCATCTTCGACAGCATGTCGATTTTCTCATCTTTCTCGTCCAGCAAATCCTTGAGCTCTCGAACTTCGGCTTCCAAGGAACGGACTCTCTCCTCCAGCGACTCAGTGTATCCACGAGGGAATGCCCGTCGGCTGAGTTTATCGCTTGTCTTGCACTCAAAGCCTACGTTGGCGCACTGCGAGCAGCACGGTCGGATTCCATCGCATCGTATCTTCTTGCTGCGACAGCGATCACAAGCTTGGGCAATCCGGCTTTGCGAATTAGACCCAACCTTGATAACTTTCATAGGCAGTATTCCAGGCATTTTGTTGATCGTGAATTGTGGTCGGTTGGCGTTGATGCTGCAGATGTACGGCCTCGGTCTGGTCCACTCTCGGGAGTCGGGATCCACTCAGTCTCGACTCAGCTCGTGAAACCCATCAAACGCCCTCAAGCATTGGTCGAGAGACAGTCGTAGTTGTCGTTGTCGTTATCGTTGTTGTCGTCGTCGTCGTCGTCTCGTCGTCTTCGTGGTGGTGGTGTCGGTCGGAGAAGGCGATGTCGAAAAACAATGGGATTGAGGGTGCGGGCGGGAATGTGTTGAGAGGATAAAGGGATTGTGTGAGGGGTGAGAAATCTGTGGGGATATGGGTCGATGTGAATGGGGGGGAGACTACGGAGCAGGTCGTGGAGAACGATGGCTGATGGCCTGGTCCGCGGCCTATCAGCCATGCGTCCCCAGCCCAGCCGCCCCCCGCACCGTATTTATTAGTTAGTGCACGATGGGGAACGCGGGTGAGCGCACGATGCGCCCTTATCACTGGCCACAATAATCATCTAATAAGATCTGGCTGCAAATTTCTCAGATCACCTCCGCAAGCTCCCTCTGAATCTAAATCTACGTATTACCTGGAGTCTGGGCTGCCCTCTCGCAGCCACTCGGACGGGGATCAGACGCCCCTCAACCTCCCCGAAGCAACAATGGTGACACTCTTGAAGACTTTTGCCCCGTCATCTTCCGATTCCAACTGCCTTGACAAACCCGCCTTCGAAAGCAGACATGGATCCTTTTCATGCGTCTTCGCAGGAGCTCAAGTGGGACACTTCGGCCGCGAGTCAGCATTCGTAGGTAGCGTTATGATCAGGGCTTTCGCATGCCAGCATTGTGATTCAGATTGCATTTCATTCGAGGTCTGAAATACCGTATCCTTTTGCCTGTGTCGAAATGTTGAGTGGCTCAACTTTAGGCTCAATGACAGACGCGCCCCGAATCTGCCGACAAACCCTGTATCATGTGAGCAACTCATTGGGACAACTGTACTGGGAACAGGATTGGGTGGCGATCGCCACCTGCCTCTTTCGAAAGGCATAGCGGGTTGTACCTGGCTCGGCCTCTTCGAGAGAACGTTGTGTGGAATACGTAGTACTGTGAAGATCATGCCACTATTCAATGTCTTCACCTCCGCAGTTATAGCCATCATGCGATCATAGCTCGTCATAAAGGATAGTTCTAACCGAGGGCGTCAAATAGCATCACAGCGCAGTACTGTAGCGTTTCGTCAGAGGTTCCCGAGCATCATTAGACGGAACCTGGAGAATGCGGGGGAATGGTCTGACCTTGAGAGATTTAGACTTTGAAATTAGTCCTCATTTAGTTGTCCAAGTTGCATTGGCGGGTAGTCATTCTCTCAAGGTTTCGAGATCATCCCACTCCCCATAAATACTGAGATCCGAATAATAGCGAATATGCATGGAAGTGGAAACTCGTATCATTTGAGACTTTTGAGTGTCCCGTTTCACGACTATCACGTGGAGTTACTTCTCGAACATTTCCAAATTGTTTCCAAACAAGCCTCCTTGTCGCAAAGTATACCCTTTAATTGGTGAAATCATTCCTCGGGAACTTGATGCAGATCCGATTCATGATGAAAGATCTGTCTTATATTGGCGTCGAAAAAGTCCAATCAAAAGCTCGTGAATCAGCCTCTTTGTCATCCATCAACGTGGATGAATTGCTTCTTTGCGAGACTGACAAGCCTCGTTCGGGAGGGGTTCTCCCACTTCCGAAGCCTATCTTTGAAAATTGGGAGTCCTATTAAAACCTGTTACCGGATGCTAGGACGTCCAATTATGCAACAATGTGGCAAAGACGCTTGTCGAATACGGCTACTCAGTCCTGTGTCTCAGCTGAAATCCTCCTGGCTCCCTTCGCTACTGGCGTCATCCTGTTCCGGTCTTTCTTCGTCTTCCATTGATCCGAGATATCGAAGCACCACCTCATTTTCCAGAAGTTTGTTTTTCTGTGAGGAGTTAGCTCAGCACAGAACAGGTGATCAGTAATCACGGGTTTCCCCCGTCACAACACTGACCTGCATGTCAACAGCAGAAAAGGCTTTCTCCAAGATCGTCGTTTCAATCCTTCTCAAAAATATGGCGTTGCTTCTTCGATCTAGGTCCACCGCACCTGCCAGAGACTGCACCGCATCGTCGCTTTCATAAAGGCGTTCAAGCTGTTGGCGAATGCGGTCCTGAAGAAAGGCGATAGCTCGAAGTCTGAATACGTCACTGAGCGGGTGACCGCGTGTGAGAGATTCGAAAGTCTCCGTGGCGTCGGTTACATCAATATCCTGCCAGAATACCTTCAGATGACTACGGGAGCCATCGGTCTGCTGCAGAACTCGAAAATCTAGACCATCCTCTTCGTTCAGTAACATAAAATACAAGAAAGGGCTTTCCAATTGAATCCTATCTTCGTCGACAGAGATGCGGGCCACACGTGGTCCCGCAAAGGCTGCTGCTTTTGCTTTCCCTAGCGGGTCATCTGGAAGTGGTTCGAGGGTTAACACCAGGCCATTATTGTTTGTATTGTCTTCATCGATGAAACCGTAGCTAAACAACATCTCTGCTTCGCTCTTGGAATTCCCGTAACTAATGGTGATCTCTGAGTCGGCCGTGACCATCATGCCAGGCCGGAGAAGCAGAGACACGCCACTGCTTGATGCATACTCGTAGTAAGCGTTTGGTTGCGATGAGTGATTGACCATGTCAACACATGGAATCATGCTTTCTCCAATACCGGTATTTGGGATTTCAAGACAACGTGATCTGTACCAAGCGTCGGCAAGAACCAACTCTCCAAACCCCAGATCTTCGTCGTCCCACCAGCACTTTTGACACCAAGGAATCGTAGCAGTCTGCTCACGGAGCATTTCAAATTCTCGAAGGAGTGCGGCCAACTTAGCACTCACCGCTGTCTAGAAGATGTATTAGACTGGTTCAAGAAGAAAACTACAATGGCACGAGGGCAACAATTCGAAATACGCGAAGCACAGACTCCATCCCTTGATGTTGTCCCATAAATCGCTGACCTAGAGCCGCGCTGATGTTGGGATTGAACTTGCATGACCTGCTACTGCAGAGCATCGCTCCTGCCCACGAGGGTGTATCCATCGCGGGCGAGTTGACACTTCCCACGTCGGGCCACGAACAAAAGGAACGCTCCACAACGTACCTCTAGAGAAGTTCCCAGAAGAAGGATTCTCTCCTCTTCGGTCCACAAAGTTGGCACAGGAACGGTGTTAGGTAGCATCTTCGCGTACGCCGTCCCTGCCCAACAAATTAGCGCTGCATGAAGGAGCTGAGAGCTTAGGAGCTATCTTAGCTCCTGAGACACAAGGACAAATGGATCATGCCGGCTCCCAAGACAACTACCAGGCTCTCAGCTCCAATAAGAAAAAACAGCAAATTACTATGAGAATACGCCTTACAGGCCGTTGACAAGCCCACGCTCTGGCCGTGGCTTGGCGAATCAATTGTGATTTGCATCAAGAGGAACAAAAGAAAGTCTCCTCTCAAAGACTGAGTTAACATTAGCTAGATCACTCCAGGGACTATGAGAACATGGTGTTTCAGAGAATACCTTTCCGCCTGCAGCATCAAGCAATTGTCGGAAATGCTGATCAACCTTTCCATGCTCTCTGATAGCTTCAGCTGACAAGATAAGATCGTGGGGAATTGTGAGTAAAGTCGGGATGTCAAATATATCTTTCGAGTTCAGGGTTCGTTCTGTGACGAGTCCGAATCCCTTTGATCCACCGAGATCTTGCACTTTGGTATCCAGAAAAGTAACGTCGTTAAGCTTGGACCAAGCTGGTAAGGCCGTGATGGGAAGCTGTTCTCGACGCATGGCAGCTGATATTCTGTTTCTAACAGACGTTAATGAAAAATTCGGGCTACCAAGACCTGCCTTGGAATGTTGTTTCGAGGAAACGGTTTGAGGAAATCGCGGCCTGAGGTTTTCGTTTGTTACAATAATCACGTGACTGGGGGTCTACTTGACAACGTCAAACAGTTCGAACTCGAGCGCTTAAGGTAAAATTCGATTATGTTACAGTTTTAGATGGGATGGGCTGCTGTACGTTTATCAATAAATTTTCAGAAGCCCAGTTACGAAGATTGTGCTTTCCAGGCAGTGCCACACTCAAAGGGTAACTACCATCCCCAGCAGGAACATTTATTTCTGCTTTCAGGCCAACAAATTATTACCTATATCAACAGTTTCAGACTACGTTAAAGTTAATGTAACCTCTTCCATCTCTCACCCTGGCCAGCCTCGCATCAGCCCTTGCTAATTCCTGAACTCTCCTTGCCAGCCTCTCACGAACCCTTGCCAATTCCTCAACTCTCCTGTTCTGCCCCCCACCAACCCTTGCAGATACCTCAACTCCTGCAAGCCTCTCATCATGCCTTGCTGGTACTTCAATTCTCCCGCTCTGCCTCTCATCAGGACTTGCCAACTCCTCGACTCGCCACGGATTCCGAACCCCCTTAGCCCGTGCAACAATACTCGACCAAGTCGTAACAGTAGACGACGTTTCGATATCGTAGCTAGGGGTAGGTCTTATAACGTTCATAGTGGTAGTCGTAGTCGACTTCGTGAGGATGGGGGCCGATAAGTCTTCTGTCACGCTCGGCAAGTTTCTGGCTTGAGAAAATATTGATGGAATCGCCGACTTTCTCTGAGCATGTTTCTTGCACGCCCTAGGACAGAGTGTGGTATTCTCACCTCCAGAAGGAGATTCTGTCTCTGAAACTGCCTTCAGTTGACTTGCACTGTCATCGCTGCTCCTATTCCTCCTGAAGTAAGATTCTGTCTCTGAGACTGCCTCCAGCTGATTTACACTGCCGTCGCTGCTCTTATTGCTCCTGAAGGGATTCGTTATGAATCTCTTCATCTCTCCTATCGCCTTTTTGCTTCCTCTTCGGAACAGTTCTGCCCCTAACTCTAGGTTTGATGTGGTATCTATACCGGTTGCTGTTTCTCTGTTCCAGCTTAGGATCGACTCCTCTGAGAGATAGGTAACGACAGGCTGCCGTGGCAGTCCGCCTCCACAACCCGGGCAGAGGCCACTAATGACCTCAGGATGGCGTTCTCTTCTACGACCAAGTCGCGGCTTCGAAAGAAAGTTCTCGCAGCGGGCCTTTTCTGAAATAGTATGTTGGCATTGTGTGTACGTGCGTTTGTGTAGTTTGCACATTTGTACGTTCGTTTGGTGTTTGCTTGCAGCGTGGACCTGGTTGACATGTGCAGTTTATTCCTAGATTGTAGTGAGGTTAACAGAATACTGGCATGACTAGGAACGTGATAGTGATTGTGACGACCTTGTCATGTGTCAAATATTGAGTTAATGCTTACAGCAACACATAGAATCAGAGCTTTGAACATGATTCAAAGGAGAGAACTCTCCATAGCCTTGAGTTGTGAGTCTTTCATAAGTTGCCTCCATCTGAGCCGACCATCTATATTATTACCA
>Ga0302325_10018354_pt1 | contig 14745 bp, 12 predicted proteins | sample Palsa_T0_2_FD_201948 | JGI IMG/M metagenome (GOLD analysis project Ga0302325, IMG submission 201948) | Peat permafrost microbial communities from Stordalen Mire near Abisko, Sweden - Palsa_T0_2 | ecosystem: Environmental > Terrestrial > Soil > Palsa > Peat permafrost | place: Sweden: Abisko... | reverse complement strand
AAACAGGACCCCAAAACTCGCCTACTCCACCCGCCTCTTGAAAACTGTGAATAAATTGAGCCTACAAGTTAGCGCTAAGGCCTCTTCGAACCAGAGTTTTTACCCTTTCGGGGGGTTACGGAACTGTGGTTGTAGGGATCTCTGCAGAATACATTGTACCTCTCAGCTTCTTCACCCTTATACTTCATCGCCTTAGCATCGTATAAGTGACAATTCTCAAATGCTTCCCTCGCCCTGTGAATCCTCCGCTTTTCATCCTCTTCCTCCTTCGTTTTCTGCTCCCGCTCCTTCAACTTCCGCTCTTGTTCCTTGTCCTCGTCCTCCTTCAGCACATTCCACTTCTCCTGTACCTTAGCCTGCTCCTCCTCAAAATCCTGCTTCAGCCTCTGACGCATCAACTCCTGATCCTTGAGGGTTGACACGTGACCAACATAAGGGTAGGGCCTTGACTGCTTAGTAGCGAACGCATGTGCGTAATAATAGTTCCCATCTCCCTTTTGCGCAATTTCCTGAACGTACCGCGAGAATGCTTGCGCTGACTCATCTTCAGTGAAAATTTCCTCTGGTGTGGCTTGTCTTTTAGATTGAGCATGAGATGCGCTGGTGGATGACTTGTGATTGTCAGCGGCGTGGGAAGTGGAATTCATGGAAGCTTGCGTGAGGCTCTTGATTTTGGCGAGCATGTTGGCGACTTCAATATTTTTGTCATATGGCTTAGTGGCCTCGGATCGAATCTGGCTCTCGGCTTCCTTGCCATTATCTGGGAGGTTTGCCGTGGAACTTTCGCCATGCTGCTTCGCCGTCGATGGACAGAATAGGGGATCGTGTGGCGTTCAAGTGACCCGTGGAGATAGATGAGGTGTGCTTCTCAGAAGCGTAGGAAGTGATGTTCTTCGCGTCGGAGGGGGAGTGGTCGAAAACCCCTGTGACGCTCTTCATTTCGGAAAACATCTTGAGGAGCGCGTTAAATGGTTTGATGATCTTAGCCCTAATCTTGTCCTCGGGCTTTCTGACGTTGTCTGGAGGATCTCGTTTACCGTAGTTTGATGGGTCAAAGGTGGCAGTGAAGTTGAACTTTTCAGGGGTGTGAGAAGTGAAGTTCTTGATACTGGAAGTGAAGTGTTCCCAAGCATCTCCCGTGGCGTTCTTGAGCTCATCGAACGGCTTCGTGATCTCGGTGCCAATTTTATTCTCTAGCTTTATAACACTCTCTTGCAGGCCTTGTTTCGTGTGTTTGACATCCTGCTTGCTGAGGTATAATGCAGCTTCTAGAGACACATCGTTGATGACTGCACGAAGAGCTTTTTCTGAAAAGATATCCTTGGTATTGTTCGTGGGGGGAGCGTAAGTGCCGTTCTGCTTGCTTGCGTACCATAACCTGACTATCGACATAGCTTGCATGCCCTCTAAGAAGGTTTTGGAATCGTTCTTGGACGCAAAGTAGGTACCGCTCTCCTCACTTGAGTACCATGACACCGCCTTGAGCACAACTTCTAAGGCTGCACCGAGAGCAATTTCTATGGCAGCATCGTGAGCCACAGCTGCCATAGCAGCATTAAGAGCTTCTTCAAAGGACATATCCTCGGTGTCGTTCTTTTGAAAACCGGGGTATTGAGAATCGTCGTCCTTAGTAGGTAGACTTCGCTTCCATTCAGTAGATAAGTCAAACCTGAAGGAATTCTGCTTGGCACCGTCATCCTTTGAATTCTGATTCCTGTCGATTTCCAGGTCGGCAAACCATCCTCCATCGTCCCGACGTGAGAGCGAGACCTGAGATGGAGAAGTCTCATTCTCAGCAGGAAGACTTCGCTTCGAGTCAGTAGACCAGCCGAAGTAGACGGTATCTTTTTGAGCCTCATCACCCTTTTTATCTTCAACAGAACCCCACAACCAATCAAACTGCCATTCATCCTCTTTGTTCTCCTGGTTCTCCTTAGGAACCTCATTCGTTTCAAAGGACAGATGTAACCCCCCTTCATCTCGGCGGGGAAGGGAATTATCGACCCATGGGTTGAAAACCAAGTCCAAAGTTTTTGCAACCCAATATGGGTCTTTCTGTCTCGGAACGAGCTCACTCCGAGCGTTCAGGTCGACAGGAACACGGTCGCTGCCATCTTGAGGATAGCGAGGCTTATGAGGTACCATGTAAAGATACTCGCTGACCATCTTCATATAGTCTTTTCTGAAGTTAATTGGTAGTTGCCTCATAACGATGACCTTCCAGGCATGGTTGAAGACTCGAGGAAGCGAATCGATATCTTTGCCGGTTGGGTAGACTCTGTTGGGGTCATTGAGGTACGCTCTGACTTGGCGGAGGGCTTCCCTTCCTGCTTCGAGCTTCGGGATAAATACTTTGTCTCCGTTAAGAAGCATATGCTGCTCTTTTGCGATTTCGGATCCAGGAAATTGGCCGTGGTTCTTTGGGCTCTCTGCTCGTTTGGCCCACACCAACTTTCGTGGAGTGATCTTCTCTTCAGGTTCGCCGAAAGTTTCCTTGATTTCTCGCTTCTGCCATATCTTTGATATTTCGGTCCAAATATCCGTCCCGTCGCTCCAGGAATGTGCGCTTTCGTTTAGCGCCTGGACGCTATTGTCATTGGGGAAGAAGTAAGAGGGATACTTAGATCGTGGAGCAATTTTCTCCTGTTCCATTTTTCTGGAGGTGTTGAGTTGGCGAAGATGATCTTTGGCCTTCTGAATGGCGTCGACTTGTACTAGGTGGGTGTTGAATTTATTGGCGCGGTACGTTTTAATATTGGCTTGGAGTTGATCGATGATGTGTTGGGTCTGCTCATCGTCGTCGTCATTTGTGTCATCGATACTATGTACCGAATTTGAGGATTGCTCAACTTCCGATGTGGAGCGCTTCGAGTATTTCTCGGCGTCCTTGTGACTTTCAAGAGAATAAATCAGACCGAGGAGGTACTCCAAATGAGCATCCATTTCAGGGAGAGAGGCATGGGTGGAAGCGCCAGTGCTGTTCTTCCGTCCATCCTCAGAGGCGTTACCGGAAGTGATAGTTGGGAAGTCCTCCAAATTGTCTGGGTGGATGTCGAACGGAAGACCAGTCGCCGTGGTCTCCTGAGGAGGTTGAGGTAAAGGTTCAATCAAACCTCCAGGCTGGATGAAAGTGGTGATCGGCGGTAGATCTTTAACTTTATGTTTCTTAACCTTGCTGGAATGGTTCTTGAAAGGGGCAGAAAGAAGGGGTGCTGTGAGGGCACCACAAGCCAGAATGGCTGGGGTGATCATCGTGGTGACCTTCATCTTCAACAGATTGATAGTTGTGGAAAGACGAAGAAACTTTGGAAAGAATTTTGAAGTGAACTGGAAGTTGAAATAGTTTTGTGCGAGGAAAGAGGCTAAGATTGAACAACACTAACACTAATCCGACGCTGACCATTCTATAAAAGAAGATATCTACCTGAGCGTTGTTTAGGGGTCGGAAGGACTGCTAATGAACAAAAAAGAATAGTGTGCGACTAGAAGACACTAAAGTGGCAATGTTCTCGAAAAAATGTTCATTTTCATGGTGCGGTGACGTTTTGTTGGGCTTGGAACCGTGGTTCAAAAGGGGGGCTAGGTTTAACAGCTCGTAAGCGAGAAGTTATCAAGAACTCATCAAATGGAACCCTAGCGTCATGTAGCCACTATTACAATTTTTTCTTGATGGAATACATACTTTAGTTGTACAGATCTTGGTGTCGCCTTCGCACCATCTAGAGCAATCCTTGCTTTTGCAAGTCATAGTAAACCTTTTCAGGCATAACATTGCCCTCAGCATCCTCCATCTGGACGACGCTACCCTCATCCTTCTTTCCCTTTTGCTTATCCCTCTGAATCTTATCCCAAAGCTTGACTGCATCGGCGATATCTGTGATTTCTCTGAATAGAGTCGTATTCGTAATTCCTAGACACTTCAACCCATAGATATGGCGAGCCTCATTGAAATGCTTATCAAACGCTCTCCGTCCCATGTAGACGTAATTACCACAGATCTCGCACCTGAATTCCACGCCGAGACCATGCAACTTGTACAGCCAAAAGGGAATCGGCTTTCCGTCCCAAGCTAAAGGCAACTTGAGTGGATTGTAAATTTTGTCGTCTCCGTCCGACTCGTTGTCCGAGTCATCTGCTTGTGGTGCGGCAGAAGAGGACTCAGCAAAGAGTGCATCAAGTTCCATTTGTCTCTCGCGCTCAGTCATTCCTTGCTTACGTTCCACGTTGACTCGGGTATCGCTCCTCTCCTGTGACATTGCTGCTGCCAACCGCTTGACCCGGTACTCCCGCTCCGCTATCGCTCGCTCCTTCAATCGCAACGTGTTCGAGCTCCGGTTGGCAGAGCCATCCGTATCATTTCCAACTTCTTGCCTCGCTGCTCTCGCTTCCGCTGCTCGAATATGTTTCTTTCCAGTTAAATGAGCCTTGTAGACGTTATCGTTCTTGAACTCTTTTTCACAATCTGCGCACCAAACGCCGTCGGTAGCGGGTCCGATCGAAGGTGCAGGGACTTCCAACTTCCAGCCAGCGACATCGTTGTCATTCCAGGCCTTGTCAAAATCCTTATCGAAACTCTTGAACAGCTTCTCTAAATCTTCAAGTGGTCTGGTACGGCGCATGAAGCTTTCCAAATATCCCGCCAATTCCCCGACATAGGTGAAGTATTGGTCGGTCATTTTGTCCGGCCGCTTGATAGATAATTGTGGTGGTACGAAGGAATCGAAGGCATCAAGGTATTGTAGGTATGTGAGCCGTTTGATGTTAGGAAGGTTGAGATAGAGTTCATGAATTGTCGTGAGATCCATAAATTTGCCAAATGCTTCTTCACCAGTGAACATGTTGTCAATCTCATAGGTTGCAGTCTCCCCTTCACCAAGCGTCCTCTTCTTGTACGCCCGCTCAAGATTCTCGACTGGTTCGTTTGGATATCGCTGGTGGAAGGACTTGATCTCAGACATCTGCTTATAGAACTCTTCAAGAGGCTCCCCGGTCGATATTGACTGGATCTCCTTTGATCGAGTGCCGTCTGCATCGTTGTAGATATCGAGGAGTCGTTTCGATTGATCCTGAATGCGATCGAGGAAGCCAGCGATCTGATGGTCCCGGTTCAATCTTTCACGCACCTTAGCACTGAATGTTAGCTTGTAATCAGTTTGGCTGTGTCCAGGGCATCCTACATATCGCGGCTCCTCAGCAACACGATCACTGATAGCCTGCTCGAGCCTCTCGAGATCCTCATGGAGGAATCTCTGCTCCTCTAAAATCATCTTTGCTTCTTGTTGTGGCCACAATGCAGGATGGCGGACTCTCCAGACAACAGGACTGCGTGCAACTCAATAATAAAATGCAAATCACTGAGAATGGTGTATTTTTGACGTATTCCCGGAGTGTGAGGCTCAAGATGCTGTTGAATTTCCTCTTCGAGGCTCGCATTTCGAAGTTTTGCGCCGACCAATCAACTGTGGTCTAAAAATGGCGCTAAGAAATTCTAGCTCAAATCAGGCTGGTAAGGATCGTTCAACCTCAAAGGCAAGCACCGTAAAACAAACAACGCACAACACGCAAACCTTGAACAAATCGCAATCATGGCAACTGGAATCGATCGTAAAGCAGACGAGCGGATGGAGTTCACTACATCTGCGGATGTCATAGTCTCTCCTACGTTCCAAGACAGTAAGAACTCACCCTTCTCCCCTACCAAAGAAGACAAGTCCTCTTCTTCCTGGTATCTTGACGGATTCGGGAGCACGCTTTTGGAAGTCTTTCGATGCTTTCCTCTCATATCCTACTTGGGTGTAATTATGCTAACCGCGCAATATTGTAGTGCACCTCAAAGGTATGAATCTATTCGCGAGCCTCGCGCGCAGTATTAACAAGCTCCAGAAAACCTCCTCCGTGGTATCTACGCATACGGCTATGAATCTCCCTCCGCCGTCCAATCTCGAGCGATCGTGCAAATCTGTAAGGGTCGCGATACTATCGCCCAGGCGCAATCTGGTACGGGAAAGACAGCCACCTTCTCGATCAGTATGCTCCAGGTTATCGACACCGCTGTTCGCGAAACCCAAGCTCTCGTCTTATCACCTACCCGAGAACTTGCGACGCAGATCCAATCAGTTGTGATGGCGTTGGGAGATTATATGAATGTGCAATGCCATGCCTGCATTGGAGGCACCAATGTTGGAGAAGACATCCGCAAGCTCGATTATGGACAACATATCGTGTCTGGCACACCAGGCCGAGTCGCTGATATGATCCGACGACGAAATCTACGAACGCGTCATATAAAAATGCTTGTTCTTGACGAGGCAGACGAATTGCTGAACCGCGGCTTTAGGGAGCAAATCTACGACGTTTACCGTTATCTTCCTCCCGCAACCCAGGTCGTGGTTGTTTCCGCTACCCTCCCATATGATGTTCTCGATATGACTACGAAGTTCATGACTGACCCGGTACGGATTCTGGTCAAGCGTGATGAATTGACGTTGGAGGGCCTCAAACAATACTTTATCGCTGTTGAGAAGGAGGAATGGAAATTCGATACCCTTTGCGACCTCTACGACACCCTTACTATCACACAAGCAGTCATTTTCTGCAACACACGGAGAAAGGTCGACTGGTTGACGGACAAAATGCGCGAAGCCAACTTCACGGTGTCGTCTATGCACGGAGAGATGCCGCAGAAGGAGAGAGACAGCATCATGCAAGACTTCCGTCAGGGCAACTCGAGAGTTTTGATTTCTACCGATGTGTGGGCTCGCGGTATCGATGTTCAACAAGTGTCCTTGGTCATTAACTACGATTTGCCAAGTAATCGCGAGAACTACATCCATCGCATTGGCCGAAGCGGTAGATTTGGACGGAAGGGTGTTGCGATCAACTTTGTTACAAGCGAAGATGTCAGAATCTTGAGAGATATTGAGTGTATGTTCCGAGTGCTCCTTTTTACGGATATCGCTAATCAAATGCAGTGTATTACTCAACTCAAATCGATGAGATGCCAATGAATGTTGCGGATCTCCTCACATAATTGGATGGGTTGGTTTGAGAATGAGAACGAGCAGCGAGAGCAAGTCACTGCGTGCATGAGCACGTCAGGCAAATGATTACGTGGGAGGAAAGGGCACAGTCTATAAAAGTAAGAATCATATCCGCGTACAAATCTTCAAGGACTTAGCTGACATGGAATATACAAGGGTCTGCATGTGAAATTGAATCGCAAACTTCTGCTTTCTCAGAGAATCAAGGCGCATGGATAGTAGGACAGCTTCTCGGAAGTTCATATCAAGCAATTCCAAGGTCTTTTCTTGCTAAACTTTCTATGAATAATCATGTGACAATTTTGATAAACGGTTGAAACTCATAAAAATGTGGAGTCAACGTCGACGACCTGCATACATCGCTCTAAAGTAGGCGAAGCCGCCCCTGCATTTAGCGCACCCCTATTTCTTGCACGTGACTACTGTGAACCCATTCATTTCGAAACCAATCTCGACTTTTGTGAAACAAATCCAGACAAAACATCCTCAGCATAAGAATTCTAAACTCATCTAATCGCACTCTGTGACATCCGCGCCTCATTCAATTCGCAGGTGAGCTTCTCACGTCAGACTCGTCATCGCACGCAGCGGAAAAAACGCCACTTTCAGGCTGAATGCTGAGTACACGTTTCTGGACACCTAAAAAAGCGACGAAAATGAATTGACAACGCGTGTCTTCCTCAACACGACTTTCGAAGAGTCTGAAGGGTGATGGTACCGAGAACCGAAAACAGTTCACCCATACCTAATTTAAAGAGTGAGGCGCCGGGTGATGTTGTGTGGCGAGCGACGGGAAGTGAGATGAATGACGCGAATGATGTGGTACCGAGACATGGGTACGACGATTGGGAGAGGGAAGGGAAGAGGGATAGTGAGGACTCTATGGATGAACTCGAGTCGTCATTGAGTGGGTTATCTAGTGATGGGAGTGAGGGGAAGGGAACGAAGTGGGAGGAGAGGCTGAAGTGGTGGAAGGTGTATGCTTTGCACTTTCTATTTGCGTGGAATTCGAGGACGTTTGAATATGTTTCTGTGAGTCACTCTGAGTACGTCTACTTGGACTAGGGACTGACTGGATAGATCTTTCTCGTTGCTTCTGCTTTTCCAGAGAGCCTTACTGCTACGTCGATAAAGTAAGTCCTGGTGATGAAGAGGCAGGTCACGTGCTAAGCATACTTCAGGGGCATTACATCTACGGTTTCAGGATTACTGTTTTCATCCGCTGTGGGGAATTGGATCGATCGCTCGCCATCTCGGCTTCGTACGCTACTTATCACTATCTGCTTTAATCATGCCGCAGTGGTCATCTCATATATATGCTGGCTATCCTGGCCTACTCCTCCAGATGTTACGACACGTTCCGAAGCACCATTTACAAGCCTTCAGAAAGGCTTCCTATTTGGAGTTATCCTTCTGTTGGATATGGTCCATGATCTTGGCGCCATCGGCAACAGGTTGTCGCTCGAAAGAGACTGGGTTCCGGTTTTGGTTGGGCCCATCACGGCAGACCTCACATACGGTCTTACCCAAGTCAATTCCGTGATGGTGAGGATTGACTTGGTCTGCAAGCTTGTTGCACCATCTCTTTTACCTCTGATAATATCAGTGTTGGGCTCTCGAACAGCATGGATCTTGATTCTGGCCGTCTTGACAGTGGTTTTCTGGATCATCGAAGTTTGGTGCGCTCGCATCATCACGAGAGAAAACTCGGAACTGAACGTCCTAAAAGTACCTTCGAACGACTCAGCGACGGCAGAGGATCTTGTAATCGAGGATCGATACAACCATCTTCAACCAGGCTTGCAATCTCTACCACAAAAGATGTATTTCATCTTGTACCAAGATCCGTCTGTGCGCTTGAGACACTACTTTTCAATACCGATGTGGCCAGCGTCCATGGCTTCGGCATTGCTGCAACTTACTGTTCTGGCATATTCAGCTACGCTCATCACTTATCTGCTAGAGATCGGCTTCACGTTATCTTCTATAACGATCGCAAGGGCTTCAGGTGCGATCATGGCGCTTTCCAGCACGGTCATAACACCAGCGGTCGTCGGATATAAGCGAAAGAGAGCGCGGCTAAAGGGGCTGAGGGGCGAGCAAAGGGAGGAGAAGCAAGACGATGAGCTCGAGGGGAAGGTTGTGCGGACCGTCGGCTTATGGGGAATATCTTTCCAATTTTTATGCATGGTAAGTCCTTCATACCCGATACCAGTATTTATGCTGATTGAATATTTGCAGGTTCCCATTGTTCTCGTGCTCTGGAACCTTTCTCCCAAATCTTCAGACCAACCTTCTAACGCACTAGCACCCCGCGCAGCCACTACATACGACACAAGCAAAACCGCCTCCCTGCACCCACTAATCCCAATCACTCTCTTCGCCTTCCTCTCCCTCTCTCGCCTCGGCCACTACATGATCCATTTAATGGTACAAGAACTAGGTCAAGTCGAGATCCCCGCCTCGCAACGCTCCACCTTTGCAGGTACAGAGCAATCATTCAAATCATTGTTCGGATTATGTCACTGGGCTGCGACTGTGGTGCTGAGTCGTCCAGAACAGTTCCGATTCTTGGCTTTGGGGAGTTTCTTGGTTGCCGGATTGGGAGTGGGTGTTTTTGCGTGGTGGTCGAGAAGACCGATTCGAAAGGAGGGGACGGGGTATGAGAGTATTGCTATGGTTGATGTACCGCGGGAAGATGAGGATGAGGAGTGTTGAAGTTTCGAGATAAATGTAAATAAAAAATGAAAATTATTCTACTGGTTCAATCAAGTATTCGGATGGGATGGCAGATTCTCCTTCCTACGGTATTGATCTAGCCCTAGCAACCCAGCTCAACGGTCGATTTTACTTTCGGCAAAATCTACTTTCCTTCCTCGGATTCCAATCCAAAGTTAAACCATACAAAGAACTGTGCCTTTGCTTCCCCTATCAGCCCACGAACTCAATTCCCAAACTAGATGATCAGAATTGATTACAAAATTCGCAGAGCTTTTGCCCTGCCTCCTCAACGACGGGTCGTCTAACCTCTTACGGAGAGGATCGGCTGTCGGGCGAGGCCCAGCAACCGGGATACCGTTCGGAAAGCTTTCCGTGGGGGCTGAGACATTGCCGCCGTGAAATCCTCCGGGCCCTTTTTCACGAGCCCCAGCTTTGTCAACAAATGCCGTGCTTAGTCTTAGACATGTGAGATTGTGGGAAAAAATATCAGCATTCAAATGCTCCGAGTATCAAGAAGGAAAGTCAATAACGCTTGAATAAGTCGTCACCACGCGCTTCTCCTGTACGAAGTAGCCGCAAGGAAACGCCTTCGAAACGAGGCAACGCCAAATTTTTCCAACCCCCATGCCCCCTGGACAGGCGCAATCAACCTAGGAAAGCTGAAGTCTTCCCACGAAGTTTAGCTGTGTATCACGTGAAGAAGGGTTCAGGGGAAATGAAGGGGTCCCTGTCCGGCATACCATCTCCGTTATTTTTCTGCGTGCCTTCAAAGGACCGAAGTGCTCAATATTTGTTCAGGCCCCAAATTACAGGCTCCAAGCCGTTTCAAGAGCACTGCACGCAGAGATCATGAGATCGAAGGGTCCGCATTCGCAATCGCAACAACATCAGCAAGTCCCTTTCTGCGCCATCAAAGCACACCCATCTCATGGTGGTGCTCAACCATTTAGGGTCATTGTGGACTTCACCCCATCTTTTCCCTAGGCATGCAGGCAGGAATAACGTTGTTGCCAAGATTTCCCTAGCTGACAACGGCGTAACTAAAGCCTTCCAACAGGGTAAGGTTAGCCGAACCCTCAAATTATCCATCCAAATCGCTGTGGGCTGCCTGCACGGGTCGGGAGGTGGCCCGGATTTGTGGCCATTCGTGGACGAGATCGTGTGGCGCTTTTGAGCACGATTATCTGCTTTCAAAGGCGTCCCTGACTAAATCTCACTTGAACATGTCACGTACAGAATTATTCTTAAATGTAGCTTTCAGAAGAGTTGAGGATAAACTTCTTAAGCTGAAAATCTTGGTGTATTATGATCTTTATTATCAAAATGCTTTGGCACTGCTATTCCGACGAGAACATGAGAACAACGTTTTCTGTCCCTTGGGTTTTTGGCGAGGGATTCTCGCTAAGCCACCCGAGGGAGAGACCCAAATCCCCGAGGGTAAGATTAGTGCTACTTAGCAAGTAAGGCTTCTACCAACTCTGCTACATTACCGATGCACCGAAGGCGCAGCACAAGAAGTGCGCTTTATTGAACCACTGTAGGATGACTTCTCTCCAGTTTTTTAAGTAAAAGTTGTATATACGTGCTGGGGCACGCGTCCGGTTGAAGCCTAGTGCTGATAAAGCGCCATTGGCTTGGCTGCACCCCATAGGGCGAAAGCTGCGCTGTACCCGTGCCCTGTCCAAGCGAAGTACTCGTAACGTTTAAGTTTACCGCCTCTATCACACCTGCCTACAATTCCACTCTAAGTCACGCGGGCTCACCCGCCAAGGGTGTCTACTTTAATCGCAGGAGTTTACTGCCAATTTCTCACTAAAATAGCATGGCGGATCATGGGACTTGTTTGTCATACTTATCTGTATAGAGTAATTGTCGCGTAGTAGTAGAGGCAGAGTGATTGCATATAGTTGTCTGATTAGAGGGAAGCTTGTAGGGAGGCTCTGGTATATGTAATCTTACAAGGGGAGCTGAGTCGGTATGATCGCCACGCTAAGCTCTGCTAAGCTCACTGCAACCGTAATTTAACACACTGATATCATTTTAAAGCTCTTATGAAGCATGAAACAGTGTGTCTTTGTGCTTGGTAGCACCAATCTGTCAGGTAATCTTACTTCGCTTGGAATTTGTTTTGCAATTGGCTCGTAGCTATTTGTATCTACCATCAGGCATCAGGAAGCCTCTAAACCGATGCCCTGTTTTGTGATATCGCGTCTGAAACCTTTGTTATCATGGAGTAAGAGCAAGTTGTAATAAATTAATAGGGGGGCCAAGTGCCAATTTTAAGCGAATATGGTCTTAGTTAGGAGCAGCAAGTGACCTAACATCGCATTACACCCTCACATTTTTCAATCATCGCCAACAATATCCGTTCAGAAGCTGTGGCTCTCCGTCTTCTGCTTTTCAGTGACAGCGACCCCCTTATCACCAACCATACCAATGTCTTCATCCTCAAATAACAGAAGTCTCATTCCCCTCAGGCCCGTCTTCGCCCTCCCTCCTGGCTTCATAAGCGCTTTCTCGCCGAGACCCTCTAAGTGGGAAGAAGTATCAAAGAGCGATATAGGTGAGAGCTCCAAGTGGGAACCCAATAAAGTAGTAGATTTAGAAGATCTTAACCGCCCGCCTGGGGGTGTGACCTGGATTGGCTGCCATGAGGAAACCTGGAATTCCAGGAATCTTGCCAACGGCTAGGGCTGCAATAGCTCTCAGCTTCCAGCCGCGGTGTACCAATAAATACCACCCTCAGCGTAGAGGTCAGGTACTTTCCACATCCACTTTCGAATGACCCAGTAGTCTGCAATGAGAATAGCAGTGGAGGTGGCAATGTGGACTATTTTACAATAATCGGTGATTTTCAGCAGAGAAGTTTGATACTTACAAGCAAAGGTAGAAAGAATATTGACGAAAATCAATCCCTGGGTCAAGAATCGCCGGGGCTGAGCAATGCAGATTAAAACAACCAAGATCATGCAGGCACGCTACCTAGACAAATATCTTGGGAACATGCCAGCAAGATCCATGCCATGGGGGATGGTATCCTGTGTCAGATTGATGAAGATTTGTGACGAAAGAATGGCAACCCCGGCGAAAAAGGTAGCATATCTGCTGAGCGGGGTGTAGGTGTTTTGCTGGATGATGATCATAAGGATCAGTGGATTCCATTGGGCGACGCCTCCATTCAGCTTCATAGTTGCAGTATTGACAAAAAATGGCGCTGATAGTGACAGTGATTGGCAGTGCCATTGCCATGGCAAGCATAGCGGTATGTCTCTTCTTCCCGAAACGTGACAATCGGATAATCTTTCACCTGATCCTCCCCATGTGCCACCGATACTGCTTACGGTATGGACTGGACGATTCGGGATACCTTTGAGATTTTGAGAGAACTATCGGGAAGCTGATGAGACTTCCGGTTCCCCCATTTTGGTCCATCGTTTATGCGAGAAGCCCAATGAAGCAGGCACATATCATGATGAAAGAGGAGGAAAGAGTCGTTTTGATCTGATGAGGTGGGATATACCCTGTAGGGTAAATTAGCAACTTGAAAAAAGTCAAGATACTTTGTAGCTGAGAAATCACTCAGAATTAGAATATAGATAGCCATAAAGCAAAGGAATCAAATTAAATTTGAGTTATGATAGCTGCGCTAGCGTGTAAAGTGTTCGACATACGATGGAACGAAGATGGCGCCAAGGATGAGAGTGAAAGCTTCGCCACCGTAGTAAGATTGGAGTCCGGACTAAGTAAAGGTATTATTTATAGGATGATGAAGGTAAGATGGGGAGGAGCGACTATACGTATAAAATATCGCCGAGACTAACAACCGTAATCAGGACAGTTGTACCCCAAAAATCCAAAAGTAGCTCTATTCGTCAAAGTCTGTAACGACGCGTCTCCGGACAGAGTTTTCGCGCTTTAGGCAAGACAACCACAGCGCTTTGGCGTTGGAAAGGAATGTCTCAGGGCTAATTAGCGAATGAAGACCTGTAAATAGAGGTGGACTCTAAAAGGGTGTGTCGCTACTTGTCAAGTTACTTATATAGTAGTATCATTAAAACACGTAGTTTGGTTTGGCAAGGGGGAGGATAGTATCTTTATAACATACGGCATTTTAATATGATTGAATTTCTCTATATATTTAGGAGACAGACTTTTGTCAGGATAGTGAGGTCACCTACCGTAGGATGCGGTTGGCGCTTCCGAAAGGCTTCTTTGGTCGGAACCCCAACTCGGAACAGAATCCCAGCAACCGACGGACCAACCGTGCACCTCTCGATCCTGTCTGAATACTGTAGGGCTATGATTATCGCAGTTTCTCTTGGCCTCACAGTTTCGGTGCATTCTATCCCCCGGGATGAGTAATTGCACCCATCTACCAATGCTCCGCGAGGACACCGTACAAGGCGAGTGAGAAATACCGAAGTTCGCACAGAAATTCGTCTTCACTTTTTAAATTCTACTCATTTAGAATACTTGAGATTACAAAATCGTGGCAATTCATGAACCGGATTAATCGTAGGACTTATTCAAGATAGGTTCAATTGAAGAGGTTCCGAGGAACACTAAACAGATGCAGCTCAACTTCTTTGAGTTGGCATGCAATGAGAGCCACAAGTACACAGGGCAGTGGAAAGACCCTGCAGACAACACTCAGGGAAAATCACAAACAGATCATTACCTCTGGTTAGCAAAGCTTGCCGAGAAAGGCAAATCACTTAAATCTTCTTTGCCGATGTTGTTGGATCAGAAAGATGATTTTCGAGAAGACTGAAGTTCTATTTTGCTATGGAAAATATCCTATACTTATACTAATGAAAACCCCTATTGTGAAGCCTGTATGGCTGATTTCGGGGTTGCCGAAGTGAAGCCTGTACAGCTGAAAAAACATAGCCTGTATAGCTGACCTGATCCAACAGTACGCCTACCTCGATCCTGTACCTTTGGTATCTGCGATGGCAGCTGTTACGAAATAAGTGTCTTTTAG
>Ga0302325_10018353_pt1 | contig 14745 bp, 20 predicted proteins | sample Palsa_T0_2_FD_201948 | JGI IMG/M metagenome (GOLD analysis project Ga0302325, IMG submission 201948) | Peat permafrost microbial communities from Stordalen Mire near Abisko, Sweden - Palsa_T0_2 | ecosystem: Environmental > Terrestrial > Soil > Palsa > Peat permafrost | place: Sweden: Abisko... | reverse complement strand
CAAGGCGGAGGAGGGGGAAGGGGATGGGGGGGTTTATTTTAGGGGGACTTTTGCTGCTGTTCCTTTTGACAAGTTGGAGGTTGGGATTCAGCGGTTCGGGAAGGCGTTGAGGGATGTGTTCAATCTCCCCCCTCCGTCGTCCTAGAGGGATAGATTGTAAGAGTCAGGGAGGAGCAAGATATTCTAGAGAGATCTGATTAGATCAAGACACTGTTGAGATCATCTGTAGAATAACATGTCTTCCATCCATTCCAGTCAACTAATCCTATTGAAACGACATATAACCTATCCATATTGACTTATGCTTATTTATGCATGACCGCGTTGACACCTCCGATAATCCCGTTCTGCGGCGGTAGACTAGCCAAGGAAATTGATAGCAAAGAAGTGAAGAACTATACTGCTGAAGACGAAATCTGCAAATGCTCTAAAGAAGTGATTAGTGACGAGGGAATTTTTGAGGGTGTACCGCTCTGGAGAGACTTCTGGGAATTCAGTTCGGTTAGCTTTATCGACTTGACTTCTCAAACTCGCTACCATCAGCCTCTTTCCTAGATCCGCAGTCCCAAGTATCCCTCCAAACAAAATCGTAAAAGCCCAGAACAGCAAACCATCAAAACAACATCAAACCCAAAACCACAACCACACCAACGTTCCAAAGGGACCATACCAGTCAAAACAAACTGCCCCACCGCCTGCGAAAACCCAGCCAAAAACGAATTAAAAGGATACCCCCCCGTCAAACAAGCATACACAAACTGCACTCCCCCAACATACATCAAAAACACCAAAAACGCGTCAATCACAAGCAGCGAGTTAGGCGTGTTGGCAAGGTACGAGTTCCAGAGTTCCTGGGTCGCGGAGCCCAGGCGCGAGAGACTCAATTGCTGCTTCGAGCGGATGCTTGGCGTGGCGGTGCTGGTGCTGGAGGTGGCGGTGGGGCGGGAGGGAATGGAGGTGCCGGTTGTGACTGGGTCGGTGGAGGCGGGTTTCTTGTTTCTGGGGGGCATTGTTGGGGGTGAGAGGGAGTGTGAGGGAGTGGGTGACTTGGCGATGGTGATGGAACGGGTGGTAAATTGTTCTGGAGACGTGGTCGCTGGGGGGACGATGAGCTGTCCTAGACAGTGGACCCGACCCTGGCCCTTGACTATGCAGCTCGATCGAGATAGGCTTATCGCGGCGATCCGACGGAGCACTCAATCCCTCTCCGCTTCACGAATTCGCATAATCAATTCTCTATAAAGCAGACACAAATACCCTCCCATCGCGTTGACGGCCCGTCTCTCAAAGACTCAATCATCTCACACGATATCTACTCGCTAATTGCACATCCAAGGAGTCACATAACACAGACCACTTCTCAGCGCGGAATCCTTCGAATCATTCCAAAGAATGTCACACTTGAAATATTATACGTATCCTGGAGCGGGAGAAACCCTCACCAACACCTTCGGCTACTCCCAATCCGTCAACATAAACGGCGTCCTCGAAATCTCCGGCCAAGGCGGATGGTCCGCCCTCTCCCTCTCCCTACCCCCTACCTTCCTATCCCCCATTACCCCCAACCAACCTCACATTTCAGTCTTCTAGCTTTCTGCTGACTTCAGGGACTCCGAGGGCAAATACCCCACCGACCTCGACGAGCACATCCACCAAGCGTTTCGAAACGTCGAACTAGCTCTCCGCGCCGCGGGCGGAAAAGGCTGGGAACAAGTCTACAGTGTGACGACGTATCATGTCCCGATGAGTCAGGAGGCGCTGGAGACGACGAGTAGGTATTTCAAGGAGTATGCGCCTCATAAGCCGCTCTGGACGGCGGTCGGGGTGCCGAGATTGGCGGAAGAGGAGATGAAGATTGAGGTTGTTGTTAAGGCTTTGACGCAGTGGTAGGGTGAGATGGGGAGGTTCCGGGGTAGGGAGGATGAGGGGAGGTAGGTGGTTTGTATGTATTCGGAAGTGTTTTTATCGTCATTTTTTTTGGTTGGAAGATGAGATGTCTGGAGACTTAAAGAGAAAGTCGAGTTGTACAAATGCTATAAAACCAAGACTCCTTGGACGATAAACACAGTCTCAATCTCCTCAACTAAACAGTTGAAACAGTGGCAATTGAGCCATACAAACCCGTGATATAAGATATATAGACCAAATCCTACTCTCCCTCGCGCAACGAATCCATCTCACCTGAAACAAAATCTCAGCAAACCGCTCTATGCACGTTACGTGATCCAGCGCCACCACAAAAAATTCCCGCCATCACACGAACTCCAGCCAACCACCACATCACGTCCTCGCACCCCATCCCTCGCATTCAAACCTCCAATCTCACCACAACTCTCCTGCCTTCTAACCACAAAAATGACTGAAGAAACCTCCACCACGACCAGTGCACATGCGGCGCAGGATCAAAAGCCTACCACGTAAGACTCCCTGACGCGTCTTCCCGCTCGTGGACGAACAAGTTTTCTGTTTGCGCGGTGTGGTTTTGGTGTCGAATGGTGCTTGTGATTTTGGTTTCGCGTGGGTGCTGATGCGGGTGTGTTAGTGATGTTAAGGGGAAGGGGAAGGCTGTTGAGGAGGCTCCGGTAGCCAAGTCGCAGGAGGTGGAAATGGATGATTCTGAGGAGGAGGAGGATATGGAGGAAGGCGATGAGGATGAAGATGTACTTTCCCTCCCCTTTCTTGGGATTCCTTATTTCCCTTAACCTTGTGTTTTCAAAGTCCCAGTCCGTCTGTTATCCCAGTCTCTTTATGTATTGTCCATTGCGACAATCTCACATGTTCCCGATGATGCGAGTTTTGCTTAGCTATTTGTGATAGAACTGACTTGTCCAGATGGAGGAACAAGATGGTACGCTCGCGCGCGCGCGCAATCACTAGAGTATTCTAACGTGATTAGATATGCAGGAAATCGATCCCTCGAATATAGTCTCCCGACGCACCCGGGGAAGGAAAATCGACTTCGCCAAAGAAGCCGAAGCCGCAGGCGACGAGCTCGAAGACGACGATGAAGAGGATGAGGAATATGTACCTCCCCCTTACCGCGCCTTCCTACCCTTACCTGCGTCTGTTGTCGTTACGCAACCCCCCTTTACTGCACCTTTCAAATACATCCGTTTCCTTCCCATCTCGTTGGCGGACTTATGATTTTCTCTGCGTGGAGAGTGTGTTAATTGTAGACTGCCCCGGCCGAAGAAGAGAAATAGATCGTTTTTCCACGGGATCAAATGCAGGAATATGTTTGGTATAGATTAAAAAGCAGTATGTTTTGTATGTGTCCTCGGATTTACTTTCATGTCAACAATTTCGTTTTATGGTTTTGATTTGCTTGGTTATGTAGTTGCTGGACGATTGATACGGTGTCGTACTATAGTCTAGTCTGTTGAGTGTGCAAATACGAGTGATATGTGTTTTATAAGACCTTGTTGCGATTGAGCTGTATGGTATGAGATTGTTGCGTAACATCTACTCTGATGGAACGCATTCGATGGAAGTGTCCAACTTGGTGAACGGCTGATTAACTTGCACTTGTATTACATGAAATCCATATTGAAGAGCTCTTAGGCAATTGATTTATATCCTCAAAGAACGTGCATACTTGATTATACAATACATATGATAGATCTGCCAACACATCGTTGATATCACATAAAACCCCTGATCTGAGCGAACGCCTGAACCCCAAAACGGCACATTTACATTTTCACCCCAAACAAGCTACCTTCACAATTCAATAGGATAATTTTGCGCGCCTGTTGCACCCTGCACCGTTCTCCTCTCCTCAGTAGATGATGTGTTACCCCCCGTAGGAGCCGCACTGCCGCGGTCATTACCCCCGTTCAATGTACCTGGAGCAATGGTCGAAGTATTATCTTGGTTATTCCCGCCGAGGATCTCCGGAAACGCATTCTCGATTTTGACGATACGCTGTAGAATTCTGGTGGAGAGGAACTCCTTGATTTGATCGTATTTAACAATCAAATTATGTGTCTTGGGGGAAATATCTGCGACTGCCGTGATGAGCGTCTCCAACTGTTTCCTATGTTCCGCGAATCTCTTTTTCACTGAATCCATATGAATTGCCGTCTCCTTGAAGTTATTATCGGCATTGGCAGTATGTTTTTGAAGTGACACGTGGGCATTCGCGAGAGCTGTTTCGAGTTGTCGCAGTTGTTCCCTAAGCGTAGATTGATCACGTTGATAGATTGACAATCGATTTGTAACATCGTCGCAGAATTGTTGAACTCGATTAGGCAGAAGGGTATTAGCGTGGTGCGTGTAACTGACTACTTGTGCTTGTTGCTGGTTTACTCGGACTAGTAGTTCGTTAATTAGTTTCGCTTGCGTATCTAGTTGTTGGTTAATACTACTGAGGGCCATTGGGCTCAGGAGGGGTTGGTTGTTGGTGTTGTTGTTGTTATTGCCGGGGAAGGAGGCGGCGAATCCCATCCGCGGGGAACCTCCAAAGGATTCAGGGGCAGGACTCATTGGAGCGTCGAGCTTGGCGGAGATTTCAGACGTGATTTTATCATGCATGGTGTCCAGCGCCTGAATTATGATTGTGTTGCGCTTCCCGTTCTCGACTTGGACTTCGTTGAAGAATTTCTCAGTAGAGGCTTGAACTCCGTCGAGTCGTTTATCGGACTCTTCGATGTGTTCGTTCAGGATACGTACGCCCTCTATTACTGAGTTGACTTGCAGCTGGATGTCATGAATCGTGACGTACTGGTCATTGACCACTTCCTGAGCTTTCTCCAGCGCTACCTCCAACTATCATAAGCAAATATCTTCAGTTAGTCGTACCTTGGCAAGCTCTTCGGGTTTCGCATTTCCGTCCTGTTTTGTCCGTCGACCGGGTTGCACATCGGAATCCTTGTGCATATTATTGAAAAGCCCTTTGAGCATCGCCACTTCAGTCCCCAGCTGATCTGTCTTTGTCTTGAACTCTGCTCTAACTTGGTCGAATTCTCGATTCTGCACAAGTCGTTGATCGAGATCCCTGGAATTATCACTCGAGACGCTACGTTGTCTTCCACGCAAACTCAACTCCCTGACCTGTTCCACCAATTTCTCATGCTCATGCCACAAAGCATATTTCTTCAACATCACTTTCAGGTCATCCTGTTTCACAAGCTCCCTAGCAAGCTTTCCTCTCACCATATCCAACTCGGTCTCCAAGTCACGAAACCTGACAAACGTCCTTTCGGTAATTCTCATTTCCTGCTGGACTACTTTCCGGACTGACTCCTCATCGACGCGCGACGGAGCAGATTCCCTAGGGGGGATGTTTTCCGTGTTCAGACGACGCAGTAGAGGTTCCGCTTCCCTTGCTGCCTTCGTATAATCAGTTCTTGCAGTCGAAAAGTTGCGCTCCGTTTTGCTTTTGCGAAGTTCGAGTTGTTCCCTGAGTTTAGGATTCGCTTCGAAATATTGTTGCTGGCGATAATAATCACCGTCTGCACTTCGTACTTCGTGTTCCGCGTCCTTCATCCTAGAATAATGATACATCGCCTCACCAAGGACTCTACTCGATTACACTCGATTTCAGAGGACAACGTACCTTGTTAATCTGAACTGGGACAGATCGCCTTGTTCAGAGTCTGCAGAGAATTGTCTTCCGTGAGGCATTGTTGAGGAGGCCCCCAATGAAGAATTTCGCGACACATTTCCGTTCAGACGAGGCTCGAGGCTCCTCCTATCGTCCATGCCGAAGACAGAGCGCGTCTCGATATCTGTTGTCGTTGGCGAAGCGCTGGCAATTCGGAATCGGTTTGGTTGTTTCAAAATCCAAATGGAAGGACTTTATCGCCTTGATTAAACGAAGCTGGTGTGCGGCACAAAATTGCTCACAAAGCCAGTCCTGACGATAAATAATTGATTGATCGCCGTTGTGCGAGACATTCGCATTCGATTGCCATGACAAGACGGGACGAAGGCGGCGATGTCTGATTCAGATCCGGAATATGTCGCTTCCTCAGAGGACGAAGCAGGACACTACTTGAATGGCAAGAAATCGTCAAAACGGGCTCAGCGGACAAAATCTGCCAAGCCGACCGATACAAAGCAGAACGCCGACGGAGCATACGTCTGGGAAGGAGAGTTCCAACGGAGCTGGGATTTGGTCCAGGAAGATGAAGAGGGAGGGCTCAGGGGTGTAGTCGCTGGACTTGTGCAGTCTGGTAAACGGAAGAGGTTGGCTCTTTTTCTGAGGTGTTGTTGAAAGTAGACTTTTGAAGGATACGACGCCTTTGCAACGGGGGATTATTCGGCATTTGATTCTTGTGTTGGATATGAGTGAGGCGATGCTAGAGAAAGATCTTCGGCCGACGAGGTATGAACTTACTCTGAATTACGCCTGTGAATTTGTCACCGAATATTTCGAACAAAATCCCATATCTCAACTCGGCGTAATTGGCATGCGTGATGGACTGGCCGTTCGAGTCAGCGACCTTAGTGGTATGTTTGCGATGTTACTAATCTGATTGAAGGCAACCCGCATGACGCTATAACAGCAATACAGGCTCAAAGGAAGAAAGAACCTTTGGGAAACCCTTCTTTACAGAACGCTCTTGAAATGGCTCGTGCATCGCTTTAGTACCATTTTAGCGTGATTTTTCTGACTATAGTCATGTTCCCACGCATAGTACGAGAGAAGTCATTGTCGTGTTCGGCGCTCTGATTTCGTCTGATGCAGGAGATATTCATCGTACCGTCGCTTCCCTGGTGGAAGATAAAGTCCGGGTACGAATAGTAGGACTGGCAGCTCAAGTCGCTGTCTGTCGAGAATTATGCCGTGCAACGAATGCAGGCGACGAATGTAAGGCCTCTAGTGTATTTGTATTAATTACAGCAACCTATGGCGTTGTTTTGAATGAGCAGCATTTCCGGGACCTGCTATTCGAAGTGACGACTCCTCCGGCAACACATGCAACGAAATCAACTGGATCCGCACTCATTATGATGGGCTTCCCGTCTCGGTCTGTGGAGAATAATCCCTCTCTTTGTGCTTGGTATGGCTACCATGAAATTACTTAACATTAGCCACTCTAAGCTCCTTCGTGGAGGGTATACTTGTCCACGGTGCTGCGCCAAAGTCTGTTCATTACCAATCGAATGTCCCGTATGTGGACTAACGCTCATCCTATCGACCCATCTTGCCCGCTCCTATCACCACCTTTTCCCGCTCCGAAACTGGCCTGAACTCCCTTACTCAGAGTTCGTCCCCTTAAAACCCACTAATCTCAGAAACATAACGTCCACGCACTGTTATGGTTGTCAAACAGCCTTTCCTCCCCTGAAACCACCGCACACCTCGACATCAAATAATATCATTACAGAAGGTCCCTCGCAGACCCAACGATTCGCGTGTCCATCATGTCACAACCACTTTTGTATTGATTGTGACTTGTTCTGTCATGAAGTTCTACACAATTGTCCCGGCTGTGAACGATTATCGCAAGGGACAAATAAAATCCAGAACGGACAAGCGAATGGGGAAGCATCATCCATAGACTCCGATCCCATGGTCATAGACTAATCAAAGAAGAAACCCTGCATTGCATGTATATTACAAACCCAGTACTTGTAGTAGTAGAATGTCCTCTGAAAGCGCCCATCTATCTCAAAACCTGCCAAAGAAGCAGCCGCAAAATGAAGCAATAAAGAGATATGCAAAGAATAAAATGCGTAAACAAACTAATGCCATGTCAAGCCCATCCCGTCATCCAATTCCAAAGCCCAAAGCAGCCATCCCACGGAAGCAACGCAGCAAAATCCAAGAATGGCGATAATCACCACACTTCCATCAGGTATCCAAAGTGTCGACAGAAATGCAAAATTGATATTTCATTAAAAGAGAAAGGTGGCAAACAAAAAGGGTTTAGTCCCATCGTGTGTGATGTTGCCAGGTGTTGTTTGAGGTATTAGTAGAAGAGGACTTTTGAGTTCTCATTCTCTCAACTTGAAAGGCGACGCGTTGACCGTAGCGACTTCCACGAAGGGAGACCATGTGTTTCCGGATATGGAAGGAGATTTGTTCGCACACGCTGGGAGACCCGTTTTGTAAGATATATTGAATGAGATAGTTGCCGTAGATATCTGAGCTGATATCGATGAGGGCAACACGAGGACGACCAGGTTCCTTTTCAACAATCTTGGAAACGTAGCTTTGAAAAATATCGGGACCACAACATTTGAGTGCCTTTTCAATCACCTTTGAAGCGAATTGGTCCATGCTGTACGTTGCTGCGTGGCGGAGAATAACGTCTAGTGCGCGGGTCCGATCTTCCGGATGGCCATGCTCGACAATATGTTGGATGACCCAGTTTCCCCATTGACCACGAGCAATAGTATCGACATTCGCGAGAATCTCTTCAATGCACGGACGCTAGATTAGTTGACCCCCAGGCAATTAGTACCTTATCCTCCTCCAGACAATTCTCAAACACATTCTGAACCACGAGACTTCCTGTTTCTCCCAACGCAATCTCGGTCCACATCCCCCTCAACGCATCATTGACATACTTCATAATCACCGGCGGCGCCCCCATCCACCGGATCTCAAGCAACTTCTGCCACACATGGCACGAAAACCGATGATTCACCGTCTCGGGGATACGACATAGTAACTCCTTCACCATCGCGGCCTTGTAATCCTCGTCCACACAGTCAAACGCCTTTTGCACGACATGACAGCCAAACATATCCATTGACAGGTCCACCACGTTTCCGCGGATGGCATTGGCGATGGCGTCGACCTGGTCTTTGGTGCCGTACTCGAAACAGCGCTGCACGAGAAAGTTGCCGAAACGGTTGACCATGAGGGGGTGGCAGTGATGGACTATCGTGTCGACTATTTCGTGTCTTTGGGTTGCGGTTGCGAGTTTCAGCTTTTGTTGCAGGAATAGGGAGGCTTGTTGGTCGCATTGACAGATGACTTTGTCGATCACGGACTATTGTTATTAAGGTGTTACTCGGAATATGTGTACATTCCAGTTGCACGACATTGTCCGATCAAGTAGACGACGCCAATCGACTTGTTCAGGGGCGGTAGAGAACCGTGGATTCGCTGAAGATTCTACGAATGTCTCCGTCAGCAATTGTTAACAGAATAAGGTACCTCATTCCACTGCTGCAGTTGATCGTTGTAAAGAACACCGAGAGAAGGTGTTCCAGTCAACTGTCGGGATTGGTCTCCGCCCGGCACGTTTTGCCAAGGCGTAGTCCATTCCTGGGGAGGTTTCCAAGTCCCTATATCGTATGGAGTTTTGTAATCCACTGACAAGTTCCGTTTTGGGTCTTGTACTCTCCGTGGTTCGCCAATTGGCGCAGGGATCGGAAGACTGAAGTTGCGAGATCCAACAGTAGAAAGCAACGGAGCAGCTAGTCATGAGCAGAAATACAACTGGGATTACATGAGATGACATTTGGGTCAGAGTTGGGTATTTGAAATGGTGACGCAGCCGCTGGATTCCGGAGAGCAGGGGCCTGGTTCGGAAATTGTTGTAGAGGGGGACGAGGCGCGGGAAGGGCATTCAGAGCGCTTGAATGCTGTTCAGGCCAGCTCGTTTCGTTTCTAGGAAGATTGCCAGCCGGGGAACGAGAATAGGGATTTGCACTTGAGGAGTCGTTGTTGGGTACGTTTGGTTGAGAACCCACGTTCGACCTTGCTTCATATTCAGCCAACTTGCGTCGAGTGGCTTCGAGTTCTGCCTTGAGACTGTCAACATCATCACGTCGCTGAAGGGCGTTATTGCCTGCCGCCACATGCAATGGATCCGTGTTTTCTTCGGTGACGGTAAGGTTTCCAAGATCTGTCAGCAGCTTTGTGATGGATGACCCTTCCGGGAACGGGAAACCACGATCGAAGGAATTCTCCGTGGACTCATAGGGTTCGCAGATATTGGATTTGTTGTGGTTTGTAGCAAGGGGAAGCGCTGTTGGCTCGCTCATGTCCGGAACTTCCTAGTGTTCGGAATGCTGTGCAATTAGCCCTGCATCTTTATGTAGTCAGATACAATGTCAGAAGACGACTTGGCCTCTACGTCAGACTCAATGTCCTGGATGCTGGCAGCAGAGGCAACGTCGGCGGAAGTGAGCAGTGAGTTTGAAGAGGTCATAGGGAGATGCAGCGGGTGGGAAAGATGGATGAATGCAAAAAAGCCAAAATGTCGCGAAATGTTCCCCTGACGCGTCCCTTCACCAAAGTCTCCGGGAGAAAGGAATGGCTGGCGGCGGACGGACTGTGGAGGGAAACCAGCGTCAGAGGAAATGGAACAGCAAAGGAAGCGAAGGTTGACGAAGCACAGATGGATTGCAGATGGGCCTGGGCCAGCCAGCCAGCCTCAAAGACGCGCACTGCCTGGCGATCCTCAATTTGGGATTCTGGCATGCAAGGATCGTCTGTCGATCCCTTGTCTCAACCGGGGAAACGCCGATGATGAGCAAATTGTGCAGCAGGGACACTTTTACCGACTGAGATAGGCTTCTAAGCGGTGTGCAAATCATGATTACTACATTGCGGCTATTTCGACGGAAAGGGGGGCATTCTGCCCTACATTTCACGTGGAGGTTCAAGACCCTGCTCAGGGATGCTTCATTACCGCTCGCCCGTCGGGAAGGCCTCGGGACTGCTTTTTCAATTGGGATCCAGTCATCGATGGCCGTGGGTCGATGATATCATCAGTCCGCTCATAGCTCCCTTTTCGCGCTATCATCATCCCTTTCAGCGGTTATGTCGGCAAGATAGAATAGATCCGATATCGGTGATAACATGTCTGCATGAGCAAGTTCACATTCGTTGGAGCCGCGAGGCAGATCCCACCCAGTCATTGGGACGCGTGAAAAATGCCCACGTTTCGGCCTAAGCAAGTTTCCATAGCCGACAGGATCCGCTCTCCTGGAGCCCATGCGCGCTGGGTCCTCGTTTTTGCAACTGTCAAAAATTTATCCCAGCCCCTGCAATTTCCCACCCCACATTGCGAAATTCCGCCTCTTTATGGCTAGCAACGAGGCGGGGCTAAATATGTTCTGAGGGTCACCGCTCCTCGGCTTGCTGTCCTCGGACGTTCGCTCAGCTGAAGCGAGGAGCCGTTCCGTTCCTGCCGGCACGTGCTGGGGACGATCAAGGTGGGAGGCTGAACAGCTAAGAACGTGGCTGTGATTGGACACCAATACGCCACGAATTCTGTTACTAAAGTACTCGTAGGAACGAGGGAGACGGAGCCTCGCTGCTGGGACTTTGATTATCATCCGGCCATACACGGGATGCTGTCCAGGCAGACGGGATGTCGCGTGGACAATGTTGCAGGATTGGATATTCAAAAAGCAAAATCCGAAGGTGAGCGGTATATCAAAAAACATAAAACCAAGTGATGCTAAACCGACCGGAGGGGCCTGTGCGCGATAGCCAACCTTCTTTGCTTTTAATATGCACCCGCCCGAGAAGTCTCGTCAACGCTTGGATACATAGGGGGGATTTGCGCACGCCGCTAAGAATCGCCGGCGGAACACGCGGCCAGTGCCCCGTTGTCTCGTCGAAAGCTGTCAATGCAGCAGGACGATGCAACACACTGCAATCTTAAAATTTCCCGAGATGGAATCCCGGACCGCTATGTGGAGGCAGCGGGCCTGCATTCTGCATTTGGCTTGCGTTGATATGTGCGACGTATTTTAGAGTTATTGGTGGATGGGATGCAGTGTAGCAATTGTGTAGCTATAGTTAATCAATTTAGAGTTTGTTGGTGGTCTCGTCCCAAAAACGGCCGGGGATCCGGAGAGTGGGCGTAAAACGGGGACAGCCTTCGTGCTATCCGTGCGATGATTGTCTCTATTCATTTACATACATACTACATACAATGTAGTACGTGGCTTGTGGGCTAGACGCCCACGTTGTAGGCTGGGTGGGACATTGCCATTTAGGATTATTGCATCCACAGCGCCGGATTGGAGTCCGTAGTCGTCGAGGGAAAGCTTGGCAAGGGGACTGTTCGGTGGAAATTATTGGGTGCAACTGGCGCCGATCCCTTCACAGTTCCTTTGATAATCCCTTCCTTTCATAATTCACCAACTTTAAAGTTTCAATAACCTCCATGTGCAACTCGGTGTGGCCAGCACACTGAGATTAAAAGACCGCGATAGCGGTGGCTGGCCAATGACATCCCATCCTTCTGAAACTGAACTCGTGTCTGTGCCCCTATAATTATTATTCTTCCGACGACAAAGAGGACGGTGGAGCGGTGGAGCGGTGGCAGGGAAACGCTAAAATGCACGAAAAACAAAAAGCAATTGTCAATGGAATCAATGTCTCTAATAATCAGGTTTTAAAAGCAAAGATAGACGGCGATACCCGCCCGAGAGAAGGCGAAGCCATTTTCGAGGGCATTGCGCTGTTCGGGTTTCATATTTTTACGCGCGCAGTGACCGTCGATGTCGCAGTTGTTTACGCAAATCCACGCATCGTTTACTGTGAGCTAAAAAACTAATGCAATGCAACGCTCTCTTAAACACGGCTGGCGACATCATTTGCGGCTGTTTATCGATTATACTTACGCCCGAGTGACCGCACTATCTATCAATCAAGATCGCGTGGGAAATGGCTTTTCCACTGTGACCGATGCATGGTATTTACGGGATATTACGCGGAAGGAAGGCCGCATTTCATTGTTTGCATATTATATTGGTCCCTAACCCATGCTTCTTGCCGCTGTGATTGCTGGTTACAGGCGAGAGCCGAGCTGAGGGAGAAAAATTCTAGGCCAATCAGTCGCTGGCGCGGCCCTTGATTGACTCGGAAGGTGAATCTCTGGACACGGTTCCTCCCACTCGCCCAAAATACTACTGCAAAATCGCCCTCACTCACCGGTTCCCCTGCGCACATAGCAGGCCACTTGCCCCAAAAATCTCCGGTGTCCGCTCCCTTTGCTGCCTGCCTCGCCTCTCGTCTGCCTCCTGAAGACCGTCCCCGTCAGCGTCCCGCCGCCGCCGCCGCCTGCTGTGAGCGAATCTCATCTCCAATCGCCATTGGATATATATACGTGCATATTAAGGTGGAGCGAGATATTTCGAAAAAGAGACTATTTTAGTTACGACCTGCACCCCACGCGTTTTACTGGTCGAAGCCTGGGACCACTCTGATAATCAATTGGACAAGCACTTGCAAGCCCGCTAAATTTCACAAAAAATCCGAATCTTTCGCAGGCGAGTCCTCTCACCGTCCTCGTCCCAGACCATCCTCAATCGCTCAGCCTACTGCTCAGACAGTGAGTGCTTTCTGACGCACGCACGCACGCTCGAGCCAGCCATCGTCGCATGCGCACACGGGATTCGAGCACTCGAGTTTTTGTTTTTAGTGCTGCTGCTTGTTCTGGCACCGCTGCTACTGTCGCTTCCACCCCGATAGACGACTGACTGACTCTCTCAGGGGAGCAGCCTCGCCCGTCCAGCACGCGATGTCTGCCCTCGACTCGTCGGGCCCGCAGAACCCCGGGGCCTCGAACGGCAATCTGCCGGCCATCCAGTACCTGCCGCATCCTCCGCCAGGCGACTTGGTCACCTATCACCCGCAGCCGTCGCCGATGGCACACATCCCACCGCCGCCGCCCTCACAGCATGCGCAGCATGGAATGCAGCCCCAGTCCGCCTACATGTCTCAGCCAAGTCCCTACATGCAGCCCCAGCCTCACTACTCGACCCAGCCGGCCCCCTACGACCAGTATCCCCCGCCGCCCCCTCCACCGCCGCACCAGTCGCCCTACGCCGTCTCACACTTCACCCACTCTCCACATCCCCAGTCGCCCTACGGCCATCACTTCCAGAACGACTACCACCATGACCATTTCCAGTACTCGTCCGCCGCTGCCTTCAGGAACTACGTCACCGATCCGTCGGGTCAATCTGGTCCTCCTGGGATGAAGCCGCGTGTGACGACAACGTTATGGGAAGATGAAGGCACGCTCTGCTTTCAGGTCGAGGCAAAGGGAATCTGTGTTGCTCGAAGAGAAGGTACGTCTTCAGATCCGATGTCCCTGGATACCACCGCCCGTTTTCAGATCCTGGTCTGCTGAAAATTTTGCTGATCGTAGACAATGACTTTATCAATGGCACAAAACTGTTGAACGTGGCCGGCTTGAGTCGAGGGAAGCGGGATGGCATCTTGAAGAGTGAGAAACAGCGATCGGTTGTCAAAGTAGGGGCAATGCATCTAAAGGGAGTCTGGTAAACCATTTTGCACACCTTCACTGATTACAGGATCCCGTTTGACAGGGCATTGGATTTCGCGAATAAAGAACGGATTATCGATCTTCTCTATCCGCTATTTGTACAAGATATCAAGGCCTTCCTGTATCATCCCGCGAACTACGCCCGGACAAGTGCAGTCATGGCTGCTGCTGCCCATCGGCAGACACAATCGGGCCCCCCTTCTTTCAACCAGCCACCCTCGCAAATGCCAAGACGGGGAAGCGATATTCCCCAACGGCCAATGATGCAGGATCGTTCCATCTCGTTCCCTACGCCTCCTTCGAGTGCGTCGTCCATCACGAATGGAAACGCAGACCTGCCGTGGGTCGGTGCATCGGGACTCTCCCTTGATACCACGGGAATGCATCCGGTCACACGGTCACTACCTGGCACCCCAGCGACTTCTCCGTCAAGTGCAGTTCACACCAGTAGTCAGACGTATGGAGCGTTGACCGACTCGCATCTTCATCGCCAGAGCCTGAACTTTGAGCCGTCTTTCAAACGGGAAGC
>Ga0302325_10018352_pt1 | contig 14745 bp, 11 predicted proteins | sample Palsa_T0_2_FD_201948 | JGI IMG/M metagenome (GOLD analysis project Ga0302325, IMG submission 201948) | Peat permafrost microbial communities from Stordalen Mire near Abisko, Sweden - Palsa_T0_2 | ecosystem: Environmental > Terrestrial > Soil > Palsa > Peat permafrost | place: Sweden: Abisko... | reverse complement strand
CGACAAGTGCAACGTATCCAGCAGCGCAATTGCGGTATCCGATAAACGAACTATGACGGGTAAAAGTCTATCGACAGTGCCAATATCCGCAACCGGACATTGATCCCTTTATACCGGGGAAGAGCGCCCGGATTCTCCATGGAATCCATTGGCATTCGCACCGCCTCCACACTGCCATTCGGGAATTTTTCATGACGACACTCGGGACAAATACCCGCAGACCACGAAGACTCCGGAGTCTAAGCGCCGCCGTTTTCGGCGTTGGCCACCACGGTGGATCGGTGTCGCAACGCACAGACACAGTGCTGTGCTCGTACCCACAATGGGTTTTCAAACACTCAAGGTACAGCAAGCATGATGTCGCTACGCACACTCACTGTCACAGTCCTGATCCTGGGCGTGACCGGCGCATTTGCCACTATTGCTTTCGCTCAAGCCGCGCCGGACGCGGGCGCTGCTCAGCTGAAGCTCTGGGATACGGACCGCGACGGCACCCTTGATCTGGCCGAGGCAAGAAAGGCGGCGGAGGCCAAGTTTGACAGCCTGGACACCGATCATGACGGCACGCTCGACTTGAAGGAAATGGATTCGACCGAAATCCACAAAATGTCCTTCGCCAAGGCTGATCTGGACAAGGACGGCACTTTGGACAAGAGCGAATACCTGGCCTTGGTCGATGCCCGTTTCAAGGCGGCCGATACCGATCACGACGGGACGATTTCAAACGCAGAGCTCAGCACCAAGGCCGGGCAGGCGCTGGCTCATTTGTTGAAATAGCCTCTCGCGGAACAGGCATCGCTAATTAGAAAGTGATTCGAACTCCGCCGTAGATCGCGAACGGGTAAGCGGGGCTGATAAATCGGTTATCCACGCCGGGACCGTTGGTCACGCCGGTCACCGGGATCCCCGGCGTGCCAATGCCGGTGGGGTCGCTATAGACGCCATAGGTCGCATACTTGGCGTTGAGCAGATTGTCGATGTCACCAAAGAGCTCCAGCCATCGGTTGGCCTGATAGGAAGTATGCAGGCCGACCACCTGATAGCTGGGCAGCGGCGCATTTTGGTTGGACTCGTCCCCGAAATAGTATTGATCGCTGACGAACCTGATGGAGCCGCCGACTGTCCAGTTCGGCAGCACTTTGTAGTCCAGTCCCGCCTTGATGCGGTGCTGGGGGATGCCCGGCAGCCGATCCCCCGGCAGCACCTGGATGTTGCCGGCCGCATCCTGATACGGATTGGATGGTGAAGGCAGCGTCAAAGCCGATTCAAAGGTTGCGTCAACGTAGCTGTAATTCAGATAGCCCGACCAGGAAAGGCTCTGATACTTCAACCCCGCCTCGATGCCCTGGCGGCGCGTGGAGCCGATGTTCTGAAAGAAGCCGGCGCTGACGGACGTGGCGATGCCGTAGATGTCGTCTTGAAGATCAGTTCGAAAGGCACTGAGGTTCCAGGACACCTCGCCTTCGCCGACCGAGGCAGGGGAAATGCTGCCGCGCAGCCCGAACTCAAAGGTATGTGCCACCACCTGCTTGAGATTCGGCGGGTCCCCGGCAAGATTGGTGGGCAATAGACACGGGGTCAGGGGATTGGAGCATTCGATCTCGCTCGCCGTCGGCGTGCGGGTGTTCTGAGCAAAGCCGGCGTAAGCGGTCAGCGTCGGCAGTATCTTGTAGGTCCCGCCGATAGCCGGGTTGAAATGAGTGAAGCGGTTATCACCCGTGAGCGCCGTGCCGCGCAAATCCTGTATGTCCACCGAGGCGCTGTTATAGCGGCCGCTGGCCGTCAGCGAAAACGCCGGCGTTACATCGAAGGTATCGGTGAAGTAGGCACCGAAATTCCTGTTTATGCCTTTCAGGTCTACGGGGTTGGCGCCCCAGGGCGAACTCTCCGGAGTATCGACAAGCAGATCGGAAGGCTCCACGAAGAGCTGCGAATTGATCAACCCGACCTGCGTGCCGGAGAAGAAATTCAACTCCGCATAGTCGAGCGTGACGCCGGCGGTGAAGGCATTGTCGTGTCCGGCAATGCTCTCGTTATCGGTAGTCTGCAATGCCGCGCCTCGCCCATACGCGTTGATGGTCTCATAGTCATTTTCACCGATATACAGTGCCCCGCCGTCGGAGATATCCGGCAGCGGTACACCAGCGGAATTGGTAACGGGGGTCAAACCGTCGGATTGACACAACTCGCCCGCGGTGGCGGCGGTGGTGCAGGAAGTATAGTCCGTGGTGTTACCGTTGGAGACCACCTGCTGGTACTGGCGGTAGTACAGCAAGCTCTGCAGCGACCAGGAGTCGGTGAGCTTGAGCGTGCCGTTGAGCGTGACGAAATCCAGTCTGTTGATATTGGTCTGCGGACCGGTAAAGACCAGGGAACGATTGACCGCCATTTCCTGCACCGGCGCAGGACCCTGACCGTCCATCTGGTTGTCGCCTCGGGTATAGCTCAGGTCCAGGGACGCACGATCCGTATGTAAGCTGAACACGGCGTACAACTGGCGCAACGAATCATCCGAATACGGACGCCAGCCGGTGTTCTGCAGGGCATTGCCGGCCACATAGAGGCCAACGGTGCCATTATTCGCGCCGTACTGAACGGCCGCCGCGTGATTGCCGAACGAGCCACCCGACAATTCCAGATCACTTCCGTGATAGCTGAACCCATCCTTCATGTTGACCGAGATGCCGCCGCCCAGCGCATTGAGACCGTAAACGGGACTTGAACTGATCAGATCCACCCGATTGATGGCGATGGATGGAAACAGATCCCAATTCACCGTGTCGCCAAAGGCCTCGTTGATACGCACGCCATTCTGATAGACCGCGAGCCCTTGTGGCGTGCCCAACACGGGGGAGGCCTCAAAGCCACGGAACAGAATGTCAGGCTGAAATGGATCATCCAGCGTGTCATTGATGTTGATGCTGCCCAACTGCGAATCCATGGCATGCGTCAGGCTGGCCGAACTGTCCCGAGTCAGATCCGCGGCCGACAGTGTTTGCACGTTGCCGGGAACCTTGTCGGCATCAATCACGGCACCAGGGATCGCAGTGGCTGCCACAACCACGGTTTGCAGTTCTTGATCCCTGCCGCTCGCGCCCGTGTCGTCGGCGTCCACCGGCGTGACCGCCGAAAGTGCTATGGCATAGCACGTTAACACCGCGACAGCGTTGAGAGATCGGCGCACAGCAAGCCCCCTTTGCTTTTTCTACGAAGGGCGTAGTGTCTGTGAACGCCAGTCCATCAACCAGAGACCGTTTCCCGCCGGCAACGGGAACTATTCCCGAAAGCGGTACGCTCAATGCCGAGTGAACATGCAGGTGAGACATGTCCGAATCAGAAGCAGAGACATCGGTGTCACGGGTGACGCATGCGTTGCCCAAGGGCGATGCCGCAGCGGTGATCGGCATCACCGTTATGACTGTGGCTCTGTGTGCGCACTTTCAGCTCACCGAGACGCTGTACGCCTTGACGCGCCGTTGGGAGTACTTTCAACTCGACGAATTGCCGATCGGTCTGCTGGTGCTGGCCATCGGTCTGATCTGGCTGTCCTGGCGGCGCAATCAACAGGCCAAGCGGGAACTGCAGGCCCGCAGGGCGGCCGAAGCGCGGCTCGCGGGTGTGCTGAGGGAAAATCGCAAGCTCGCGCAGGAACGCCTGCGCATCCAGGAACTCGAACGCAAACATCTGGCGCGTGAGTTGCACGATCAGCTGGGCCAGTCTCTCAACGTGATCAAGCTCGATGCCGTGTCGATCTGTGCCAACGGGGAGAGCGCCTGGGGATTCTCGAGCAACGCGGCACAGGAGATTATTCGTACGGTCGACCACATGCACGGGGCCGTCAACGATATGATCGGCCGTCTGCGCCCAGTAGGCCTCGATGAATTGGGCTTGGTGGCCGCCATCGAGCACTGTGTCGATCAATGGCGTCAGCGCCTGCCGAATACACATTTTTCGTTGGCATTGCGCGGCGACTTCGATCGACTGAGTGAGTCGCTGACGCTCACGCTCTATCGATTGATTCAGGAGGGATTGACCAATATCTACAAGCACGCGGACGCCCGTCATGTCGACATCGTGCTGCAGCGGCTCACCTGCGCGCCGGCTGGCCCCGATGAGTTGCTGCTGACGGTAGCCGATAATGGTCGAGGCCTGGCCCCGGGCGCGGACACGTCCGGATATGGGTTGAGCGGCATGCGCGAGCGAGTAGAGATGGCTGGCGGCACGTTCTCAATGTCAAGTGCGCGGAACCGCGGCTTCTCCTTTGAAGCCCGTCTGCCGGCACGAGGCGAGTAGCAATGTCCGGCAACAATACTCAACGGCTCACAGTGCTGCTGGTGGATGATCACGCAGTCGTGCGTGAAGGCTACCGGCGGCTGTTGCAACGTTCCGGCGATATAGTCGTCGTCGGCGAGGCGGCCGACGCGGCCGAGGCCCACGCGCTGTTCTGCAAACTCGCCCCGCAGATAGTCGTCATGGATATCACGTTACGGGGAGTCAGCGGAATCGAGGCTATGCGGCGCATGTTGGAGCTAAAACCTGACACCCGGGTATTGATTTTCAGCATGCATGAGGACGCGATTTACGCAAAGCGCGCTTTGCAGGAGGGAGCCTTCGGCTACGTGACCAAGGCGAGTGCTCCGAGCGTTCTGGTGGAAGCCGTGCACGCAGTCGCGACCGGTAAAAAGTACCTCAGCGCGCCCGTGGCTCAGGCATTGGCGCTGCGCGCCGCGACCCTGGACGAGAGCGCAAACAGCAGTCTATCCGCACGGGAATTTGAAGTGTTGCGACTGCTTGTCCAGGGGCAATCGATCAAGGACATCGCCCGGGAATTGCAGATTAACCCGAAGACGGTATCCAACCACCAATCGCTGATAAGACAGAAACTGGGGGCTGATTCGGCCGTGCAACTCTTGAGCATAGCGAGGAAACTGGGTATTTGAGGACCGGCGCACGTCGGGACTCTCTCCGTTGGCCCTGCAGCACAAGGTGCAAAAATGTACAGGTCGATATGCTGCGTTCCTCACTGACCGGGACTTCCGTCCCGGTCCTCTTTTCTCACGACGTTGAACTCGTTCTGTACGCCGTTCGCTTCCATCTTCTCCAGCCGCGCGCGTTGAGCTTCAGTTCGGGGCAGGATATTGACCGGCGACTGACTCCTCCGGAGTCGTCAGACGGATGGTCGCCATGGTTGAGAACTTCAGCGCGAACAATTCCTCATTCGGCAGCCGCCAATCGACACGATGATGAAACAGTAGCGGGGTGCTGGCCGAGGATTGCGACGACCATTCATCGGTGGGTTGGCCGAACTGGTGCTTCAAGGCAGTGATCACGTTCTCAAAATCGTCGGTGGGTAGCGTCATGGTTATCTTTCTTACTCGACCACCCTGCCCCTCGATGATCAATCGTACGTTGGTGAAGAAATAGCGCGTCGTGCCGGCGCAGGTCTCATCACCGTGATCTGTGCATTGCACACGCTGCGGGACCGGGACGGTCGGATAGGACAGTTCCTGTTCGAGTTTGGCCGCATCCCACCGATCTCCAAGATGGATTCCGTGAATATCCAAAGCCTCTGCCGCCGGCAAGGCAAGCATGAGCGCCAGCGCGTGCGCGACCGATCGATGCGGCTTCCTCATAGCGCTATGGATCTTACCGAGTTGCTCCATCGGCTGCCTCGGGACATAGTATGATTGAGCTCGCCCAGGAGGGCGTGCCGATGGGTGACCACGCCATGCAAGCTTGTGCGGGTCCCGGGCCGGGGGAATAGAGAATGCTGGCCGCGACCGCATCCGCGCGACGGGTAGGCTCCGTAGGGGCCGCTCTATGCGTTTCAGCAGCTGCACTGCTGCGCATCGCATTGAATCCGGCGCTGGGCGATCACTATCCGCTTGCTACCTTCTACGTCGCGGTCGCGGTCGTGGGCTGGTTTTGGGGAGTTCGGCCCGCGGTGCTTACCGCCCTGCTCGGGTACGTGCTGGGCGATCTGCTGTTTCTACCGCCTCGAAACGGGCTCGCTGGATTACAATTGCACACCCTGGAGCTTGCCGCGTACGCATCGATTTGCGCCGCGCTAATCGCGTTCGTATACCGAATCTTCGAAAGGCAACGCAAGCTCGATCGGGCCGTGAGCGCCCACGCCTCGGCGCAGCAGGCGTTGCTGGAAAAGGATGCCCGATTCAAGCGCTACCTCGACGCGATGCCGGATATTGTCTACACCTGGAAAGCCGACGGTTCGACGGAGTACGTGAATCCCCGCTGGGCCGAATACACCGGCATTGAGTCCACCGCCGAGGCCGAAGTCGCTGAACTGGTGGCCGAGGAAGATCGGGAGATGCTCATCGAGCTTCGCCGGCAGGCACTGCGCGATGGCACGCCGCTGCGCACGGAGTCTCGACTGCGTGATCGCCACGGGCGTCTGCGCTGGTTTCTGAGCCGCTGCGTGCCCATTCGCGACGCCGCGGGAGCGATCAGCGGCTGGATCGGCAGTTCGATCGATATCGATGAAGAGAAGCGCGCGGGCGCGGCACTCGAACTCAGTGAGCGACGCTATCGCTCGGTCAGCGCCGCGTTCGAATTGGGCATGTGGAGTGCAGATCAGCGCGGTCAGCTGACCTTTGCCACGCCGCGACTGCTGCAGTTTCTGGGCATGACGCTGGAGGAGCTGCCGCAGCGGATCCAGTCCGCCATTCTGGGACCTGAAAGCGAGGTCGAGCGCTCGGTTGCCAGGGTGCGCCAGTGCATAGCGAACGGGGAGCCCTGGGACTGGGAGTGCTCGTTATTGGGGGTCGATGGCAGCGTTCGCCGGGTCTGGACGCGTGGCATACCGCTGCCGCGTGCGGATGGCGGCGTCGGTACCTGGGCCGGCTTCAGCCTCGACGTGACGGATCGCTACACCGCGCAGGCCGCACGCGATCAGGCCCGACAACGCCTTGAAGTCGTCACCGATCTGATGTCCGTCGGCGTTGCACAGTGCGATCGGCAGCTCAAATTCGTCTGGACCAATCCGGCGTATGCGAGACAACTGGGTCTGATACCGGAGCAGATCCAGGGACGCCGGATCGAAGATGTCCTCGGGCAGGAAGTCTTCGAGCGACTTCAGCCCCACTTTGCGCGCGTGCTCGCCGGGCAGAGTGTGGAGTATGAAGGGCGCGAGGAGATCAACGGCATGCCCAGCCGTTGGATCCATGCCGTCTATACGCCGATCTGGGAGCGCGATGCGGCCCCCGTCGGCTGGGTTGCAGTGGTCAGCGATATGACCGAACGCCGGGCGCTGGAGGAGCAGCTGCGCGATGCCAATCGACAAAAGGATCAGTTCCTGGCGACCCTCGCGCACGAGCTCAGAAACCCGCTGGCGCCGGTGCGCTATGCCACTCGATTGCTGAGGCCAGGGGTTCCGCCGGGCATGGTCGCCGATGCAAGCCGCATGATCGATCGGCAGCTCGAACAAATGGCAAGACTGCTCGATGACCTGCTCGACATATCGCGCATCACGCGCGGCACCCTCGAGATTCAACATCACACGATTGACCTGCGCGCAACGCTGCAGCAGGCCGTGGATACAGCACGGCCCTTGGCGGAACAGGTCGGGCATCAACTTCGCCTAGAACTGCCCGCCAACCCACTGGCGGTGCGGGGCGATGAGACGCGGTTGATTCAGGTGGTCGGCAATCTGATCAACAACGCCATCAAATACACCGACGCGGACGGACAGATCCTGGTATCGGCAGCGGACAGTGCCGGCCACGCACTGGTCTGTGTGCGCGATAACGGCAGCGGCATATCGGCCGATCTACTGCCACATGTTTTCGAGATGTTTACTCAAGGGGAGCGCGGCTCGCGCACGCAGTCCGGCCTGGGTATCGGCCTGGCGCTCGCCCGGCAGATTGTCGAGCTCCATGGCGGTCGCATAGAGGCGTATAGCGAAGGCGCGGGTCGGGGTAGCGAACTTCGAGTCTGGCTGCCGCTCGAGAAGGTCGTGCCGGCCGTCAAGGAATCGCGCACCGAACCGACGAACGTTACGGTACTGGGTGCCGGCAACATTCAGGTGCTGATCGCGGATGACAACGTCGACGCTGCCGACGCGCTGGCGCAACTGTTGCAGATTGCCGGTTATCAGACCCACGTCGCCTACGACGGCCGCACGGCGCTGGAAATGGCTGAGACTTTCAAACCCGCCGTGGCGCTGCTCGATGTCGGCCTGCCGCATCTGAACGGCCGCGAAATTGCCCAACGACTGCGAGCGCTGCCCTGGGGACGCAGCGCGCACCTGATCGCGATTACCGGTTGGGGCGGGGAGGACAACGTGCGCCGCAGCCAGGAAGCAGGATTCGACCAACAGCTCACCAAGCCGGTGGATCCCGACGTGCTGCTGCAACACATGATCCGACTGACCCGAGGTGCGGCGTAGAGTGCGCGTTCAGAGCAGTCGTTGCCATACCCGCCAGAACGCTTCCTGCGCCTTTTGAGCCAGGGGACGCCGCTGCCAGGATGCGCGCTCAATCGCCTGGGCCTGCGAAATATCGTCCACAAATAGTTGCGCGAGACGCCCAGCGGTCGCGAGGCCAACGACGATTGCATCGACTTCATCGTTGATAAGCATGCTTCGACAATCAAGATTGGATGACCCCACGACCGACCAGGATTCATCGACGATCATGCTTTTCGAATGAAGAATGACCGTATCGCGCTCCCAGATCCTGACACCTGAACCCAACAGCGTCGTGTAGGCCGAGCGTTGCACCGCCAGCGCTGCGATCGAGTCGTTATGGGACGGAAGCAGAAGTTGCACGTCCACGTGCCGCCGGGCCGCCTGCTCCAACTCCTGCAGCACTGCAGCAGTCGGCAGGAAATAGCCAGCCGTCATCCACACGCGGACTCTCGCCGCGCGGAGCGCCCTGAGCAGCACGTCATGATAGCGGGGCCTCGCCTTCGAGCCGGCGCTGCCAATGATACCGACCCGTTCCTCGCCCGCGCGCGCCACCGGTGGAGAAAAGTCTACATCTGCGAGCGGATTGCCGCCGTGTCGGACCCACTGCTCCAGAAACAGTCGCTGCAGCTGCGCGACCGCGGGCCCCTCCAACTGCAGGTCGGTGTCTCGCCAGCGATAGGGGGTGGGCGGCTGTGCCTGGTACACGGCACTCATGTTGACGCCGCCCACGAAGGCAACCCCCCGATCGGTGATCAGGATCTTTCTATGGTCGCGACGATTCAGGTGAAAGCGCGCGTGGACAATGAAGGGATTGATCGGGTTGAACTGAAGCAGCCGGATGCCGTGATTGCGCAAGCGCTCGAAAGCGGCCGCAGGGGTCCCGGAAGAGCCCAGCGCGTCGAAGATCATCGCCACCTGGACACCAGCCTTGCTTCTGTCCACCAGCAGCTCGAACAGCGATGTGCCGTCGCTGCGAACGTCTTCGACCACGTAATATTCGAGAAAGATATAGCGGCGCGCAGCGCGAATGGCGGCAAACATCGCCGGCAGCGTCTCGCAGCCATCTCGCAACACGCGCACGCGATTGCCTGCGATCAACGGCGCTTGTGCTGCCTCGAGCAGCGCGGCGCGCGGGGATTCAGCTCGTACTGCCGGAGCGTCCAGCCCTGCGAGCGGCGCGAATGTCGAATGTGGCATGAGCGGTTCTCTTGCGCTCCTAATACTACGCAACAGGCTGGCAGCCGCGGAGGCTGCCGGCAAGCGGGTCGGGACGTCGTCAGGCGTAATACGGCCGGATTATGGTAGTAGGATTCTGTGGGGCTTGGAGGACGTGTTTTCCTACACGACGCGCCGCTCGCAGATGAATGACGGCGGCTTTGCCGGCAGACTGCGGCATGGCCTTCGTCGTGATTTTGCATCTGCCCCCGATCGCAAGAGCATGCTGCCGGAAATCATCCAGCGCTGGACGGCGATACGCGTCATGTTTGAGTTGGTCGGAGCGCCGAGATTTGAACTCGGGACCCCTTGCACCCCATGCAAGTGCGCTACCAGACTGCGCCACGCTCCGCCCGACCAGTTACGGTGCCGGCGCATGATACCCTTTTTCCGGCAGGCGCAGTGCCCGGGACGGCCTATTGCTCCAGCGCCTTGAACGAGCGCCTGAACAGGTCGAGCTTGGGGCTCATCGCATCCTGCGGCTGTTCGCCTTCGCCCACCAGCGTCAGGGTGTAATGAATCTTGGCCGCCGGACCCGTGTCTGCAGCGCCACGCGGGGCATCGGCCACGGTGGTGATCCGGGTCTCGCTGTTGGAATTGAAAACCGTGGCATTGAACGGGAATTCGCGCGCCTGCAGCTTGGCCCAATTGCTTTGGAAGCCCTGCGGCAAGCCGGCATCGGGCTCGCTGACGCGCGCGGTCTCGACCCAGTTGTGCTTCTGCAGGCTCTCCTCCAGCGACACCCCGGCGACATCCCAGACCACGGCCTCACCGTCCCGGTAGAAGCTGAAATTCAGCCACAGCATGCTGTCGCGGCTGAGCTTGAGCAACTCCGGGGTCACCTCGAGTTCACAGCGTTTGGAGCGGAATCGCACCGCATGCTCGGGGTCGATATCGAGCTTAAGCGTGCCGAAGATCCTTGGCGCGACATTCTTCTCGCTCAGGTAATCGCGCCACTGCCACAGCGTTCCGCCCAGCGTCACGTACATGAAGTTGGCCAGCAGCTTCTGCGTCTCGACCACCATGTCCTTGTTGCCGGTGTTGATCGGCACCAGAAACGCCACGTAGCCTTCCGGCGTCGGCAGGCTCATCGCCACCAGCACGAGATCGCTCCAGGGTTCGGCCCAGGCGTTCAGTTGCCAGGTGCGCCCATAGTCATCCGTGTAGCTGGAGCTCCACTGCGCCTTGCCGAGCGAGGTGACGTTGACCGACTCACTGCCGATCTGCCGGTGCACGGCGTAGCCCTTGAGCAGCAGATCCATATACAGCTTGGAGTCCGCGTACAGCGTGGCTGATGTCGTCGGGCAGGCGCAACCGCACCAGGCCGTGGACGGTCTCGACGAAGCCGTTGTGCTCGAGCTGAAAGGTTTGCGTCTTATCGGCGCTGCCCGACCAGACACGATCCTGAGTCTCATGCACGAAGCGGGGGAAGGCCGCGGCGTATCGGGTATGCAGCATCTGCGCGGAGCTCGCGCTGGTCGGAAACAGCCGCTCGCGATTGTGGCTGAGCAGCTGCCGTTGCGCGCTCACGATCTGCTCGAGCATCACCGATTGCAGCGAGGCGTAGAACTGTGCCGGGGTCGCGGGCAACGTGATGCGCTCATGCACGCTGAGCGTCTCGGCCACATCCATGATCGGCAGACGAACGGGCGCGCGGGCATCCAGCCGCCCCTCGCCCTCCTTGGCGGCGCTGACACGCTCGATCGGCAGCGCGTAGTTGAGGTTTTCGGATTCGGACTTGCGCAGCACGACGCCGATGACGCGCCCGGCCTGATCGAGCAACGGCCCGCCGCTGTTGCCCGGCGAGGCGGCGGCGGAAAACCGCAGCCATTTCCACTGCCCGTCCTGTTCTTCGGGGGTGTCGGAGGTATACAGACCGTCGCGGATCACAACCCCCTGGCCCAGCGCGTTGCCGGCCGTGAACACCGCATCGTCCGGCACCGGCGCCGCTCCGGCCTCGAGCACCTGCACACCCTTGGGCTCGCTGCGCAGGGAGAAGACCACGAAATCCTCGGCGTCGGAGAACTTCCAGACCTTGTCGATCTCGTAGACGGCGCCGGCCGTATCACGCAGCGCCGGGGGCCCGAACTGGCTGCCGCGGCCCAGCGCGAACACGTGGCCGGCCGTGACATAGCGGTTCGGCCCGATCGCAAACGCGGTGCCGATGGAGCGATACTTGTCGGTGCGCTCCTGGTAGGGCATGAGCTCCATGGGCAGTGCACGGTCGTAGCTGACCGCGCCGTCCTCGGGCTTGCGCTGCACGACTTCGAAGGTGGCGGCGCGAATGCGCGCCTGCGCAAGCGGCTCGAGCATGGCCGCCGGCGCCGCGGCGCTCAGCGCCAGACCCAGGATAACGGCAGCGATCAGCCGGCGCTGCAACGCGCCGTGCCTCAACGGCGCAGTATCCGCAGCACCTCTTCCAGCTCGGTGCGCAACTGGCGCACGATCTGCTGGCTCTGCGTGGTGTCGCTGCGTGCCTCGTCGCCGGTGAGCTTGTTGCGCGCACCGCCGATCGTGAAGCCCTGCTCGTAGAGCAGGCTGCGGATCTGACGGATGATGATCACGTCCTGGCGCTGATAATAGCGTCGATTGCCGCGACGCTTGACCGGCTTGAGCTGAGGAAACTCCTGCTCCCAGTAGCGCAGCACATGCGGCTTGACGCCACACAGCTCACTGACTTCGCCGATCGTGAAGTAGCGCTTGCCGGGTATCGCCGGCAATTCGTTATTGTTCTTTGCTTCCAGCATAGGCTTCGACGCGCGCTTTGAGTTTTTGACCCGGGCGGAAAGTCACCACGCGGCGCGCGCTGATGGGAATTTCCTCACCGGTTTTAGGATTGCGACCCGGCCGCTGATTCTTGTCTCGCAGATCGAAATTACCGAATCCGGAGAGTTTAACCTGCTCGCCCTGGGACAGCGCGCCGCGCACCTCTTCGAAGAAGAGATCCACGAGTTCGCGCGCCTCGCGTTTGTTCAGGCCGAGCTGATTGAACAATGCTTCGGCCATCTCAGCCTTGGTGAGAGCCATCGACTTTATTCTCTTATCCTGGCATCCAAATTCGACCGCAGATCGATACGCACTGCCTCGACGACGCGGTCCGCTTCCTCATCCGTAAGCGTGCGGCTTAAATCCTGTAAAATCAAGCCCAAGGCGACACTTTTTCGACCAGTTTCTACACCCTTGCCCTGGTATACGTCGAAAACGCGCAATTCTTGTAACAGGCTCTCGGCAGCAACACTAACACGTTCGACGATGCGCCTGAAGGCGATGGCCTCGGGCACCGAGAAGGAAATATCGCGACGGATCAGCGGATAGCGCGAAGTCTCGCGAAACTGCGCCACTTTGGCAACAAAAGTCGCACCGTAGTCGACTTCGAACACAATTGGTGCATGGATTAAGTCAAGCGAGCGCACCAGGCGCGGGTGCAGCTCACCCAGATGGCCGATTTCCACTCCCCCTCGCACGATGCGGGCGCTGCGTCCGGGGTGCAGGCACGGCAGGGCCGCCGGCTCGAACAAAAACTGCGCCCCCGCCCCGCCCAGGGCCAGCAAGGCCTCGAGATCACCCTTGAGGTCGTAGAAATCCACGGCCGTCGCCGCACTGCCCCACTGCTCGGGCAGGCGGGCGCCGAGCACGAGCGCTGCCAGCATTTTTTGTTCGCGAAAGCGGCCCTCGCCGTCCACCAGAAATCGATTGGCGATCTCGAACAATCGCACCCGCGGCTGCTGGCGTCGCAGATTCTCGCGCGCCGCGCGCAGCAGACCGGGCCAGAGCGAGCTGCGCATGACGGCCATGTCGGCCGCGATCGGATTGGCCAGCTCGATCACGGGCTGTGCGCCGAACAGCTCGCGCTGCAGCACCGGATCGACGAAAGCGAAAGTGATCGCCTCCTGAAAGCCGCGCGCCGCGAGTGTCCGCAGCACCACGCGCTCATCGATTTCACGCGAGGCCAACGGCTTCAAGGTCACCGGCAACAGCGCATCCCGCTCGGCGATGACATCGAAGCCGCCGATGCGCGCCACCTCCTCGATGAGGTCCGCTTCGATGCCGATGTCGTAGCGCCACGAGGGTGGCTCGACGCTCCAGGTGGCGCCCGCGCCGTCCGTGTCGTCGGCGCCGACCGCGCCGTCCGCGCGGACCGTCATGCCCAGTGCGCGCAGCCGCTGCTCGATCTCACCGGGGGCGACGCTCGCGCCCAGCAGACGCTCGAGCCGGCGCAAGCGCAGCGGCACCGGCGGCGCATGCGGCAGAGCCTCGGCCTGCTGCGCCAGCGTGACCGGGCCGGCCTCGCCGCCGGCGAGCTGCAGGATCAGGCCTGTGGCCAGCTCGAGCGCGCGCTCCTGCAGGCGCCAGTCCACGCCGCGCTCGAAACGCTGGCTGGCGTCGGTCTGCAGGCCATAGCGTCGCGCGCGTCCGGCGATCGCCGAGGGCACGAACCAGGCGACCTCGAGTGCGACATCCCGCGTCGTGCTGCTCATGGCGCTGCGCTCGCCGCCCATGACGCCGGCCAGTCCCAGGATCGAGCGCTCATCGGCAATCACCAGCTCGTCGGGGCCGAGTTCGATTTCGCGGCCGTCGAGCAGTGTCAGCCGCTCGCCCGCCAGCGCCCAGCGCGCAGTCATGGCTCCCTGCAGCGTCGAGCGGTCGTAGGCATGCATGGGCTGACCGAGCTCGAGCATCACGTAATTGGTGACATCGACCACCGGGCTGATCGATCGCAGCCCGCAGCGCCGCAGGCGCTCGCGCAGCCAGAGCGGGCTGGCACGCGTGTTATCCAGTCCGCGCAGCACACGGGCGAGCAGGCGTCCGGCGCCGGAACGCGGCGGCAGTTCCACGTTCAGTCGATCGCTCAGCCGATCGCTCGCGGTGGCAGCGCCCGCTGCGGCGATGCCCGGGGACCGCAGGCTCGCGCCGCTGAGCGCGGCGACTTCGCGCGCCATGCCGAGCACCGACAGCGCATCGCCTCGATTGGGCATGACGTTGACTTCCAGAATCAAATCGTCGAGATCCAGTGCCGCACGCAGATCAGTGCCGAGCGGGGTGTCGCTCGCCAGCTCGAGAATGCCGTCGCAGTCCTCACCCAGTCCGAGCTCGCGCGCCGAGCA
>Ga0302325_10018349_pt1 | contig 14746 bp, 23 predicted proteins | sample Palsa_T0_2_FD_201948 | JGI IMG/M metagenome (GOLD analysis project Ga0302325, IMG submission 201948) | Peat permafrost microbial communities from Stordalen Mire near Abisko, Sweden - Palsa_T0_2 | ecosystem: Environmental > Terrestrial > Soil > Palsa > Peat permafrost | place: Sweden: Abisko... | reverse complement strand
TCGGCGCCGCCACGTTGACGTTCGTGATCGTGCTCGCCGGCGAAGGCGAAGATCACGAGGGCAGCCACGAGGAGACCGACGAGTAGCGCGACCGCCAACTTGACCAGCCTCTAAAGGAGGCTTTCCATGATGCGCCCGGCAAGATTCGAACTTGCGACCTCCCGCTCCGGAGGCGACGAGGGAAACGGGCGCGATCACCCGCCAGTACTGTGGTTTCGCCCCCTCGGGCACTCGGAACGCGCCCCGATCGCGTCCAGCGTTTCCGGGCAATTCCGGAGGGTTACGGCCAACCGTTGGCCACAACTCGCGGCCCATCGGTGCCGCCGATGAGCCGTTACGATGGGTAGTGGTTCGTCTTCCCGAATCGTCTTTTGGAGCCCGTCCCGTTTTCATTTGGGGCGGGCTCCGGTCGTTGTGCCCAAAGTTCTGTCATCGGCCCGTGCGAGACTCCCGCCTCAAAGCAGTACGACCACCAAAGACGATGACTACCCGGAAGACACTCACCAATGCCCGACCAGCCGGTTCCCGCCGCCGCTGATACCGAGCGGCCCGAGACTTACAGCAAGACGTCTGAGCTGACGCTCGACGAGCTCAAGCAGCTCGTCTCGCAACGCGCCCCGGACCTCGAAGGCGCTGAGCTGCCGCCCGCACGGCATATCCCACCGTCAGTGCAAGCCGAGCGCCGCCGCCGTGATGCCTCGGCCCGACGCCACGCGGCGCTAGGGGAGCCGACGGCGACCTGCCGCAATGGGGTGGAGATGACCGAGCAGGAGCGCCGGCAGTACGTGAGTGAGTTCGAGCGGACCAGACCTGAGCGCGTCCGTCGCGTCTTCACCGCGACGCGCCTACTGCGCCACGCGCTTCCCGTCGCTGCGCGGCGACAGACTCCCCGCCGGCGCTGCGAGGGTCGACGTCGGCCAGGTGCCCGGCGTGTCGTCAGCCGGAGCGCCGGCGGCGGCAGCAGCGCCGACTCAGACGAACCAGAACCGGCGAGAGGCCGGTACCAGCAGCATCTAGCGCCGCCGCGCGCATTGGTGGCGGCGTGCTTCGCGACGCTCCACCTTGACCGGATCGAGGCGCGATGAGCGCCGTGGGCGAGATCACGGCAGGCCGTAACAAGCGCAGCCGCGTACGTGGCTATGCCCCCTGGAAACCACAGGCGCGGGCTCGTGCGACGCTCGCCAACGTCGAGCAGGTGCTCGAGACCTACCAGGCGCACTTGCCGATGTCGGTCCGGCAGATCCTTTACGCCCTCATCGGCCGCGACCAGGCCGAGAAGGGAGATTACGAACACCTCCTCGATGTCATGAACCGGGCACGTCGCGCGGGGATGATCGACTTCGAGGCGATCCGCGACGACGGAATCTCGGTCATCGAGCCCGTGACCTACACCGGGATCGAGGACTTCCACGAGGAGACCGCGATCCGCGCCCGGAACTACGAACGCGACAAGCAAGCCGCGCAGCCGTACTACATCGAGCTCTACTGCGAGGCGGCCGGCATGATCCCGCAGGTCGCTCGCGGCGTCAAGCAGTTCTCCATACCCGTCTACAGCGGCGGCGGGTTCGACTCGACTACCGCGAGGTGGGAAGTCGCTCAGCGGGTCGTGGAACGCAATGTCCCGACCGTGTTGCTGCACCTCGGCGACCGTGACAACTACGGCGATTCCATCGTCACCGCATGGGCCGAGGACATCGTTGCCTATGTGGAGCGGGACCGGCCGATCCAAACCATCAAAGCGATCCCCGTGACGGTCGCGCTCACCGCCGAGCAGGTCGAGGAGTACAGCCTGCCGACCCAACCGGCGAAAGGCAGCGAACGCTCAGGCCGTCCCACATGCCAGCTGGAGGCACTACCGCCGGACATCCTCGCCGGCTTGATCCGGGAGGCCGTTGCTGGGTGGTTCGACGCGGACATCTACCACGACCACCGCGAGACCGAGGTTTACGAGCGCGCCGAACTGCTCGGCCTCCCAGCTGGGGGCGAGACATGACCTTGAGCAACCAGGATCTTCGCGAGCGGCTCGCACGCGATTACCCCGGCGCTGAGCCCGAGGCGGTCCCAGCCGCCCCTGTCGCGCCCCTTCACGCCGTCGAGGACGCCAGCGAGGAGGGGACGTTGCCCACGGCCGAGAACGTCATCGCCGCTCAGGACGAGGCGGTCCGTATACAGACTGATCTCGCCAACGCGACAGCGTTCGCGGCTGAACATGCAGGGGTTCTACGGCATGTTCGTGAGCGCCGGATGTGGTTGGCGTGGGACGGGACGCGCTGGCGGCGGGACGCGACTGGCGACGCCGAGCGCGCAGCGAAGGCGACGGCCCGCGCACTGCTGGATCGAGCCGTGAAGGTCGAGGACGAGGACCGGCGTAAGAAGGCCATCCGCTGGGCGCTCACCTCGCAGTCGGATCGCGGTCTGCGCGCGATGCTGACGGTCGCCTCGACGGAGCCCGGCCTGTCGATCGAGGCCGAGGCGCTCGACAGCAACCCGTGGTTGCTCGCCTGCTCGAACGGGACGGTCGATCTGCGCACCACCGGGACCCTGCGCCCGCACGATCCCGCCGACCTCATCACGATGGCGACGGAGATCACCTACGACGCCAAAGCGCTCTCCCCGCGCTGGCTCCAGTTCATGCAGGAGGTGTTCGCCGAGGACGCCGAGCTGATCGAGTTCATGCGCAGGTTCATCGGCTACTGCCTCACGGGCGATACGCGCGAGCACGTGCTGGTGGTCCTGCACGGCAGCGGGCGCAACGGCAAGAGCACACTCATCAAAATCCTGCAGAAGCTGCTCGGCGAGCACGCCGTCACGGCCGAGCTGAGCACGTTCCTGCGCGCGCGCGGCGACCGTGGCCCGCGCAACGACCTCGCCCGCTTGCATCGGGCGCGGCTCGTGACCGCCGCCGAGTCGGGCGAGGGCCGGCACCTCGACGAGTCCACGGTGAAGGAGATCACTGGCGGCGACAGGCTCGCGGCCCGGTTTTTGTACGGCGAGCACTTCGAGTTCACGCCGCACTTCAAGCTCGCGGTCGTCACCAACTTCAAGCCGAAGGTCAGTGGCGAAGACGACGCGATCTGGGCGCGACTTCGGCTCGTGCCGTTCGACGTGTGCTTCGAGGGGCGCGAGGACAAGACCCTCGACGCGAAGCTCGAGGCCGAGATGCCCGGCATCCTCATGTGGGCGGTCGCCGGCTGCCTGGCCTGGCAGCGCGAAGGACTCGGGACCGCCGCCGCAGTCACCAGCGCCACCGCCGCCTACCGCCAAGACGAAGACGTACTAGGCGCGTTCCTCGCCGAGCGCTGCGTCATGGAAGGCGAGGTGGGACCCGCCGAGCTCCGCCTCGCCTACGACGCCTACTGCCACGAGATCGGCGAGAAGCCCCTAGCAGCAAACGTGCTCGGCAAGAAGCTCGCCCGACGCGGCATCGAACGCCACAAGCGCGCAGGCGTCTACCGCGGAGTCCACCTCAGAACAGCAGACAACGAGGGCGGCCAATGACCGCGTACCCGGTACAGACCCGTACTTTCAGTAACTCTCCTACATGCCCGCGCGTTAAGGGGAGTTACCGAAACAGCCGTTTGTACCCGGTACGCCCACCGGGAGAGAGCACTACTCAACGCCCCCGCACAACCGCCAGGGACCCACTCGCCCGTAGCCTGTGTGCGGTTGCAGTGCCCCTGCGTGCGCGTGGGAACGGTGGGCCGGCGCGCGTCCGGTGTTGCAGTGCGTGGCACGTGGCACGGAGGGGCTGCTGAGATGGCTGTCACCCGCCGATTGACCGTCTCTGAGCTGATCGAGCTGAGCAGCGGCGTGAGCCGGAACGGCAAGCCGTGGACGCTGCACAAGGTCATCGCCGTGGATGAGGGCGGCGAGCAGATCGGCGAGACGCTGCTCACCTTCGCTGCGCTGCCGCTCAATGAGCCGGTCACGGTTGAAGTGGAGCGCCGCGACGATCCGCGCCACGGCCTGAGCTACACGCTGAAGCTGCCACGCGCTGGGAGCGCCCTAGCGGGGCGTGTAGACGAGCTAGAGCAGCGCGTCGCGGCTATCGAGGCGCGTCTCGGGAGCCCAGTCCGGGAGGTGGCCGCATGAGCGCCACTGAGGGCTCGCTCGACGCCCGGGAGCGGATGCTCGTGGAAGCTGTGGCTGAGCGTGTAGTTGAGCTGCTGCGCGCCGACTCGCCCGAGCCGCGCAACGGCTCTCAGCTCGTGTCTGCGGACGCGCTCGCACGATGGCTGGGGGTGAGCAGAAGCCACGTCTACGAACATGCAGACGACCTCGGGGCGATACGGCTCGGAGAGGGCAAACGAGCTCACCTGCGCTTCGATCCGGAGACGGCTCGCGCTGCGCTTGCTCGCTACGGCAGCGAGAAGTCGATACCGCCTAACGCTAGTGCTGGAGCGGTGTCTGCGACGCCTGCACCTCGCAAGCGGCGCTCGTTGGCCACTGGTCGGCCACAACCCGGCTCGATCCTGCCGTCCAGACCCCGAGCGGGCACCGCGAGAGACGCTGACGCTCAGACGAGCCCGCGGGATGGCGCACCGTGCCGCTGAGCGCCCCCGAGAGCACTATCGCGCTGGCGCTCAGCACGCCTGCGCTCATTTTTCTGGGCGAACGAGGACCCGCCACGGGGCGGAGTAGGTCGTCGGCGCTGTGGCTTTTGTGCCGGTTGATTCGCTGTTACTTGTCGGAATTGTTGCGGGGCTGTGGCTGTTGCGAAGTCAATCGAGTTCGAGTGGGGGTGGTGTGAATGGGTGTGTCTGGTGGGCGTGCGGCGGCGAGTGATGCTGCGACGCGGGCGTGGGCGCTGGAAAGGGCGAGCACGGCCGGAGATGAGGCCGCGGCGAAAGAGGCTGGTGTGACTCGGGCGACGATTCGTTCTTGGCGTCGGCGTGCTGGTGGGGCGTCTGCGGTGTCTGTGTCGCAGGGGAGCCGTCCTGTGGTGGAGCGGTCTGTGCCGGCCGTGCCGGTGGAGGACACGGAGTTGGGGCGGGTGGAGCGTGAGCTCGAGGAAGTTCGGGTTGCGCGGGCGGCAGCGTTGGATCGCAGTGTTCGGCTTGCCGAGGCGGGGAACGATGTGAGTGCGAGCCATGCGGCGCGGGCGGCGAGGGATTTTGCGACTGCGAGCAGGGCGCTGATGGCGGAGGTTGCGCTGCTCCGGGAGTCGCACGTGAGGGTCAACGAGGCTGTGTTGGACAGGCTCGTTGAACGCTTGAAGGGTTTTCTCGCCGAGATGGGTTGGTCGGAGCGCCATCCGACGGTCGCGGCGGGCATTCAAAGGTGGTTCAGTGGTGAGCCGCCTGCCGTGGCTGTTCCGCCGTCGGAGGCGTTGTCGCTGCCGCGTTCGGCTCAGCCTCAGCGTGGCGCTGCTGCATCCGGTCGGGTCCGTCCACGGCCGCCGCACGAAGAGGCCGATGTTGCTGAGGATGAGCCCAGCGTGGCTGCCGACGTGGCCGACGACACGTCCGGCGATGACGAGGACTCGATCGACACGAGCGATGATGATGACGACACGCCCGTCGAGCCCGAGCCCGAGCCCGAGCCGGTCGAGCTGGTCGAGCTGGTCGAGATGGCAGCGGTGCCCGCGGCGTGGTTCGCTCGCTTCAAGATGGACCCGGCTGGCCGAGAGCGTTGCAGGGTGGCGTACAGCACCCAGCTCGCCAAGCAGCGCCGTGCCAAGCAGGCCCGCGAGCAAGCCGCCAAGGCAGCCGACGACGCAGCGGCAATAGAGCGCGCAGCCGCACGGGCCGCGAACCCGCCGTCGCCGTTGCCGAGCGGCTGGGACCGCCGTGGTAGTGGCCGGTTCGGCGGCATCAACGAACGCGCGGGCCCGTGACGACCATGACCATGACCGTCCGCCAGCGCCAGAAAATTACGGGCCAAGCAGGCGCGGGATACGGCCCGATCAGGTCGTGCGATACCTGCGAGTTGGTTTTCCGTTGTGCTCGTTTCGGTTTTTTCTGCGCGGCGTTTTTGCGTTGTGTTGCGTTGTGCGCGGGGTGTTGTGCTGGGGGTGGTTTGTTGTGAGTCGGGTTCGGCGGTCTGGGGGTTCGGTGCCGTTGTGGCGGGTCGCGATCGGGGCGCACAGTGTGGCGGGGGTGGATGTTCGGGCGTGGTCGGTGTCGCTGCCCGCTGTGTCTGAGGCGGTTGCGTGTTCGCGGGCGGTTGAGCTTGCGCATAGCGCGGCGAGGGTGCGTCCGGGGTTTGTGGGTGAGTCGTTGGCTTTCGCGTCGGCGGTGCGTGTGGATCTTGAGCGGGCTGTTACTGAAACTGGCGATCTCGATGGTGGGAGGTGTGTGGCATGAGTGCGGTGAGGGTGAAGGTGGAGGTGGAGCGGGTGCCGGCGAGTGCGGCGGAAGCGTTGCGGGAGCTCAGCGAGGATCAGCTCAGCGCTCTGCGGCAGGACGCGGCCGAAGGTGCGGTGGAGCGTGCGCGATCGGCTGCGGCGGTTGAGGTTGGGGATCTCCCGGATCGGGGGCGGTGCGTGTGAGCGCGATCGTTGGAGAGCCTCGGCGTTCGCAGCGCACGACAGCGCGTGAACATTTGGCGGTGCTCGAGCGCCGCGTTGAGTTTCTCCAGGGTCGTGCTGGTGAGCACCGAGGCGGTGAGGGCTACGACCGGGCCGAGCGAGCCGCGTTGGAATGGGCGCTCGGCGTCATTCGCAGAGAGCAGGAGTTGCGTAGCGAGGCCCATCCGGGCGAGCAGTCACACTAATCGAGAAAGGAACACATATGTCTACTGCAACAGCGATATCCGAGGCCGACCAGGCGCAGCAGGATCACCTGCCGGTCGCGTTGTGGATGGCCTACAGGCGGCAGCGGGCCCGCCGCGAGAAACCGCAATACGCCGCGAGCATCGCACTCGATGGTGCGGGATACACAAGTCAGCGAAACCGTGAGCGGTTGAGTGCCCTTCTTCAACAGCGGGAGAAGGAGCGGGGCCTGGCTTCGTCGGAGGCCGAGCAAGACCAGGAACGCGAGCTTGAACTGGCCGAAATCGAGGCGGGCGGCGCGGTGGCACCGGTGGAGCCGGAGCCGGGCTCGACTGCTGCGGTGCGCGCGGACGCGGAGCGCCGGGTGATCGAACTCGAGGAGCAGCGTCGCAGGATGAGCGTCGAGGCGCTGACCGATCCGAAGGTCAAGCAAGAGCTATTGGACGTGGAAAGCGAGATCGCGCTGGCTCGCTCGACACTGGACCTGGCGGACACGGCCGAGACGGAGATCCAGCGCCGTGAGCGTGAGGCCAGCGAGGCGGCTGCTCGGGCGGTTCGCGAGCAGGGAGAGGCCGAGGCGCGCGAGCTTCAGCCGCAAATCCACCTGGCCGCTGTGGAGTTGGACGCGGCGGCGCATGCGTTCGCGGAGCGCGCCGCCGCCTACAGGGATCTGAAGGAAGGCCAGGCCGGAGCGGTCGGCCGGAGCGGGCGCGGGCAGGAAGCGGTCCGCGGGCGTAGTTTCCGCCGACGGGAAGTCGCGGCGGCGCTGAATGTCGCGATGAGCGAGCATGGTATCGGGGGCGCGATTGAGGGGTTTGAGGGAAATCGGCGTGACACATCGATGGCTGCCTGCGAGGCCGAGGAGTGGAGCTAAAGATGGCACAGGTAGACCTGACTGTTACGTTGCAAAAGACGGAGCGCCAAGGCGTCTTTACTGGCGTGGTTTTGCAGCCGGACCTACCCGACGCGCACGGCGATGTGTTCGCCGCCGATGAGATCGAGCGAACGTGTCACGACTTCATGAAGGACTATGCGCTCGCAAAGGGTGAGTGCGCGCCGGACGTTGAACACAGCGGCAGGGACGCGGGCGCGGAGCTGCTTGAAAACTTCTGTGCGCCGTCCGACCTCACGATCGGTGGTAAGCCGGTGCGGGCGGGCGCATGGGTGCAGACGTGGAAGGTGAATGATCCGCAGACGAAGGCGGCGATAGAGGACGGCCGGTTGACCGGCTTGTCCTTGGAGGGCACGGGGTACCGTCACCCGATACCGGGCGGCGTTCAATAATGAGAGGTTCCTAAAATGCTTAATCAGGTGACAGGTACAAGGGTGCGGCGTGTCAGTTTCGTCCGAAGGGCGGCTACTCGCTCGCATGAGGACCCTGCGGAGCCAACGCGTGTGCTTCTCTGGAAGTCAGAGGACGCAGCTACGGTGCCACGCCCGGCGGAGACTGCGACGCACGCCAAGGAACGGCGCTGGAGCAAACTGCTTGACGAAATGAGTGACGAGATCGAGGCGATGCGCAGTGACGGCACGCCGCCCGCTGTTCGCGAGCACCACGAACGAGCATATGGAGCGCTGCACACCGAGCTGGTCGCGCTGAGCGATCCAGCAGCCGCCCGCGTGCTCCGCGGTGATGACAACCCGACCGAAAGGCCCGACATGACAGACCTTCTCAAGCGCGCAATAGGCCGCCCGGCGACGGAGCCGCCAGCGAGCGACGGACTCCTCACCTTGCAGCAAATAGAAGACGAGCAAACGCGGATCGCGCCGACGCTCTCCGATTTGTACGAAAGCCTGACGAAGCTGCGACGTGACCCGACCGCCTCGCCGCAGGTAAAGGCGAAGGTCGAGGGCGCGCACCGCGAGCTGCGCGCTCATTACGACCACCTAGACGGGCAGCGTGGGCTGGCGGAGTTGCGGTCTAGCTCACCGCTATCGCGGCCCGATGACGCGCCGTCGCCGATGAAGAAGGCCGAAGAGCTCCAGAAGAGCGATCCGGGCTTGTCGAGTGCTGAGGCGTTCCGTCAGGCGATGCGTGACCCGGCCGTGGTGAGCGAGTATCTCGCGCTCACGGGCCGCTCGCCGGTCCCGAGCGGCCTCTCCAAGGCCGAGGTAGACCACCAGGCGCAGGAAGCGAGCGTCGAGCGGCGTGCCGACGAGCTGGTGAAGTCGCAGGGTCTGCGGCCAAGCCAGGCGTACGCGAGGGCACTGTCCGAGAGCGGGGTCTACAGCCAGGCCGCGTAACCACACAAGCGTGCGCGTCGGCGGCCGGGGGTTCCTGCAGCTCCCCCGGTTTGTGGTGAGGCTCTTTCTCTTTCTCAAGGGCCTTCACCTGCCGGCGCGAACTAGGGAGAAATCCGCATCTGCCCTTTTCTCCCGCCTGACGGCCCTGGTCGCTTTGAGCGCCGGGCCGTCAGGTTCACAACTTGGTCCGCGTCCTCACCCGCCGCGCGGGCTGGGGCTCCCCGTGGTTTCATTGGGTGGGGAGCTGGTTGGGCTCGGGGTCGCCTCCCCGCCTGGACACACCGGGCGGCCCCGAGCACCGGCCCTGTCAGTGGCGGGCGCGGGTTTCACCTTTTCAGTGAATCGACCGGCGGGGGCGATAGATTTGTCTGTGGGACACGTCAGGCATTGTGTCCTCCTTTCTCCCTTTCAAGGGGTCGCGTTCGTGTAGCGCGCCCCTCACCCGCCCGGGCCGATCAAACACCCGGGCGGGTGCCCCGGGGTTCTACCTGCCGATGCGTTGCGTGCGGCGGCGCATCCAACTCAGATCCTGCCGAACGGCGGCGCTGAGCTCACACCCGTCGAGCTCGTCGATCGCGTCAGTGATGTCCTGCTTGATCTCCGCGAGGGTCCGAGGTGGCCCGTCGGGTGGGCTGAGAGTGCTCTCGACGGTGACGGTGTGCTGAGTCTCGGGCGCGGTGCGCGTGACTGGGGGCGGCTTGGGCTTCGGTGACTTGGGTGGCGTTGGCCTCGCGTAGCCGACTCCGGGGATCCACGTCCTCTCGGCGGCGTTCACGCGAGCATCCTCTCACCGGGCGCTGACGCCATCGTCGAGCACGGCGACCGTCTGTCCGGTCCCCGCATAGGCTTGATATGTGGCCGCCACCCCCGCCGCAGTGCTCCTCGATCAGCTCGCCGCCGCACGCCGGCGCGGTGAGCCCTTCGAGAGGGCATGGCCGCTCGCTCGGGATGCGGCGCTCGCGACGGTAGAGGCACCCTGGGAGTCCCGCGAGTGGTCCGAGGTGCTGGCCGAGACCTCCTCGAGCTGGAGGGCTTCCTACGAACGCTGGCCGGCACCGTCGCGGGAGCAGGCGCTCCGCCTGATTCGGGAACCTCGCGCGGATAGCCTCGCGCGCGCCGCGTAGATTCGACGCCTCAGACGCGCTGGGCGTGCTCTCTGGCGCGTTCTCGCGTTGCGTGACGGATGGCCCGTCCAGGGCTCTCAGGGGCTCAGAACGCCTTATTTGACGGTTCTCGGCTCTGAGAGAGGCCCACAAGCCGCGTCTCAGGCCCTCCGGGGAGGGTGCCCTTGTGATCCGGTCGGGCTAGCGCTGCCCTTCGATGGCTTCGCCCAGCTCCACGATCGAGACGCCCAGCGCGTTGATGATCTGCATGACCGTCGACCACGCGCAGCTCGCTTGCCCGGTCTCGATCTTGCTCAGGGTGCCCGTCGTGATCTTCGCTGCGTAGGCGAGCTGTTCCTGCGTCAGCCCGCGCGCCTCGCGTAGCCCTTTGAGGATCGGGCCGAGGGCAGGGTCGGGTGCGGGGCCTTGCGGCATCGCCGGAAACATCGCAGGACCCATGCGGCCAGGTCCATGCGGTCGCGTTCTAGCGGTTCGCATCTAGAGCCGAAGGGTGGTAGGGTCTCGACCACCCAAAGAGGGGTTAGACGCCCCCGGTGACGATGAACCTGCACGACGTAGAGATCGAGATGATCCGGGAGCTCTTGGCCGAGCATCGGTGGAGCCGCGCGGGCCTGCGAGTGGCGCTCGAGCGCTTCGACCAGCAGGAGTTCGACGATGCGTTCGCGTCGCTCGTGGTCGCCGGTGTTGCCGACGCGGACCGTGTGGAGGTGCAGGCGTCGCGGCAGCTCAGGCACCTCGCCGCGCTCGGCGTGCTCACCCTCGACGCGCCGAATGGTGCCCCGGACGCGGCGACGCTCGACCGTGTGCTGGCGCGGCAGGCGTTGGAGGCGTACGCTCGGCGTCGTGCTGAGCACGCGGGGAGCACTGAGGTGATTGGCGAGCTTGCTCCGCTCGTCGACCGCGCGCGTAGTGCGGGTCTGGACATGGACACGATCCGGCGGTGCATCGGGCAGCCGACGGTCGAGGGGCGCGTGTGATGGCCACGCCCGCGGTGAAGGGTGCAGAGACTAGGCCGACCCCTCGCGTAGGTGACGACGTGCTGATCGTGCATCTCGCCGGCCGGGTGCCCGCCACGGTGGTGGCCGTCCACGACGAGGGCCGGCGCGTGGAGGTTCTCGCCGACGACGCAGAGACCACCCGCGAGTTCGTCCTGAGTCGTCAGACCGCGCGGTTCGTGTCGGGTCCGTGTGGACCACGCCTGCGATGGCGGGACGTGTGATGTTCGGCGGGCTGGTGCGCATCTTGTCGTGCTTGATCTTGTTCGGGATCGGCGCTGAGGCCCTCGGCGGGGGCGATGTCGGGCTGATCGTCTCGGGGCTCGTTGCGCTCGCAATCAGCCGGGCCTGGCGCAACCAGCAGCGCGCCGACGCCCGGCAGCAGCACGCGCAGGACGTGATCGCGGATGAGCAGCTGCGGCTCGAAGTCCGGGAGCGCCGACGCGACGAAGGCAGGCATCCGCGGGTCCCCTCAAGCAATCTCTAGGATGAGACTGATGCCAGCAACAACCCTCGACCCAGAGCGCGAGGCCCGACAGATCCTGAGCACGGCTTGGGAGGGACGACCCCTGCCCGTGGACCCGATCCAGATCGCGCAGCAGCTAGGGATCAAGGTGTACACGGCGGGCCTCGATGAGGGTGTCGCGGGGATGCTGCGCAAGCGGCCCGGTCTCGACCCGGAAATCTTCCTCAACGGTAGCGATAGCCTCAACCGGCAGCGGTTCACCGCCGCGCACGAGCTGGGCCACTACGTCACGCACGCCACCGCGGGCGAGGAGGATTGGGAACACGTCGATTATCGCGGCGCCCTGGCGTCCGAGGGCACGGACCCGGACGAGGTGTTCGCTAACAAGTTCGCCGCGGGCCTGCTCATGCCGAAGGAGGAGATCGAACGCCTCAAAAGTGAGAAGGGCTATGGTCCGGCGGCGCTGGCGCTTGAGTTCGGCGTCTCGGGTGAAGCGATGAACTTCCGGCTGGTCAACCTCAAACTCGCGTGACTGACGAGCCCGACCCGCCGAACGGCGCGGGCAGCGTCCAGGAGCAGGTCGAGAAGGCCAACCCGCCGCCAGCACCGAAAGACAAACTGGAGGAAGACCGGCGCAAGGCCGCGTCTGAGCGCCTTCAGATCAGCGTCAAGCTCGCCAAGCTCATCGGCTACGGCGCGCTGATCGCGGTGACAGTGCAAGTCGTCCTCGCGGATATCGCCTTCTTTGTCTACGGCTTCGAGAACGGCTGGAAGATCCCCGCAGAGGCCATCAGCGCTTGGCTGGCCGCCATCGTGATCCAGGTAATTGGAGTCGTGCTTGTGGTCGCCAAAGACATCTTCCCCGGTCCCCCGACCGCGGGAGCGGGCTAGGGCACGAGCTGATCCCTCTCGGGGTCGCTTTGGCCGTGGCCGTCACGCTCGCACGCAGGCGCACAGACCCGCCGAGCTCGGGCTCGTGAGAGGCCGCCTCGCGGCCGTGTGGGGCGCTGCGCGGTGGTGGGAGCGCGTAGTGCTCGTGCTGGCGCTCGCTCCGCTCCCTGGACCACTGGAGGAGATCGCAGGGCTGCTCGTGGCGCGCCGTGTTGCAGCGCGTCTGCGAGCACCGAACTAGACGCGGCTCGGGTAGCCTTGGCGGTTGTGGCCCCGCGCGCCCTGAGCATGGACCAGTGGAACGATTGCCTCGACCGTATCCGCGACGCGGAGCGCAACTTCTGGGCCGCCGTCAAGCTCGTAGGCGATCCGAGCGCGGATGCAATCGAGGTAGCCGACATCCTCTCGAGCACCGTCGATGCCGCCCTGTTGGTTCTAGGCGAGATCCACGACGCGACGGACGATTGGGGCCCGGTCGAGGACGCGATCCGCGAGCTGGACTTGGAGTGGTTGCGCCAGGTGGTCCTAGAACGCGCGATCGACACGGCGCGGGCGCACCGAGCGGACCGTCCGCCGCACGCTGGATAGCCTTTAGGCGTGAGCACCGGGGACGCGCGCGCCCCCGAAGTCGGCAGGCGCAGGGGGCGCTCCGACGAGGCGTATGTCCTGATTCGTCGTGCGGCCTTCGGGTCCGACATCCCTTCCATCATCCCTTCCGTCATCCCATGTGGTATGGTTTCCAGCATGGCTACCAACGCGAAGGGAATGGCGATGCCGACAATGACAGAGCAGAGTGAGAAGGTCCGCGAGAACCGGCTGCGAGCGATGGCTGAGCGCCAAGGGCTCAAGATCTCCAAGTCCCGCCAGCGCGACCCACGAGGGCTCAGCTACGGGCGCTGGATGATCGTGGATCCGTTCACGAAAAGCGTCGTGACGGGGACGCAGCACACCGGCAGCCCGAACATGAGCCTGGATGAGGTCGAGGCGTACCTGACGAGCGAGAGGGGTGAGCGCTGATGCCACGCCCGACGACAGGCAGCGTCACCAAACACATCGGCAAGGACGGGCGCATCTACCGCTCGCTGAGATTCACCGCGTACGGCAAGCGCCGCCGCGTTCCTCTCGGGGCCCTGAGCGCCGAAGACGCAGATACAGCACTGCGCCACACGCTCGCAGACGTAGAACGTGGCACCTGGACGCCACCAGCGGCGATCGAGGCACCACCGGAGCCGACAGCCGCCCCGACGTTCCACGAGTTCGCCGAGGAATGGTGGACGCTCGCCAAGGACGACCTGGCGGAGAACACGCAGGCGGACTACCGCTGGCGCCTTGAGGTTCACCTGATCCCGTACTTCGGTGAGACCCGGTTGGACGCGATCGACTTTGAGAAGATCGAGCGCTACATCGCCGCCAAGCGCGCCGAGGACGATCCGCTCGCGGCCAGCTCGATCAACAAAACGCTGACGCTGCTCGGGGCGATCTTGGAGCGCGCGAGCAAGCGCAAGCGGGCCGACGGCAGCAAACTGATCGACGGCAACCCCGCGAAGGACAAAGACTTGCGCGCGAAGGAACGGGCACCCGTGCGCTCCTACCTGGACAACGCGGGGCAGATCACGGCGCTGCTGGACGCGGCCGGGGAGTGCGACGGCAAGGCATCGAAGGGGCGCACGCACGTCGAGCGGCGCGCGAGCCTGGCAGTGCTCGTGTATGCCGGCCTGCGGATCGGCGAGCTGTGCGCGCTGCGCTGGCGTGACGTGGACCTTGCCGGGGGATGGCTGCACGTCGGCGAGGCCAAGACCGACGCCGGGCGGCGCAAGGTCAAGGTCCGGGGCGCGTTGCGCGATGAGCTGCTCGCGCTCCGCGGACGCCACCAGGACGCGCCGCAGAGCGCCTACGTGTTCCCGACACGGAGTGGTGGCCGGATGAGCGAGGACAACTTCCGCTCGCGAGTGCTCGGCAAACCGGGGACCATCGTGGACGGCTCAAGGGAGAACGGCACGGGCGCGGTGGGGCGCGCTACCAAGCAGCTCGAAGCGGACGGTCTGCCGCCGCTGCCGGACAAGCTGACGCCGCACTCGCTCAGGCGCACGTTCTGCTCGCTGCTGTACGCGCTCGGCGAGGACCCCGGCGTGGTCATGGATGAAATGGGACACACCGATCCGGAGCTCGCGCTCCGCGTCTACCGGCAGGCGATGCGCCGCGGCGAGGACGAGAAGGCCCAGCTACGGGCGCTCGTCGAGGGTGGGGTTGTGGCCGATGGTGAAGTGGCCAGCAGCGAGGTTTTGGCCAATAGTGGCCAACGGGGCGAAAATAG
>Ga0302325_10018347_pt1 | contig 14747 bp, 12 predicted proteins | sample Palsa_T0_2_FD_201948 | JGI IMG/M metagenome (GOLD analysis project Ga0302325, IMG submission 201948) | Peat permafrost microbial communities from Stordalen Mire near Abisko, Sweden - Palsa_T0_2 | ecosystem: Environmental > Terrestrial > Soil > Palsa > Peat permafrost | place: Sweden: Abisko... | reverse complement strand
AAAATAGTCCACGCGAGTGCCTGGTGCGCCTCGCCGAATTCCGGCGCCAGCGCCACAGCACGCCTCGCCGCCGTGATGGCGTCCTTGCGTATTTGTTCGCGAAGGTCGAGCCTCGCAGTCTCAAACCCGATCCATGTCAAAGCGACGGCTCGCCCTGCATAGGCCGCCGCGTAATCCGGGTCCAGTGCAATGGCTCGATCATATTCCGCCAACTCGGCACGGACGTCTGCTGTTTGATGGGACGAGGAAGCTCGTTGGGCGCCGCGCAGGTAGGCATCATAGGCTTCCTGATTTTTCGTGCCGCCGACTTCTATCTTTGCGGCCTCATCTCCCACCAGCTTGCCCTCAAGCTGTTGCGCCACCGAAGTGGCCACTTCGGTTTGGACTTTCAATGTGTCGGTCAAAGTCCGGTCGTACGTCTGCGACCACATATGAAAGCCGGTCACACCATTGATCAACTGCGCGGTGATCCGCACGGTATTGCCGGCGCGGCGTACGCTGCCCTCCAGAACGGCTCCAACATTGAGCTTATGCGCGATGGTTGAGACATCGACGTTCTGACCCTTGAAGGAGAACGAGGAGGTTCGAGCCACTACCTCCAGGTCGCTCAGGCGCGAAAGGGAGTTGAGCAGCTCCTCACTGATGCCGTCGGAGAAATATTCCTGCTTCGCGTCCCCGCTCATGTTCACAAACGGCAACACCGCGATCGAGTGCGCCGGCGGATTGAAGCTGGGTGCCGAGATTTCGGGTTTGGCGGATTCAAAGACAGGCGGAATCGCCGTCTCAATGCGGGCCTTTTCGGCGGCAGGGTGCGGGGAGCGCCACAACAGCGCGCCAGCGATCACCAGCAGCAGGATAATGAGGATCAGCTCAGCGACGCTGCCGCGCCTGAGCGCGCGCACGCCGTGATACCAGGCGAGAATCGGGGCGATCGGTAGTCCAATCATCAATATCAGCGTCAGGGCGCGCACGATGACATGCGGCCATTCCAGGGCATCGCTAACGAGCGTCGCGGCGTGAAGGGTCACAAAGGCAAAGGCCGCATACGCCAGGGTCCACTGCACAAGCTTGTGTTCTTTTATGCGCGACCAAACGTTAACCAGCCACGGTGTTTCTGCCACCTTGGAGGCTACCGGCGCGGTCCGGGCAGGCACGGCGACAGTTCCCGCTTCGCTGTCCGGCGGAACTTTAGCCGGCGTATCGGCCACGTTACTTTCCTCCCTGATGGAGATTCGCTGGCTATACTAATGCGGGGCCGAGTGTGGCGCGACTGTTGCTCCGATCCTGGCGCAACGGCATTCTCGAATTCACCCGGGCTCGGAAAAAGACGCTGTGGAATTGTTTGGCGAAGCCATCAAGGCCGATTTTGCAAGAGAGCTGAAGCCGGCGTCCACGCCCGCGGCAACATTGCCCTGAAGTCTTGCATGAATGTGTCCCGAACTTCCAGGATGAGGACATGAAAACATCGGGCGCCAGCCAAGGCCAGCCGGCATCGGAGCTGATCTCGAAGAGAATTGCCGAACTCGGCGACTGGCGTGGGGAAACCCTCAGCAGAGTGCGCAAGCTCATCGAGCAAGCAGACCCGGACGTGCTCGAAGAGTGGAAGTGGATGGGCACTCCGGTTTGGTCGCACGACGGCATCATCTGCACCGGCGAATCCTACAAGAATGTCGTGAAGCTTACCTTCGCCAAGGGCGCCTCTCTGAAGGATCCGGCCCGTCTGTTCAACTCGAGTCTCGAGGGAAACGTACGCCGCGCGATCGATATCCACGAGGGAGAAGCAGTTGACGAGCCCGCCTTCAAGGCGCTGGTTCGCCAAGCGGTCGCCCTCAACAGTTCCGGCAAGTCGAAATCTTCGAAGAAAGCGAAGTCCCAAAAGAAGAAATAATCGTTGTCCTTGACATGCGGTACCGAGGTGCCATCAGGTTTTTTGATTCGCTGCCGCCTCACGCGCTTGCTTGAGCTGCTTCCAGTTCGGTGCGTACTTGAGAGCCTCGTCGTACTTCGCGAGGGCCTCTTTCGGCTGCCCCAGCTTCACGAGCAAATCCCCCCACGATTTGAGCGGATCAGCCCAATGCGGTCCGCGTTGATTGGCATCCTTCAGCTTCGCGACCGCACCCGCGAGATCGCCGTGGCGCGAAAGCGCGAGGCCCCACGAGTAGTAGCCGGCCGGCAGATCTGGCGCCAGCGCGACCGCATCGGCATAAGCCTTCTGCGCGCCGGCCCAGTCGCCGCGGTGATCGAGGATGTCACCGCGAAAGCGATAGCAGTCCAGATAGTGACCACCGGCTCCGAGCGCAGCATCGGCCTTGTCGTGGTGCCCCGCCTGCTCCTCGATAAGCGCCGTCTGGCAGATCAGCACCAGACAGGTGCCTGATCCGCCACTCGAAAACTGAGCGCATGCCGTTGTCGCCGCTTCAATTTCGGACGCGGCCGCCTGCAGATCCCCCGCTTCGGCAGCGATCCCGGCACGGACAGAACGCGAACGGCTCTGTCCAAACAGATCCTGGTTCAGACTCACCAATCCCAACGCCTGACCGGCGCCGATTGGATCGTGCAGCCGGATCTCGACCTCCGCGATCTGTAGATTAATTCTGAAAGTCTGACCGGTGCCCGCGGTCGAATCGCGGTCGGCCACCAGCGCATCACGCTCGGCCAGCAGATTGCCGGTCAGATCATCGAAGTTGTGGTACCAGAGCTCGCTCACCCGGCCCGGCCGGCCACCGGCATATTTCAGCATCGCCATCCCGTCTCGCCAAGCAGCCTCCTCATCGCCGACGATGGTCTCTTCCCAGATCAGATCAGAGCGCCCGGCATATTCGCTGGGGTCGAGCGCGATCGCCTGACGCAGCGTCTGCACGGCCTCCTCGTGCCTGCCCGACAGTCCCAGCGAAAGGCCCAATCCGAGCAGCAGAGAACCGCGCTCGGAAGGTTCCGTTCTCGAATACGCCTCGCGTGCGAAAACGATGCCCTCGTCGTAGCGCCCCATGGTCGCCAGGTACTGTGCCCATTGCGCCGGCTGCGACTGCGCGTACACGTACTCGGCCGCCTGCGTGGTCAGCGAATCGAGCGTGCCCGCGGCACCACGGAAGGTTTTCGCAGCCACGCCGTCGCCGCGCACCGTAAGCGCCAAACCCGACGGCGCCTCGACCACATCACCGGAGATATGCAGGTCGTGCCCGAGGCGCGCCTTCAGCAAACGGCTGATCTCACCGATCGAGATTCCGACTTCGGGCACTGCCAGCTGCACCTCGCTCGACCAGGCATTGCGCAACGCGCGCTTCCGGTCGCGCAGGCCGAGCGTGGCAGCCTGCAGACGCGTCAGTTCATCGAGCAGACCGCTGGCGACCACCTTGCCGGTGATGCCGCGCTCGATCAACGACGACGGCGCATCGAACGATTCAATGACGACGCTGCGCGAGGTGAAGGCATCATGCAGCATCACGGCGATGCCGATGATGATGACCAGCACCAGCGGCACCACGGCCACCTGAAAGGCAATGCGGAAACCCTGGCCGATGCGTTGCCCGCGCAGCAGCTTCGACTGATGGCCGAGCTGCGTCATTCGCAGTGTGTGCTCATCGTCCAGGTGCCGGCGCTGCGTCTGCAGCAGCCGCGTCTGCTCCTTGAGGAAGGCCGAGGTGTCGCGCGCCACTTCCGGATCCTGGCGCGATGCGATCGCCGCGACCGCGGCCGCGAATGCTTCGGCACCGGCCAGGGTACCCGGCGCCTCGACCTCAGGCTTCTCCTCTTCGCCCCCCAACGCACCGCCAACCAAGCCTTCCGCCATGCCGTGCTCCCTGCTGCACCGGGTCGATCTTCGTGGATGCTCTGTGCGTTGGCAATAAACGCGCAACTGGCTGGGGAAACGGGGTCTACTGACACCGTCAAGACCCGTGTACTTGGACCCCGGGTGGGCCACCATTCCTCTGACACAGCCGCCCGGACCTCCTACGCCAATTAGCGAATCCGCTCCATTTCATCGCAGAGGAACCCTGGTCAATGTCTGAGCTGCGGATAGCGGTTGACGGTCCCGGCACAATCTTTCAGGAGCGACCTATGAACATTCGACTGTGCTTTCTGGCGCTGGCTGCCCCTGCTTTTGCCATCGCCGCCAGTGATAATCCCGACAACACCTTCTACAAGCATGCTGCCGAAGCAGGCATGGCAGAAGTAGAACTGGGCGACCTGGCTCAACAGAAGTCCTCCAACCCGAAGGTCAAGGACTTCGGCGCGATGATGGTCAAGGACCATACTGCCGCCAACGACAAGCTGAAATCAATCGCCGCCGCCAAGGGGATCTCACTGCCCAGCAGTCCCAGTGTGGGACAGATGGCCACGAAGGCCAAGCTGGAAGTCCTATCCGGCGATACTTTCGATAAGTCCTATATCAAGGGAATGATCAAGGATCACAAGGAGGCTATTCAGGAGTTCAAGAAGGAGGCGGCCTCAGGCGCCGATGCAGACGCGAAAGCCTTTGCGGCGGCCACTTTGCCGACCTTACGGACCCACCTGCAAAGCATAGACGCAATCGCTACGGATGCCGGAATCAGTACCCAGTGAGCAGTCGAGATCAATCCGGCGCTGTCCCTGCGGGACAATGCCGCTTCAATGTTCGTGTTCTGCCATTTTACGTGCCGATGAGGAAGGTGCGCTGCAGTTGCGGCGTGGCCCTGCTTCGTCGGGCCTGCCCGGCATTACCTCCCGCGACTGCCCGGCTTCTCACGGCTCATCAACCAACGGTGGACCTCATTGATGCTCCGCACGTTCACGATCGTTGAGCGATGGATGCGCACAAACTCCCTTGGGTTGAGCTTCTGCTCGACGCTTGCCAATGTTTCGCGGATTTCGTATTGGCCCGCGCCAGCATGTAATCGCGCGTAATTTCCATTGGCCTCGATCCAATCGATCTGCGCAGTCGTCACGAAGATGATGCGTCCCTGGTGGCCGACAGGCACGCGCTCGGAGTATTGATATTCGGTGCCGGCCCGACCGATCAGGGCGACGCTCGAGGCGTGGCAGCATCGCAATTGAACGTTAGCCGGCTGTCACGGGATCGGTATTGACCCCCTTCAACTGATTATGATAACGATGGACAAACGGGAGGGGACAATCATGCGAAGACGTGAATTCGTCGGTTCGGGTCTGGCGCTGGCTGCGAGCTGGCCGCTGCGTGGGTTCACTTCCGTACTTAAGGATGTCGGCGACGTGCCGGCCAGGAGCCTTGCCGGCGGCGAGACCGTGCTGCCCGGATCCGCCATTGAGGCCCTCACGGCCAGCCTGCGCGGCGAGGTGCTGCTGGCGGGCAGCCAGGACTACGACCGGACGCGTCGCGTCTGGAACGCTTCGTTCGAGAAGAAGCCGGCGCTCATTGTGCGCTGTACCGGCGCTTCCGATGTCCAGCAGGCCGTGGCTTTTACCCGCGAGCACCAGTTGCTTACCGCCGTGCGCGCCGGCGGCCACAGCTATTCAGGCAAGTCGAGCTGCGACGGCGGACTGGTGATCGACCTGCAACCGATGCAGGGTGTGCGCGTCGATCCAGAAACCAAGCGCGCCTATCTCGAGTCGGGTTCGCTTCTTGGGCAGCTCGACCATGAATGCGCCGCCTTCAGGCTGGCCACCACTGCGGGCACCGTCTCGCACACGGGCGCCGCGGGCCTGACACTCGGCGGCGGCCTCGGCCGGCTGGGGCGGCGCTTCGGGCTGGCCTGCGACAATGCCGCCTCCTTCGATATCGTTACCGCCGACGGACGGTTCGTCCGGGCGAACGACAAGGAGAACCCCGATCTTTACTGGGGCCTGCGCGGCGGTGGCGGCAATTTTGGCGTCGTGACCTCGATCGAATACCGGCTGCATGACATGGATCCGGTAATTTTTGGCGGCAGTATTGTCTGGCCCCTGGACCAGGCGCGCGATGTGCTCCGATACTACCGTGATATCGCCGTGGACGCGCCCGAGGTCGTCAATCTGGCCCCGGCCTTGTACTCCGAGCCAGATGGTCCCGTGATTGAAATCGAAGCGTGCTGGTCCGGGGATCGCACCCAAGGCGAGGCGTGGTTGAAGAAGCTGCGCGCTTTCGGCAAACCGACGCGTGACGGCATCGCGCCAATACCCTATGTGGCCCTACAGTCCGGCGCAGACGAGTTGCTTGCGCCGGGCAAATACTACTATATGAAGAGCGGCATGTTGACGCAGCTCAACGATGACGGCATCGATCTCATCATCGATTCATTCAAGCGCATGCCAAACTGGTACCTGCTGTTCTTCGATCACTGCGGCGGAGCGTACCGGCACATGGCGCCGGCGGCGACGGCGTTCCCCAATCGCGACATGCTTTTCACGCTTGGCGCACACAGCATCTGGCCCAACAAGGACAACATTGAGGAAAACACGGCAAAGATGCGCGCGAACTGGCACGAACTCGCACCCCTGACCAAGGGCTTCTACACCAACTACGTGGATTCAGACGTCACGATGGCAGGCTATCGCGAAAATTACGGCGCGAACTTCGAGCGGCTTGTCACCCTAAAGGCCAAGTACGATCCGGAGAACCTGTTTCGCCTGAACGCGAACGTGCCGCCGAAGATCGGGTGACAACGCGTACCGGGGCAACGCCCCAGTCGCTGTAGTCGAACATCTGCTCTCGAGGTCCACCGATGCCCACCCGCCGATCGATGTGGCAACTCCTCTCAAGCTTCCTGCTGCTCATGCCCGGGATGATCCGCTCCGCGATTTCCGGGTCCACACCGAGCGCTCCTCAGCCCTCCCCGACAGGAGGTCCCGGTATGGAAATGCTCACCATATTCCTGCGTCACGATGAGACGAAGACGCTCGACGAAATCAATCAGCATCTCAAGTCAACAGGCTGGTACAAGAATTTTCCGCCCCCGGACGTCGAGGTTATTTCGTGGTACGTCTTGATGGGAATCGGGCAGGTTGTAACCCTCCGCTTCCCTTCGGAGAAACTGCGTGACATCAATCAATTGATTGAGAAGGAAGCGTGGGGCGGCTATCGAACAGAATTTTATCCCACCTATGACTACCGTGCGATCTATCAAATAGAACAATCGAAGAACCAATGAAGGTACACGCTGGATCCCAAGCCGCTTGCTACGTCGGATGACTGTCTGACTCAATACGCACGCGCTCTTCTGTGACCTGCGACACCATGGCGCCGAGAGACGCGAGGTATCGTGCGACCATCGGCACCCGGAGGTGGCTATGGATGGCTCACAGTGGAGCCGCGGCTGGAAATTCGTCGTCCACGCCATCGCGGCATTTCAGAAGTATCCGTGTCTGGTGCTGCCAATTCTGATCGTATGGCTCGTGTACGCCCCGAGCGTCCTATATTTCAAGTTCTACTTTCACTGGAACCGCCACAGCACCGGCGACTCGCTGGTGATCGCGTTTTTCTTCATCGCGTTCTTTTCATTATTGATCCTGGTCGCATGCGACGTGCTGCTCGAACTGATCAAACAAATGGAAGATGACACGCCTTCCCTGATGAGCGCGGTGGGCGCCACGTTGCGCAAGGACCTGGCCAACATCCTGCCGCTGGCCATGGCCTGGGCCGTCATCTGGTTTGCGCTGACGCTGCTCGAGGCTGTGCTGTCGAGACGGAATGACGACGACAGCGGCGATCCGCAGCTCGACGCCCAGAGTGCTGCCGAAGCGATCGCAGACTTTGGCTCGTTCTCACTCAGTCTCGCGTTCCTGGAGGCACTCAAGAAGGGAGTCCGGATGGTAGTGTTCCTGATCCTGCCGGCGATCGCCTGGGATAACATGAATGTCGTGCAGGCCACCCAGAAGGGACTGGTCGTGCTGAAGACTCACCTGGGTGAGTTTGCCCGCGGCTACGCCCTGACGTACGCGGCGGCGGCCATAGTCTTTCTGCCGCCGGCGATCGTGTTCATGCTCGGAGAGCGCCATCGTCACATGGCCCCGCTGGTGCACTTTCCGGATTCGGTATGGGTGGCCACCATAATTTACTGCGGGCTGGCGTGGAGTTTCTGCCTCTATCTCGAACAGATGTTCGTCGCGCAGCTCTATCTGTGGCACATGAAGTGGGAATGCAAGTTCGAGGTAGCCAAGGCCACCAAGCGCCCGCTGCCTAGGTTCAAGGACATCGAGCCCCCCGTGCTGCTGGCGAAGGTGCCCGGTTTTTTCGGTCAGAACCTCTCCTCGCATTCGACCCAGACCGTGCGCGGCGGCGTCGGTATGCCATAGTCCGCGACTGAATTCACTGGCTCGCGCCGAATGGTCCGGGAAACGCTGCATTCAAAGCCTGAAGGTCTTGCGGCGTGAGGGCTATCGATAGGGCCACGGCGTTCTCCTTGACATGCTCGGGAGACCCGGATTCGGGAATCGCGATAACGCTTCCGCTGCGTATCACCCAGGCCAGCGCTACCGCGGCGGCCGAGCAACCATGGATAGTGCCGATCTGCGCCAAGGTTCGGTCAGCCATCACGAGGTTGTTGTCGCCGCCGAGCGGAGAGTACGCCATCACCGGCAGGTTGTGCTGCTTGCACCACGGCAAGACATCGCGCTCAATGCCACGGTTGTTGAGACTGTAAGGGACCTGATTGGTGGCGCAGCGATGGCCGTCTGGAACGCGGAAGAGATCTTCCATCTGGCCCACGTCGAAATTGGATACGCCCCAGGCGCGAATCTTCCCGGCCGCGCGTAGTTGTTCAAATGCCGCCACCACGCCGGAGAATTGCGTGCTGGGAACCGGCCAATGCAGCAAATACAGATCCAGATACTCGCTGCCGAGACGTGCGAGACTCGCCGCGCAAGCACGCGCGATCCCATCGCCAGACACTTGGTTGCCCTCCACCTTGGAGACCAGGAATATGCGTTCGCGCTGACCGGCAATCATGTGGTTAATGAACTGCTCGGAGCGGCCGTTGCCGTAGTTTCCCGACGTATCGATTAACGTCATGCCGAGCGAAATGCCGGTGCGCAGCGCCTCTTCCTCGACCTCTGGCGGATGCCTTCCCTGACCGAGGTGCCAGCAGCCTTGACCAAGCGCCGGGACGGCAGTGCCGTCTGGAAGCTTTACGGTGCGCGCAGCAGGCTTCGACGCCGCGCCAGTATCAAGAACCTGTGCAGCGGCATGCGCCGCAATCATGGCACTTAACGTGGGACACGCTAATCCAAAAGCCGCACAACGCACACTAAATTGACGTCGATTTAGCAAATGCTTGCTCATGCTGCCCTCTCCGGTGAATCCGTTACCAATATTCGATGCCGGTTCACACGCTCGCATTCAGGAGAATGCGGAATCCGGCAAAACCAGCGCAGCTGACGGAGTCAAAATTAATGTTGATTGAAACGGCGACAGCTCCAACAGCTCCTTATCCCCGGTGATGATCCAACCCGCGTTGCCGTCGAGCGCGAGTTCAAGAAACTTGTCATCATTCGGATCCCGACACCGCCGAATTGTGGTCGTGACGGGGACCCATTCGGCGACCCGCGCAAAGAGTTCAAAAAAACTCTGACGATCCGGCCGGGAAACGTAGGGATCGAGTTTCGGCCGCGACAACGTCTCGGCCAGCTCCGTTAACGTTTCCTCAGACACTATGGGCTGCGCGCGATCCAAGAGTCGACGAACGACACGCGCTGTGATGGAGTCAGGAAGCAACAGCCGGCTGAGGAGTACATTCGTATCCAGGATGACGCGTTTAGTCATCGGTACGAAGTAACGCTGCGAGTTTTCGCTCGGTCAGCCCGCGCTCAACAGCCGTTTGGCCTACGCGATCACAAAAAGCCTGAAAGTCGGCAACGGCCAGACCGCGCAGACGTGCGTATTCTTGCGGCGAGATAATGACCGCTTGATCGCGCGACTGGCGGCGAATCATCACCGGTCCTCGCTGCGCGTCATCCAACAGCGCCGCGAAGTTTTGTTTGGCATCAGTGGCAGATATAAAGCGCATGTCTCGCTCCACGGGTCGTTTCGTTCATTATAGCCGAATCGTACGTTTCACCCAATCTGAGCACGAGACTGCAAGCGCCAGGCACCCGGATTTTCAGTCCGGCCTCTGGCCCCTTAAGTGGCGCGGTTGATAGGATTGCCATGCCTGAAGGGAGCATATGCATGCAGAGAAGACACTGGGCTCGATGGGCCGGAGCCTGCACGCTGGCAGCGGTGCTATCGGAGCTGGCGGGCTTCGCGGCGGCCGATGCGACCCCGTACGAGCGGATGGCGCCTCTCGCGCAATACCTGATGCCTCCCGGATCCGAGATCGCACTCGCGCGCAGTGCCGCGCCGGCCGCAATCTCCGATAAGGCCACGGTCCTCACTCTCGTTTCGCACGGTTACCAAACCGCCGTCCGCGGCACTAACGGATTCACCTGTCTCGTGGAGAGGTCGTGGATGGCGCCGTTCGAGAGTCCCGATTTCTGGAATCCGAAGATCAGGGGACCGGTTTGCTACAACCCGGCAGCGTCCGGGTCCATCCTCTCGTACACGCTCCGGCGGACGAAGCTCGCACTCGCAGGAGACTCGAAGGAAAGGATTCTCGACGAGGTTCGCGCCGCGCTCGCGCGCAACGAGCTCCCCTCACCCGAGCCGGGCGCGATGTCCTTCATGATGTCGAAGGATGGGTACCTGAGCGATGCCGACGGTCATTGGCACTCGCACCTGATGTTCCACGTGCCAAAAGTCGCCGGCGCAAGCTGGGGAGCAAATCTGCCAGGCTCTCCGGTGCTCCTCGACGACCGCGAGTTTCCGGAGCCCCAGACGATTTTCATGGTGCCGGTGTCCCGCTGGTCGGACGGAACGACGGCGGCGGCTAACTAGCGCGTACGAGCCCCGGTCTCGACGCGACGCGTCGGTGGAATTGAAAGCTCGGGACGGAGTTTGCCGGGGGATACCTTACACCGTCAGGAAGCGGAATGGGATCTGCGTCACGGCTCGTTCTAGAAAACGTGATCCGGGTTCGCAGTTCAAATAGTGATTCTAACCATAACATGGCGCACGCCAATTGCGGCCTTATGGATCGTGTGCGGCCTTATGGATCTTGCGGTCGATGGATCGTGCCGACCTCGGCGTTACGAAGACGCAGGAGGAAGCGATGAGCGCTGAGCCGTTGCGGCAACATACCGCCGCGCCAAAACCTATGTCGGCGCCGGCTGCAGACGTTCACGCGCCCATCAATGTCTTGAACTCGCTCGTGGAGAGCGCTTCGCGATCAAGACATGATGCGCTTCGAGCCGCTCAAGGAAAGCCGGACACGCTTCACATGAGTCGCTCAAGGAGAGAGCATCGCGGCCAGCTGGTCACGGCCGCCATCGGCGTCGCGCTAACTCTCACGATGGGCCTGGTGCTGCTCTTCGGCTATCGGCTCGTCACGCACATCCGTGCGAGCATAAATGCACTGCAGGCTGCGAGCGCTCTGCAAAGCTACCCCGAGGAGATCTCTGGTCAGCTGAGTGCACTGTGCGACCGTCTCGAGGCTCGCGCCGATTCCGGCCAAGCGCTCGCGGATCTGCAGAACACGGTCCGGCGTTTCGAGCGGGATTTTGGGCAGCTTTCCGACTCCGGAAACGACTCGCCGCAGCTCGCCCGGGCGCTCTGGCTGTGGCGCCAATACCGCCAGGTGATCGATCCGGTCATCTCTTTCACGGGCCAGCCCTACATGGATTCCGTTAACGCAGAGACCACGTTCTCGCCCAAAGGCCGTGAGCACTATGCCGCGGCGGAGCGCGCGCACCAGTTCGCGGCGGACAACGCCAAGGCACTGCAGACGCAGCTATTAAATCTCGCCGCGACGATCCAGGACACCTCCTCAGATGCTGCACTGCGCTTGCGCAGCCTGCTGTTTGGAGGTGTGGTTGCAACACTGGTGCTGGCCGCAGCCGCGGCTTGGTTCCAGCTCATGCGCACGCGGCTCTTGAGAACACAGGCCGAGTTGCAGGAGGCTCATCAAGCCCTGGTGCGTGCCTCCCGTCAGGCGGGAATGGCTGAAGTTGCCAGCAGTGTGCTCCACAACGTCGGCAACGTCTTGAACAGCGTCAACGTGTCCGCGAACTTGCTCGATGAGCGGATCCAGACGTCCAAGGCTTCCGGACTCGCCCGAGTCGCCGCGATGCTCGAAGAGCAAGGCGATCAAATCGGATCCTTCATTACGAGTGACGACCGGGGGAAACGGCTGCCCGCTTACCTTGCACAGCTCTCTTCCCAGCTGTTAGCCGATCGCGAGGCCGCCCTTAAGGAATTGGCTTCGCTGGTTAAGAGTGTCGAGCACATCAAGGACATTGTCAGGATGCAGCAGAGCTATGCGACCCACGGCGGTGTGGTGGAGAGTGTGGCCGTCGCGGATCTGGTAAACGACAGTGTGCGGCTGAATGCGGAAGCGTTCTCCCGCCATGGGGTTACGCTCGCGTGCGAATTTGAGGAGGTGCCCGCCATCACGGTAGATAAACACCGGGTGCTGCAGATTCTGGTGAATCTCATTCGCAACGCCAAATATGCCTGCGAGGACTCGGGACGAAGCGACAAACGCATCACGATTCGGGTCACACGGTGTGCAATCGGGGTCGCGATCGCGGTGGTCGACAACGGCGTGGGAATCCTAGCCGAGAATATGAGTCGAATCTTTAGTCACGGGTTCACTACCCGCCCCGGCGGCCATGGGTTTGGACTGCATAGCGCAGCGCTCGCCGCTCAGGAGCTCAAAGGCGCACTGCGGGTCGCCAGCGATGGCCCCGGATGCGGAGCCACCTTTAGGCTCGAACTACCAATCACTTCCGCGAAGGTCTCGCCATGACCTCCGGTGGACCGCTGATTCTTCGGGTGCTCACGATCGATGACAACCCAGCCATCCACGAGGACTTCAAAAAGATTCTGAGCCGAGATACCACCGCGGACACAGCGCTCGCCGCGGAGGAGGCGATATTGCTGGGAGACGTGCTCCCGCAGAACGAGGACTCGCGCTTTGAGCTCCACAGTGCGCTTCAGGGTGAGGCGGGTGTGGAGCTCGCTCGACGGGCACGGGCCGAAGGCCGTCCCTTTGCCATGGCCTTCATTGACATGCGAATGCCGCCAGGCTGGGATGGTTTAAAGACGATCGAACAGCTGTGGAACGTCGACCCGGATATACAAGTCGTGATCTGTTCAGCCTACACGGAGTACGGGTGGTCGGAGCTGCGCTCCCGGCTCGGTCCTTCCGACAGGCTCCTGGTCCTGAAAAAGCCGTTCGAATCGATCGAGGTGCAGCAGGCGGCAAGTGCCCTGTGCTGCAAATGGCACAACGAACGGATGCTCCGGCGCCACGTGGAGGATCTGGAGCACGTCATCGCGGCGCGCACACAGGGACTGGAGGCGGTGAACCATCAATTGCAGCAGCTCGCGACGCACGATGTGCTCACCGGGCTCCCCAATCGGGTCATCCTGCACGACCGGCTCGAACAAGCAATCGCTCACGCCGCCCGCGAACAACACGAATTTGCCGTACTTCTGCTCGATCTCGATCGCTTCAAGGTGATCAACGACTCCTTGGGGCACGGCGCAGGCGATGAGCTGCTGAAAGAGGTCGCGCAGCGCCTGAAGGGCGTCGTGCGCAGCGTGGACACACTAGTGCGTCTTGGCGGCGATGAATTCGTGATCGTGATGGCATCGATCCAGACACGGGATCAGGTTCCCACGATCGCCGCCCGGGCGATCGAGGTCCTGAAACCGCCGATCTGTTTACAGGGAGTCGACGTGCGAACTTCCGCAAGCATTGGCATCGCCTTTTATCCCAGCGACGGGGTCACCGTCGAGTTGCTGCTCGCGCACGCCGATGCGGCTATGTACAGCGCTAAGCAGAGTGCGCACGGCACCTACCAGTGCTTTTCCACTTCAACGAGCACCTCCACACGCGATCGGGTCAAATTCGAAAGCGAATTGCACGGGGCACTCGCTGCCGGGCAATTTGAACTGCACTATCAACCTAAAGTCGACACGGCTTCCGGCCGGGTGCATAGCGCGGAAGCCCTGATCCGCTGGCGACACCCCGTGCACGGGCTGCTGCTGCCGGCGGAATTCATTCCCATTGCCGAGGAGTGTGGGTTACTCGACTCGATTGGCGAGTGGGTCCTAGGGGAAGCCTGTCGGCAGGCAAAACTCTGGCAGCGGCACGCAGACCGTCCACTGCGTGTCGCCGTGAATGTCTCGCCTTCGCAATTTCGACTGGGAACTCTTGTCGAAATGGTTCGCAGCGCCCTGATGGCTGCGGAACTCGAACCGCGGTTTCTCGAGTTGGAACTGACCGAGACCGCGGTGATGAGCAATGCGGAGGAATCGATCTTCATACTGGAGAGCTTAAGCCGTTTGGGCGTGCTGATCTCGGTGGATGATTTCGGGACTGGGTATTCCAGTATGAGCTATCTGCGGCGCTTCCCGATAGACAAGCTCAAGATTGACCGCACCTTTGTGAAAGAGATGACCAGCCGCCCAGAGACCAGCTCGCACTGCTGCAGCAACTGGGCTGCGATCAGTACCAGGGGTTTCATTTCAGCGCAGCACTGCCGGCGAAGGAATTCGAGCGGCTGATCAGCACCGATACTCATCCTGCGCAAGCCCCGGAAACTGATCCCGCCGCCACCCAGAGTCGACTCGCGCTGGGCTCAAGCAGACTCGGTCGTACGAGATGAGGAATATTCGTTTCTCAATGCGTGAATATTCCACGGCATCGTTTTGACGACAAATTATTAAGTTGTTGCTTTAATAGTGGCCAGGGTGGATTCGGCCCTTTGACCTGCTG
>Ga0302325_10018346_pt1 | contig 14748 bp, 16 predicted proteins | sample Palsa_T0_2_FD_201948 | JGI IMG/M metagenome (GOLD analysis project Ga0302325, IMG submission 201948) | Peat permafrost microbial communities from Stordalen Mire near Abisko, Sweden - Palsa_T0_2 | ecosystem: Environmental > Terrestrial > Soil > Palsa > Peat permafrost | place: Sweden: Abisko... | reverse complement strand
GAGCTGAGTCTATAGTAATTTCACACACGGCTGCGCTGATGATCCCAGTGATTGAAAATGTCATCTGGTATTTTTGTGCCATCAACGCCTATGCTATGAGCAACAGAAACAACAAAATGATATCACATCCATAATCGACAAGTGCCGTCTGCTCCAGCACTAACACACCATGGCTCCCTAGGATGCCAGTCCACGTCCATCACACCCAAAGCATTCTTAACCTTATGCCCTTTGAGCACCTTGACCGGAACAATAGTGGCATTCTCCATCATATCACTGACAACCTTGCCGTGGAATATTTGCAAGCTCCCGTCATCACTAGCATCTGCAAAGAGAGGGAACCCTCCTTTGTGGTATTTCACTGCTCGAATAGCCTTCGAATGAAATCTCATGGTCTTATAAGGTCGAGTCGAGAGATCAAGATCATGCCAAAGGAGCCGTCGATCATACGATCCCACAATCAAATTATCTCCACCAGGATGGATATCGAATGATGAGATCCAGCGAGCTCCAGGCTGGATAATCTTGACAAGCTCCTGCTTTTGAAGGTCATAGCTTCTGATTGTTCGTTGAGTAGCAACGAAGAAAAGGGGCCGTGAAGGATGGAACTGCACTGTTTGTGGTATGCCTGGTAAGCGACGGAAGGGAATCTGAGTAAGGTGTTTTGATAGCGTGTGGATGGCAACAGCACTCTTTTGGGCGGTTGGGGACACGGTTGAGAAGAAGTCTCCTCTTCGGTGCCAGCTAATGACTTTATCAGTGGTTCGAACGGTAATCTTGATGAGGACTCCTTCATCTTCAAGTCGCGATCCAGGACGGGTCCATTTCGCAACGGGCTCTTTCCTGGTCCCACTCACGGTAAGAGCTTGTGTGGCATTTGTTGCATAGCCAAATCCTGCATCGAGCAATTCCCGACTAGCAGTATCTGTTTCTGGGTCTACTACTGGAGGCACCAGGAGGTAGATGTCTTCACCAGCAGCAGCAGATAGAATGACCGCATCTTTCCCTGGCCGCCATCTGACAACATTGACGGCCTCATCATCGCCAATCTTCGCACTCCAGATCTGTCTACCTGTCAAAAGTTCCCACACTCGAACACTGCCATCGTCACCACCACTGGCGAGCCAGACGCCTGAGGGATCGATTGCCAAGCTTCTGACGCGACCCTCGTGTCCACGGAATAAAGTAGAACATATAGTTGGAAATGGCTTGAGCTCCTCCGGCCTAGGAAGCTTAGGAAGTAAGGATGCAGGATCGATGTTAAGCCGGTTCTTGCGTACTCGGGGTGCAAGGTACAGATCCAGCGAGCGCTCGAATCTTTCTTTGATAAACTTCTCATATCCTGGAACTTTCCGTAATGAGTCATGTCCAGTCGGTAAATATTCCTTTTCTCTATCTTCTGGGTCGGTCGATTGCCAAGCCTGCTGTTCTGATTTTGTAGGAAGGTACTCAGGTGGCGGGTTATAACTCAAGTCATAACCTGGCGGGGGTACTTTCGGTGCTGGGATATTCATTATGTTGTCTGGACGGGCTTGTTCATCCTGCCAGATATCATAATGTATTTCTTTGTCTTCTTCTTCTTGCTCTTGGGGCGGCTTATAAGGAAGTATTCTCCCTTCTCGTATGGCCCGCACGATCTTCATTATCCTCTTAGCTTCATGCTTTGAAGGAAGGAAACGTCTCTTCGGTTCAGGAGCGGCACTCAGAGGCATGATCTCCTCGATACTAGTGAAATATTCAACCGTAGCCTGACGGTATTAGCATAACGAATAGCAGGGATCGACCAAACACAGCATACAGGATATGGATCATAACCCTCCTCTGGCACCTCATTTGTCTGTATTCTTCGCAAAATCTCCAGCTCATCTTGGCTGAGGTTGAGCGGCTTCCCTGTTGCCGGATCTGTAAGTCCAGTCCATCCTTTAGGGATATCTATGCTGTCCAACAAGGCGTCTAATGCTTCCCCCTTGGCCGGCCGCATGATCTTCTTTCCATTGATATCATATCCAATATGGGGATAGGAATCGTAGAACGTGAGCGGGATATTGCCGATCGTGTTGGTGGTGACAGGTGCGTCTGAGTCGTCTGAATCATATATCGGATCTATCTCATCATACACGTATCGTTCTCCACCATTGGCGTCTGTGGTGACTGTATAATTGGGCTCATCTTCCTCCAATTCTAGAGCTGACTTTGAGACCAATTCCTTCAGCATGTCTGCCCTCGCACCATTGATCTTCTCCAAACCGCCATTCAGCTCTTCCATACCACTCTCTATACCATCAAGCGGTATCTTATCACTATCCAGAGCTTCAATTTCGTCCAGCTCGTTGTCTTCCTCGTCTTCGCTCCCTTCCTTGTCACTCTCATCTTCTGAATCTTCGCTTTGGGACAGGATCCCTTCAAGGACCCGGTCACCAAACTCAGCCTCGGACTCAACGTCTGACACTTCGTGGATATCTCGAGTAACAGCCTTGCGCTTTCTGTCCACTGTGGTGGGCGCCATCATTCTGGTCTGGAGCTGTGGAAAATGTTTTGAGATTTTCCTGGAATATTCTTGATAGTACTTATCTCTTATCTTAGCGTGGTTCAAACAGTGCCCTACCCAGTGTCGCCTGTACGTGAAGGTCTACGCCGCAGAACCGTCACCTTTGTTGTCTCGCAGTCCTTGTCCCTTTAATAATGAATCCGAGATCTGCATTTCACCAAATTACTTTAATTCATTGAAACTCAGTCTAGCTGCTGTGGTCCTCTTGCCACGATGCCTCAGACGATGGCCCCAACAGAGTCGGCTGTCAAACATAGAGCCTGCGATGAGTGTAGTCAGGGTCCACCGGGTCGAATGACACGAGCCTATTACTGACCAAATCTAGGAACACGCAAGTTAGCTTGTTCAAAAGACCCGGATGGATGCGAGCGTTGTAAACGGGAGAACATCAAGTGCCATTACTCTGCCCAAAAGCCTATGGGCCGACCTAGAAAGCGGCAGTTTATCGAGTCTGCAGCTGAGGATGCTCCCACAAACCAAGAAGTCGACCCTCTCGACTTGGGCTCTGTGCCATTCGTCGGCGGTGACTTTAATCCATACAATGATGGCATTTTCGCTGAGCCTTACTTCACAAGTGGCCAGCCAGCTCTGGCGCTTCCTCCAGAGACTACAGCACCTGGGCGAGTATCGGCAGAAGAGGGCCCTATCGTTTGGCACTTTGGAGGCCGAGATATCATGGGGGGAATGGCGATAAACTTTGCAGATATTGATTTTGGGACTGTGAACAATACGACGCCGCCTCTAGACTCAACACCACAGCTATCTACCGGCTTGAACACTTCAATCACAAGTGAGACTTCTCCGCCAGAGACCACTACTGGAGGGCCTCCTTGCAGTTGCCTGGCGTCAATGTATTTATCATTAGCGTCTATGCAACAGTTCCCTAGCGACATTGTCACGGCTTTGAAGACCGTTCGTGGCGCCTGTGCTACAGCCGCTTCTTCCATCTGGTGCCGACAATGCGGTACTTTCATGCTAGAAAACCCATGTCCTCCTATTGAGGCGTTCCAGAATGTTATGCTTCTTGGGACGATCTTACCCATAATAGCCAATGGCTATCAAAGATTGCTTCAAATGGTCGATGATGAAACGAATACCGCAGAGTCCGTGGGGCAAATGAAAACTTTCAATTTCCTGGATTATGGTGGATTGTGTGGTCAACAAGCGACAGCCACAAAGACTCTAGGCCCAGCATGCGCCGAGAAAGAGGGACTCTTCAAGCCCGTTGAAATGCCGCCCCAGCAATGGCGAACGATTGTCAGAGCATTATTAAGAGTAGATATATATGGCCATGAGCAGCCAGGTTTCAAGCACAAAGGCTTGAAGGACTTGGTTACGGAAATGGAGAGTCGTCAGAGAACTAGTCACGACATGTTGGACGCTCATGCCGCTGCTCTCGGTGCAGATTCGGTTCCAGTTGGAACCTTTGGTGCTCTCAAGACCCCGCCAGGACACGGTTATACGAAATGCGGTGGAACACAGACCCATGGTTGTCTACAAATATTGCAAATAGCGAAAACTGCGATCGACAACCTTATCATTGCTTGAAGGAAACAGTTTTTGGTCTTGGCAATTGAGAATTTTCAACTTCTCGATGTTGACAGCGTATCAATGTCTATCTGGAGTTGTACTTTGCAATCGGCTCAGATGTCTATTCGTCGCTCTGATCTATAAAAAAAATTTATACACGAAGACTTTCCAGGCTACTTACAACATATTCCATCAACTGGCCCGCTTCTTGACCAGACAGATCTTCCTTGGCACAAATGCAACGCTCAACTATATCCCTATACAGCCTTCCAGTCTTACTATTCAAATTTGGTATTAGGTTTTGGACCACGACTTTGTCTCTGAATATTTCTGCAGAGTAGTGACGCTTGTGATAAAGTTGAAGAACTTTCCACAGACCAATCTCTAACAGAACAAGGCCCAAGCTATAAATATCAAAACTCTTGCAATATGGCTTCCTTGACATTCCGTTCAACGAGCTTGGATGTCGATGGAGGTCGGATGCCGCTGTATTCTTCGACGCCACAGACATTTCTCCTAAACCGTCGGGCCGCGAGACATCAAACCCCAAGAGGTATGGAGATGAAATGTCTGGAATACTTGCTGCTGCCGCGGTAGCCCGTGTGGCTGAAGCTGAAAACGCTGATGGGAAAAACACGATATTCGAGCTGGAAAACGATTTATGGAGCCAATCCAATGAGTGCAATGACCACAAGGCGACAGCCAAAGTATGAGCAAGCCTGAATCGGTCTCCAAGGTCTGGCGTCCTGAACTCGTTGCTCAGTATGAGTGTGTTGAGGTTTGATGATGATGCCTCAGGAGCCTTATATAACAAGCCATATCGGCTTGTTGTTGTATCGTCCGTGTAGCCCATGCAATCCAGTGTGTGGAGATCTGGATGCCGGAAAGAAGCGCCTTTAATCATCCTTACAAGATCTTCAACACGCCTGACGTGGTTCAATCGTGTGTCAAAGTCCTCTTTGTCGTATTCAACCCACTCTACCACAACATTTTCGGTTGTGGTAGTAGCAAGATTTTTAAATGAGCCGTGGCTTCGTCGGAGATCGTTGTTTGAGAATGATAGATCCGTGCGCTGGATTTTCAAAGCATATGTTGGCTTGAAATTTGCGGTTGTCTTGCTGTCGAGGTTTATTCGTAATAATTTTAAGCTAGCAGAAGCGTTCAATTGAGGATATACCCCACTCGAAGCCGTTTCTAACAAGCTCAATTTTCCCAAGTCCCTCTGTGCACTTTGCAAGAGCTCATTCGTCCAGGTTCTCTGCAGGGTGGCTAACCTCGATGGTGGAAACAACTGCTCAAGACCATCGTTATAATCCTTTAGATCCCTCAGCAACAGGGTGAATTTCTCCTTGTCGGCAATAACCTGGACGATCTCAGAGTCAGAATTACCCTATTAGGAAAATCGGATGTGCCAGAAATCGTAGATTATTTGGAAGACAAAGGCTTTTGAATGTACAGCAACTTGCGGGACATCGGAAAGGGAGGGAGGCTTTGAATGTACTACAACTTCCGGGACATTTCAGTAGGGATGGCACCCGAATGTGCCCCAACTGGCGGGACATACAGATAGGGGAAAATAAACCCACCCATTTTGCTCTTAGCTGCAGCTCGTTTCTCAACCTCCCTGCCACACTTGAACTTTCCGTCCTCTTCTGCGCCACGGCCTTCTCACTTGCAGGACTTGATAGTTCCTCCTCTCTCAGTCCATACCTATCCTGCAACTTATGACAATCCGTAATCGTCCTATGCAGCTCCGTCAAGATATTGACCGCCAGTTGCCTCAAACTCTGGTTCCCCGAATTACTCTCAGCCTGCAAATGAGCTTCCAGTCTTCCTTCAACGACGCCCCATTCGCGGCCCCAGACCAACAACCTCATTTCCTCGATGCGGATCTTGCAGACAAGACGCTCGCTGTCTCGTCCTAAGTTCGCTGCGGTGGTGAAGAAAGCGTAGGCTTTGATGCAGCCGTCGAAGATCTGAGCCAGGACCCCCACGGCTCCAACCAGGCCTAAAGCTGTCCCGAGTGCTTCGGCCATTTTTAATGTAAAGATGTGACAATGCAAGGGCAAATTCAGCTCAGCATCGAAGAAAGCATCTCGGACCCCGCAGCATCACGTGAATATGGCGTACTCCAGGTCTTGGCTTGAAGGGCATTCCTGGCAGAGACTTTCGTGAAGCTGGGGATTGATGGAAATGGGTGCAAGTAAAGAAAACTTATTAACGATGAGAAATCTCAAATTCTCATGCAGGTTAAGTCAACGATGTGGGGCTATATTTGCCACTGCTACATAGCGATATTAAAATAGAAATTGGTACCTACCCCATGCTACGACTACGAACTTTCTACAGAACTCTCCAAATTTCACGACGGAAATACCTTCAAACATTCAAATAACTCCAACTACCTCATTCGCGTCATATCGCGATCATACTGTGATAATCCCCTCATGCCATGTGCCCGTGGTCCTGAATGTCTCGTCTCGCTGGTGGGTTACCAGTATGAGTAGAAAATACAGACTTAGGATATCATCTTACCTTCACATCTTCATAAATATTCACCGCATAATCACCTCGATTTAGTTATTCTTTTCTTATTTTATCTAGCATAGATCTCACAGAGCCTCCACGACGAGAATAACTTTCACGACCTCGAGGACATGAAGAAGTGGAAGGAAAGGCCAACCAGGATCCTTTCCTTTTCCCTAAGCATCCAACATTAAAGAGCCGCATCCCAGACCCCGGGATGGATGCCCCCAAAACCCCAGTCCATTGCAGCCCAGTCTATATGATTCGCATCAACGTTTAACGGAGCCTGTCCGGGCATGTTAGGGTATACTCCGGGTCCAATTACTCCGTACTCGCCTTGCCCTCCCACGTTATACAGCAGGCCTTGGCTATCAGAGCCCATCGGCATTGGAAAGTTTTCAATGCCTATGCCTATAACACCGTTGGGCTGTTCTGTGTCAGCAATTTGTGCATTTTGGGCTATTCGAGCCACTCTGTCTCTGATGGATAACACAATCCTTGCTGGCATCAAAGAAAGGTTCTCCTGATTGAGTGAAAGCTGCCTCGCGAGCCTCCCAAGCCTGGAGGACAAGTTTATTGAAAATTTTGAAGAAAGGACTTTCGCTGTCTTTGTATACAAAGATGAACCAAGCCTCGTAGTTGTCACTCATAACCTCCCAAGCCTGTTCAGCTTGCTCGCTGCCAGGTCGCCTTCTCAGATCTTGAACGATTTGAATGTATGCGGGAAATGGAAAGTGGAGGTGAACTAGCCAAAGAAATCGTTTGGTAAGGGGTGAGCTCCTTAACCTCGTATCGCACTCGAGCATGCGAAGCGCATGGGAAATAGCAGCGTCGCGCTGTACTTCCGTCTGATGCACGGCTGAGCTAGAATATCTTGAATGATGTTCTAGGAGACGGCATTTAGCAAGGTATGCTCGCGTCCACCAGATCGTCATGAAGTGGAGCGGATTCTCTGGGTCACAGAATTCGAGATATTTGTCCTCAATCCTCTGCTCCAGGGTGTCTAGCTCAGCAACTTCTGGAATGAGACCGTGCTGAGCAGTCTTGAAAATGGGCTTCAGAGCCGGACTGGTAAAATCAAGGTGGAACATCGTGTGGCGGACAAAGTCCCCAAGCTCGCTGCGCACAACAGCAAAGAGTGCATCGGTGGATTTCCCCTGAACTACTGGTGGTCCCTTCATCTCTGGTCGGAGGTCCGAGTCATTTACGTTGAGAGGAATCTTGCAGTCCCAGGTGGGAGCTAACGTTGCAGTCTTGTGGTCGGACATCTCGCTGATGCGAGTGTCGAAGAGGACGAGTGACCACCAAAGTCTTCGGCGTAGTTCGGCCTCGAGAGCGGTGCATTTGGCCAAGGCCGACTCGCTATGGATGTCCATTCGTTGCGCAATGCGAATCGCAACGCCAAGCATGGCGGACAGAGATTGAGGAACTGTATGGGGTCTAACTGAAACCTAAAATCATTAGAAAGCATAAATATAACCCGTCGTGGACAGAAAAAAAGGACTAATTTTCATTGTCCCAAACCAAGCTGAAACACTGAAATCTGGAATGATGACTGCTGCTTTCTGTCCACTGCGAAATAACCACCTGATAGACTTACTAGGTAGAGATATAATGCGGTTAAGCAGCCGCGATCGCTGGATCGTAGAAAACTGCAGTTCAGTAGAGCCTGCTGACAGCCAAACTGAAACCTCGTCAAAAGATCTTCCTTTGATAAACCAAAAATGGCCTGGACGTCGTCCACAACGAGACTAAGAATCGCCGTGCAATAGATGCTAAACATGAGCGCCTCAAGGGCAGGGCTGATATTTGTCAGGTTGCTCGCAGTTTCTATGATTCGTCCTTGCAGGCTGGGGATGTGTGTGACCTTGAGTAGCGGGTTGACATTATCCAGGTAAATCTGCCAAAGCCTGAAAATTTGGACTGGTTCAGGATGTAGAGTAGACAGGTCGGCGTTTGTATTAGGGGAGCCAAATAAAAGGTAGTCGTTATCTCCAAATAACTGGACCCACCCCTTCTTGCCTACCACCTGATGTAGATCATCGTGCGAAGAATCGCTGTCACTATCGGGGTCTCGAAACTATTCCAATCGTCAGTAGAGCTTGAATCACACGCAACGTAGTCATACTCCTGAGTTCAGGGCGTGCCAGAAGTTCCTGGGGGAATCAGTCATCTGGTGATAGCTTCTTGGAGAGCGCGTACTTGGCCTCATATACTTTTTCAGACCTGACAGTTGTTGAAGGAGACGACCGATCCGCCCCTATAGCTTCGGGCTGCTCGCCGTCTGATTCATCGCCGCCCTGCGTGTGGGGAGACTCATTCCCTCCAGCCGTATCCTTGTGGAGTGGCTCGAAAGTGATATTGTTTTGACGGAGCAGGTCCTCGTACTTGCGGAGACATTCCAGTAGCTCTCGCTCGGGAAACCTGCGTCTTCGCCGGCCGCGTGAGGTCAGAGTCGCCGGCACACACTGGGCCCGGGACTTGATGCAATTTATGCAAGGAGATTTGCGGTCACACTTCACCTTACGCTGCTGGCACCGTACACACGCCAGCACCCGCTGTGGCTTTGAAGGATGAGAGGACGGAGAAGGCGCTGAAAGAGACATGTCTGGGGTACGCGTTGACATCGTTGCAGCACGACGGGGTAGCGGCAGCAAAATGTGCGTACCTACCTAGGCAGCTCTGGAAGGCCGATGGTTAAGAGAACAGTAAAGAAGGAACAAGGAAGCGAACGTCACTCATGAGACGACAGCCTTGATCATCGGTCAGCCAGGGGCAATGAAAATGAGTGCCACTTTCCCCGTTCGATGTCTCGGGGCGCGGCTCCCGTCCACCGCGTGTTCACGTGACCGGCCTCTGCTCAACTCGGGCTTTTACTAAGAGTCCGAACAGCTACTCTATTTTCCACTCCTCATTAACTCATCCCGTCGGGTTCTTGGCCATCCCCGTCATCACCATCTTCGCGCCCACTATGGCAGACTCGACCTTCAAACTCTGTCCGCATCAAAATATGAGAGAACATGTATATAAAACGAGTTCGCCGTTGCATAGCAGCATCATCACCATCGCCTACCTGGTCAGACAAAACAGGCACCACTCAACCTCTATTGAAGCTTCACTTATATATCTACCCATTCTACCTGCACTGAGCTGACCATGGATTCTTCTACAGCTTCTTCTGGCCAATCGTCTGGTGACCAGGCGCCCACAGTAGACAGGCTGAGTCAGTTGACGACAAATATGAAGAAGCCGAAAAGAATTACCAACCAAAATCCCTGAAGTTCTGGATGATCATGATTGGCATGTATCTGTCTATTTTCCTCGTCGCCTTGGATCGCACCATTATTGCGACCGCCATTCCAAAAATTACGGACGAATTCAACTCTATCGAGGATATCGGCTGGTATGGCAGCGCCTACATGCTGGCGACAGCTTGTTTGTTTCCCATTTCCGGCCGCATCTATCGGCACTACTCGACAAAATGGGTTTTCATTACTTCCCTTGTCATCTTCGAGGCCGGCTTAGCCCTCTGCGGTGCTGCCCCAAGTTCTGTCGCCTTCATTATTGGACGTGCTATTGCTGGTCTAGCGTGGCTGGTATCTTCACTGGCGGCATGATGATCATACTTCCACTCGTCCCCCTTCGCAAACGTCCTATTTTCACGTCCTTTTTCGGTTTGGCTAGTGGAGTTTCATCGGTGCTTGGCCCCGTCAGTAAGTACTCGTGCGACATTGTTCCACCCCCGATTTTTCATTTCCTAGGCAATGCTGACTCCGAGATTGTCCAGTGGGCGGCGCCTTTACTGACTCTGTTAGCACCTGGAAATGGTGTTTCTATATAAATATACCCATTGGTAGCTTTACAATCCTTGCGATGCTCCTCTTCCTCGACATCCCATCACCCAAGCAAGAGAAGCTCACTGCTATTGCCCAAATCAAAAATCTTGACCCGATCGGAATTTTTTTCTTTGTTCCATCCATGGTATGTCTCATCCTCGCTCTTCAGTTGGGAGGCTCCTCTACTCCTTGGTCGGCACCAAAGATCATCGGCCTCCTTGTCACTTTTGGTGTCCTGTTCGTCAATTTCGTCGTCGTCGAGGTCCTGATGCCAGAGACTGCGATGGCCCCAACTCGAGTCGTTCTGAACCGTTTCGTTGCTGGTAGCATGGCTTTCATGTTCCTGCTCTCCGGAGGCTTGATGTCCATCCTCTATTATCTGACAATTTGGTTCCAAGTCGCCAAGGGCGACTCAGCCATACACTCTGGCGTCAGCACGATTCCATTGCTCTTGTCGATGGTCATCTTGAGCATCCCGACAGCCATTTTTACAGAGAAGATTGGCTACTATGTTCCGGCCCTGCTGCTTGCCCCAGTTCTCTGCGCCACTGGCGCTGGTTTGCTTTCAACCCTTACGCCGAGCTCGGACTACAGCGAATGGTTTGGCTACCAGGTCCTTTATGGGTTTGGTCTTGGGTGTGGCTTCCAGACTTCCACCCTGAGCTCGCAGAACGTTTTGCCGCGCGCTGACGTCCCTATCGGCATGGCCATGATGTTCTTTATGCAACAGCTTGGTGGCTCCATCTTCCTTTCTGTCAGTCAAAACATCTTCTCGAACAAACTCGTGGACCGCCTGTCTGGAGTTGCTGATCTCAACGCCGAAGCTATTGTCAACACGGGTGCGACCAATCTGCGCAGCGTTGTGCCGGCGAACGAGCTCAGCACTGTTGTAGACGCATACAGCTACTCATTGACCCGAGTCTTCATCATGGCTGCCACACTCAGTTCCTTTATGATTTTGGGATCCCTGGCCGTGGAGTGGAAGAGCATCAAGGGGAAAGGGGACTTTGAAGGTTCTCCGAAGATTGAGGGGGCTAAGCTGAAAGGGGGAGACAGCGAAGCCAAGAATCAAAGCGTCCCGGAGGTGGACGGACACAATGGATCAAAAGAGGGGGTGCTTCCCAGCGAGGCTAAGGAGAAGGAGGGGTAATAATAGCAAGCATGGTTGATAAAGGCGTTTAAAAGATAGAAGGTTTGGTCAAGCATCCGGCTGGCAAGATACTAATTTTGTACATGGAATACTGTCGATTCATACTAGATTGTTTCATTAGTATTTATGATGATCCCCATTAATCACACCTCGTCGGTTGCTGTAAATGAGCAAGCTTCGAACCTTCCGCTGGACGGGTGAGTCGGGGCAGTAAGCCCTTGACGTACCGGTTCACCAAAAACTTCTTCACCGAATCGGGCCAGCAAACCATTGACCTTCTGATTGCACCAAAAACTCCCGTCCTCTTCGCCAACGTATCACGTGTTAATCACTGTCTTTGGGAAAGTCTTTTTTCTTCGACAGCTTGAGCAAGTTCAAGGGATGCATGGATGCAAATAAGAAAATGCTGAGGTAAGAGATCTCGAATTCTCATGCATGTCATAAGCTAACGTTGTGGAGCTCTAGTTGCCACTGCTGCGGAGCTTATGCAGGTGGCTGCTGGGATTGAAGCTTCTCGGATTTGACACCTTCTAGGTGTACGCAATTGATAGCACACCAAAATCAGTCTGCAAAACATGCATTACCAAAATTTAATAATACACTATTTTGATATATTTTATAGCCAAAACAAAGACTAGCTTCTTCTGAACAATTGCACAGTAATTTTATGTATTTCAAATCAAAATTCGTGATAAAATCGGAGCATGAAAAGACGGCCTCTGTTCGATTTTCTTGATTTCCGCTTATGTATGTGTGCTAATAGTAACGTACACCTGGAGATACCATGGCTTCTTGAATCTGACAGATATCTTAAACTTATCAGCGGGAGTGGCTGCTGATCGACTATGAGAGATAGCAGAGGCCGAAAGTTCCTGTTGTTGAGGATTATCGTTTTCTCTGTGACTTGGATGCCATACAAGCTCTTGCTATTGGAAAGTCATATTTTTAGTTGTAGATTGAAGCTGCAGGTAGCCGTTAGATGAGCATGTTCGCAGTTCTAGATTCAAACTTCACAAGGCACAGGAGGTACTTTTGGAATGTATATTCGGAAAGATTGCTAAGCGCTGAGAGGTTGTGGAGGCCATCTCGGCTTCCCACGTAAAATGACTAAACTTCATTCCCTCGTCACTAACTCCGCCAATGCAAGGCACCCGTTTTCTTTGATTTCCTTAACGTCTGTTCTGATATGGCTTCGCCTCCTTGCTCCTCACGCTTAATATACCTTCTTCTTCTCGTCAATGCTGTATTTGCCAGGTCCGCTATTGACCAGCAGCAGGAGTCCACCAACGATCGAGAGGATCTGGAAGAAATCGTATTTGGCAAAATCTTTGTGGGGGTGGTGCTCATGAAGCTAGGTAAACATTGGTTATCAAAGTTAAAATTTATGATCAGGGCAAGCTTACCGTCCAGAAGTTGTTGACCAATAAGTTAAAGACACTCAAAATGACAACCAACATGATAGCACTGAACTTTGCCTTGAAGCCCACCACAACCATGACACAGGCGACAAAGCCAAAGAGTGCGACGATGACTCTCCAGATGCTCCATTTGCCGCTGAAGACAAAGCCGACGAAGAGGAAGATCAAGAGCACTCGGCCAGCAAGTTGGAAGTACATCTTGCGATCTTTCTCGTCGATCTGTGGCAGACCAGCGAAGGCCTTGTTCTTGCGAACCCAAGAATCAGAGAGAACCATCAACAGACCGCCCATCACGGACAGGTTGCGAAGAAAGAAGTTGAGATCGAAGATAAGCCCATATCCAAGGGCTTGTGTGATAACAACCCCAATGAGGCCACCAACAGCATAATCCGAGTATTTTCGCGTAATAACCAGGGTGGAGCAGGAGACCATAGCTACGACGTTCACAATTAGGAAGATATGGGTAAGACCGTATGGAACTATATAACAACTCGATTAGCTTTGTTCTCCTGCGATCGAGGTGTGCCATACTATGTCTGTAATCGTGAAGGTATAACAGCTGGTCGCTCCATTGTGTGATAATTCGAAGAGCATCTTCCAAGAATGTAACCACAATGAGAAATCGGCCGATTGCTGGTAGATATCTGTAAGACACATTCGTTAGCACAATCAAACTCTATAGACAAGACATAGATGACCCAAGGGATAGCTCAGAGACCTCAGTCTGGCAATATGGGGTCTGCGAAGGAGACATACGGCTTTACTGGGTCACTCAAAGTATCCAAGAAATCTTCAATCTTGCTTGTCTGTTCCCGGATCGCATCGAGCGGACTTGGGTCGTTGCTAGAATTTCCACTGCTGGGACCTCCGAATGAACTCTGGCCTCCCAGATTATAGCCAGCTGTACCTCGAATTTGGGCCATGATCGAATCTCAGTCCTGCTGGTCGCGCACCAAAACACTCAATCTCTGCAATAGATCCGAGGGGAACTATCGATTGCCAGCAAAAGAAGCAGCAGGTTTTGCGAAGGAGATGAGGTGGAAAAGGATGTGGTGGTCGAAGGTGTTCAAGAATTAAGCTCATGGCATTTGCCGAGAGAGAAAGCTGGCCTCTTGCCCACCGGCAGGCGGGCGCAGGCGGCTAAGGGTACCGCTATGATCCCCACAGAAGCGGCTTTGTGAATGGCTGAACAGCCCCATTTTCTATTAATACAAGGAGATGAGGTGAGAGCGAGTATTACATTTCTCACTTTCTTATTGGAATACGAACCGAAAAAGAACCGTTCAAATTCCATGTCTTGATAATTTTCAAGGTGAAGATGAGTTGTCTTAAACCTTTCTCTTGGTAGAACGAGGCGTTAAGGAAAGCTCTCTCAAGGAAGAGCTTCTTCCCCAGGCCCAGATTGAATTAGGACGTTCACATTGCTCAATTGTCCAAAAGATGCACATGCTTCTTTCAAATTCATTCATTATTATTCTAAGTTTAAGATATTCATTATCCCTCACATATGTCATCCGGATTACTTGCCATTTTGCAGGGTGTAGACCTTGATGCTCCCTCTAAATTGGGGGTCAATGCAATGCGCTGAATCATTTAGCACTCAGAACTGTAGAATGTGTTTCGGGCTCGTGCAGCTCTGAAAGTGAGATGTTGTCTCACGCTGACATAACTTTCAGCTCGGAGTTTACTATCCCAAAACAGAACTTGAAGTCAAAGTCAATATATAGTTCAAACCTGATC
>Ga0302325_10018344_pt1 | contig 14748 bp, 15 predicted proteins | sample Palsa_T0_2_FD_201948 | JGI IMG/M metagenome (GOLD analysis project Ga0302325, IMG submission 201948) | Peat permafrost microbial communities from Stordalen Mire near Abisko, Sweden - Palsa_T0_2 | ecosystem: Environmental > Terrestrial > Soil > Palsa > Peat permafrost | place: Sweden: Abisko... | reverse complement strand
CGCTGCCTCGTTAGCTTCGCGTGCTCTTTGCGGGCCTTGACGCCGTCGGGGTTGAGCTTCATCTCCAGCGCGGCGGCCTTGCGGGCGAGCTGGTCGCGGCGCAGGCCGGGGGCGGCGGCGGCGAGGATCTCGTCGGCCCGGGCGGCGTCGGCGTCGGAGAGGCTCATCGTCCAGGCGGCGATCGTGTCGGCGCGGTCGGCGCTGATGGTCCCGGCGGCCATCGCGGCCAGTGTCCGGGGGAGCCGGGCGGTCAGGGCGGCGTCGCGCTCGAGGCGGGCGCCGGCGTGGTTGGCGGTGATGAGCAGCTCGCAGGAGAGCTCGTCGGCGGCGAACTCGCCCGGGCGGCGGCCGGGCCTGACCCCGCGGGCCTTCGCGGCGTCGAACGCCGTCATCCGGCGTCGGCCGAACTCCGCGACCAAGAGCGTCTGCAGGTACGCCGCCCAGGCTTCCAGCCGCCGGGCCGCCTGCAGCGCCCCGGTCAGCTCATCGTCGGACAGCGCAGCAAGGCCGGACACGGCCTGCTCGGTCAACGCGGCCAGGACCGGGCCGGGCCGAAGCTTGTCGGCCGCCTCGTTTTGAGCGAAGGCCGGTCCGAGGGACTGCCCCCCGAGGCCGTCCGGGCCGAGCGTCGCCGCCAGCAGCGCCGGGTCCAGGTCGCGGGCATCGCCCAGGCTGAGGCAGACCCCCGAGCCGTCGCGCTCCCACTCCTCGGGGATCCGCTCCCGGCCTGCCTCCAGGTCGGCGACCCAGCGGGCCATCTCCGCGTCCGCGTCGAAGTCGTCCTCGGGAACGCACCGCGGCAGCCCATCCCAGTCGTCATCGGAAGCGCCTGCCGTAGTGTTGGCAGCCTCACGGCCGTCGCCGAGGGCATCCTCGCCGCCGGAAGCGGTGGGCTCCAGGCCAGGCTTCCCGCTGGGCTGAACCGGGCAGGGCGACTCGCCTGCGTCGTCGCGCTCGTCCACCTTGGCCCCTCCGGCTTCCATCGGCTATCGATCATCTATACGAACATAATATCGTCTGCCTGAAGATCAACTCAAGGTCAACGCGCACAAATTTCCGAAGATCTTTTCGATCCGATCATTGATGTCGAGTAATGTTTGAAATTGTGCACATGTTCATAGGATCGACGAGGTTGACCTTTACGGCGGGCCCGAAGCGTACCTAGAATTCAAGGGCCCGCGTTATTTGGAAGTATCCGCTTCCGGAGCAGTCTGAAATGAAGAGTCCAATATCCAGGCTAATTTATCCCGGAGCCAGCCGGTCAATCGAGGTCGAGCAGGTCAAACCTACCCTCCGGCCCGCGGAAGAGCTGGTATGGCAGGAGACCACTCGCAACGAAAGAATCGGCTTGATTGTCAGGCCGCCCGCTGGCGAGCGCAGTTGGGTCGTATTCTTCTACGGGAACGGCATGACCCTCGCCGGGACCGCGCATGTTCGTCAGTGGCTTGGCAATGCGGGTTACGGCGTAGTGTGCGTTGAATACGCCGGCTACGGCGTCAGCTCCGGCACGCCGTCAGAACGTGGCTGCTATCGCGCAGCCGACGCGGCCATCACCTACCTACAGCAGGAGCGATCCGCAACTCTCGATCAGATCGCGCTGGTCGGCTGGTCCCTTGGCAGCGCGGTGGCAATGAATCAGGCCAGTCGCCGCGCCGTGCGGGCGCAAGTCCTGCTGAGCCCGCTGACGAGCCTGCTCGCCGCTGCCCTAGATCTGGCGCATCTTGGCAAGGCCGGATTCTCGGCCGGACCATTTAATGCTCTCTCCAAGGCCGAAAGTGTCGACAGCCCGACCCTGCTCGTAAGCGGATCAAACGATATGCTTACTCGGCCGTGGATGGCAAAAAAGTTGACGAAGGCCATGGGAAGAAACGCACGGCTGGTCAGCCTTTCCGGCGTCGGTCACAACGACATGCTCATCGCGGGCGACCGCCTGTGGGACATTGTGATTGACTTCTTGAAATCCTGAGCCGCTAAACGGGAGCGGTTAGCTGCGAGAGGACGGCCGACGAGAGTGCCGCGACGGTGGTGTCCGCCTCCTCAAGGACGCTCCACACGAACTCGTTGTCCAGGCGGAGCAACCCGAGCAGCACGTGGCCAGGGACGATCCGTTCCTGGTGGAGTTCTTCGGCGGCGCGGAGGGTGAGCGCGATTGACCGTTTCGCATCCGGGGTGAAGGGCGGCTTGCGGGTTCCGGCCGTCCGCGCACGCCGGTCGGGGGCCGCTTCAAGCGCCCCGGGCCCGAAGGTCACCTCGACCGCGGCTCGCACACCCTGGTAGTCGATCCCGATCGCGCTCAGCGCTCCCGGGTCTACCGGCCCGGCCGGGCGGTCGTCGGCCCGGGACAGCAGGCGGCGGATGGACGCCGCCCTGATCCCGCAGTCATACAGCGGTTTTCCTGCCGTCTCCTCTCGTCCCCGGGCGCAGCCGTAGAGAAGGTGACCGGCGCTGATGTGTCGGGAGCCGAGTTCGATGGCGAGGTTCTGGGCTTCGACCAGGGCCGCTCGTGACGGCTCGGTGAATCGCTCGAACACTTCACTTCTCCTGTCTCGTGGTGCTGGCGCGGCCGCCGTGCTTCTGGTGAACCGCCTGCTTGGAGACGCCCAGCTCGTCGGCGATCTGCGACCACGACCAGCCGAGATCGCGGGCCCGGTCGACGTGACGCGACTCCAGCTGCTCGGCCAGCAGCCGCAGAGACGCAACCGCTCGTAGTCCGACCGCCGGGTCACTACTCCCAGCAGAGGCGGCAAAGTCCGTGTTGGCCATGTCGTCAACCTAGCTTGCCACTGGCTGATCGTCAACTAAAATTGACGACGAAAGCAGGCCGGAGGCCGTCGCGCCCTGCGGTGCGGATCTCCGCCCGTTATCCCTCGGAGCCGAGCGGCGCACCGGGTGTCGCTGAGCCGGCAAGCCAGCTCGCGCCCTCCCGGTACAGGAGTTCCACCTCGGGACCGCGCAGGCCGGGCAGGCCGCGCAGCACCCGCTGCCCCTGGGCCTCCTGCACGTACCCGAGGTGGCGGTACCCGTCAGGGAAGGAGGCGAGCCTCGACCGGTCGAGCTTGAGTGACGCGGACGGATCGACTACGTCGAGGCGGTCCTTCTCGTAGATCGGCTGGCGGCGCACGATTCCCCAGCGTCCGCCGCGGAGCTCGAGGAAGTCGTAGAACCGCCCCGAGCAGGTCACGTCCACCTCGGTCCCGTCGACGACGGCCCGCTGCTCGATCTTCATCTTGGTCTGCGCGATGGAGCGCCTCCCGGCCACCTCGCAGCTGAAGCCGCCGAGGAAGTGGGCGATATTCACGCCGTGGGAGAACCCGGCCCGGCTGACCGCGATGAACTCGGCGTACGGCCCCTGGAACCAGGTCGCGGTCATCCAGCCGTCGTCATGCCAGACCCGGGCGAAGTCGTCCCACCGTCCCGAGTCCCGCAGGACAACCCAGTCTTCGACGACCTTCCGGATCGCTGACGCCGCCGCGAAGTCATATTCACCGTCCACGGATCACATCCTCCCCTGGCGCGCGGCTTAACGACAGGGGTGGGTGTCAGCGCGCCTGCGCGGGCATACGGCGGCCCGATGGGGGGCACGATGCCAGCTAACCCGTGAACACAACCCAGCTTGGGGGCACTATGTCGAAACCGCCGCTTCCGGACTCCGCCGTGGCCATGCTGCGCAAGCCCAACCCGTCCGTCATCACCACGCTGCGCCGAGATGGCCAGCCGGTGTCCGCCGCCACCTGGTATCTCTGGGCCGACGGCCGGGTGCTGGTGAACATGGACGAGGGCCGCAAGCGGCTGGAGCACATGCGCGCCGATCCGCGGGTGTCGCTCGACGTTCTCGACGAGAGCAGCTGGTACAACCACGTCAGCATCATCGGCCACGTCGATGAGCTCTACGAGGACGCGGACATGTCCGACATCGACCGCATCGCCAGCCACTACACCGGCGGTCCGTACCCCGAGCGCGATCGCGGCCGCTTCAGCGCGTTGATCGCCATCGACGGCTGGCACGGATGGGGCGCGGTCAAGGACAACAGCCAGACGTAAAACCAGCACCAGTTACATGTCGCCTAGGGCGACCGCGGGCGACTCGATGCAGTCGGCGACGTAGCGGAGGAACCCGCCCGCCGTCCCGCCGTCGCAGGCCCGATGGTCGAAGGAGAGCGTGAGCTCGGTGACCTTGCGCACCGTGAGCTGGCCCGCCACCACCCACGGCCGGTCGATGACCCGCCCCAGGCCGAGGATCGCGACCTCGGGATGGTTGATGATGGCGGCAGAGCCGTCCACGCCGAAGACCCCGTAGTTGTTCACCGTGAACGTGCCGCCGGCCAGGTCGGCGGGGGAGAGGCGGCGGTCGCGGGCGCCCGCGGTCCGCTCCGCCAGCCGGGCCGACAGGTCGCGCGTGGTCAGCCGGTGCGCGTCATGCACGACCGGGACGACCAGACCGTGGTCGGTCTGGGCGGCGAAGCCGAGATTGACCGCGTCGGGCACGACGATCTCGTCTCCCTCGATGCGGGCGTTCAGCTCGGGGTAGCGGCGCAGGCCGAGGATCGTGAACCGGCCGAGCAGGGCAAGCAGGCTGACCGGCCTCGACGAGTCGGCGGCGTTCAGCGCGCGACGCGTTTCCACCAGGTCGGTCGCGTCGACGTCGACCCACACGGTCGCCTCGGGGATCTCACGGCGGGACCGGGACAGCTTGTCGGCGACGGCACGCCGGGCCCCGCGCAGCGGGATCCGCCGCTCGCCGGTTCCGGTCTCGCCCGTGCCCGTTGCCCCGGTGCTGAAGCCCGTCGCCGCAGTGCTCGCGTCAGCATCCACCACAACCGACTGCCGCCGCGTCGTTCGTTCCGCAATAGCCTCGCGGATGTCCCGTCGGCTCACCACACCGTCGGGCCCGGTCCCGGTGAGAGCGGTCAGGTCCAGCCCGGCGTCCCTGGCCTCCTTACGGGCAAGCGGGGAGATAACCGGCACCCGAGACGACCGCTGGGAATCGGCGAGACCCGACGGCACCGATGGTGCCGATGTCTCTGAGGGTGCCGGAGGCTCTGAGGGTACCGATGGCGCGGGCGCGCCATTCGCCCCCCGGCGTCGGCCGCGTCGGGGACGCGCCGGCGCCACCGTCGTCCCGTACCCGATCAGCACGCTGCCGCTGGCTTCCTCGCCCCCGTCGACCTCGCCAGCCATCGCCGCGTCCTCCGTCACCGTGATCAGCGGCTGTCCGACCGAGATAACGCTCCCCGGCGTCGCGTGCAGCGCAGCGACCACGCCGGCGTAGGGAACCGGCACCTCGACCACGGCCTTGGCCGTCTCCACCTCGGCGATCACCTGGTCGACGCTCACCCGGTCGCCGGGCGAGACCCGCCATGAGATGACCTCCGCTTCCGACAGTCCCTCGCCGAGGTCGGGCAGCAGGAAGTCAGCCACGGTCGTCGTCCTCCCACTGCAGCCGCGCGATGGCGTCGAGGATGCGGTCGGTGCTGGGCAGGTGGAAGCGCTCCAGGTGCGGCGGCGGGTAGGGGATGTCGAAGCCGGTGACGCGCAGGATGGGCGCCTCCAGGTAGTGGAAGCACCGCTCGGTCAGCCGGGCGGCCACCTCGGCCCCGTAGCCGCCGAACCCCGCCGCCTCGTGCACGATGACCGCCCGGCCGGTGCGGCGGACCGACGCGGCCACGGTCTCCTCGTCGAACGGCGACAGCGAACGCAGGTCGATGACCTCGACGTCCCACCCTTCCCCGACCGCGGCCGAGGCGGCCTCCAAAGCGGTCGCGACCATCCCGCCGTAGGCGATCAGCGTGACGTCCTGGCCCGGCCGCCGAACCACCGCCTGGTCAATCGCCGGGCCTTCGGTGCCAAGCGCAACGGTCTCCTTCGACCAGTAGCGCCGCTTCGGCTCCAGGAACAGGACCGGGTCCGGGCACCCGATCGCCTGCCGCAGCAGCAGGTAGGCGTCGGCCGGGGTGCCCGGCGTCACCACCCGCAGCCCCGGGGTGTGCGTGTAGTACGCCTCCGACGAGTCGCTGTGGTGCTCCACCCCGCCGATCCCGCCGCCGAACGGCACCCGGATCACGACCGGCAGCGCCAGCCGCCCCCTGGTCCGATTGTGGAGCTTGGCCAGGTGGCTGGTGACCTGCTCGAAGGCCGGGTAGGCGAAGGCGTCGAACTGCATCTCGACCACCGGCACGAGGCCGTTCATCGCCATCCCGATGGCGGTCCCGACGATGCCCGCCTCCGCCAGCGGCGTGTCGAACACCCGGCGCTCGCCGAACCGGGCCGCCAGCCCGTCGGTGACGCGGAAGACCCCGCCCAGCGTGCCGACGTCCTCGCCGAAGACGACCACCCGCTCGTCGGCGGCCAGGCTGTCGGCCAGCGCCCGGTTCAGCGCGGCCGCCATCGTGACCGGCTTCGCGGCCGGCGTCGTAACGCTCTCATCAGTGGACATAACGCGGGTCACAGCGCGGGCTCCTCCAGCTCGCTCAGCTCGGCCAGCAGCTCCGCCCGCTGCCGCTCAAGCGCGGCCGTCGGCCGGGCGTAGACGTGCTCGAAGAGCTCAGCCGGATCGACCTTGACGTCGGCGTTCATCCGCTCCCTGACGTCTTCGGCCAGCCGCTCGGCCTCCGCCGTCAGCCGCGCAAGAGAGGCGTCGTCAAGCAGCCCGGCTCCGCGCAGGTACGCCTCCAGGCGGGCGATCGGGTCGCGCGACAGCCACCCGCTGACCTCCTCGGACGCCCGGTACCTGGTCGCGTCGTCGGCGTTGGTGTGCGCCTCGATCCGGTAGGTCAGCGCCTCGATCAGCGTCGGGCCCTCGCCGGCGGCCGCCCGGGACACCCCGGCCCGCACCGCCGCGTAGACCGCGGCGGCGTCGTTGCCGTCGATGAGCAGCGACGGGATCCCGTAGCCGATCCCCTTCGCGGCCAGCGTCGGGGCCGCGGTCTGCTTCGCGAGCGGCACGCTGATCGCGTACCCGTTGTTCTGCACCAGGAACACCACCGGGGCCTTCCACACACCGGCGAAGTTGAGCGCCTCGTGGGTGTCGCCCTCGCTGGTCGCGCCGTCGCCCAGCAGCGCCAGCGCCACCTGGTCCTCGTTCTTCAGGGTGGCGGCGTAGCCGAGGCCGACCGCGTGCAGGGTGTTGGTCGCCAGCGGGGTGCACTGCGGCGCGACCCGGTACTGGACCGGGTCGTAGCCGCAGTGCCAGTCGCCGCGCAGCAGGGTGAGGGTCTCCTCGGCGGGCACGCCGCGGGTCAGCACCGCCATCGAGTCGCGGTAGGTCGGGAACAGCCAGTCCTGGCGGCGCAGCGCCAGCGCCGCCCCGACCTGGCAGGCGTCCTGGCCCCGGGACGACGGGTAGACCGCGAGGCGGCCCTGCTTGGCCAGCGCGGTCGACTGGCTGTCGAAGCGGCGTCCGAGCACCATCCGGCGGTGCAGCTCAACCAGCATTTCCGGTGAAGGAAGGCGGAGCGAACCCGGGTTGGCACCCGGATGCCCGTCGGCGTCAATCAACTGCAGTGGCATCGCGCTCGGCAGTAGGCGGTCGGCGGCCGTGGCTTCGCTGCGGCGGGCGTACTGGGTCTTCACGGCCGTTCCCTTCGACAAAGATCTTTTCCAGAGAATGTCCCCATTCAGAGCCAAATTTCTAGTGGCTGCGATTAACGCGAGACGTATTGACCAAGAAATCGATGTAAATTGCCCATATGACTACCAGCGACGCTTCCGCGGATGACCTCCGTGGACATATGGCAGCGATGGACGACACCGACCGGCAGATCGTCGAGGCGCTGCGGGCCGACGGCCGGATGTCCATGCGCGCCCTCGCCGACCTGATCCACATCTCCCGGGCCAGCGCCTACGCCCGGGTCGCGCGCCTCGAGCGGGACGGCGTGATCACCGGCTACGCCGCCCTGGTCGACCCGGTCCGCTACGGCTACGGGCTGTCGGCCTACGTCTACGTCGACATCGCCCAGCGGTCCTGGAAGTCGGTCCGCGGCCAGCTGCTGGCCATGCCCGCCGTCGACCACGTCGCGCTGCTGTCGGGCGAGCACGACATCCTGCTCCGGGTCCGCGCCCGCGACGCCGTGTCGCTCCGTGATGTGGTGCTCAATCGCCTCCAGGAGATACCCGAGGTCCGTTCGACTCAGACGGTGTTGATCTTCGAGGAGGCCACGCCCGGCCAGCAGCCGCGCGACCCGCAACGCCACCGAGGCTCGGCTACCGACGGCCCGCCTGATCGCCGATGATGAGCGGCTCGGCCAGAGCCCGGTTCCACTCCAGCCGCTGGTAGCGAATCATCGCTGTCCCTCGGCCCGCACCGTTAAACCTGCTAGTCCAGGGTCGCCAGCGCCGGCGCGCGGCCGCCGTCGGCTTCAACGATGCGCGGTGGCAGGGTAGGAGAGACCCTGGTTATCGAGGGAGGACTCATATGACTGACATCGCCTACCAAACCGCCGACGTGGACGGTCTGAGCGTGTTCTACCGAGAGGCCGGAGCAGCCGACGCGCCCACGTTGCTGCTGTTGCACGGCTACCCGTCGTCGAGCCACATGTTCCGCGAGCTGATACCGCTCCTGGCCGACAAGTTTCACCTGGTCGCGCCCGACCTGCCCGGCTTCGGCAAGTCGGACATGCCGGAACGCGACAAATTCGACTACACCTTCGATCATCTCGCGGACGTCATCGACCGCTTCACCGAGGTTCTCGGCCTCGACCGCTTCGCGATCTACGTGTTCGACTACGGCGCGCCGGTCGGCTTCCGGATCGCGGCCAGGCACCCGGACCGGATCACCGCGATCGTCACCCAGAACGGCAACGCGTACACCGACGGCCTGAGCGACGGCTGGGGCGCGGTCCAGGCCTACTGGAAGGACCCGTCGCCCGCCAACCGGGAGGCGGTCCGGTCGATGGTTCAGCCGGAGACGACGATCTGGCAGTACACCCACGGCGTTCCCGACGAAACCCGGGTCAGCCCGGACGGGTACGGGCTCGACAACTTCTACCTCGCCCGCCCTGGCGCCGACGAGATCCAGCTCGACCTGCTGCTGAACTACGCCAGCAACATCGAGGCGTATCCGACCTGGCAGCAGTACTTCAGGACGAGCCAGCCACCGCTGCTCGCGGTCTGGGGCAGCAACGACCCGTTCTTCATCCCGGCCGGCGCCGAGGCGTTCAAGCGCGACATCCCGGGGGCCGACATCCGCTTCGTGCCCACCGGCCACTTCGCCTTGGAGACCCACGTTGACGAGATCGCGCAGGCGATCATCGACTTCCTCGGCACCTAGCCGCTCAGGACGGCCGGGGATAGTCGCGGCATCGGCAGGCCGCGGTGCCTGAGATCAGCCACGAAGCGCCGGACGAGGGCGTCGTGCGGCGCCGCGACCACCACGATGACATCACGCAGTTCAGGCGGGTCGAACGACCTGACGGTGGCGTCCGGCCAGGGGGTGAGGGCGGAGACCGGCACGATGGCGACCCCCATGCCCGCCGCCGCCAGCTGCGCGGCCGTGCGCGGGCTGCCGGTGCGCAGCACGGGCCGGGGCAGCAGCACCTCGCGCTCGGCCGCGAACCGGTCGACCCACGACGCCATGCCGTTGTCCTGCACGTAGTGCACCAGCGACTCGTCCGAGAGCTCCTTGAGCGGCACCGCGTCCATCGCCTCGAACCGGTGCCCGGGGGCGGCGACGACCACGATCTCCTCGCTGCCGAGGATCTCGACGTGCTCGGCGGTCACCGTCGGCGGCGGCGCCACGGTGATGTCGGCCCCGCCCGCGAGCAGCAGTTCGAGCATCCGGTCGGCGCTGGTGAACTCCTTCAGGTCAAGCTCGACCTCGGGGAAGCGCCGGTGCCAGCTGCGCAGTACCGGCGCGAGCAGCCAGCCGGTCATGGTCTCGGCGCAGGCGATCCTGATCCGGCCGCTTGTCCCCGCCGCCGCGCCCCGAGCCGACGTCACCACCTTGCTCGCCGCGGCGAGCGCGATCCGCGCCTCGGCCACCGCCACCAGTCCGGCCGCGGTCGGGCGGATGCCCCGCGGCAGCCGCTCGATGACCGGCGTGCCGAGCTCGCGCTCGATGGCGGCGATCTGGTGCGACAGCGCAGGCTGGGACATGTGCAGCACCGCGGCCGCCTTGGTCAGCGACCCTTCCTCGACGATCGCGACGAGGCACTCAAGCCCTCTCATCGACAGCATCGGTAATCCTGGCCCTCCAGCCCGCCAGTCGGTCGCGTCGGGCCGATGGCTCCCCTAATAGCGATTCGCGCGCGGAAAATCTTCCATGCGAACGTTCTACCCGACCCGAGTCCTGGCTCCGTTCGAAAATTCAAATTCTTTATCTCGAACGGAAGGTGGTTTTCCCTGGGACCCCAGTGATTCCTCGGGCAGCACCCCGCTGAGCTGGCTGCGGTTTTGCGCCTACCATCCAGTAGATCCCGGTTGGCGAGAGGTGGGGCAGGATGGAGATTTCCCTCGAGGACGTGCGGCACGCGCTGGTCGAGCTGGGCAGGCTGCGGTTCGGGGAGATGACCCTGGAGGACGCGATCGGGGAGGTCGTGCAGACCACCCACTCGATGTTCGACGTGGACGGAGCGGGCCTGATGCTGGCCGACTCGGCGCAGCACCTGCGGAACGTCGCCGCTTCCGACGACCGGTTCGCGCACCTGGAGGAGCTTCAGGTGCGGCACCAGGAAGGCCCCTGCATCGAGGCGTTCGACACCAAGGAGCTGGTCAGCGCCACCGACCTGGGGGAGGGCGGCCGCTGGCCGCTGTTCAGCAAGGCCGCGGTCGAGCGGGACATCCGGGCCGTGCTCGCCAGCCCGCTGCCCTACAACCAGGACGCCGTCGGCGTCGTCGCGGTGCTGTCCGAGCGCAGCCGCCCGTGGTCGCCCGCCAACGAGCTGGCGCTGCTCGCGTTCACCGACCTCGCCGCCCTGCTGATCGCCAGCATCATCCAGGGCGAACAGCAGTCGGAGGTGGCCGGCCAGCTGCAGGGCGCGCTGAACTCGCGGCAGATCATCGAGCAGGCGAAGGGCATCCTGATGGGCACCCGCGGCATTTCCGCGCGCGCCGCCTACGATCAGCTTCGGGCGAAGGCCAGGTCCGAGCGCCGCAAGCTGGCCGAGGTGTGCGCCGAGATTGTGCGGGACGCGGTGCGGTAGTCCTTAACCAGCCGCACATCCTGCTATACCCTGACTACGTCGTTACCGAGCCGCCCAGAAGCCCGCGGCCCATGTCACGTCGGCGGATGTCCCCGCGTCTTCGCGCCCAGTATCGCGGCGACGCCTCCTGACAGCGGTCGGCCTAGCCCGAGACTCATCGGCTGAATAGGCGACCGTGACCGGCGAGACGATGACCGTCGTGCTCCAGGGCGAGTTCGACGTGACCAGTGAGGGAGCCCTGTCCGCCTCGTTGGAGCGGATCCGCCAGCGCGGGCCGAGTCGGCTCATCTTCGACATGGCCGCGGTCGGCTACCTCGACTGCGCCTCGGCGCGGCTCATCGCCGGCGTCGGCCGGTGGCTGCCGCCCGGCGTCAAGCCGGTGATCGTCTCCCCGTCGCCCCTTGCGCGCCGGGTCCTGCAGGTCAGCGGCGTCGAGGCGCTGTTCGAGATCGAACCCGACGGTTCCTGCGATGATGATCAGGCGCCCCCGTCGTCTACCAGCCAGGAGCGCCACGACGAGGGAAGGCAACCACGATGACCAGCCAGCCGCTCACCACCTGCCTGTGGTTCGACGACCAGGCCGAGGAGGCCGCCCGCTTCTACACCGGCGTCTTCAAGGATGCGCGGATGGGCGAGATCCACCGGTACACCGAGGCCGGGCCGGGCCCGGCCGGGACCGTGATGCTGGTGGAGTTCGAGCTGAACGGGCAGCGGTTCACCGGGCTCAACGGAGGACCGCAGCACTTCGGCTTCAACGAGGCGGTGTCGTTCTGCGTGACCTGCGCCGACCAGGCCGAGGTCGACTACTACTGGGAGGCGCTGCTCGACGGCGGCGGGGAACCCAGCGTCTGCGGCTGGCTCAAGGACCGGTACGGGGTGCGCTGGCAGGTCGTGCCGCAGCTGTTCACCACCATGGTGCGAGACTCCGACCAGGCCAGGAAGGCACGGGTCACGGCGGCCATGCTGTCCATGGTCAAGTTCGACATCGCCGGCCTCGAGCGGGCCTACGCCGGGGATTAGGCCAGGGATTAGACCGGGGTCGCGCTCAGGGCTGCGAGCCGCCGGCGCGCGGCCGCGAGGCCGCGGCGGTGCCTGGTCATGGTCCGCCAGGGATCGCCAGAGTCTTCCAGCCGCGCGGCGATCGAGCCCACGGTGAACTGCCGCGGGCGCAGGCCCGGGTCCGCGACCTCGTCCCAGCGCAGCGGCGTCGCCACGGTCGCGCCCGGCCGGGCCCGCACGGTGTAGGGCGCCACCACCGTCTGCGCGTACGCGTTCCGCATGATGTCGAGGTAGAGCCGGTCGCCGCGCTGTTCCTTCCGCTGCTCCAGCGTCAGCTCGTCGGGGTACCGGGCGGCGAGCAGGCCGGCCGCGTCGCGGGCGAAGCCGCGCACCGCGTCGAAGTCCTCCTCCGGCCGCAGCGGGACGTGCACGTGCAGCCCCCGGCCGCCGGTCGTCTTCACGTAAGCGGTCAGGCCGAGCTCGCCTTCGAGCAACCCGCGCAGGTGCAGCGCGTGACGGCAGACGTCGTCGAACCGGTCATCGGACGGCGGATCGAGATCGAACACGAGCTGGTCGGGCCGGTCGAGCGCGCCCACCCGGCTGAGGAAGATATGCAGCTCGATCGCCGCCTGATTGGCCAGGTACACAAGCGTGTCGGGTCGCTCGGCGAGCACGTGGCGCACCGCCCCGCCCTGCTTGGCCACCTCGGTGGTGCGGATCCAGTCGGGAAAATGCTTCCCCGCGTTCTTCTGCACGATGCGCTGGCCGGCGATGCCGTCCGGATACCGGTCGAGGGTCAGCGGCCGATCGCGCAGGTAGCCGAGGATGGCCGGCGCCATCTCCCGGTAGTAGCTCACCAGGTCGCCCTTGGTGATCCCGTCGTCCGGGAAGAACACCTTGTCGAGATGCGATAGCTGGACGGTCATTCGTTCTCTCTGCCCGAACCGGGCCGGATTATGGCCCCTCAGCCGCGCCGCGCTCGATGACGATGCGGGCGAGTTCGACCCGCGAGCCGATGCCGAGCTTGCGGAAGATCTGGCGCAGGTAAAAGGCGACGGTGTGAATGCTGACGTACATCCGGGCGGCGACGTCCCGGTTGCTCAGCCCCTCCGCGACCAGCCCGGCCACCAGCTGCTCGGTCGCGGTCAGGCTCTCCCAGCCGACTGTCGGCCGGTCCTGCCCCCGCGTCCAGTGACGGCGCCGCACCCCCAGCTTGCGGAGCCGGCGGCGGACCCGGGCCATGTCCGCCGTCGCGCCGGCTGCCTGGTAGCCCTCGATCGCCTCGGTCAGCCGCGCGATGGCCTGGCTGTCCTCCGCTTGCCGGGCGTGGGCGAGGCCGAGGTCCTCGGCCGCGGACGCGCGGGCCCACCGGTCGGGGTGCCCGGCGGCCGCCTCGGCCAGCCGCGCGATGTCCCGCTCGGCCAGGCCCGCGCAGTGCGCGGCGGCCGCGTCGATGGCGGGGTAGCCGGGGTTGCCGGACGCCAGCGCCTGGGCCGCCTGGGCGACGGCGGCGGCGAGCTCATCGTGGCCCGCCGCCAGCGCGGCGCGGGTCAGCCAGGGCGCCGTCGCCGGGTCGCCGAGCAGCAGCCCGGGGCGCGAGCCGAGCTCGGCGCACACGTGCCGGATATGCCCGAGGGCGGCCGCCGGGCCGTCGCGTGCCTCGCTGACCTGGGCGTGGGCCATCGTGATCTCGGCCCGCGCGTACGCCTCGGCCGAGTGCGGGGCGGGCACGCTGTCGCCCGCGACGTGCAGCGCGGCCGAGGTCAGGTCGCCCGACCGGAGCGCGATCAGGCCGAGGACGCAGTGCGCGGCCGATGCGTGCCCGTCCACGCCGAGCGACTCGGCCACCGCCAGCCCGTCGGCGGCCGCGGCCGAAGCCGCGGCCAGCTCGCCCCCGGCCAGCGCGATTCGCGCGCGCAGGATGGACAGCGCGGCCCGGGCCGGGGTGCCGTCGAGCGGCTGGCTGTCGGCCACTCGGAGGATCTCCTCCGCCTGGTCGAGCTGGCGAACGTCCGTCAGGGCGGCCGCCAGCGCCAGCAGCGGCGGCAGGTGGCGCGCGTCGAGGGAGATCCGCGCCTCCCGGCGGACCGCGTCCCGCAACCGGTCCAGCCCGTCGCCGATCTGGCCCCGGTCCCATCGCCGGGCGGCGTCGGCGGCCAGCGCGGCCGCCACCGCCCGGCCGTCGAACCGATCGGGGGCGGCCAGCACCGGCGCGATCGCGGACCCGGCCCCCTCGCCCCGCAGCCCCGCCAGCGCCTGCAGGTGCGCGGTGATCGCGGCGTCGCGGACGTCATCCGCCAGCTCCGGCTGGGCCAGCACCAGGCTGGCCTCGGCGGCGGCCTCGCGGGCCCGGCCGCGCGAGCGCAGGACCGACGACAGCGCGCACCGCAGCCGCGCCTCGGCCGCAGGCGGCAGCGGTTTGGCCAGCGTCTCGGTCGCGATCCGGCCTGCCTGCTCAAGTCGCCCGGCCGCCGCCAGCGCCTCCGCCGCCGCCACCGCCCGCGGCAGCTCGCCCGGACTCCCGGACGGTGTCAGCTCGAGCGCCCGGACCGCCAGGTCGGCCGCGGCGGGCGGCGCCGAGGGCAGGGTCCGGACCACCGCCGTGTCAAGGTCG
>Ga0302325_10018340_pt1 | contig 14749 bp, 7 predicted proteins | sample Palsa_T0_2_FD_201948 | JGI IMG/M metagenome (GOLD analysis project Ga0302325, IMG submission 201948) | Peat permafrost microbial communities from Stordalen Mire near Abisko, Sweden - Palsa_T0_2 | ecosystem: Environmental > Terrestrial > Soil > Palsa > Peat permafrost | place: Sweden: Abisko... | reverse complement strand
CATGCAGCGGGCAATGCGATGGTTGGTGCGCGCATCTCATGATGCGGCGAGCCCTCCTTGAGACAAGCGATTCACCCGCACGCCCCCCGGCAGCGCGGCGCACTTGAGCCCGGGCCCAGTCGATTGGTGCGCGCGAGGTCTACTCACTGAGCATGATTTCGACGCGCACGTTGCACGCTTGCTAAATTGTCGTGACGTTGACGGGCCGTACGAATGAAGCTGGTACGGCACCTGGAGACCGTATGAGCGAAACGCCGGCCCCCCGCACGGCAAACAGCCGTCACCACCATCGTGCGCGTTGGATCGTGGGAGCGGTCGCCGCGGTCCTGATTGTTCTCGTGCTGGTGCATTTGTTCACACGCAAGCCGGCTGCTCATGGCGCAGCGCCACAAGCGGTCAAGGTAGCCCAGGCGACCCGCGGCGACATGCCGGAAACTCTGGCAGAACTAGGTACGGTGACGCCGATCGCTACCGTGACGGTGCTGCCGCAGTTAAGCGGCTATCTCACCGAGGTTGGATATAAAGAAGGCCAGGACGTGGCGAAGGGCCAGTTCCTCGCTCAAATCGATCCGCGGCAATACGAAATCGACCTGCAGCAGGCGCAAGCGGCGCTTCTCAAAGATCAGTCGGCGCTGGATCAGGCCCGCTCCGACCTTGCGCGCTTCGAGCAGCTGCGCGCGCAGAAGGCGATTGCCGAGCAGACCGTCACCGACCAGGAATTTCTGGTCAAGCAGGATGAGGCCCAGGTCAAAGCCGATGAGGCGAATATTGCGCAGTTCAAGCTTGACCTCGTCTATTGCCACATTACAGCGCCGGTCGCCGGGCGGGTTGGCCTGCGGCTGATCGATCCGGGCAATTACGTCACGGCCTCAAGTTCCCCCGGCATCGTCGTTATCACAACCATGAAGCCGACGACCGTGGAATTCACCATCGCGCAGAACGACCTCGACAAGGTGATCGAACGCGTCAATTCCGGTGCGAAGCTGCCGGTCACGGCCTATACAAGCGACAACACCCGAACGATTGCCACCGGCACGCTCTACGCGATCAGCAACCAGATGGCCACGAGCACCGGCACGGTGTCGCTGCGTGCGACGTTCGCCAACGACGACGAGGCGCTCTTCCCGAATGAGTTTGTCAACGTCACAATTCTGGTCGACACGCTGAGTCAGGTTGTGCTCGTCCCCACGCCGGCGGTGCTCAGCGGCGCGCCGGGCAATTACGTTTATCTCGTCAACGCCAATAACACGGTGTCCGTGCGCAAGGTCACCCTCGGTCCGAGCGACGGCACCCACAGCGCCATTTCGTCCGGCCTCGCGGTCGGGAATACGGTAGTCGTCGACGGCACTGACCGCCTCAGCGACGGTGCCCCGATCAGCGTTTCCGCGCCAACCGCCGCGCCCGGGACCAAGCCCTCAACGCCGGGATCGCCGCCGGCCGCAAAGAAAAAGAAACCCTCCACCCCTGCTTCGCAAGCGAGTCCACCAACGAGCGGGTGACAGTAACGCTCGATGCGCGCCGCATGAACATTTCCCGCCTGTTCGTACTAAGGCCGGTCGCGACCTCGCTGCTGATGATTGCGCTCGTGCTCATCGGCCTGGTGGCCGTTCGGTTCCTGCCGGTTTCCTCGTTGCCGGATGTCGACTATCCGACCATCCAGGTGCAGACCTTCTATCCGGGAGCGAGCCCCCAGGTGATGGCGACCACCGTCACGGCACCGTTAGAGGTGCAATTGGGTCAGATTCCGAGCCTGACCCAGATGACCTCCGCCAGTTCCGCCGGCGCCTCGATCATCACCTTGCAGTTCAGTCTCGCGCTCGACCTCGACGTTGCCGAACAGAACGTCCAGGAGGCCATCAATGCGGCAAACAGCCTGCTGCCGGCCGGCCTGCCTGCGCCACCCGTGTATGCAAAGGTCAATCCGGCCGATCAGCCCATTCTCACGCTGGCACTCACGTCCGAATCCCTGTCACTCACCCAGCTGCAGGACATCGCCAACAATCGACTCGCCTCGAAGATTTCCGAAGTGCCCGGGGTAGGACTCGTCACCCCCTCCGGAGGCAACGTGCCGGCGGTCCGGGTGGAGGCGGATCCGCAGAAACTCGCCGGCTACGGTCTCAATATCGACGATTTGCGCACCTTGCTTGCGAACATCAATGTCAGCCAGCCCAAGGGCAATTTTGACGGACCGGAGTTGGATTACACGATCAATGACAATGACCAGATTCAGGATCCCAAGGACTATCTGAACACCGTCATTGCCTATCAGAACGGCGCCCCGGTGTACCTGCACGACGTCGCCAGGGTCACTCAGGCCGCGCAGGACATCGAACAGGGCGCCTGGTACGACCACGAGTCGGCGATCGTGCTCAATGTGATGCGCCAGCCGGGGGCGAACGTGATCGCCACCGTCAACCAGATCAAAAAACAGCTTCCCCAGCTCCTGGCGAGTCTGCCGCAGTCGATGCATGTACAGATCGTCGCCGATAGTACCGGCGTGATCCGCGCCTCCGTGTCGGACGCTGCGATCGAACTGCTGCTTGCGATCGCACTGGTGGTGCTCGTCATCTTCGTGTTCCTGCGCAACGTGCCGGCAACCATCATCCCGAGCATTTCCGTGCCGGTCTCGCTGATCGGCACGCTGGCGGTCATGTACCAACTGAATTACTCGATCGACAACCTCTCGCTCATGGCGCTGATTGTTGCCACCGGCTTCGTAGTGGACGATTCGATCGTCATGATCGAAAACATCGTGCGCTATTTGGAGGCCGGCAAGGCACCCTTGGAAGCGGCGCTCGAAGGTGCCGGTCAGATCGGCTTCACCATCATGTCGCTGACGATCTCGCTGATTGCCGTGCTGATTCCGCTGTTGTTCATGGGCGGGGTGATCGGACGTCTGTTCAGTGAGTTCGCGGTGACGCTCGCCGTCACCATCGTGCTGTCCGCGGTGGTTTCACTGACCCTCGTGCCGATGATGTGCGCGCGTATCTTGCGAAAAAAGGCCGACAGGCGTCCGAGCCGTTTCGAGCATTTCAGCGAGGGTCTGTTTGACAAGACGCTGGCGGCGTATGAGCGCGGGCTGCGCTGGGTGCTGGTGCATCAGACCCTAACTTTGGTGGTGGCGACCGTGACAGTGCTGTTGACGGCGATCTTGTACGTCGTCATTCCCAAGGGTCTGTTTCCAGTGCAGGACGTCGGCGTGATTCAGGCGATCAGCGTGGCCGACAACTCGGTGTCATACAAAGCGATGGCGGCTCGCCAAGCGGCTCTGGCAGATGCGATCCTCAAGGACGTTGACGTGACCTCGCTCACCTCGTACGTCGGCATTGATGGTACCAATACGACGCTCAACAACGGCCGCTTCCTGATCATTCTGCGCCCGCACAGCGAGCGCTCGCTCACGGCGAGTCAAATCGCCAGACGTCTGCAGGATGAGGTCGCCGGAGTGTCCGGCATCAAATTGTATCCCCAGCCCGAGCAGGATCTCACGCTCGACACGGTGGTTTCGCCGAATCAGTACCAGTTCGTACTCCGAGGACCGAACCAGGAGGGCTTCGCGCAATACGTACCCGATCTGGTTGCGCGGATGCGGCAGATCAAGTCGATCACCGACGTCACGAGCGATCTCAACAACGACGGACTGAGCGTCGACATCGAAGTCAACCGGCAATTGGCCGCGCGCTACGGCATTACTCCGGCGACCATCGACAATGCGCTCTACGATGCGCTCGGGCAGCGTATCGTCTCGACCATATTCAACCAGTCAAATCAGTACCGAGTGGTGTTGGTCGCCAAGCCCGAGAAGCTGCCGAATCTGCAAGCGCTCGGCAACCTGTATTTGCCGACCCAGACCGGCAGCACCGGCGAGGTGCCCCTGAGCGGGATCGCTGACATCAAAGTGACCAAGTCCCCGCTGATCATCAGTCATCTGGCGCAGTTTCCCGCCGTCACCATCTCTTTCAATCTGACCCAGGATGCTTCGCTCAGCACGGCAGTGGATGAGATCAAGCGCGCCGAACAGGCAGTGCATCTGCCGCCGTCGATCACCACCTCGTTCCAAGGCGCCGCCCAGGCGTTTCAGGACTCGCTGTCGAGCGAGGTGTTCCTCCTGATCGCGGCGCTGGTCACGGTGTACATCGTTCTGGGCGTGCTCTACGAGAGCTTTATCCATCCAGTGACGATCCTATCCACGCTGCCTTCGGCCGGCATCGGCGCGCTGCTCGCGCTGATGTTGGCCGGCAAGGACCTGGACGTGATCGGCATCATCGGCATCGTGCTCCTGATTGGCATCGTGAAGAAGAACGGGATCATGATCGTCGACTTCGCGCTCGAAGCGGAACGTCAGCACGGCAAAGCGCCGGAGGAGGCAATATTTCAGGCATCGATCCTGCGCTTCCGGCCGATTCTGATGACGACGTTGGCGGCGATGCTCGGCGCCTTGCCGCTGCTGGTGGGCACCGGTACCGGCTCGGAGCTGCGCCGGCCCCTCGGCCTCGCCATCATCGGCGGTTTGCTCGTGAGCCAGATCCTGACTTTGTTCACGACGCCTGTGATTTATCTGTTGTTCGATCGGGTCTCGCGGCGGCTGAGTCGCAAGCCGCCTGAGCCCGCGGCCGAGGGCGCACGGTGAGTATCCCCTCGCTGTTCATTAGACGGCCGGTGGCGACCACATTGCTGGCGATCGCCATCGCCTTGTCAGGCTTGCTCGCGTATTTCCACCTGCCCGTGGCACCGCTGCCGAATGTCACCTTTCCCGTCATCGTGGTGCAGGCGTCCATGGCTGGCGCAAGTCCGGAGATCATGGCCGCAACAGTGGCTGAGCCGCTCGAGCGGCGCCTGGCGACGATCGCCGGCGTGACCGAGTTGACCTCGACCAACACGGTCGGCTCCTCGATGGTCGTCGTGCAGTTCGCGCTGAACCGCGAAATTAACGGTGCTGCGCGCGATGTGGAAGCGGGCATCCAGGCCGCGCGCGCCGACCTGCCGAGCACGCTGCGTAATAACCCCACTTACCGAGAATACAACCCCGCGGATTCGCCGATCATCATCCTGGCATTGACCTCGAGCACCTTGACGACGGCACAGCTGTACGATTCTGCCGATACGATCATCCAGCAGCAGCTGTCCCAGATCAGCGGCGTCGGCCAGATTACGCTCGGTGGCAGCGCTTTGCCCTCGGTGCGGGTCGAGCTCGAGCCCGACAAACTCGACAGCTACGGGATCGGGCTCGAGGACGTGCGTGCCGCAATCGGCGCCGCCAATGCCGACAGTGCCAAGGGCTATATCAATCAGGGTGATCAGCGCTACGAAGTCATTTCCAACGACCAGGCGAGCAAAGCCGCGGACTATCGCGATCTTGTGATTGCCTACCGCAACGGCGCTGCGGTGCTACTGCACGATGTCGCCGATGTCGAGGATTCCAACGAGAATATCCGCAACGCCGGCCTCTACAACAACACACCGACGGTGGGCGTCATCGTCTTTCCGCTTCCCGGGGCGAACATCATCAAGACCGTGGCCCAGATTAAGAAGGTCCTGCCGTCGGTCGAGGCGACCCTGCCGCCCAATATCCAGGTGCATATCGCGCTCGACCGCTCGCAATCGGTAACTGCCGCGGTGGGCGACACCGAGCGCAGCTTGTTTATCGCGGTGCTGCTGGTGATTGGTGTCGTGTTCGTGTTCCTGCAATCACCGCGCGCCACGTTGATACCGGCGGCGGTTCTGCCGCTGTCGATCCTCGGCACCTTTGGGCCGATGTATTTGCTCGGATATAGCATCGACAATCTTTCGCTGATGGCCCTGACCATCGCCACCGGCTTCGTGGTCGACGACGCCGTGGTGGTGCTGGAGAACATCGTCCGCCATATCGACGCCGGTATGGATGTTCGCGAGGCCGCGCTGCTCGGCAGCGCCGAGGTGAGCTTTACCGTGATTTCGATGAGCCTGTCACTGATCGCGGTGTTCATACCGATTCTGCTGATGCCGGGCATCGTCGGCTTGCTGTTCCACGAGTTCGCGGTAACGCTCTCGATTGCGATACTTTTCTCGCTGCTGATTTCACTCACGGTCACGCCCACGATGTGCGCTTACCTGCTCGCCCGCGGCGATGCGCTGCACTCCAAGGCGAGATGGGCGGTGTGGGCCGAGGCGCAGTTTGAGCGCTTCAAAAATGCCTATTCGCGCTCGCTCGGCGCGGTCCTCGATCATTCGCTGCTCGTGATCCTGCTGCTGATCGGCCTGATCGTACTCAATGTCTTTCTGTTTAAACTTGTGCCCTCGACATTCTTCCCGGAACAGGACAATGGGCTCCTGATGGGCCAGATCATCGCCGACCAGAGCATTTCCTTCCCGGCGATGAAGAAAAAGCTCGAACAGCTGCAGGACATCGTGCAGTCGGATCCCGCCGTCGCATCGGTGATCGGCTTTACCGGGACACGCGCCCTCAACAACGCCAACGTGTATGTCGAGCTCAAACCCCTCGCGGCCCGTCACCTTTCGGCCGATCAGGTGGTACAGCGCCTGCGGCCGAAGCTCAATCAAGTGACCGGTGCGCGATTGTTTCTACAGGCGGTTCAGGACTTGCATATTGGCGGCCGGCAATCGGCCGCCGAGTATCAATATACCTTGACCAGCGACGATACTGCCGCGCTCAACTCGTGGACGCCGAAGCTCGTGACGGAGCTAGGCAAGTACCGCGATGAGCTTGTGGACGTCAACTCCGATATGCAGCAGAACGGTCTGCAGACTTTCGTCAACATCGCTCGCACGACCGCAGCGCGCTACGGCTTTGCGCCGAACCAGGTCGACAACGTCCTCTACGATGCATTCGGGCAGCGCACCGTATCCACCATTTTTAACCCATACAATCAATACTTCGTGGTAATGGAGGTGGCGCCGAAGTATTGGCAGTACCCGCAGATGCTCGACCGCATGTACTTCAGCAGCGCCGCCGGCAATCCCACCGGCACTCAACAGACTCAGGCGCAGGGCGGGACCGTCAGCGGGGTGACACCCTACACCGCGGTCGCGGCGACGCGGAGCGCAACCTCCAGCACCAATTCGCTAAATTCCAGCGCCCAGGCCAATGCGGTGACCAACAGCATCTCCAACAGCAAGGGGGGAAGCTCCACCGGCAGTGCGGACAGCACTGCAGCCGAGACCATGGTGCCACTGCCTGCCTTTGCCACCTATCTCAACAATCACACGGCGACTCAGGTCAACCACCAGAGCGGGCTCCTGGCCGCGACGATTTCGTTCAATCTTCCGCCCGGCGGCTCCTTGAGCAAAGCCTCCACGAGCATCGATACGGCGATGCGCAATCTCGGCATGCCGGCATCGATTCGCGGCAGCTTTGCCGGTGCGGGGCAGGTCTATGCACAATCGATGTCAACGATGCCGCTCTTGATTCTTGCGGCGTTCGCCGCCGTGTATATCGTGCTCGGCATTCTTTATGAGAACACCATTCATCCGATAACCATCCTGTCCACACTGCCCTCTGCGGGCATCGGTGCGACATTGGCTTTGCTGATCTTCGGCACGCCGTTTTCCGTGATCGCGCTGATCGGCATAATACTGCTGATCGGCATCGTCAAAAAGAACGCCATCATGATGATCGACGTTGCCATACACATGCAGCGCGAGCAAAAAATTGAGGCGCAGCGCGCAATTCATGACGCCGCGGTCCTGCGTCTGCGTCCCATCATGATGACCACAGCGGCGGCCGTGCTCGGCGCGCTGCCGCTCGCCATCGGCATCGGCCAGGGGGCATCGCTACGCCAGCCGCTGGGCATTACCGTCATGGGTGGGCTGATCTTAAGCCAGGTTTTTACCTTGTATACGACGCCGGTCATCTACCTCTATCTTGACCGGTTGCGAGTGAGATTGCGCCAGTCGATGGCGGGAATGTCATGGCATAGAGATTTGAGCGCGGACGTATGAATATCGTCAGTCTCAAATGCTGTTTAGTCGGAGCGCTCGCCGCAATGCTCGGCGGCTGCCTCGTCGGTCCCAACTATCACCGGCCGCCGGCGCCGGTGCCGGCGCAGTTTAAAGACCTGTCCGACTGGACGCCGGCTGCGCCGGCGGATGCGGCGCCCAAGGGCGATTGGTGGACCGATTTCCACGATTCGTTGCTCGATGGGCTCGAGCCGCTGGTCGCGGTATCGAACCAGACGGTGCGCCAGGACTACGAGAACTATCAACAGGCATTGGCCGAGGTGCAAGTCGCGCGCGCCCAGCTGTTTCCGACCATCGGGATCACCGGTTCGGTAACCCGAGCGGGAGGGCCCGGCTATAACGGAGGCGTCACGACTGCAGGTCATGGTGGCGCGATCAATACAGGCACTCTCGAGGGGACTGCCAGCTGGACGCCCGACCTTTGGGGTCAAGTGCGTCGCCTAATTGAAGAGAACGCCGCGATCGCGCAGTCCGACGAGGCGATCTTGGCCAACGCCACCCTGTCCGAGCAGACTTTACTGGCTACGAGCGTCATTGAATTGCGGCTGGCAGACGAAGATATCGATCTGCAGACCAAGACGGTGGAGTCCTATCGGGATGCGCTGCGCGTTGTGCAAGCCCAAGCAACGGCCGGCATCACGGCGACTCCGCCATCAGCCGTAATCACGGCGCAGGTTGCACTGGAGACGGCACAGGCCACGCTCATCAATCTCGGCGTCGCCCGCGCCCAATATGCGCACGCCATCGCGGTACTGGTGGGCAAGAACCCAGAGGATCTGGATATTCCGCACAGCGCCGCAATGCCGACGCTGCCGACGGTTCCAATCGGTTTGCCCTCGACACTGCTGCAGCGCCGCCCCGACATCGCCGCCGCCGAACGTACCATGGCCGCGCAGAATGCAGCGATCGGTGTCGCGGTTGCTGCCTACTATCCGACGGTGTCGTTATCCGCAGCGGCGGGTTTTTCGCAGGCTCCGCTGGAGAACCTGCTGCGCACCGCCAATCATGTCTGGTCAATCGGCGCGACCGGCACCGAAACGGTGATTGATTTTGGCGAGCGTCATGCAGAAGTGCAGGCGGCCAAGGCGGCCTACGAGGCTGCCGTTGCGAATTATCGCAATACCGTCCTCAACGCCTTTGAGGATGTAGAGAACGATCTTTCCGGTCTGCGCATCCTCGCCGATGAAGCGCAGGCACTCGACATCGCCGTGCGCGATGCCATCCGCGGAACGGCGATTGCGCTCGCTGAATTTCAGGCGGGTACGGTGGACTACACCACCGTCGCCGCGGCCCAGGAGACTCAGTTGAGCAACCAGCAGACGGCGCTCAGCGTGCAGGAGAGTCGTCTGGCGGATGCCGTAGCGCTGATCGGGGACCTGGGCGGCGGCTGGTCAGCAAGCCAACTGCACAATCCGTGAGCCGGGAATCACGTCAGGGATTCGCGCTCTCGCGCGCTTGCCTCCAATCCCAGGCGATTACGCAGCGGCGCCATCAAAGGACCAGGCGGCCGGCTTCGTCAGCGGCAGGATCGAACCTCAAAGCGGGACACTTCTCGTGCCAGGTGGGACAACGGGAAATCATCCTATCTCGGCTGGATGTCGGAAGCCTTTCATCAACTGCCCGTGGCTTCCATAGGTCACTGAATCAATCTAATAAAGAGAGCCGCGGGTGAGCGTTGCCCATCGCTTTGGCATCGCAGGCGGTACGGTCGACAGGTTAAGTAAAATCCGCCATGCAAAGTCGACCTTTCCTACTTGAGCCAAGAGAAATAGCGCAGTGCGCCGAAAGATGCGCGACCACCCGACCTGCGCTCGCCAACGACGCATCCATAGAGCGCGCTCAATAGCTTGCGAGCACGACTGTAAGCACCTTGCCTGCACGCAACGCGGTTGACTCGGACTCATAAAGGCGCTAACAATCGTTAAGGCTACTTGACTTAACTTGACACGCCGCGCCAAAGGGTGAGCGCAATGCGCCCATTTTTTTGAGCAACAACTCAAGCGATACGCATGCCTGTGCGGATGAATTTTCTCTTCGGATCTGAGTCGGCTCTTGGAACCTATCTGAAGGCGGAGGGCGGCCCGGCGTTCGCAACTCAGGTGCAGGAGGCCGTATGTCAATCAGCGCCTGCAGCACTAGCCCAGGATCAATTGCCGATTTGACAAGATAGCTCCAGAAACCGCCAGCGATTCCACCATATTTATTCCAATAACTTTTCAACAATCTTGCAGTCAACACGGAATACGGGTGATACGCCATGAAAACCATAGAGAAATCTTCGTTCGCCATCATCACTGCATTGCTTGCTTGCGCCGCTGCTTACGGCACTCAGCCCTCTGACGTCGTGACCAGCGACGGCAATGCCAATACCGCGATGGGGTCAAACGCACTGCTTGATCTCTCGTCGGGCACTAACAACACGGCCGCTGGAGACAACGCGCTCCTCAGTAACACGACCGGCTCCAACAACACGGCCGTCGGGTCACAGGCGATGGTATTCAATTCGACAGGCATTGATAACACCGCCTCCGGATACAATGCGCTCCTGGAGAACTCGAGCGGCGGCAGCAATACGGCCGTGGGTTACCAAGCGTTACTGAACAATACGACTGCGTGTTGCAATTCGGCGTTCGGGGCGGCTGCGCTCGGCGACAACTCGACAGGCAACAACAACACGGCCGTGGGGACGGGCACGCTCGGCGCTAATACAACCGGCAGTTTTAACACCGCGACCGGGGCCGCCGCGCTCAGTAGCAACACGACCGGTGCCAACAACACCGCCACCGGACTTAACGCGCTCTACTTCAATTCGACCGGCAGCGACAACACCGGCACGGGCGTCAACGCGCTGCTAGACAATACGACTGGTACTGACAATACGGCGACCGGGTTCTTTGCGCTGTATTCCAACACCACGGCGGACTACAACACGGCTTCCGGGTACAGCGCGCTCTATAGCAACAACGGCAACAGCAATACCGCCTCCGGTTACGAGGTGCTGTACTCGAACACGAGCGGCACTCAAAACACGGCATCCGGGGTGCACGCGCTCGCTGCCAACACCACCGGCAGTAACAACATTGCCGAGGGGTATCACGCGGGTTACAACTTGACGACCGGCAGCAACAACATCGATATCGGCAGTCCGGGTGTGGCGGCAGAGAGCGGGATCATCCGGATCGGCACTATCACCGGCACGACCTCAACCCAGAAAGCCGCCTACGTCGCGGGGATCTACGGCGTCAAGACGGGAACGGCAGGCACTGCGGTCTTCATCGATTCAAGCGGACAGCTAGGTACGGTGTCATCCTCGATACGGTACAAGGAAGACGTTCAACCGATGGCGGAGTCGAGCGAGCGGCTACTTAAGTTGCGGCCGGTCAAGTTCCGTTACAAGAAGGCAGACGCCTCGGGTGAGAAGCCGATGCAGTACGGACTCATCGCCGAGGAAGTGGCCGAGGTGTACCCGGAGCTCGTGGTGCGCGATGCCACGACGGGCCGGATCGACGGGGTGCGCTATGAAGAACTGGCGCCGATGCTATTAAACGAAGTACAGCAACAGCAAAGCAAGATGACGGCGCAGGCAGTGAGGATCGCGGCCCAGGATGAGCATATAGCAGCCCAAGCCGAACAAATTGTGGTCCAGGGAACACAACTGCGCGACGTACTTCGGCAGCTTGCAGAGTTGAAGGATCTCAACCAAGCGACGCAGGCTGCGCTACGGAAGCTTCAGTCTCAGGATGCGTTTATCGCGCAACGTTGAGACGCACTTATTCAGCGTCCACAGCTCGGGGGGGCAATATCTCGCACCGCAGCGCGCGCGGCGAGACTCCGCCCTTTGGGTCGATCCCCATGTGAGTAGGCCGACCCTGCTCGGTGCTCTGCAATAACGGGCGAACGCGACGGTAGAGCTGCTCAATATCATTAACAACTATATCGCCGAGCGGTTCACCGTAGCGGTTGACTCGAGCTCGCAACGAGCGATTAGAACTTGCCGCGAGTTTATACAAAGAGCATCAATGAACACGTAGGTGGAGGATAGATGTCATGAATACTCTCCATAGATCAACCTTAGGTTTGATCGGTGCGCTCGCGCTGGCAGGCGGGGCCGTGGCTCAAGTGCCGTCCTCGAACGACACGAGTGACGTAAACTGGAACACCGGGATGGGGACTGGTGCGCTCGGCGGACCCACCGCCACTGGCGGTGGCGCCTACAATACCGCCTCGGGGTACCAAGCGCTCTATTCCAACGCGACCGCTGACTTCGACACCGCCTACGGGGCCTTTGCGCTGTTTTCCAACACGAGCGGCGGCTTCAGCACCGCCACCGGGTACGCGGCGCTCTATTCCAACACGACCGGAACGGATAACACCGCCTTCGGGTACGCTGCGCTTAATTCCAACACGACCGGCGGCGACAATACCGCCTCCGGGTACGAGGCGCTCTATTCCAACACCACTGCTGACTACAATACGGCCTCTGGCTACGGCGCTCTCTATGGCACAACGACAGGCAACAGTAACACTGCCTCTGGGTACGAATCCCTGTACGCAAACACGAGCGGCATTCAAAACACGGCATCCGGGGTGCACGCGCTCGCTGCCAACACCACCGGCAGTAACAACATCGCCGAGGGGTATCACGCGGGCTACAACCTCACGACCGGCAGTAACAACATCGACATCGGCAGTCTCGGTGTGAAGGCAGAGAGCGGGGTGATCCGCATCGGCACTATCACCGGCACGACCTCGACCCAGTCAGCTGCCTATATTGCGGGCATCTACGGAGTCAAGACCACAACCGCAGGCACGGCGGTCTTCATCGATTCGGAGGGACAGCTCGGTACGGTGTCATCCTCAATACGGTTCAAGGAAGACGTGCAACCAATCGCTGACGCGAGCGAGCGACTGCTTAAGCTGCGGCCGGTCAAGTTCCGCTACAAGAAGGCAGACGCCTCGGGTGACAAGCCGATCCAGTATGGGCTCATCGCCGAAGAAGTGGCGAAGGTGTATCCGGAGCTGGCGGTTCGCGATGCAGCGACGGGCCGGATTGACGGAGTGCGCTATGACGAGCTTGCGCCGATGCTGCTCAACGAGCTGCAGAAGCAGCAGCAAGTCAATGCAACCTTGGCCACCGAGGTACACCAGCTGGAGGCCGCTCAGGCTACGCAGGCTCGCGAGCTGCAGGCAGCAGTGCTCGCGCTGCACGGGTCGCAGCGAAATGACTAGAGGTCCCGGACTGTGTGGCCGAGTGGCCGATTCCCGCAGCTGGAGCACTGAGACTTAACTCACATCCAAGTTAAGGAAGAATTTGCGCGGCAAGCTTGGGCACAGAAGGCGTTGCGAATCGTTACATTGTCCCGCGATCAGGAAAACCTCGATCTTGAGCTGACCCGTGAAAGCGGTTTGGAGGTAGACGGTGCCCGAGGTCGGAAGCGTCGCGGGTAGCAGCCCGGTGTGAAAGTTGGTGTCTGATCCCAAGTCGTCATCCGTAGATTCCCTTTGAAGTGCCGAAAGGCCGGCGGGCGCAGTAGATGCACCCGCCGACGGGTGCGACTATTTCAGTTCGGCGACTTGTGCGGTGTCCGATCCCAGCACGGTGCGGATCTTGGCGCGGTCTGCCGCGCTCTTATTGGCGGCGTCCACCGAACCTTCAACCTTGGCGCTAACTTGGTCGAGTTTGCTGCCCAAGTGATCGAGGGCCGCCCAGTTCTTGAACTCGGTGATGAGAATGATGTCGGCATCCTGCGGGTTGTGCGGTTGAGCGACCAGTACCTCATAGCGTGTAATCAGGCCTGCAGCCTTGGCCGACTCTTGCTGCTTTTTATAGGTCGTAGCGAGCCAATGCATGTAATCATCGAAATGGCCGTCGACGGTGCGGATAAAAGTGACATTCTGTACTGGTCCATCATTCCAGTCGCGGCCATCGGCGTACGCCACCGTGGCCAGCGAGCCCAACGACAGGACGGCGCCCATTGCGCAAAGAATTCGGCTGATACGGATCATGAAGATATCTCCCAAGGTCAGGTATGAGTTTGTTTGTTGTGCCGCGGAGAGCGAATGGCTCTCGGGGTCCCGGACCCTACGCTGCCAAGTCCAAGACTGCAAGCGCCTAGGTGGGCATCCAATTTCGCGTTCCTGACTTCCACTCTCGGGCCGGGAACCCCACGCCAAGCACGGTGTGTACCTGCGCGACCTGCAAGTTTCTATGAGGGTCGCAAGCTCGGTGAGTCGATGGCGCAAATCCAGGCTCGCCAGAATGGCACTGCACCCGCCGCGCTCGCTGCATCGGCGCAGGGAGTTCACACCGAAGCAATGAAAAGAGCGCCACAAGAGCGTCACGGACAACGACGGATGGTACCGATTGATCGTATCAATCTGAGGGCACGAACTCGCCGCTTCATCGCACGCCAGCAATATCACAAGAACATCCTCGCGGAGTTGGCGAACGCCCGCGCGGCGGCCTCACACAAGAGGCTGTCACTTCCTACATTCGTGCCCGGATGACGCGTGACGGGTTTATCAAATGAGAACGCCAATCCGCTCACGTCCAAAGTGAGCAAGGCACAGTTGCGCAAGCGTATCGGCCGCCGACTGCGCAGGCAGCGGGCCGTGACCGTACTTCAATTAAGGAAACGCGACCCATGACAGACACCCGCCACAAAGGCCGCGGCGGGCGCCATCCCGGACGCCGCTAGGGCCTGTTAACACTACGTGATATGCTGCACGGATGGAAATCACACCCGAACAGTACGCGCGCATCGAGCCGCATCTGCCCACGCAGCGTGGCAAC
>Ga0302325_10018339_pt1 | contig 14750 bp, 14 predicted proteins | sample Palsa_T0_2_FD_201948 | JGI IMG/M metagenome (GOLD analysis project Ga0302325, IMG submission 201948) | Peat permafrost microbial communities from Stordalen Mire near Abisko, Sweden - Palsa_T0_2 | ecosystem: Environmental > Terrestrial > Soil > Palsa > Peat permafrost | place: Sweden: Abisko... | reverse complement strand
CGGGGCCCGGCCGCTGACGGTGAGCGGGATGGCCCTGGTGGCCGGTGGCCTGGCGGCGGCCGGGGTGGCCCGCCCGTCCACGCCCGGGCTGCTGGTGCTGCTGGCCGTGACGGGGATCGGATTGGGGTTGTTCACCTCGCCGAACAATGCGGCCATTATGGGATCGGCCCCCGAGCAGCAGGCGGGGTTGGCATCGGGCGTGCTCAATATGACCCGGGGCATGGGCACCGCGCTGGGCCTGGCCGTGACGGGGTTGGTCTTCACCGAGAGTGGGGGCGACAGCGGCGGGCGGGCCGCCGCCACCCACGCATTCTCCACCACCGCCTACGTGCTAGCCGGCGTGGCGGCGGCGGGCGGGCGGGGGGGCGGCCGGCGGGCCCACGGGGGGTTGGTGGGGGAGGTGGGGGGGGGCCGGCGCCGGCCCGACCGCCTCAGGGGTCGACTGAGCCGCCGGGGCCACGGCCGCGACGGGAGGGGCCGCCTCCGCCCCCGGCCGCCCGGCCGGTCCGAGGATGCGGGCGACGGCGCAGGCGGCTCCGAACCCGTTGTCGATGCCGACCACGACTAACCCCGAGGCACACGAGGCGAGCATCCCCAGCAGGGCGGTGACCCCGCCCAGGCCAGCCCCGTAGCCGGCCACACTGGTCGGCACCGCCACCACCGGCGCCGCGCACAACCCTCCGACCACACTGGCCAACGCCCCCTCCATGCCGGCGACGACCACGACCACGTCGGCAGCCTGCAACAACGACACGTGCGCCAGCAGCCGGTGCAGCCCGGCCACGCCGGCGTCGGCGACCAGGGCCGCGCCAAAACCGAACGCCCGCAGCGTCGCCCGGCACTCCTCTGCCACCACCAGATCGGCGGTCCCCGCCGTCACCACCACCACGCCCTCCGGTCGAGTCGCAGCGGCCCGCCACACCACCGTGGACCCGGTGACCACACCGCCCGGGTAGGCGGCCACGACCGCGCCCACCTGCGCCCCACTACCTCGGCTGAGAACCACCGGCCCTCCACCACCGGGACCCGCAAGCCCGCCCGACAGCAGTTCGCCGACGATACCTACGCACTGGGCCACACTTTTTCCTGGTCCGAAGACCGCTTCCGGCAGCCCCTGTCGGAGGGCGCGGTGGTGGTCGACCATGGCGTAGCCGAGCTCGGCGAACGGCAACTCCCGTACCCGTCGCACCACCTCGTCCGCCCCCACCTCGCCGGCGGTCAGCTGGTCCAGCAGGGTTCGGAGGGCGGCTTCGTCCATGACCGCTCTATCCTGCCCGCCCATGACCGGTGCCGTCTCGCCAAAAGCCACCATCGGCTTCCTGGGGCCGTCCGGCACCTTTACCGAGGAGGCGCTGCGCAGCGAACCGGGCCTGGCCCACGCCGAGCTGCGGCCCCTGCCGTCGTTCGTCCACGTCCTGTCCGCGGTCTCCGACGGGGCGGTCGACTACGGGTTCGTGGCCCTGGAGAACTCCATCGAGGGCACGGTGTCGATCGCCCTCGACCAGCTGGTGTTCGAACGGGAGCTGATCATCGTCGGCGAGGTGGTGTTGCCGGTGACGCAAAACCTGCTGGCGCTCCCGGGTACGAGGGTGGCGGATGTCAGGAGGATCGTGTCCTTCCCCCATGCGACCGGGCAGTGCCGGGCCTGGCTCGGCGTCAACCTGCCCGACGCCGAGGAGGTGGCGGCCCGGTCGACTGCGGAGGCCGTCCGTCAGGTGGCGGAGGCCGGCGAGCCCGATACCGCCGCCATCGGCACGGCCCTGGCCGCCGAGCTGTACGGCCTGGACGTGCTGGCCCCCAGGATCGAGGACAACCTCGGCAACGCCACCCGCTTCGTGTTGGTGGCCCCCCACGACACCGGCATCCCGGCGCCGACCGGCCACGACAAGACCAGCGTGGTGTGCTTCCAGTCCGCCGACCATCCGGGGAGTCTGCACGGGATCCTGGGTCAGTTTTCGGCCCGGGACCTCAACCTGGTGAAGCTGGAGTCCCGCCCAACCAAGCGGGAGATGGGGGAGTACTGCTTCATCATCGACTTCGAGGGGCACGTCGGTGATGAAGTCGTCGCCGACTGCCTGCGGGACCTGCACACGAACCTGCGGGAGCTCAAGTTTCTCGGCTCCTACCCGGCCGCCAGCGACCACGGCCCCGCCCGCCGGCGAGACGCCGAGCAAGCCTGGATTGCCGCCGACCGCTGGATCCACGAGGTCCGCTCGCACATCCGCCCGGCTCCCCGCCACGACAACCGCCACCCGTAAAGGAGAACCCGCTGCCATGCCCGTCGAAAACGAGTCGCCCCATTTCACGCCCTGGGACACCACTGTCACGGACCACCTGCTGACCACGACCCGGTCCGTGCGCAAGCGCCTCGACCTGGAGCGCCCGGTCGAGCCCGAGATCATCCTCGAGTGCCTCCGCCTGGCCGTGCAGGCCCCGACCGGAAGCAACGCCCAGGGGTGGCGTTGGGTCGTGGTCACCGATGCCCACAAGCGCTCCGAGCTGGCCCGGCTCTACAACGAGGGCGGCGCCGACTACCTCCGCTCCCAGGCGGGCAGCGAGATGGACCCCCAGACCCGCAAGGTGTACGAGAGCGCCGTCCACCTGACCGACATCCTCGACCGGGTCCCCGTCCTGGTGATCCCCTGCATCCAGGGCCGGGCCGACAACGCCCCCAACATCCTGTCCGCCTCCATCTACGGGTCGGTCATCCCCGCGGCCTGGAGCTTCATGCTCGCCCTTCGGAGCAGGGGTTTGGGCTCGGCGTGGACGACGTTGCATTTGATGAAGGAAAAGGAGGCCGCCGAGCTGCTCGGGATCCCCGAAACTGTGACGCAGGTGGCGTTGCTTCCGGTCGCGTACACCACGGGTGGGGACTTCAAACCGGCCAAGCGTCCCCCGGTCGAGGGCATCACCTACTGGGACGAGTGGGGGGCCACCCGGTAGGGGCCCCGCTACGCTGGGCGCCCCGGGAGGGATGGCAGAGCGGCCGAATGCGAGGCTCTTGAAAAGCCTTGGGATGCAAGTCCCCGGGGGTTCGAATCCCTCTCCCTCCGCACTCTGCTCGATTCCAGGACGGCCGCGCTCCATCCATCAAAAAAACCCTTGCTACATAAGGCGAAACCGACGGACCACACCTCAACAGATACCAGCCGAGCATCGCCGGTCTGCATGGAGGGCCATAAAATCGGCCATAATCTTCGGACGCAGACGTCCAACCCGAAAACGGCCAAACAGTTCATCCGGGTGAGTCTTCGGCGGGCCTCCTTTTCGACGAGCCTGCCTCGACCCAGCTGAATAGACCACTGTTCAGGGCGTTCTTGTCGGTATCGCTCCAAGATTCGATGCCTGTCCTTGGCTGCCGACTCGGTGACGAAGATCCGCCAGCTCACCGCCGGGCGTGCTGGCCCAGGTAGGCGAGCAGCTCGTCCCAGTCGGTGAATCGCGGCCCGCATGTGTCGGTACGGTTGCCGCTGTGACCAGAGAACACCAACCTAACGGCGGGGCCGACGTGGCCGGACAACTTCGCCGGCGGGTCGATGAACTCGAAGCAGAGAACCTGCGCCTGCGATCCCTGCTGGGCATCGATGACCGGGCCGCCGAACCCGCTCCGAGGTGGGAGCCGACTCTATTCGGAGATGTCGAGGCCAAGCCCGCCGGGCCGACGATCACCCAAGCATCGTCCGCGCACGAGAAGGTCGCCTTGTTCCGGTCACTGTTCCGAGGACGGGACGACGTCTACGCCCAGCGTTGGGAAAGCCTGCGGTCGGGGAAGTCTGGTTGGTCGCCGGCCCTCAAGGGCGGTTTCGCTACGGACCGGGGACGCCCGAAGGAGTACCTGCCGCTCACCGATGAGGTGATCGAGGCGCATCTGGCCGGCCGTCATCACTTCGGGCTCTACCCACTCCTGCGGGACGACACTTGCCAGCTACTCGTATGCGACTTCGACGGTGAGGGATGGCTTCTCGACGCCCTGGCCTACCTGGACGCGGCCAGGGCGGATGGGGTGCCAGCCGCCCTGGAGCGATCGCGCTCAGGAGACGGCGGGCACGTTTGGTCCTTCTTCGAGGGCCGCCTGCCGGCCGCCTCGGCGCGGAGGATTGGTGCCTACTTGGTCCGTGAGGCCATGACAGTCCGGGCGGAGATTGACCTGGCCAGCTACGACCGTCTCTTCCCGTCGCAGGACTTCCTGCCCCGCCAAGGATTCGGGAACCTGATCGCCCTCCCGCTAGAGGGTCAGCGCCGCAAGGAGGCCAAGACGGTCTTTTAAGATCCAGGGTCCCTCGACCCCTACCCCGACCAGTGGGCGTTCCTGTCGCAATGCGAACGGATGAGCATCAAGGCAGCCCTTTCGATGGCCGAGGCGATCGGGAACGTAAGCGCAGGGCCGGATACCCGCTCGTACCGTCAGGCTCGGCTACGCCCTCAGCCGGTCCCCGAGTCGGTGCGGGCGGTGGCTTCGGCCATGCTCGCCATCGATCGGATCGGGGTACCACCAAGTGTCATATCGGGGTTGAAGCACGCCGCCTCCCTGGCCAATCCGGAGTTCTTCGAGAAAGAGGCGAACCGGTTCTGGACCGGGAACACACCGCGGTTCATCCGCTGCTACCGGGAGACAATCGACCAGCTGCTCCTGCCCAGAGGACTGCGGCCCGAGGCCGAGCGAATCCTCTCCGAGGCCGGTTCACGGCTGGACGTGTCAGACGACTACCCCGCCGCCGACAGGGTCGAGTTCGAGCTTCGTGCCCAGCTGCGCCCCGAGCAACAGGAAGCGTTAGAAGCTCTCCGCCCTCACCAGCTCGGCGTCCTCGTCGCCCCTCCCGGCGCCGGCAAGACGGTCATGGCTTGCGCCCTGATGGCCGACCACCAGGTGCCTACTCTGGTCATAGTCGACCGGCAGCACCTCGTCGATCAGTGGAGAGATCGGCTCGGGGCCCACCTGGGTCTCACGAAGAAACAGGTCGGCCACATTGCGGGGACACGCAAGGCGAGCGGGATCGTCGATATCGCCATGGCCCAGAGCCTCGCCCGCAGCGAAGCCTTAGCAGACCTGACCGGCGGTTACGGACTGGTGGTCGTCGACGAGTGCCATCACGTTCCGGCCGTGACCTTCGCACGGGCCGTCCGCCAGATCCCCGTCCAGCGTTGGCTGGGCCTGACCGCCACCCCATACCGGCGTGACGGCCTCCAAGCCATGATGGCCATGCACTGCGGCCCGACCCGGCACCGCATGGCCGGATCGGCGGACGCCCAAATGCTCAACCGGTCGATCGTCGTCCACCCTACGGACCTTCCCAACGAGCCGGGGGAGCATATCCAAGAGACGTTCCGGCGCCTGGTGGAGCACGAGCGGCGGACGGCAGTCATCTGCGCAGATGTCGGCGCCGCCTGTGCATCCGGTCGCAACAGCCTGGTCCTGACCCGCTGGACTGAGCACCTCGACGCGATTGTGGGCGGACTGACCAGCCTCAGCGTCGAGGCACTCGTTCTGAGAGGAGGCATGGGCAAGAAGTCGACCCGAACTGTCATCGAGCGTCTGGGCCTGCCCGGTTTGCGGGGCGCCGTGCTCGTCGCCACGGCCAGCCTGCTCGGCGAAGGCTTCGACTGCCCGTCACTCGACACCGTCTTTCTCGCCTTCCCGATCCGTTTCAAAGGCAGCGTCGAGCAATACGTCGGCCGTATACTGCGCCCGCCCCAGGCAAGACCGATGCGATCGTCCACGACTATGTCGACCTCGACGTGCCCGTGCTCGCCCGGATGTACACGGAACGGGCTCGTGGCTACCAGACCGTCGGGTTCACGCCGCCGCGGCTCGGATCGCTGACTCGTCGCTCGCCACCGCAAACTTGAACAGGCCCAGAAGAATTGACAGACCGAAAGCGCCCTTGCTGCGGCTCCGCTGGCGGTGAGCGGCCATTTGTGTATGGGGACGAAGGGCTATCAATGCAAGCGGACCACCTGGACCGGCACCCCGGCTGCTGCTGCGCCCGGTCGAGCATCGCCGAGGTTGCGACGACCGCGACAGACGCGTCGAGCACGATCGCAGTGGCCACCGCCTCGGCGGTCAGAATGTTCAGCTGTCCTGGCAGCGCGGCCATGACAGGCACCAGACGACGGAGATTGAGGATGCCGATGCTGTCCGGAAGGCTCGCCATAGCACCGAGGACCTTACGTTGGTCATCCTCAGTCATAGCGGCGAAAGGTCCCGACAACGAGCCGCCGGTCGGGTGGGCGATCGCTCTGGCGAGCCGCCAGTACCAGTAGCCCGTGGTAAACAGCTCTCGTCGCTCAAGAACTCGCAGGAACGGCTCTACCACCGGTGTCGCGGACCCGACCACCACATCGAGCAGAAGGCGGTCGTCGACGACGATCAAGAGTTCTGGTCAGCCCTCGGTCAGGTCGGGGTCTTCAGCGATACAAGCCTGAGCGGCTTCCTCGTAGGCCCCTGATGCGGCGTATTCCAGAAGAGCGGCCCGTGCAGCTTCAGGAAGGTCCCAATGGGTCGGACCAGTCAGCGTGAGCTCGCCCGCCGCCTCAGCTTCGGCACGTACTCTCGCTCCCAGCGAGCGAAGATCGTTGACCGAGATGGACATGCAGAAAGAGTACCGGTCGACCCGCGTGAGAGCGGACCGCACACCCACGGCCATAACGACGGCCATAATTTCCGGCCAACTCGAGCCGATTCAAGCCGGCTCGACCGACCCGACGACGCGAGAAACCGCAGGTCAGGCCAATGTCAGCCGATCCCGCCGACAAGTGAGGAGGCTCTTGAAAAGCCTTCAGGGGAAACCCTGCGTGGGTTCAAATCCCACTCCCTCCGCTGGTCAGGCAGGCTGTGGTCGGGTCCGCTATGGATCGCGTGGCCTGAGTTGACCATATGTATTGCTCGATCGGTGGCGCGTTGACCTCTACGCAGAGGTTTGCATATTGGCTGGCTGTGGTGTCGGGCGGTCATAGATCTTCCGCCGGTCCCGTTCACCCCAGGACGCCATCCTGCATGCCCAGGTCCGCTCGCAGCTGATCGACATCGAGAGGTTGTTCCCCCTCGTTGGCGGCCGAGTCGGCGTCGTGTTCGAATTGGCGCAGCAGAGACTCGAGTAGCACCCTCTTTCTCGGGGCCTTCGCGGCCGCACGCGGGGTGGCGTTGTCCAAGGCGGGGACCTTCTCGTCCGGCCAGTGCTGCCTCCATGTCTCCTCTGCCTCGGGATCGCCTGCTCGACCGCCTCGCAAGCGACCGCCGGGCAAGGCCAGGTCCATCGACGGGTCTATCCGACTGCGAACCGTCGGCTTTGCCTGGGCGCCGGCCCAGCTGAGCTTGGCCGAGAGGGCTTGGAGACGTTGCCTGGAGTTGACTTCGACCCGAATTGCGCCGGCCTCGAAAACGACGGTTCCACGGAGCCACCGTCTGGGTCCGACCGGTGGCTCGATCGGGCCCCACCCTCGTTTGCGGGCCTCGGCGTGAAGCTGGGCGAGCGAGTTGGCTGACTCCGCTTCTGACATCTGGCGGCCCAGCCACGTCAGCTGTCCCGCCACCTCGTCAGGTTCGCCGGGCCGGTCGTCGCTGTCGAAGTCCTCGTCGGTCAGCAACTTCCGGCGAACCTCGGCTGGGTCGTCGGCGGGGAATACCGCGCTGATCAACTCGATCGGGTCCCCGTCGGTGTTGGACAAGGCCGGCAGCCGGCGACCGGCCTCCTCGACCATGCCGACCAGGTTGCTCAGCGAACCGCCCAGCACCTTGGCCGTCAGATCGGCCTGGTAGGAGTCCATGGCATCCAGCACGTCGACCAGAACACCGTGGGGTCGTGGGCGCTCGCTCCGGTCGGGCCTGGGACGGGGAGCTTTGATGCCATGCTCTCGGGCCAAGCCAAACACCACCTCGTCGGCGACGCGCAGCGCCGCTTCGGTGGCCCGGTCGGCCAAGGCGGGATCGAGGACAACCAGTGACTCGCCGCTACGCCACACCCCACCCAGCGGGGCGAGAGGCCCGGCCAGCACGCTCCAGCGTGGGAGACCTTTGAGCTGCTCGGCGGGAATCGCGGCGTAAACCAGCCGGCGGGTGACAAGGTCGGCCACCCACACACCCGCTGCCGGCATATCGGTCGACGCCGGACCCTCACCCGCCACTTGCCACAGCCCATACCGAACGTGGCGGTACCAGGACCGGGCCGTGTCAGCCAGCGCCGGCGCAGTATCAGGAGCGCCGGCGAAACGGCCGAGGACAGTAAACCCATCGGCCAAGTCCTCCGTGTCGGGATCATCCGGGCCGCCCAGCCACAAGTATTCTGCCGCCAACGGTCCCGCCTCACTCGACATCTCGTCGAAAGGACCGAGGCTTCCGGCTTGCCTGACCTCGGAGAGAAATGCGGCCATCTCCTGTTCGCGCCACTCCCGCAGTACGGAGTCGCGGGCCATGAATTCCTCTACCGCCGTCCTCAACCGGTAGAGGAGGGATCGGTCATTGAACCGGTCCAGAAACGACCGCGCCTTTTCCAGTTGCTCAGCGCTCACCTCTGGCCTGGACATCGAGGCGAGCCGATCATCCGGCCAGATCAGAGACACCGTCCAGGCCAGAGCCCGGGCCCGCACCGACTGCAACTCGTCATGGCCCGGCCAGCGGGTGCAGTTGACGTCCAGGACTTCCAACGCGTCCCCCAACTCTCCCCCCGCCATCCGGATCTGGGCCAACTCGGCCGCGAAATCACCGGCGTCCGCATCATCATCGGCGGCCGCGCCCAGGACCACCTCGGTGATACGTCCGGCCTGGGTCAAGTCGCCCGCGTCCTCGGAGATCGAGATGGCCAGACGAGCCACCCGGCTCTCCTCGGAGAGTCGACCAGCCAGCGCCTCGGCAAGCGCTGCCGCCCGTTCGGCGCCGGAACGCTCGACGATCTCCTCGCTCAGGTCGCTCACCAGATCGTCGTTGGTCAGCACCTTGGCACACAGATCGTCCCGCAGCACCTCGACAACCTGGTCCGCGAACGTCTCCGGCGACACCGCCTCGCTAGCGGCCACGTCGGCCAGCTCCCGCACCGCTGACCTGGTCGCCTCTACCGCGTCCGCTACCGCTCGCTGACGCTGCTTGCGTACCTCGATTCGTGCACCCTGATGGTCTTGACGCCTCTTCTGCCGCCGACGTTCCGACTTCTTGGTCACCAGCGGCGAAACTACTCCTAGCTTCTCCACCCATCGAGCCCTCGACGGCGGGGCACGATCGGCATCCCGAATTCGCCATTCGGGTATACTCGAATCTCGAATGAGTGAAAGACCTTTGTCGTGGCCCGGACCCGCGTAAGCGCCATCGATCTGATGGACGCCGCCATCCAGGACTTGGCCACAGCGATCCAAGAGGTCGGACCAGAAGTCGAACGGAAAGCAGGATCGCTAGTCCTCTCTCTCGATCGAAACCGGATCGACATCGAGGTGGTCGCCGCTGCATATGCGACGTCTGCCCGGGTGCGCGAGCTCATCGACACCGCTGCGAGCACCACCAGAGCGGTTCGGGTGCTGGTGTCAGACCGCATCACGGCTGATGCCCGGGCTCAGCTCGAGCAGGCGGGATGGGGTTACCTGGACCGTCGAGGTCACTTGCGACTCCCGGCCTCAGGTCTGCTCATCGACACTGACGTTCGATCCATGGAGACACACCAGCCGGCAATTGCCGACCCGATCATGGGCCGGGCAGGGCTGGCCGTAGCCTACCGACTGCTCACACACTCAAAAGAACCGCTAAGACCGACCCACTCGGGAACAGGGTTCGCGCCCTCCACGGTCAGCGTCGCCCTGCAGCGCATCCGGGACGCCGGACTGCTCGGAAGTGACGGTCGGGCATTGGTGCCCGAACTGTTCTGGGTACTCGCCGGGCAATGGTCGCCAGACCGATGGTGGCTCTTGACGGCCCCCGATCCGAGCGAGGCCGCCTGGCACGACCCAACAGCCGCCGGCTGGTGTCTGTCAGGGACATTGGCCGCCGTCGAGCTCGGAGCACCCATCACCACGACCACCTCGATCTGCGACCTGTACGTGCCGGGACCGGTCGATCTGACCATCGCGGCGCGTCGATACGGTGTAACCAACGATCCAAACATGGCCGCCGCCTCCATCGCGGTCGCACCCGTCGCTGAGGTCACCGCCCACCGGCGACCGCCGCTCGCCCAGGACTGGCCGTTGGCTCATCCCGTGGCCGTTGCCCTTGATCTCGCCCAGGACCAGTCGCGGGGCCGCCAGATCCTCGATGAATGGAGTCCCCCCGAACGTGTCTGGTGAACCCCAGGTCGTCCTGCCCGGAGAGGCGATGATCCGCCTCGTGCGGGCGGCCGCTTCGGTCGCGTCTGCCTCGTTGGGCCAGTACGCCATCATCGGAGGCGTGGCTGTCTCGGCGCGACTCAACCAGGCCCACCGTGCCACCACAGACCTGGACGCGGTCGTCGATGACTCGACTCCACCTTCCGCAATCCATGACGGTGACACTGGGTCGGACGGCAAACGTACACGTGGCACAGTCGCTCTGGAACCCTGCAAAACCTGTGGACGCCGCAAACGCTGCGGAGTAGGATGGTCGGGACAGAGAGGAACTAGTCGTGGAGTTGCACCGCACCCTAAAGGCCGCGCAGGTCTCGGTAGCCCTGGGAGTCTCGGCTGACTCCGTCGGGCGCTACGCCCGAGCCGGGCAGATCCCGTTCGCGGCGACGCCTGGCGGTCACCGGCTGTTCAACCTCGACGAGGTTCGCCAGGCGCTGGCGCCGTCGGGTCGTACGGCCACTCGTGAGGTCTTCGACGTGCCGGAATCCACCCTGCGGCGCCGCCAGCGCCGGGCCATCGTGACGACCTCGGCGGGCGCCCCGTCGGAGCCGGTTCAGAGCCCGGAACCCACACGCCCGGCCCCCTCCGCGGCCGTTGCTGACTTGGTGAGGTCGGCCCGGCGGGTTTTGCGTGCCAGCGCAGCCGTCTAGGGGCTCGGCCCGGCTCGCGGACGACCAGAAAAGGGTTGCCGGCCTCGAGCTGCACCTTCGCAGCCTCGAGCAGGGCGACCTGATCGACCTCGGAGCGATCGCCATCGTCGGGACGACCACCTCCGAGGTGACCGGCACGAGGGGCCGCAAGGCGGCCGGGGTCGAAGTCACCTCCATCACCGTAGAGACCGAGTCCGGCTGGTACGCCGTGCTCACCCAGGACTGCGACATCGTTCGCCAAGCGTCGCTCGAGCCCTGCATCGTCGTGGCCCCCGTGCTCTATGTTCCCGAAGAGGAGTGGCGTCAGCTCCGCCGGGGCATGCTCTCCTACCGGCGCTTCCCCCTCGACCCGGAGGCCCTCGAACCCATCGAGGGCTCAGCCGCCCACCGTTCCGGGTCAACCGGGATGCCGGTGGTCGATGTGCGATACGTCTCGAGCATCGACAAGACGGCGCTGGCCGCCCACTACGACCAGCGGTTCTCCCTGCGCGGCGAGCACAAGGTACGCTTCGCGGACTGGGTCGGCTCCCGGTTCGCCCGCCAATCCTTTGCCGATCCGGTCGCCGACACGATCCTGCCCGAGGTCGCCGCCAGGCTGACCAGCATGCAGAGGGCGCGTGACAACCGGGGCGCCAATGCCACCCCGGCGATGCGGGTTGCCTGCAGCTGCAACGAGTGGTACGTGCGGGCCACCGACCGCTACGTCGAGGTAATGGGCAGGCGTGACCCCGAGCTGGCGAAAGCCAACGGGCTGCTTGCGACCGTCAAGGCAGAACCGACCGAGACCACCTGGAACGTACGGGACTTCGACGCAGGAGCCAGGAAGCTCAGCGCCGAGATCAACCATCGCCTCGGCGGCAGTGGCTTTACTGTCAAGGTCGTCACCGAGGACTTCCATGCGCTTTCGGCAGCGGCGTTCGAGACCTACGCACTATGGGTGAGTGAGGACCCACCGCCACCGTAGACCCCAGCACCCGTCCCGCGGCAGGGATCTGGCCTCGGCTGACGTCGGTGCCTAGGGAGTCGGCGCTCGGAGGTGCTCTGGCCCGCCCGCGAAGGTCATGCTTCCAGGTCGGCAAGCAGCTTGGCGCGGTGCTCTTCCAGCGCAGAGACCTCAGCTCGGAGCCTCTTCAACTCGCGATCGACCCGCGCCACCTCGGCCCTCGCGCGCCGCTGCCGATGGTCCCGATCCTGATAGGTGCTGTCCATGAGCTCCTCGACCTCGCGCCGCAGGAGCCTCAGCCACGGATTGCCGTGGATGACGCCGACTCGGTACTGAAGCTGACCGGCGTCAATCGCGGCGGCGATCTCCTCCTGGGTCAGCCCGAACTCCTTGCGTGCTGTCTTGTCGCTGAGCGTTGCGCCCTTCCGGCTCCACTCCTCTTGCACAGGGGCGCGTCCTTCCGTCTCCAAGAGCCCTACACCGGGCGGCAAAGCGTAACGCCATGTGGCAGATGTCGGTCTCGGGCTAGGTCTCTCCCGTCCCCGGCGTTCACAAATAACCCCCCTGGATGACGTAGCCGGCTTGGCACCTGCGGATCATCCAGGTCCGGCCGTCGACAATCGCCAGAAGCAGTTCGGCATGCTGCTGGGCGTGTTGGATAGCGGGTCAGGCCACTTGCAACCGCTTAGGCGCTGGATTGGGCCCGCGGTTACCGGCAGGTACGGTGGCGCTGGGGACCTCCTCGCACAGCTCGAAGAAGTCCAGCGGGGTAATGACCTCTCCCGAAGCATCTCCAGCGCCACCCGTATACCCCAACGGGACTCAAGGTCGTCGGCATCTCCCTCAAGGGTCGTGGAAAAAGACACCGCGCATGGCTACCCTCCCGATCCAGTCGTGAAAGCTCACGACGTCTCAATCATCGCCACCCGGCGACCACTCCAAGGGAGCCAATAGTCCCAACGTCCCTGGTCAATGGTCACAAGCTCGGGCGAGGGCGCCGCTCCTGCCGACGTCGCTCTCTATTGCATATTATCCAGGACCTTTTGCATACCTATGCGCCAGAATGTTGACCATAATTCTGACCATAAGTTCCAGCCAAACCGGTCCGACAAAGGCCAACTAGAGCGACAGGCAAGTCCTATACTTCCTGGTCAGGCCTACTGTAGCCATTCGTAACGACGAATGTTTATTCACTTGAAAAGCCTTGGGATGCAAGTCCCCGGGGGTTCGAATCCCTCTCCCTCCACAGGTCAGAGGCGTTTTTTAGGTCGGAGTAGTGGGTCTTTATCCGTCCATATCCTTGTCCATAAATGTGCAGAGCATGTACAGCCTGTATCCATCATCGTCGCCAGGTGCTTACGCAACGGCCTCGTCCAGTGTTACCACGTCGATGCCCACCTGCATTTGCATGGACCCGCGGCGGTCGCAAATCGCAAACTCGGCGAGCCGATCGGCATCCCTACCGCGCCCAATACCGGGCTCGATCTCGCAAGGAGCCGTCGATCGACCGAGTCTACGGCTGGCCAGCCGTATCTAGCGGCGACGCCGGCGTTGGGACATGATCTGCGGGTGACTTTAGGATCGGGCGTCGGGAAGAGCGTCAGCCCGGGATTTGCAGAGCGCCTACTAGAAGTCATCGACTCCGGGCGCAGAACGGCCACGTACAAGCTCGCCGTCCTACTCGCCCTGCTCGACCTCTGCACGCGCCAGAGCGATGTCGACGGACATGCGCCCAAGCAACTCTCTACTAGAGATATAGCCGAACGGGTTGCTGCGCTGTACTGGCCGCAGGTCGCTCCGTTCGCAGTTCGGGGGCTACCAACGGCGATTGACCTCCGCCAGATCACGACCTCCAGGTCGGCGATCATCGACGCTGTTCGTGAGTTCCGCCGCGAAGCGGGAGGTGCCGGCGCCCACTCATTCCATCTGGCGCGGCTGCGCCTTCCCCAAGAGTTCGCGGGGATGCTCAGGAAAGTCGAGAACACGGTCGTGAGAGAGCCTCTCGCCCGCCTCCAAACAGTGGGATCGTCCGACCGGAGCTTCCCATTTATCTACGAGTTCCTCGGAGCAGGAAGGGCCGTGCGAGCGCAATTGAGTTCCTGCCGGGCGCCGGCGACGAGTTGGTGAAACTGAGCCCCCTTGTTCGGCCCCTCGTCGAGCTCCACTGGACGCGGATGGTCGCCCAATTTAACAGCATCGCCGTGGTCGAGCAGGATCTTCAGGACCATCTGTTCGGCTCTGACCGCGTCACGCCGCCGCTAGACCTGCGTAGAGGGTTGGGCTTCCTGCAGGGAGGCCGATGCTTCTATTGCAAAGGTGAACTGACGGGAACAGCTGAGGCCGACCACTTCGTCCCGAGATCTCGTTGCAATGTCGACGCTATCGAGAATCTGGTCATGGCCGACCGATCCTGCAACAACGACAAGAGAGACATTCTCGCCGGCCCCGAGCTGATCCGCACCTGGGCCGAACGTAACCGTGTCGAGGGGGCGAACCTCGTCCGGATCGCCAACAACAGTCGGTGGGATACCGATGCGACTGTCACGCTTGCGGTTGCGCGCTCGATCTATCGCAACCTGCCTGGTCGGGACACCCCGTTCTGGTTAGGGCGGGGCAAGGTCGACTCGGCGACGCCCGCGCTCGCGGTAGGTGCCCTTCAGATCTGGATCGACGGCTTCAGATAGCCGTCCGAGCCCGATTTTCTGCTTTCACCGCTTCGACGTCGCTTTCGGAGCTGGTCTGGGTCAGGAGTTCGGACCGATCCCTTGGGACCCGGCGAAGTCCGCCCAGCTGAGCATCGAATCCGATGAACAAGCCTGGAGTTTCATAGCGCGTCCTTGTCTTGGTGTCAGGCGACACCT
>Ga0302325_10018338_pt1 | contig 14751 bp, 15 predicted proteins | sample Palsa_T0_2_FD_201948 | JGI IMG/M metagenome (GOLD analysis project Ga0302325, IMG submission 201948) | Peat permafrost microbial communities from Stordalen Mire near Abisko, Sweden - Palsa_T0_2 | ecosystem: Environmental > Terrestrial > Soil > Palsa > Peat permafrost | place: Sweden: Abisko... | reverse complement strand
GCATCCAGTCGAGCCGAGGCAAGCCCGTCTCTATCGGTCATTCATCTCGTCCCAAAGCCGCACGTAGGCAATGCCCTTGTCGTAGCGCGTGACCACAATCTCCGCGCCCTTGGCGATGGCCTCGCCATTTTCGCTACGCGCGCCACAAGTGCGCCGAGTGCCCGCTTGCGAGTAGATGATTTCCCCGGTGCCGTTTTCTCGTATGGACATCGAAGTCCGTCCCAGCACCCCAACCATCTCGTAGTCGGCCGCGTCCAGGTTTTCTTCCCGCGAGATGAGCACGCGCGTCAGGAACAGAAACACGACAGCCGCGCCAAACAGGCCGGCTGCCATAGCGATCAGCAACCCGAGCGCGAACCATAGACTGGAAAAGCGCGTAATCAGAAATCCTGTGCCGCCAAACCAAGCCAGAAAGGCTGTCAGCGTAACGAAGTTAAACGGCGACATCGCCTCCGCGCCACCGCCGTGCGAAGAACTGGCATTACCGCCGCGCGCCACCGGTGCATGCCCCGCGCCCCCATGCCCGCCGCCAGCTTGTCCGCCAGCAACCGGCCCTGCGCCATGCGGAAAGTGGGGCAGGTGCAGATGCCAGCGCATCCCCCCGGCGACAAACGAAATCGCACTCAGCAGAAAACCCACCGCAAAACACGTCAGGTAGAAATCAGCCCACGTCATAGTGCCCATCACATTTGCCGTCGCATTCATGGGGTTCGCCTCCTGACTGCGGCGCCGGTTGCGCGTCCCGCGCTTCCCAACGTGTGTCCCGGTGCGTGTGCAAATCCCGGGCGCAACGCCTCAAACAGACGATCGGCCAGACCCGGCGTGTTCAGGATTTCGCCCAGCAGCAGCAAACAGCGCCGCGTATCCTTTTCCCGCGCCACCTTGATCAGAACCTGGCTCACCTCCGGGTCGCTGGCAAAACGCTCCGACCCCTGCAGCAGCCACACGTCAAGCTGCCCTTCGGTCGTGCGCAGGTCGCTGACCAGCTCCGTGTGATACCCCTCCGGGTCGTCGACCAGAAAGCCGGGATGCACCTTGAAAAAGCGCGCCAGCAGTGTGCGCGACGACTGCGTCATATGCGGACGCTTCCCTCCCTCAATCTGCGAGAGGTAAGACTGGCTGATGGTCTTGCCCGTCTCAGCCTTGATCCCCTTCATCAACTCCTGCTGCGTGAGCGGCCGATTCAACCCCCGCAGCGACCCCTCGACTTCGCGCAGGTAGCGGATTTTTTCACCCAGCGTCATATCACAAATCGTGATTATGATATCGCAATATGGAATAATGTCAAGAACTCGATTTGGCATGTTTGCCAAGGCTTAGCTCTCCGCCGGGGGTAATAGGCTGGTGAAGTGTTGCAACGGCGCAGCCACGCCGAATCAAGACACTCGGGGCGGTCTTTTCAACATAGCCTTAATCTTGAGAACGTAGCACTCTTCGTGTACGGCTCTACCGTTCTCATCGGTTTTACTAGTCTCGATCGCCACCGGCAAAGCGCAGATTGGGCAAATCGGATAAGAGGAAAGAGGGGTCACTGGGCTAGACATAGTAACCTCCGCCAAGGTAACGAAATTTTATTAGATCGCGCCGGAGAATTTCAAGCCCTCGGAGGTTTTGGTAACACGGTTGAATAGCCCACCACCCTCCTCCGTAGCGATGGGGGCCTCGCTCCTCGAGCACCAGCCGCGCCCCCGGCACACCCGGTTTGGGCGTGGTGGGGAGGAACGCTTGAGCGCTGGGGAAAGTGGAGAAATGATTCAGGTCCGGGAGGGGACAACGCCGCTTAGCCGAGCGCTTCAGCGGTGGGGAGCAAGGGAGAAGTCTCGACGGCCGGGAATCTTAGTAGAGAAGAATCGCAATCCAGTACATCCCTGTCGGATACGCGGCATTGCGGGCATAACACGAGCCGACGGCAAACTTTCGAACAGCAGGGTCGCCTAACATACGCAACGCCCCCGGCGGCAATACTTCTGGACGACTTTGCGTATAGGCGATGATTTTCCGATTATCATAGGCGGCCGCGAGCAGGTGCGCATCGGGACGATTTTCTCTCGCCAGCGAGCAGGCGGCTTCGTCCAGGTCGGGCGGCGCCAGTTCCACCAGTTGCTGAAGGCCCGCCTGTTGCCGCGTTTCATCGATAGCCCGTCCGACTAGCTTCCGGCTCTGCTGCGCTGAATACGACGGCACCTCGTGAGCAAAATCCTGGACTACATACAATCGCCCTTCGCTCCAGATGGCGACAATGCCGGCAACGTTAAAGCCGCGATCGAGCAGATTTTTGCGGTGCGGCGCGGAGCGCATGAGCGCGTCATTGGCCCCCGGAGCGCAACTAGCATTTGCGATATTCTCCCCGGCGCGATCGATCTTCAGCGCGCTGTCCTCCGGAACGACCCGGGCGATGCGTTCGAGCAGCGCTAGCTCACCAGGCAACTGATGTTCCAGACGCTTGCTGGCAGCCATCATCCGCGCATGCGCTCGCGCTGCCTCCTGCAAGCTCTCTTCCAATCGCAACGGAGGAAGGCCCACAAGCTCGCGGCTTTTGTTCGCCGCTTCTAAAAGTTCGTTCTCGGCAGCAGAGTCCTCGCCCGAAGACTATCCTGGTGCCAAATTCGATGGGGGGGAGGGCTGTTCGCTACTAGTGGGGGAGGGCTGTTCGCTATTCACATCGCTGCAGTCGACACGCACAGGAGTTTTTTCTGCCGCGCAAAGACCGATACTTGCCACGAATACAGCCAATGAAACCCCGAGGACCCGAAGCATAATTTGTGGGCGGTCGGCGTTGCAGCGTCGGGGGTCGCCTTCAAAGTTCCGCTTTCCAACTCCCACGCTAACCTCTAAAATTCAACTCAACCACTTACCATGGAGACCATACTGCTGGTTACCGTTCTCGTCGGAACCCTTGTCCTGCTTGGGTTTTCGGCCCTTCTATTGCATCGCCTTTCTGCTGCCGCGCAAGTCGATGTAAAAGCGGAAGTTGCATCTCAACTCGAAAGGTTCAACAACGCTCTCGGCCAGAAGATCAGTGTCAGCACTGCCGACATGGCCACTCGCCTCGAGCAGACTAAAGGGGATCTTCGCCAGCAGGTCACAGACCGCATCCAGCAAGGCTTTTCAGAGATACGCAGCTCTGTCGAGCAGCAACTCGCCACTGGCAGGGACGAACAAAACCGCAGCCTGAGCGATGGTCGCAGCGAGATGACCAGCTCCCTTCTGCTCACCACGCAACAACTCAAAAGCGAGTTTCAGGCCCTGAATCAGCAGACCGCACAAAGCCTCGACTCGATTCGCGATCGCGTGGATTCGAAGCTGATGGCCATTACTGAGCAGGTACAGGTGAAACTCGATCAGAACATCAAGGAAGGATTCGCCCAGTTCGAAAAAGTTCAGCAGCACTTGAAGGCCGCCGAGGAACAACTTCGTGAAGTGGGTGCGCTCGGCCATTCCATCAACGATCTGAATAATCTCCTTAAGCTCCCTCATCTGCGCGGCCAGTTCGGCGAAGCCAGTCTGGAGCGTCTGCTGGCGGACTTCCTGCCCGCGCACATGTTCGCCCTGCAATCATCTCCTGGCGAGGGCGGAGGCCGCGCCGACGCCGTCATCTACTTCCCCGACCGCAAGCTCCCCATCGACGCTAAGTTTCCGCGCGAGCAGGTGATCGCCCTGTTTGAAAGCAACGACCAGGCCGAAATTGAATTGGCGCGCATCGCGCTCGTGCGTGTGATGAAGGCGGAAGCCAAGCGCATTCAGCAATATATTCAACCGGAAAATGGCACGACCGAAATTGCGCTGATGTATCTGCCGAGCGAAACGCTCTATATGGAAGTAATCCGCAACCGCGAGTTGGGCGACTGGATGAATGAGCAACACGTCTTTCCCGTCTCGCCCAACACCTTGCTCATGACGCTGCACACGATCTCTCTGGTGCACAAGTGGTATGAGGTCGCCACCCGCTTCGAGAAGAGCCGCGCTGAACTGGCCAAAGCGCAAAAGTCGTTCGACTATTTCCAGAACCAGTTCGAAAACGTCGGCAAGAACCTGAACAAAGCGCAGGAGGCATTCGAGACCGCGCAACGCCACCTCAAGAATTATCGGGGGAAAGTTTCAGCCCTAAGCGGACAGGAGCAGCTGGAATTGGAAACGGCGGCCGCACTCGAAAAGCCGCTGCCGCTCGTCGACAAAGCAAGCGCGTGATCCGCTTGCAAGCTCGTGGGACGGAGCGGTTCACCGCTGCCCCCCAAAAGCAACGCAATCGAATTTTTGGTCGTGGTGCCGTTTCACCGGTGCAACTGACGAAACCTTGAACCACCGAGAGCACGACGTATCCCAAGGCTTTTGGCCTAAGGTGTCTACCTTGGTGTAGCTTCGTGGCCTTGGTGGCTGGCGATTTCGCAAACTGCACCGCCGTAGAATTCTTCAGCACTCTGTCGAACCAAAACCCACGAGTCCAATGCTGATCCTGGAACTTTTTCTCGGCATCCGTCGTATCATAAGCAGGGGAGGACGACCATGTACTGCAACGCTTGCGGCAAGATCATCGCTGAGGACGGGCGTTTCTGCTCTCACTGCGGCAACGTGCTGGGGATTCCGCCCATGCCGAAGAAACTGATGCGCTCACGTGCTGACCGGAAAATTGGGGGCGTTTGTGCCGGGCTGGCGCAGTATCTCGATCTCGATACTTCGCTGGTGCGCATCCTCTGGTTTTTCATCACACTCGCGTGCGGAGTTGCCCCGGGCATCGTGGCGTACGTCCTCGCCTGGATCATCATCCCGCAGGAGCCGCCTCTGTTGCCGGTTGTGTCTTCGCAACAGCCCGTGGCGAACTGAGTTTTGATACGGGGACTTTCCGCTCCTCGTTATGGTTCGGAGAAATGTTCGGAGACGAGCGGAGACGCAGCAAGCCCTCTACGGGAATTCGGGTTGGTGCCTGTGTTCTAATCTTCTTTCATGGAACGCCTGCGCAGCGGCGACGCCGAACTCTTCTATGAAATTCGGGGCAGCGGCCCCCCGGTGGTTCTCCTGCATCCTTTTCCTTGTCATCATGAATTCTGGAATCCAGTCGCAGCAGCGCTTGAATCGCGCTACCGGCTGATTGTTCCCGATCTTCGCGGGCATGGTGATTCTGAGATCGGCGAAGGGCCTGCCCTTATGCCCAAGCATGCCAATGATCTGCTGCGCGTGCTCGATTCTGCCGGCGCCCGCAAAGCGGTTTTGATCGGGTGTTCCATCGGCGGATATATCCTGTTTGAATTCTGGCGGCGCTTTCGCGAACGGGTGACAGCGCTCGGGCTTTGCGGCACACGTCCTCAGGCCGATACGGCGGAGGCGCGGTCGAATCGTCTGAGGTCGGCTACTGTCGTGCTGGAGCACGGCCCTGAACCGTTCCTCGAGACGCTGATTCCGAAACTGATGGGGCGAACGACACTGAGTACGCGACCTGACATTGTCGATGGAGCGCGCGCCATGATGCGCAAAATGTCAGCCGAGGACATCAGCCTGGTGCTGCGCGGAATGGCAGAGCGTCCCGACTCGGTCGCCGACTTGAAGACCATCAACGTGCCCACGCTGGTTGTGATCGGGGAAGAAGACGTGCTCTCGACGGTCGGCGATGGCGAACTGATGCGGCAGAACATTGCCGGCAGCCAGTTGAAGGTGATCCCGAAAGCGGGACACTATGCGCCCCGGGAGCAGCCGGAGGTAGTTGGCAAAGCCCTGCGGCAGTTTCTGGACGATTTGGCGTCGACCTGATCTTGAGTGCTTAGGTGTCAATCGCCGATCAGTGACCTTTTTCTGAACTTTTTAACGATATGCGAGGTCTGCGAGTCGATGATATGCGAAGCGAGTCGCTCACTCTGCTAGAATCGCCCCATTATGATGGACGCGTTCCTCGTTCCGGAAAAGACGGTGGTTAGTGCCAAAGGCGACGGGCCTGCGTTGGATGTGAGTCGCATTTCTGGCCGTATTTTCTTGCTGACGCTGGCGATCACCAACATCATCGAGCAGGAATCTCTCGACGTCGGCATCTACGGCTCGGCAGATGGCGCGACCTGGGACGCGAAACCGGTGGTTGCTTTCCCACAGAAATTCTATCGCGAGGAAATTCCGCTGCTGCTCAATCTTACGGCGCGGCCGGAGATCAAGTTTATCCGCGCGCATTGGGAGGTGGGGCGGTGGGGGCGCGGCTCGGAAACTCCCATGTTCGAATTTCATGTAACGTTGCGGGAAGTTCCGCAGGAGATTCTCGCAGAAGCCGCGGGGCGAGTGCGGACGCAATAGGCTAGGCGTGGCGAATCCCGTGGTGAATCCAGAGAAGTGGAGCGACGGCCGTCCTCGCCCGTCCAGACCCGGCCGCCGCCATTGCCCCCAACAATCTGGTCGTCTTTGTCGTTTGCCATCTCCGTTAGATTAATTTCATGTCCCGTGATTCGAAGCTTGACGATTCGAATGCTGTCATCCGTCCGGCGCGCACGGTGCGCGGGGTGGTTCGAATTCCCGGGGACAAGTCCATCTCGCACCGTTACGCGATGCTGGCGGCGATAGCCGAGGGAACGAGCCGATTCCATAATTTTTCAGCGGCGCTGGATTGCGCGAGCACGCTTGATTGCGTGGCCAAGCTCGGCCGCGAATGGAAACGCCTGCCAGACGATGGGCTTGTTGAGGTGCACGGTGGGGGCCCGCGGTTGAAGGCTCCGACGGAACCGCTTGATTGCGGAAACTCGGGTTCGACGATGCGCATGCTGAGCGGGATTTTGGCCGGGCAGTCCTTTACCAGCGAATTGTGCGGGGATGGATCGCTTTCGCGGCGTCCGATGGCGCGGATTATTACTCCTCTCACGGAAATGGGAGCGCGAATAGTGGCTGCTGATGGCGCCCGTCCGCCGCTGAAAATTCACGGCGGCGGCCGGCTGCAAGCGATTCGCTATCGGCCGGAAGTGGCCAGCGCGCAGGTCAAAACGTGCGTGCTGTTTGCGGGGCTGTTTGCCGACGGCGAGACGGCGGTCGAGGAGCCCGTCCGCACGCGCGATCACGGCGAAATTGCGCTCCGGGCGTTTGGAGCGGAGGTTGGCCGAAGCGGCAATGCGTCGCGCATTGCGGGCGGGCAGCGACTCCGAGCGATCGAAGCGCACGTGCCTGGCGACCTCTCGAGTGCCGCTTTTTTTCTTTGTGCGGCGGCGCTCTTTGCGGGATCGCAAATCACCTTGCCCGGAATTCTCATGAATCCGACGCGGGCACGGCTGCTCGATATTCTGATGCAGATAGGGTTAAAGGTTTCGATTACGCATCTCGAAGAGCATCAGGGCGAGCTCGTCGGGACGATAGAGGCGCGCGGAGCGGCATGGAAGGGAGCCGTCATCGCCGGCGCCGATACGGCCGCGCTGATTGACGAGATCCCGGTGCTGGCGGCGGTTGCGCCGTATATGGATGGCGGCCTCGAGGTGCGCGATGCCAAAGAACTGCGCGTGAAAGAGTCGGATCGCATTGCCGCGGTTGCAAACAATCTCCGCACGATGGGCGCGGAAGTGGAAGAGCGTCCCGATGGAATGCGCATTCCGGGCGGCCAGCATCTGCATGGCGCGGAACTGGATTCGTTCGGAGATCATCGCATCGCGATGGCCTTCGCCGTGGCCGCTTTGCGAGCGGAGGGCGACACGACGATCCACGGCGCGGATGCGGCGGGTGTATCGTATCCGGGGTTCTTTGAGGAGTTGCACAGCGTCACCGGCGAATAGCGTGGCCTGGCCCGCTCACCGCCCGTCGTTTTGCCGTCCATCATTTCCCATCCTTCGTTTGCGTTTGCGCAATCACTGCCACCAGTGATATCATTGATGGCATGGCCGCCATCACGATCCGACAACTCGATGAGAACATCAAAAGCCGTTTGCGGATCCGAGCTGCCCATCACGGATGTTCGATGGAAGAAGAGGCCCGGGAGATTTTGCGGGCGGCTCTGGGCGCCGCGCCCCCGGAAAAGGGAAACTTGGCGGAGAGGATTCGGCAGCGGTTTGCGCCGCTTGGCGGGGTAGAACTGAAATTGCCGCGACGGGATCCGATCCGTAAACCTCCCGACTTTACTCAGGATCGATCCAACAAATGATCATCCTGGATACGAACGTTCTCTCGGAGCTAATGAAGCCCAAGCCGTCCGCGAATGTGCTCGCTTGGATCGCAAAGCAGCCAGAGGCAGAACTCGCTACCACCTCGATAACCGAAGCCGAGATTTTCTGGGGGATCGAAGTATTGCCCAAGGGTAAGCGCCGCGAGCATCTGACAACGGCGGTCGAAGTCGTGTTTACGGAAGACTTCTCGGGCCGGGTTTATGGTTTTGACCGTGCAGCGGCTCGGAGTTTTTCTAAGATTGCGTCAAGCCGACGCACCCGCGGCAGGCCGATCAGCCATCCGGACGCCCAAATCGCCGCCATCGCGAAAACGAGGCGGGCCAAAATAGCAACTCGTGATGTCAAGGACTTTGAGCAATGTGGGGTCGATGTTGTTGACCCATGGAACGAATAGTGAGCGGAACGGATCGTGAAATTGATGACGCCTGACAAATCCCCATCTCCCGAAGAGCGCCTGCAGCAGGAATTCAACCGCTGGGCCGATGATGGCGAGGGCGCGAAAATGGAACGCCACCACCTCGATATCACGGAGAAAACCATACGCCGGATGGATCTGCGTCCGGGGGAGCGGATTTTGGATCTCGGCTGCGGCTCCGGGTGGGCGACTCGCTTGCTGGCGCGCATGGTTGGCGAAGGGCCGCAAGGTTTTGGGCAGGTGATCGGAGTCGACATTTCTGACGAGATGGTGCGGCAGGCGCGAGCGGCATCGAAAGGATTTGACAACGTGATGTTCGTTGTAGGATCTGCGGCGCAGATTCCGTGGGAAGAGAATTTTTTTGACAAGGTGCTATCGGTGGAATCGTTTTATTATTATCCGGACCAGGAACGCGCTCTGGCCGAGTTGTTTCGCGTTATGGCGCCGCACGGACGGCTGTTCATCCTGATTAATCTTTATAAAGACAATCCGTATTCGCTGCAATGGGTGCCGAGGTTGAAAGTGCCGGTGCACGTTCTTTCAGCGGCGGAGTACGTCGATCTGTTGAAGAGGCACGCCTTCGAAAATGTGGAGTATGCGCAGATTCCCGACGGCACGCCCACACCGGATAACTACCAGACAACTTCGTTTCATTCGCTCGACGACCTTAAAGCCTTCAAACGTATTGGCGCGCTGCTCCTGCTGGCATCGAAGCCGGATGTGCGGAATCCGGCCCCGGGATACACGATTTATTAGCAAGCCACGGGCCGTCCCTCGCTCTTCGGCTTTTGGGTGGTGGCCCGGCGGGGACGCCCGGATCTCATTGGCACCAACGGGATGTGCCTGAATCTTAGGCGCCGGGCGTATCATCGTTCTTGTTGTCATTCTTGGGTTATCCTGGCGCGCGAGAGGACTCATGAGCTGGCTCCAGAACAAATTCGAAAAAAATTTCATGATCTCCACGGTGGACTACGTCTTTAACTGGGCGCGCAAGTCGGCGCTCTGGCCGATGACGTTTGGGTTGGCGTGCTGCGCCATTGAGATGATCGCGTCTTCGACCGCGCGCTTCGACATCGCGCGCTTTGGGTCGGAGGTGTTTCGGCCCAGCCCGCGGCAGTCGGACCTGATGATCGTCTCCGGTACGGTGACCTTGAAGATGGCGCCGGTGGTGAAGAGAATTTACGACCAGATGCCGGAACCGAAGTGGGTGATCTCGATGGGCGCGTGCTCGTCGGTGGGCGGCCCGTTCAATACTTATGCGGTGCTGCAGGGCGTAGACCGCATCGTGCCGGTGGATGTGTATGTGATTGGTTGCCCGCCGCGCCCTGAGAATCTGTTTTATGCGCTGCTCAAGCTGCAGGATAAGATTGACACGATGACGCTCGCCAAGCGGCCCACCGAAGTCCGGCTCGAAGCGCAGATGATGGAAGACTTCAAACGCCAGGTGATGGTTGCGCAGACGATGCAACCAAAGTGACCACGGTCCAAACTTCTGTCATCTTGAGCGGAATCTGGTCATCGGCGAAGCCGAAGACCAGGTGGAGTCGAAAGACCCCTCCCCCATACCCAGTGCCGGTCGCAACCTGATTTCAGGCCGCCATAAGATAAAATCGCTGCAAAAGAGATGCCCCGGTCAATAGTCGTCGCGTTCATTCTCATCGCTCTTCTTGCGCTGCTCGCCGCAACTGGTCCGACACTCAATCCCCAGGAGGCTGCCCGTCTCAACAACATCGGCGTCGCGTACATGGACCAACAGCTTTTTGAAAAGGCGTTGAAGGCCTTCGAAGAAGCCGCAGCCAAGGCTCCAGCGTCAGAGATCACGATCGTCAATCGCGGCGTGGCGCTGCTGAACCTGCAGCGTGTCGGCGAAGCGAAGGCGCTGCTGGAAAAGGCGGTCAGGAACAATCCTAAAGACGCGTACGCCTGGTATAACCTCGGCCTCTATTACAAGAACTCCGCGGATACGAGCGCTGCCGTCGACGCGTTCCGCCGCGTTAGTGAAATTGACCCGGACGACGCCGACACCTGGTATTTTCTCGGGTCGACCTATGCGCAACTCAAGCAATTCCCGGAAGCGATTCAGGCGTTCGAGCATGCGTTACAACTCAACCCGTTTCACGCCTCCGCCCAGTTCGGACTGGCGCGGGCTTACCAGCAATCCGGACAACCAGATCCCGCCCACGAGGCGATGAAGAAATTCCAGTACGTCACGCAGAATAAGCTGGGGGCGCCCATCAGCCTGGCGTATGGCGAACAGGGAAAGTATTCGCGCGCGGAAGAATCGCCCTTGTCGGTGGGAAAGGTCGGGACGGCGATTCCGGTTAGGTTTGTGGATGTGACCAATGAAGCCGGGATTGTCTCAAAGCCTTCAGCGGCCAAAGGGGACGATCTAGCTGCCCTCCTCGGATCGGGTGCATGCTTTCTCGACTACGATAACGATGGCCGAATTGATTTGTTGCTCACCGACGATGGTCCCGAGGGTGGACTCGCCCTGCTGCACAACGTCGGTGGTAAGTTCGAAGACGTCACGAGCAAAGCCGGGCTGGACCACGCAATGCACGCCACGGGCTGCACGACGGGCGATTACGACAACGACGGCTTTGTGGATATCGCTCTGACCGTGAACGGTCGAGTAGTCTTGCTGCGCAACGAGAAGAACGGCACGTTCAAGGATGTCACCGAGGCGGCAGGCATCACGGGCGGCGCTTTGAGTACGGGTCTCACCTTCATTGACTACGATCACGATGGTGACATTGATCTGTATGTGACCAGTTATGACCTGCCGAAAGGGCCACCATCCTCGCGAATACACGGGGCAAATGTGATGTGGCGCAACAATGGCGATGGCACTTTCACCGACGTTACTGATGCCGTTGGACTCAAAGGGGCAACACCGAGCATCGCCGCGGTTGGCACTGACTACAACAATGATCGCGCCGTGGACATAGCGGTTACCGGCTGGGGTCTCCAACTCGAAGGTACTGAACATCCTCTTACGCTTGGAACATCAATTTATGAAAACCCACGCGAGGGGAGATTTCTCAAACGAGAGATGTGGTCTTCTCCGATGCCTTCCGACACTGCGGGCATTGCAGTTCTTGACTTCGATCATGATGGTTGGATGGATATCGCGTTCAGTCACTGGGGCGGCCATGCCCTGACACTCTGGCGAAATAATCAAGGCAAGACATTCGACCAGGTTCCGCTGCCCGCAGTCGATTGGGTGCGCGCCTACGGCGTCGCCGCCATCGATTACGACAACGACGGCTGGGTGGATCTCGTCGCTGTTGGCGAGACGCAAGACGGCAGGGGAGAAGTTCGCCTTTTCCGCAACCTCGGGCCTGACCGATGGAAAGACGTCACCACCGAGACTGGACTGGACAAGATTCAGCTCAGAGAGCCGCGCGCCATCCTTGTTGGCGACTACGACAATGACGGGGCTGCCGATCTCCTGATCACGCAAAACCATGGGCCCGCCGTACTTCTCCGTAACGAAGGCGGCAACAAGGACAACTCTTTGCAGCTTGCGCTCAAGGGGCTCAATGATAACAAGAGCGCTATCGGCACGAAGGTTGAAGTCTTCTCTGATGGGCTGCGCCAGAAGTTTGAAGTGTATGGATCTTCCGGCTATCTAGGGCAGAACTCGCCGTACCTGACTATTGGTCTCGGACAAGCGAAAGTTGCCGACGTTGTCCGCATGTTGTGGCCGACCGGAGTTCTGCAGGATGAAATCGAAGTCGCCGCCAACAAGCTGCAGAACTTCACTGAAATGGATCGCCGCGGCAGTTCGTGTCCGACGCTTTTCGCCTGGGATGGCACTCGCTATGAACTGGTCGGAGACATGCTTGGCGCGGGGGTCGTGGGACACTGGATCGCGGCGGAGAACGGCACCACCGAACGCAACATCGCGCGGCCCACGGAAGCTATCAAGCTCAATCGCGCATCGCTCCGCGAAAAGGATGGCAAACTGAGTTTTCGCTTCATGGAACCGCTGGAGGAATCCGTTTACCTCGATCAGGTGCAATTGCTGGCGATCGATCATCCCGCTCAACTCGATGTTTATCCCAACGAATATTTCGCGAGCAATCCTCCTTACCCGCGGTTCAAGGTCGTATTGAGCAAGCAAAGTGACGCACGTCCTCCCGCCGGTGCCTGGGATGAGCACGGTCACGATATGCTTCCTGACTTACTCGCGCATCGGTACTTCGGGGATTTCAAGGTTCTTTCGTTTCTCGGATTCGCCGAGCCTCACAATCTGGAACTTGATCTGGGCGAGCCTTACCGCGGCGGTCCGCTGTGGCTGCTGATGCATGGCGAGATCGAATACTTCTCCGCGACGAGCATGTACGCGGCCGATCAAGCGCACTTGCGTCCGATTGCGCCGTTCGTCGAAGCGCAAGTTGCAACGACGGGATCGGCCGGAGCCGACGAAAAGGACAAATGGGTTCGCGTAATCGATGACCTGGGATTTCCCGCCGGAGGGGCGCGCACCATGACGGCCGATCTCACCGGCAAACTTCCTGCGGGCACACGGCGCATTCGTATCACTACGAATCTGCAGATCTATTGGGACAACATTCTGATCAGCCGGACCAGCCAGGATAGGAATCAAAACGTACGCCTGACCTCGGTTCCGCTGGCACGAGCCGAACTTGGTTTTCATGGATTCCCGTTGAAGGTCGAGGATCTGCCGCCCGGCAACGTGAAATACATCTACGAAAAGACGAGCGCCACCGGCCCTTACACGCGGCCCGCCGGAGCCTACACGCGCTACGGCGATGTGCGGGCATTGCTTGAAGCGATCGACGATAAGCCGGTTGTGTTCGGATCGGGCGATGAGGTTGCGCTTGACTTCGATCCGGCAAAGCTGCCGGTCCTGCCGCGCGGCTGGGTGCGCGATTATTTCTTCATCGCGGATGGATACGAAAAAGATATGGACTTCTACGCCTATCGCGGCAATACGGTTGAGCCCCTGCCATTCCGCGATATGCGGGCCTATCCTTATCCCGGACAAGATTTCCCTTCCGATGCGGAGCACCTGAACTACTTGCTCGAATACAACACGAGGTTCATGTCGGGGAATGAAGCTGGCGGATATTCGTTCCAATACACGAAATGATAGCGATTTGCACCTTGGGCGAGTCAGATTTGGAAGAAAAAGGTTCCTTAGCAAGTTTTCCCGTTGACAGAATTTAGGTTCCGTATAAGACTCAAGGTGAATTTGTGGAACTGCGGCGGACGCGCGATTTGCGACTGCAAGCCACGAATAGCCCTCCCCCGAGCCCCGTTGTCTCCGCAGGATAACGGGGTGCTAGATTCCATCCTGCCACCGCCGCTTCTCGTCGGCTATGCTTCTGGTCGGCCCAAGTCGGCCCAACGAGTGCCGAAAAAGTGGGAAAGACTAGAGCCTCGTATCAGGGTATCGCTTTAGCGATACCACAAGTCCCGAGAAATCGGACGTACCCTTTAGGGGCTAGCCATGCCCTTTCAACCAATTCAATCTGATCGAAACAAATTCAATCTCACTCGCGACCAAAGGGCGGGTGGTGGTCCAGTTTCACGATGCAACTGACAAAACCCTAAACCACCGAAGGCACGAAGTAGGACGAAGGCTTTTTGGCCTAAGGCGTTTCCTTGGTGCACCTTCGTGGCCTTGGTGGTTGGTTGACTTCGCAAACCGCACCACGACCGAAGGGCGCCGTCCTGATCTTTCATCTGCGTCTGTCGTCAGCCTCGCTAGTTTATAATTGTAAATTCTGACTTCCAGCATAAAGTCACCTGACGGAATTGTCTGACGGAGTAACCTCACTATGATTCGACAGTTGCAAAATGCAGGGCCGACCCTGAAGATCATTCTCGGCGCGCTGCTTGTCATTATTTGTGCCTCGATGGCGATCACGCTAATTCCGGGAGGCATCGGCTCGAGCTTGGGTATTGGCGCGCCGCCGGCGGGCGTTGTGGCCACGATTGGCGACCAAACTGTTACCGTTCCCCAGGTGCAGAAAGCAGCGAGGGATATGATCCGCCAGCAGTTTCCCAAGGGCGGACCGCAGGCCAGTATGCTGCTTCCATATTTTGCCAATCAGGCTGCCGAGCGGCTCATCGACGAAAAGGTCCTGGTTGACGAGGCCCATCGCATGGGCCTACGGGTCAGCGATGAGGAACTACGCGACGACCTGCAGCACGGACAGCTGGGCGCGACGTTCTTTCCCAATGGCAACTTCA
>Ga0302325_10018337_pt1 | contig 14751 bp, 10 predicted proteins | sample Palsa_T0_2_FD_201948 | JGI IMG/M metagenome (GOLD analysis project Ga0302325, IMG submission 201948) | Peat permafrost microbial communities from Stordalen Mire near Abisko, Sweden - Palsa_T0_2 | ecosystem: Environmental > Terrestrial > Soil > Palsa > Peat permafrost | place: Sweden: Abisko... | reverse complement strand
CCGCCATATCTTCGAGGGCTTGACGATACAGGCGATAGTATTCCTCGTTGCTTGTTTGGATTTTGAGAACGGTCTGCACCCAGTCCGCAAGCGCCGCGGCCTGCGGTGATTTCTCGCTATGCACAACGCAATAATGTGGTGCGTCGAAATGCCTGTCGCTATCGTCCAGCGCGTAGAGAAGACACGCGTGCCACGCCTCTCCCGCCGCAAGCGCGACCTCAAAGCTTAGGCGGCCATTGGCGTATACCGCCTCCGTGGGCGCATGCGTCGGAACGATGGTGACCGCTCGGATGAAATCGGCATTGCGATAGGTAGTGCGAAGCTCCTGAGTCGCCGTCGTCCACTCCGTGGTAATCCGCCCTCGGCGCAAGATGTGACCCGACTTCACCTCGAAGATATCGGCGAAGTCGCAGCGAACGGAGATCTCCAATTGGAACTTAACCGATTTCCTGCTGTGGTTCACAATGTCGAGATCCTCGTGCATGCCGCCATCAATCGAGCGGCCGATGGTAAGCCCAAGGGTGCGCGCAGGGATCGTGCCCTCCACCGCGGAAATGGGTCGATTGGTGAGGAAGATGCGCGCCGCGTAATAACTGATGGCCCCGCCGTTGAGCAATTCCCAGGGTTCGCCGTTAGCAGAAATCGTCCAGCTGCTAATAACGCGCGTGTCGAAGAAATACAGCCCTTTCTCGCTCGGCCAACGAATCTGCGAATCCGGCTCGGTGATCAGTACGGTATGACCCTCGTGGACGGAGATTTGAGCCGGACCAACCTGGACTTTGAAGGGCATCAGTGCCATCCGTTCTGGTGCGAGACTTTCACCGCCCCGTGGAAGTTAAACTTCGTTAGGGACAATGCTTTCTCTTGATGAGCCTCACCGCATATTACTTTTCGTAACCTTGTCTTCGTCCCACACCTGCTCAGGCAATATGTTGGAAGATGTAGGCATACGCTACGTCTCACGCCTACAGTCGACCAAGTCACGGCCGAGCTGAAATCGAGCACAAGTCCCCGTTCTTGACGACTTGGGTTGTGAATCATCGATCCAGGTGGACCGTAGGCTCAACGGACATGCCGGGTCGCAACTTATCAAATCCCGGCTGGTTTGGGTTGAAGCGTATTCGTACCGGCAGCCGTTGCACTATCTTGACGTAGTTCCCGGTTGCATTTTCAGGGGGAAACAAGCTTGATTTATCGCCAGAAGCAGCCGGCATGTTCTCCACTTCGCCAGCGAAAGACTCACCAAGTGAATCCACTTTGATGGTGACGCGCTGGCCGACGTGCATTTTTCGTAGCTGGGTTTCTTTAAAGTTCGCCGTGGTCCAAACAGTAGCCGTTTGAACGAGCACGATGAGCTGCTGCCCTATCGAAATTCTTCCGCCTACCTCGACACTGCGTTGGCTGGCGATTCCGTCCACAGGGGCGACGATATGGCAGTAGCTTAGATTCAGGAGGGCGGCATCCAGTTGTGCTTTAGCGGAGTCCGCGGCCGCGTTGGTGGAAGCGAAGGTTGCCTTTTGAATCGTGATCGTGCGGGGCGAATTTGCTTTGTCCTGAAAAAGTTTGCTTCGCTGCTCGAGTAGCAGCGCTCGCTTCTCTTCCACGACTTTGGCGGAGGACGCTGCGGTAAATTGGCTCGCCTCTACCGTCGCCAATCCCGAACCGGCGTTCGCGATGTACTGGTCATAATCCGACTTGGCGATTTCCTCCTTATCCACCAATTTTTTGAAGCGCACCAGATCCGCCTGACTTTTCAGATTGTTGGCATCCGCCTGTCGGAGCTTCGCGGCATTGCTATCGTAATCCCGTTGGGCGCTAGCTACAGCGGCTTCCGCGTTTACAACCTCCGCTTCATCCGTATCCACCAGCGTCCGATTCGAGACTTCCGTGATTGGCACATTTGGACCTTGCGCGGAGGCCTGCGCGATCGCTTGCGCATAGTTCGCGCGCGCTTGGTCCACTTGTACCGTGTAATCACGGGGATCTAGATCCACCAGCGGTTGGCCGGCTTTGACGGGCTGCTCATTCTCAACGTAGACCGCCAGAACCGTCCCCGCCACGCGAGAGGCAATGGGGTTGAGGTGGCCGTCCACCTGGGCGTCATCTGTAGATTCGTACGTGCGGGAATACAGCCACCAAGCCACCCCACCCACGAGGAGAAGAATGCCAATACATACGCCGATGATGATCCTGCGCCGCTTGGTAGCGGGATCGACAGGCTTCTTCGCTTCCACGTCGCTTTTCTTGTCCTTCTCTTCCTTGTTCTTCCCATCCTTTTTTTGGTCGCCGGTTTGTGGCTCTGCTTCCGCCGATTTATTCCCTGGGTCAGCGATCTCCGGCGAGCTGCTTTTCTCGGCAGTTTGCTCGCCGGCATCGTTCAACCCTTTTTCTTTCGGATGTTCTTGAGTCACGCTAGCCATGATCAATTTCCTTTCAGCATGTTTGGAATAAACTGTTCCGCGAGTCCGATCGCTCGGGCAAGGCGGATGCGGGCAAGGTTCAGAGTGAACAGGCTGCTTACGTAATCTCGCTCGGCCGAGGCTACTGTTTCCTGCGATTGCACAACTTCAACGGAATTGGTCACGCCGGCAGCGAAGCGGTCCAGCGACTCAGTAAGCGTTTCGGTCGCTATCTTGCGATTTTGGGCCGCTACCTCGATTTGTTCTTTAGCCACCTGCAGGTCGACATAGCTCTCCCGCACATCGAGTTCGACCGCACCCATTTCATCGTCATATTCCGCTTGCCGCTGACTCACAGCTGCATCGGCCTGCTCAATGTCTGCTTTCACTCGGCCGCTTTGAAAGATCGGGATGTTGATCGTTCCGGCAGCCTGAAAAACGGAGACTCCCTTGTCTGGATTTGTCCCTTGCAGTCCGTAGTAGCCGCTGATGCCTAAGGAAGGAAGATATTCTGCCTTTGAAGCTTTGTGGGCTTCCTGCGCGGCCTTCAACTGCATTCTCGCGGCTTTGAGATCGGAACGGTTTTCCATGGCAAGTTTCACGGCCTCTTCCGCGGGCACAGCCTGGGGCACGTTGGCGGGCAATTCTTCGCTTAACGTAAACACTTGAGTCACTGGGAGGCCAATCAGTCTGGCAAGTTGCATGAACTGCTTGACCAAATCGGCGCGCAACGACGTTAGCCTCTGTTGCTCGGTGTGAAACTGCACAAAACTTCTGTTACGGTCAATAACTGGTTTCGTTCCAGCTTGGTACTCCCTGTCTGATTGTCGGAAGGTTGCCTCAGCCTCTTTTACCTGCGATTCTTGCGACAGAACGTTGGCTTGGCTCGCCAGAATTTGGAGGTAGGTACCGCTCACTGCCAGGATGATGATTTCCCGCGCGTCCTTGGCGCTCATCTGCGCCGCATCCGCAGCCGCCCGTGATCCACGCCAATTGTGCAGCGAGGTCACGCTGAGGTTCTCGCTCAGATTTGCGAAGGCACTGTAGTAGTGAAAAGGCCCCACTGTGCTCGGGACGCTGGGCCCTAGCAAGGTTCCGGTAATCCCCTCGGCCTGCAAATCGAGTTTAGACCCGGTCTCCGAGAGCGTCCCGTATATATTCGGTAGCATTTGACTCAGCGCTGCCAGGCGTTCTCCGCGCAACTGTCTCACCGATGAACTCGCGTTCACTGTGCCCAGGTTAAACCGCAGTCCCCGCTGGATGGCGTCCGCAATGTTCAGCATCAGTGGGCCGTTCAATGCAGTCGGATCGCGAATGCTTCCCTGATACGGCGCTGACACCTGAATTGTGCTGTTCACCGTGTTGGTGGTGGCGCTGCTACCGGTAGTGTTGGAAGATTGCTGCACCTGAACACCGCCGCTCTGCGTTCTTCCAGAAGGCGTTACCTGTTGAGCCTTGGGCATTTCTGGTGCCGCTTGCTGCGCGAAGCTGGCGGCACAAGAGACGGCTAGGGCACCCGCAACGACGCCCGCAGACCTAAGACATGTTCTGGAGCCTAAATAGTTTTTACGCCGGATCGCGGAAACAATGTTCGTCTTCGGCGCAATTCCGCCGAAGACAAAACGATCGAGGAGCTTTGAACCAACATTAATCGGGTTCGACATCATCCTGCTCCTCCCGCAGGGGCCTTCTCGCCGGGCTTGTTCTTGCTTAACAGGAAAGCGCAAACGAACATTCCCGCGGCCATCCAGCTCAGTAGGCGATAGACATCCTGGTACCCCATCGTCAAAGCTTGTCGATTAAGCTGATTGTAGATTCGTCCGCTCGCCATGGCCGCCGCTCCCTGTCCCCCGTATACACCTGCGTAGGCTTGGGTTAGCGCATCAAGTCGCCGCACAAATACTGGATTTCCTGCCTGCATATAATCCGCAAGACGATGTTGGTGAAACAGCGAACGATTCAGAACGATCGCTCCTGTGATCGAAATAAACACGCTTCCTCCCACATTCCGGGCAAAGTTGATGATTCCAGAGACCTGATTACTCGCCTCTTTTGGCAAACCCACGTAGGCGGCGTTGGTAATCGCTATGAAGCAGAACGGAATGGCCGCCACCTGCAGCATGCGCATCCAGGAATTAAAGCCGAAACTCATAGACAAGTTGATATGGGTAGAGCTGTAGTAGAACGCTACGGCAAAGAAGGCGAAACCCACGGCCACAAGAGTTCGAGCGGCCACCTTGTCGCTGAGCACTCCCGCCAGCGGGGCCAGTAACAGAAGTGCCAGTCCACCGCCTGTAAGTGCCTCGCCCGCCACTGTTGGCGTGTACCCAAGAAGCGCCTGAGAAAATTGCGGCTGCAGCACCGTGCTGGCGTTCAAAATTCCACCCACTAACATCATGAGCAGCGCACAAACGGCAAAATTCTTAAACTTAAATAACTTGATATTCATAATCGGGTTCTTGGCCTTCCATTCCCGCCAGATAAGCCCGATCATCCCGGCTGCAAATAAAACCGCAAACACGCGAATGAAGTTGGATGCCAGCCAATCATTCTCTTCTCCCTTGTCCAGCATGATCTGCATGCCCCCCATGGCGACGGTCAGCAGGCCGAGACCCAGATAGTCGAGCTTCTTGAAATTATCGAGAGAGGCTTTAATCCAGGGTGGATCTTCTACAAAGCGCGTTACCAGAATCGTGGCAAGTATTCCCACCGGAATATTGATATAAAAAATCCATCTCCAGTTGTAGTTGTCGGTAATCCAGCCTCCGACGGTTGGCCCGATGGATGGCGCCAGCACCGTAACCAGCGCATACAGTGCGAAGGCTTGCCCTCTCTTCTTCTCCTCGAACGAATCCGCCATGATGGCCTGCGCCATCGGTTGCAAGCCGCCACCCCCGGCGCCTTGGAGCACGCGGCAGATGAGCAGCATGGGAAGGGAAACGGATATACCACAAAGAAAGCTCGAGACGGTGAAGATGCCAATGCACATCAGAAAAAAGCGCTTGCGACCGATAACGCTGGACGCCCAAGCTCCCAGAGGTAGAACGATGGCATTGGATACCAGATAGCTGGTGAGTACCCACGTTCCTTCATCGGTGCTGGCGGCCAAATTGCCCGAGATGTGCGGTAGAGCGACGTTTGCAATCGATGTGTCCAGTACCTCCATGAACGCCGCAATCGCCACCGTTGCAGCAATGATCCACGGATTGAACTTTGGCTTCCATGGCTGTTCGGTGGGGGCCGTTGGCATATCTTCCTCAGAATTCGGTCGTGGGACAGAAATCTGTCCATGTTTGCGGGTCACAGCAGCGAGTCTTCATCTGGATTCGCTGGAGCGTCTTACTCCTGGCTCAGGCTCCTCCTACGAGCCGTGCCCACTTTGTGAGGAAGAATCCGGTCGCCGCCACGGAAGTTCATTCTCAGTGTCAGGGCTTTCCGCAGTGCCGATTTACCGTGAAAGGCGCGTGCTTGCCGCCGAAAGAGATATACCCATCTTCCCGGCCGCTTCTCTCACTGAGAATTCCTGTAAATGGTTGAATTCAAAGACCGCGCGGAGGGTCGGTCGTAAATTGCGGATTTCGGCTCTCAGAATATTTTCTGTTTCGTTTGTTGCCCATTCCTCTTCTGAATTCGAGGCGTGGTCCCCCACTTCCCGCTCCAATCTCTCTGTATCAAGTTGCCCAGGTATTTCCATCGCGGCTTCGCGAGAACCGCGTCTCTTGCGAAGGATCATCAGCGCCGAATTGATCGCAATGCGCGCGCCCCCTGTTGAGAAACTGGACCCGCCATCGAACTTTTGGATATGGACGAAGGCTCTCAGGAAGGAGTTCTGAAGGGCGCCTTCCGCCCCTTCGCGATTCCTCGTAATGCGATAAGTACTCCGGAGAAGTCGCTTCGTGTGCGGATGGCACAGAGCATCGAAAGCAGCCGCATGTCCGCCTTTTGCGGCCGCTATCAAATGGATTTCAGACGATCTCAATGATCCGTTCTGTGGATCGACAGCATCGAGCACGGGTCTTTGGTCAACGGAAATGCACAGTGATTTCCGCGTCACAGAGTATCCCTCCCGAGTATTGCCACGGTTCCCCGATTTTGAGAGATCAACTCTCACGGGGTCGGGTGGTTGCGACTTAGCTGAATGCTCGCATCGAGCGTCCCGAAGCTGATGGTACGCGTCGTTGCGAGCGCGCCATTCTGTGCATTTCGGCGAGGTTCAGCGACAAATCATATCGGCGAAGATGTTCCAAGCATCCTGTCGAGGTGAATCGCACGCGCATGCCAACGGAAAATAATGTCACGGCGCCGACATCGATGCTGTTCCAAATAGCACACAACTGTGTGTAGTCCGACGGTGCGGCTCTTGGCTGCGTCCGTGGCGGACATATGCCGTTGTAGGGCTCCACATTTCCGATTAGCTCGTTAATCAAGGCCGAGGAAATGTGGTCCATTCCGGCGCACGGCCGGATCTGCCGGATCATCGGGCCGGTGCTTCTTTCAAAACCTCTAACATGTTTTCGGAGGTGTCTGTCACCGACCTTGGGAAAAACTTCTCGACGCTGTGATGGTGCGCGTCGGTACCCCTGTCGGTGCAGGACCGCTGGAGCTGAATCCAGCGATCTAAATAGTGACTGGCGGGCGCTAAGGCACCGTGCCGGAGAGACGAAATATCTGGCTACAACTCCCCTATCTCATTCCTGTCATTGCAGCAGTGCAAGACACAGACTATGTGCTCGCCTATCCATCTCGCCTCGCAAGCGAGTTGATCATGGATGAGTCGCGTCAGCATCCAGCATAGGCCTATTTGTGCGGCCCATCAGACCACAAATACATCCTATGTGTGCTATATTATCCATTCTACCGCATATACGATGTCATTTGACTATCCACAGAAAGTACTATACGCTCTATACATGGACAAATACAACGTAAACGATATAATCATTCACCTCCGCGAGGCCAGAGAGAGCCAGGGATTATCCCAGGTTGAACTGGGAAAACGCCTCGGGGTCACGCAATCACAGGTCACCCGGATCGAACGCGGTGTCAGCGACATCCGGCTGTCAACTCTTGTCGAAACCGCGCATGCGCTCGGCTTGGAACCCGTGCTCATCCCTAAACCCCTTCTCCCCGCTGTTCGGCATCTGCTCGCGAAGCAAAAGGGCGAAATCGAATCCACTTTGACCACACCGCCCGAGCGGCTCCTCGGAAGTGAACCGGAGGATCGCGATGCCGAAGTCGGATAAAAACCGTCCCACCGTTCTCGAGATCTGGCTTAACCAGACGCGTGTGGGCACTCTTACGAATCTGCCCTACGACCAGAACCTGTTCGTTTTCGACGATGAATACATTCGAGCAAATGACCGGCCGGTATTGAGTCTCAGCTTCTACGATGAAAATCGCAATCTCATCGTAGAACCAGAACAGGTGCAAACCAAGGTTCCCGCTTTTTTCTCCAATCTTTTGCCCGAAGGTCGTCTCCGCGAATATTTGGCCGAGGCCGCCGGAATCAAACAGGTCCGCGAATTCTTGCTTCTCTGGCTGCTGGGCACCGACTTGCCTGGCGCCGTTCTTGCTCAGGATTCAGAAGGTACGCCCCTACCTCCGGAAGACGCCGGCGCCGGTGAAAAGACCAAGCGACGTCAGGAACACGTCCTCCGCTTCTCACTCGCGGGAGTTCAGCTGAAATTCTCCGCAATCGGCAGCCCCGCCAAGCAACTCACCATTCCCGCAGAGGGCCGTGGCGGAGCTTGGATTATCAAACTCCCATCACCTCGATTCGCCCTTGTTCCCGAAAATGAATACTCCATGATGAAACTCGCTGCCGCCGTCGGCATGGATGTCGCCGAAGCCGGACTCATTCCCGCCAATCAAATCGAGGGTTTGCCCGAAGAATTTGCCGACGAAAAAGCCAATTCGCTATATGTGCGAAGATTCGACCGCACACTCGAAGGTGGGAAGATTCATATGGAAGACTTCAATCAAATCTACCACCAGTTTCCGCACGATAAATACAAGCACTACAGCTACACCAATATGGCGCGCGACATCTCCACTTTTCTCGGCGCCGATGCCATATCGGAATTTATCCGCCGCCTTGTCTTCAACGCAGCGATCGGCAACGCAGACATGCACTTGAAGAACTGGTCCGTCATCTACCCGGATACCCGCACACCGCATCTCGCGCCAGGTTACGACTTCGTTTCTACAATTGCCTACATCAAAGACCGCGAAATGGGCTTGTCCATTGCCAGAGAAAAAGACACAAGAAAATTGGATCAGACCCTGCTTGAAACATTTGCCGTCAAAGCAGGCCTGCCAAAGCACATGGTCGTCCAAACGGCCTTTGAAACTGCGGAAAAAACTGTGCGCGCATGGTCGGAGTTGGCTCGCGACCTCCCGTTGGACAATCACGCGAGGGAACAGATCGATGAACAACTGAAGCAGGTTCCGCTCACGAGACGGTTCCTACGCCTGGCATCGGCCAGAAGCTCTGAAACTGCTCCACAAAAAGGACAAGACAATGTCCGAAGGCGTGAACGAAAACCGAGGGGTTGATCGGCAAAAGTTCGGGTTGATCGATGGTCGCGCTGAAGATTACGAGTTTCCGTTGCAGCCGCGTCGGCCCCAGATCACGACGAAAACTTTTTCAGGTTGCTCGAGACCCGTAAACCAAGCGACGGTCAACTACGTCCGGAGAAAACCGTCACGGGAGAGGTTCGAGGAGGACCGGCACGAGCCCTTCGTGCAAAGGAAGCTGATTGTTCGGACGCGCTCCACTGGAGTGCACAAAGAGGTCTGCCGTTCCGACGCTGGTGGGCGGTTTATGCAGCAATGACGTTCCTGATCGTCGGTATGGACGGTGCAAAGAAATAGTTTCCTCCGGTCGGGTAGATCCAATCTGAGGACCTTGAGGTTTCCGCTCGGAATCTGAATGCTGGCGTTCCCGGAAGGTATGAAACATCGCCGCTGACGATCGGCTTGCTTGCCGTCCGAAACCTACAAGCATGTCGAATCCTTCAGTCACTCCCAAAATTGCCTGCAGATTTCCACGTTCATTCATCCACGTAGTCGCAAGAAACTCAAAGCCTCTTCGATCGAGAGTCTAGGGGTGTGCCCTGCGACAACCCCATCTGGCTCATGGCTTCGCCGAGGCGCAGCCGACAGACGAACGGCCTGTACGAGCCTTCCATGAACTCTTCGTATTGTGCGGCGCCAGCAGCGTTGTCAACATCCCTGCCCAAAAACGGGTATCTTGCTTTTGCGGTCGCCCACGGCGCATGCCGTCAGTTACAGTCACCGGGAATTTTGCTCTCCGGAGGAGAGTCGGCGGCTTCCATCGAAGATGCAGCGGAGTTGTAGTTTGCTCACAGACCGACCTCCGACCAGATACGAGTTCTGCAAGATCCAGGAGCTCACTGCTCCGCCCCTGGACCTTCGCGATTATTCTGTACCAAGTGTCGCGACTCCCCTACAAATTCGCTAGTTCGAATGCGCTCCGGTGGCTGGCTGAGAGGCGGGGAAAAATCCCTTCAGGTCGAGATCCGGAAGTTTCTCCCGTCGATAAGACTCTATGATTATTGTAGCGAGCGCATATTTCGTCTCTGGCTCCTGTTCTTCCTTCCAGCAATGCCGCAACTCTGCCAGAATCGCAATCTTCTTGCTATATCCCAAACTGTGCAAAACCGTCATGGCGATCTCCGTAGTGAGCTGCCGTTGCGCATAATTATCTCGTGCTTTTTTCAGAGTCGTGGTGATGGCCTGGGCGTCAAAGTTACCTGGAGACAACTCGCATCGTAGATTCGAGAGGGCCTCGAAGACAGGCTTAAGTTTCTCGATGCTTACGCGAGCGCGAATCCCGTCCCGCGCGGCATTCTCAAGGAAACCCAAGGTTTTTGCGTTCCGATATAGTCTCGATTCCTTCGGCAGACCCGATACGATTCGAGAAGCCGCGATCAGATCGTTCAACTTCCATCCACTCGATAATCGCGTCGGCTGCCCTGGAGCATCCGATCCGCTCGGAGGAAAGTTAATGCTGGGAACCTTCGCTTCGTGTGTCTCGACAAGTTCGGCTAACGCTCCCCATCGATTCGTCTCTGGATCCCCCAGGCCTTTAAGCCCGAGAATCCCACGCAACTCAGTCTCGTCCGCAGTCTGCACCCGGGTCCGCTGATGAAGGTCGTTCACACGCATTTCTAAAGTGCTCTGCTCGCTGGCCGAAAGGTAGCGAGCATTCCAGGCCAGGGGCTTCAACGCTTTACCGGCATAGACATAGTCGTCGCTACCGATGGCTGTCCCGGAGAAAGCGAGCAACTCCTCCACTACGGTTTTAGGCAGTGCTTGCTGCTGGGCGACGTCCACTAGCCATTCTCCTGCGTTTGTCAACGCGCTTTTCTTGGCAGAGTAATCGCCGTCGAATCCGTTCCTCGTGAGCAACCACTCGATTGTTGCGGAATCGAGTAACCCGTAATTCGCCAGCACAAGCAGCGAATTGCGTTCTTGATCGCCGGCCGGTTTCGTTCGGGCCCAAGCCGTAATCGCTGCTGGATCGCCGAATGGGCCGAGGCGTGCCAGAACCGGCACCACCCAGTCGCCACATCCGTTGATGCTACCGATCAATTCGGAGCGCTCCCTTGCGTCCAGCCCGGGTTGGCCGGCACGCAGACGGCGCATCACAACGGACTCGGCGAGATCGGCGAGGGAGGAAGTCTCCACACGGGTGGGTCGCTTCGAAAAGACCTTAGCTACCCGGGCCGGGGATAGTGGCTCTGTTTCTGAAACTAAGGTGCCACGGTAGTCCTTTTCCCAGGACAGGCGCATGGCCTTGAATGTGCCAATCAGCTGAATCACCCGGTCAAAACCTAGTCGATCATCGAAGGTTGCCGTAAGCGCGAGTCCGCGCAACCAGTTCGCCGTCTGATCGTCTGGTGCCAAACCCAGGTAAAGTTCTGCCAACTCGCTCGTACGTCCACTTAGGTCTCCAGCACCACAAGAGGCCTGGAAGGCGGTGTCGGTCCATTGCGATTTCCAAGTGTCGAGCTCCGGCTGATCCGGTCGTAGCAAACTGTACTCCGCCGCATACTCGGTGGCCTTCGCTTCCGGAACAATCCTTACGTTTTTCCCGCTCAGCTGTTCCTTAACACCTTCAACGCCCATTCGTACGCTCCAAAGCATGGCAACGCTTTCCGTTACCCACTGGCGGATCACTACATCTGCCCAGCGTCGGATACCCGACGAGTCCATACCAGGCCAGGGATAAATTCCCGTCTCGTTTTGAATGCGTTCGACTACCTCGGGTGACTCACTAGGATCCTTAAGTTTTTCGTTATTCAAATCGGTCTCTACAATCTTGCGCCATGGCCCAACGTTCAGAGCCGAAAGCCATTTCGGACCATGTCGCAATTCCAGAAACCCGGACTCGTTCAGCGCTGGCCGCCAGGTTGCAAGAAAAACAAAGACCGCTCCGACAAAGACGACAGCTCCGACCGCCGTCAGCACCTGCCGCGTGCGTCGCAGTAAAACTTGGGCCGTGCTCAGTTCCTGCCCCGCTATCCGCGCGGAGCGCGGAATCGCAATCGGTGATGCACATACAGCCCCGATGACCGGCTCTTGCACGGCACCGGCCTTTAATCCATAGGCGTGACGCGCCACATATTCCGAGACGAACGGGAATAGCTCGCCCAAAATACTCGCTGGCGCAGCGGTCTGGGAGACGTTCTCCGCCGTGAGAGCAGTGACGAGGGCGTCCGCGAACAATGTCCGGTTGCTAAAACTATCTTCCCAACTCCGCTGCTCTGCCGTCGAAGAGGCCAAACAAATGCGAATCCGAAACTTCGCATCTCGGAGGACGTTGGACTCTGCGACAAACGCACCCGCGTAGCAGGCATCGAGGAGAATGAGGATATTGGGGGCTGCGCTCTTTCGGAGGAGTTCGTCGACTTCGTGCGCACCGAGTTCGACGATTCTTGAGCCGCCGGACACGGTTACAAGAGAGAACTTGCGTTCCGCGGAAAGCCTGCCGTGGCCCGCAAAATAGAAAACCAGCAGGTCAAAATTTCTCTTCGAAAAACTCAGGAGGGCTGCAGCGATCGCCTCGGGGGTAGCCTCCGCATCGATCAGTAAACTATGGCTACTCTCGGAAGGCCAAAGCTCCCGGAAGAGCCGATGGAGATCCTGGGCACTCAGGGAGGCAAATTCCAAAGCACGCTCATCTGCGCGCAAGGCGCCCGGTGGGTATCTCGCTAAACCCACACAAAGGGTGCACACTCTGCGTGGAGTGATCATCCCCTCAAAAAGTCACGCAAAGAAGCAGGAGTCTGCCCCATGGCACCCTTTTCGACCGGCGCTACCTTCGCTAAATTCGACAAAAGCATGGGAGCAGCAAGGCCAATTTGGAAGGCGATCAGGCCTTCGGCGCTACTTCCGAGCTGCAACCAAGTCAGTCCCCCCCCAAGCAAAATCATCGCGACCGAAATGATCCAATAGAACCCACTCTTTGCGTACGCGGGCACGTTTGGGTTGTCTCGCAATCCGTACCATCGCAAGAGTTCATTCGCCACTCCGCCGACAAGTCCCGTCCCAAAGACAGCCCAATCGCCGTGAATCAACATGCCTCCTTCCCACCGGAGAGGCCCGTTCTCAAAGGCCCGGTTCACGAACTCACAGGCAATTTTTCCGGCGTGTGAACGCCGCTTCGCCCTCGGACTCGTCGAGAAGTGTGTCCAGATCGTCGCCAAACAGGCGGAGACAATAGTTCGGGTCTTCGTTCACCATCCGGCGGTAGAAGCGGATGGCCAGTTCAATCTCGGTTCTCCAGAATGGACAGTGCTGAGTTTGCGGTTCTGTCTTTTTCGGACCGTATACACTCGAATCCGCATAGCAGCCGCCGCCGCAAAGGTATCGTGCCCAGCAATCTTGGCAGATGGGCCGAGAATCGACGTCGGCCGCCTCGCGCCCCAGAAACTCTTTTCGTTTTTCGTCCGCAACACCCTTACGAACGTCGCCGAGGTCGTACTCTTGAACTCCCAAATGTCGGAAACAGGGATAGACCTTTCCGTTTGACGCGATCCCGAGATAAGTCCCCGCAACACCGCAAAAACGTGTGACCGGCTCGGGTATCATCAGCCGTCTTACGATTTTCGTGATGGGCTGATAATCGATAGGCCGCCGGTAGGCGGCGATATCGTCGAAGAGATCGTTGCATATCGCCTCCAAATCCGCGCGAAACTCAGCTAGCTCCGCCTCGCGCAAGTTGAGATCGTCATGCGCATAAGCTCCGACTTTGATGACATGATAGTGGCGAATTTCCATTTGCTTGGCCCAAGCCCACAGTTGTCGAAGGCGCGAGCGCCCCACTAATACGGAATTCACGGTCAAACGATCGGGAAGATGTTCAGCCAGCAACCGCAGGCCCCTCTCTACTGCTTTATACGACGTCTGCCCGCCAAGGAGCGGGCGAAGCGGATTATGCAGGTGGGGTGGACCATCGCAGCTCACGCGTACGTTAAAAGGATGTTCTTTGAGGAAGCATGCAATTTCATGCGTAACCAACGTAGCGTTGGTCGTGAGTTCGAAGGATACCGTACGGCCAGAGATGCGTGCCCGTAAACTTGCTTCGTGAACGATCGTCTGCAGCAGATCAAACCGCAGTAGTGGCTCCCCAGATCCAAAATGAAGCGACAGATGCTGGCTGCTGCGCGACTTCTCGAATGCGAATTCCAGGCTCGCCAACGCGGTCTCGACTGACATGCGCCCGATACGTGACCCGATCTCGTTCTCGAAACAGTACGCGCAGCCCATGTTGCACGCCCCGGACATATCGAGCGACACGTCGGTTACCGTCGGAACTTGCGCTGGCGTCCCTTGCGCCCAGTTCTTACGTGGCTCCGCTGTCAAAAGGCCCTCGCTCTTAAACCAACCGAGGACTCCTTCGTTCAGGACACCCGGCGCTAAGGTGCCGGCAACTTGATGGCGGAAGCGGTGGGGTACCTCGATAATTTCGGTCCTTTCGAGGTCATAGATCAAGTCGCACGCGCCGCCCGTCCCGATCAATCGGTGCAGGGCCCGCCAGCGCCAAACCTTTTCATCAGTAAGCGCCTCCATCGTTCCTCACACGCACTCTGACGCGACGCGGCTCGCTGCCGCCTCCGTGGGCGTCAATTCGCTAGCATCATTGAGCTCTCCGTTCACCCACTTGACCACCTTGGGCGAAACTAGACCGAGAACCTGGATGGGGTCATTCTCAACGAAGTGCTGGAATATCGCGATACCCGCTTCGCTCTCGGCACGAAGCGACAGACAATTTTCGTGTCCAAAACGATCTACCATCGCCGAACACCCGCCACCGCACAAGTGA